>Ga0164243_10005051_pt1 | contig 20296 bp, 20 predicted proteins | sample OricompcompostOP_FD_108781 | JGI IMG/M metagenome (GOLD analysis project Ga0164243, IMG submission 108781) | Organic Plus compost microbial communities from Emeryville, California, USA - Original compost - Organic plus compost (OP) | ecosystem: Engineered > Solid waste > Mixed feedstock >...
CCCGGCGCCCGGCGGGACGCCGTCCGCGGGTTGTGCGGTGACCAGGAACTCGGCGTGCCGCCGGCTGACCCCGGGGTCGTTGATGCGGATGTCGGCCTCGCTGCCGCGCCCGACGACGAGGCCCGGGCTCTGCAGCGAGTGCTGGGTGCCGTTGACCTCGAGCACGACGCGGGTGCGCTGGCTGCCGCGCCGCGCCTGTCCGGTGACCGCGGCCTCCGCCTTGCTGCGGATCCGGAACCGGCCGGTGCCGAGGTCCTCACCCTGTTCGAACCCGATGCGGATCGGGCCGGGGAAGACGTAGGACTGGGACTCGGCGTGGTCGGTCAGCTGCTCGGTCAGCTCGCTCTCCAGCGCGGAGTCGTAGGCGGAGAGCCGCTCGAGGTCGCCGTCGGAGAGCTCGACGACGAACGCGTTCGGCACCAGCTTGCGCTGCCGCGAGAGCACCTGGGCCTTGTTGTCCAGCTCGCGCTGCAGTGCCGCGGCGATCTCCACCGGCTGCACCGCGCTGCGGAAGGTGCGGGCGAACACGCCGGAGATCGCCGACTCCAGCCGCTGCTCGAAGCGCTGCAGACCACCCACGTGGCGCCCTCCTTCCTGTACGCGGCCCGGTCATCGCTCCGGGCAGTCTCAACCGTCCGACCCGTCCCACGGGTCACCCGATCGTATCGGTGGCGCCCTCACCTGACCGGGACGTGGCGTCCGCGCCGGAGACGGGCCCGGTGATTTTGGGCTCCGCCCCTCCGCTGGGATAGCCTTGCCGGGCTTCACGCGCGAGTGGCGGAATAGGCAGACGCGCACGGTTCAGGTCCGTGTGTCCGAAAGGACGTGGGGGTTCAACTCCCCCCTCGCGCACGTGAGAGACCCCGGGGATGACCTGGGGTTTCTTGGTTTTCGCGGCCTCCTGATTGGCGTCGGGGGTGCACCAAGGGTGCACCAGCCCAACCCGAAGGAGGGCCGTGATGGCCTGGATCGAACGACGCACACGCACCGACGGTGGAGTCTCCGCGCGGGTCAAGTGGCGCCTCGGAGGTGTCCGCGACGGAGCCGTTCAGCTCGAGGTCTTCAGTGCTGGCTCCGACAGCCAGAACCTGGCTCGAGCTGATGGGTTCAAGCAGATGGTCGAGGCCGCCGGGCAGCGATGGCCCGATGGCTGGGTCAAGGGGGAAGGCTTCGTTCGTCCATCCAATGAGTCCGACCCACTCACGCCGCCGCCGCGCTTCGTGGACATCGGCGAGGAGTACGTACGGCAGATCGTCGACCTCTCCCCTGGTCAGCGCAAGCGCTATCTCGGTCACCTCAAGGTGATGGAGGAGACCAAGATCCGCGGATGCCGGATCTTCGCCAAGCCGGTCACGTCGATCGACGAGGCTGACTTGAAGGGCTGGTTGATCGACTGGGACCGGTCGCTGAAGACCAAGGCCAACTACCACGGCCTGATCCACGGCGTCTTCTCCTACGCGGTGAAGCAGGGGTGGCTGACGGCGAACCCGGCGGTGGGCACAGCACCGCGGATGTCGCGCGTCAAGCAGGCCCGCCCCGAGCTGCGCTTTCTCACCGAGCAAGAGCTACAGCGCACCGTGGCGCTCGCGGGGCCGTACACCGATCTGATCCAGGTGGCCGTCGGCACGGGCATGAGGTTCGGCGAGCTTGGCGCGCTGTGGGTCTCCGACGTGGATCTCGAGCGACGCACCATCCGAGTCAACAAGGCGTGGAAGCGCAGCGGGGAGGATGACGCTGCCGACGTTCCCGGCTGGCTGGCGAAGCAGCTCAAGCCGAAGCATCAGATGCGTGAGCACTACCTCGGTGTCCCGAAGACGTCGAAGTCGCGACGGACGATCACCATCTCTCCGTCGCTGGTGAAGGTCCTCCGCAAGCGAATGAAGGGAAAGGTTGCCGACGACTTCGTCTTCACCTCGAACGCCGGCTATCCACTGCACAACCGCGACTTCGCCACCCATGTCTGGCGGAAGTTGGTGAAGCAACTCGAGACCGAAGGCATCGCCCGCTTCCGGTTCCACGACCTGCGCCACACCCACGTCGCCTGGTTGGTGGCTGGCGGCGCGCCGCTGCCGCACATCCAAGCGCGGCTCGGCCATGAGTCGATCACCACGACGATCGACACCTACGGGCACCTCCTCCCCGCGGGAGATGAACTGATCTCCGGAATCATCGACACCGGACTGGCCGGCAAGACGATCCGCCCGCACGTCACGACCAAGCCCAAGAAGTCGAAGAGGAAGGCGACGAAGCATCGCGATGGCAAGGACTGAAGAGAATGGTCGAACGCTCCTCTGGATCCTGGGTCATGTCTGAACACTCGCCTACAGTTGATGTCGTGACCACGAACCGCGACGAGCTCATTCACCTGATCGAGAGCATGCGCGACGATCAGGTCGACGTGCTGCTCGCGGATGCCCGCCGGTTGAACTCGTCCAAGCCCAAGGGAACCTGGCCGCCGAAGTTCGCTGGGATCATCAAGGATGGGCCGGAGGACGGCTCAACACCGGAGTATGTCGACTCCGTTCTCGCTCGCGGCTTCGGCAGTGAACATCGGTGATTGTCTGCGACACCGGCCCGTTTGTGGCGTTGTCCAACGTCAAAGACCGCCACTACGAGGCCGCCAACGACCTGTTCCGCGCCCTGCATATGACTGGCGAGCAGATTGTGTTGCCGACAACGGTGCTGGCCGAGGTCTGTTATTGGCTCAACGAGCATGGTGGACCTGATGTCGAGGCGACCTTTCTCGACGCGGTCGCCGACGGCACCTTCACGCTGGCAGAGCTGACGACCGTTGACGTACAGCGGATGGCCGAACTGGTCCGCACCTACTCGTCATTTCCGTTGGGCGGTACCGACGCCTCGGTCGTTGCCGTTGCTGAGCGGCTTGGTGTCCGTGAGATCGCCACCTTCGACCGCCGCCACTTCTCCTCGCTCACGCCCGCCGGTGGGGGTCACTTTTCTCTGCTTCCGGAGCTGCTGCCGTAGGACGCGGCGTAGTCAGAGCCTTGACCGCCGTCCGCGGCGGTTCCGCGCGACAAGCGCGGACTGCAACCCAGACTCATCGTTGGCCTCATCCCCGAGCCGCTTGGGCCAATGAGCGACGAGCACCACCAAGCCATCGACGAACGCAAACAACTCATCGAGGACCGCGCTCACGCCCTCGCCAGACAGGCCGTGACGTGCAGAGCGCCATGGACGCGGTGGTTTGGTTCACCGCCTCTCGGCTCCGACGAACAGGAGGAGTGGCTTCACGCGCTCGCTATCGTCGCGGCCTACCGTGACCGTTACACGATCACAGCCAAGATGCCTCTCGGGAGAGTCGACAGCGGCGCACAACGTGCCGACCGAGCGCGAGCTCTCACCGCCATGCTTCTGGCGACGCCGGCATCTGTCGGGACTCGCCGCGGCGCTCGACTTCAAGAATCGCTGAGGATGGCGACGCCATAGCCGGCGTGCGAGCAGCATTGTTCACTGGCCGCTGTGGAGTTCTTCGATCAGTTGCGGCCAGACAACTGCTCGGCATCGGGCAACGACTCCCGTCAGGTCCTACGAGTTCAGGATTTCCGGCTCTTGTGACTGATCCGTGGGTTGCGGCCAGGCCGCGTGGCGTGATGGCCTCCGAGGTCAAGCATCGCGAGTGCGATCAGGGCATCCGCGTGTGCGAATCCGAATGCCATGCGGGTGATGACTCGGATTTGGTGTTGACCAATTCGATGCGCCCGCTCGAGAGTCCATGTTCGAGACGGGGATCTTGGCGCGGTCGTGGACGACGCGAGCATGAGCTTGACGAACGATTCGATACGTGACCGTCGCGCCGCGATCTTAGGGTCCGAACGCCGTAGCGCTGGGCGCCTGCTCGTAGCGCGCTCAGCCGGTCCTCCGCTCCTTTGGATGCGTTCGCGAGTGTCAGCCTATTGCAAATTTGGGCGGATTCGGTATAAATGTCAGACGTACAGACTGCGACGATTCGTGGAGGTGTGATGAAGGACAGCCGCAGGCCGGTCGTCAACTCGATCGGTGTTCGGACTCGGCCGCGAGCCGCACGACGGGTGGCCATTATCGGCGCTGGCGCGGCGGGGCTTTGCATGGCGAAGTACCTGGTCGCCGAGGGTGTCGACGTGACGATCTTTGAGATGGGCAGCTACGTCGGAGGACAGTGGGTCTATGAGAACGACAGTGGGCGATCACCGGCGTACAAGACGCTGCACATCAACAGCCCGAAGAGCCTGACCCGCTTCTCGGACTACCCCTTCCCCGATGACTGTCAGACCTTCCCGTCGCACACCGACATGCACGATTACCTTGAGTCCTACGCCAAGCACTTCGGGGTGCGGAACCTGATCCGGTTCAACAGCGAGGTCGACGAGGTGACGCCTCTCTTCGACCCCGAGACCGAGCCGCCGCGCTGGCAGGTGAAGCTCAAGGACGGGCACGTCGACGAGTTCGATGCCGTCATCACTGCCACCGGCCATCTGTGCACGCCGAAACACGCCCCGGAGTTGCGCGACAACTTCGAGGGTGAGTACCTGCACTCCTTCAACTATCGCGATCCTGCGGTCTTCGCGCACAAGAAGGTGTGCGTCGTCGGCGTGGGCAACAGCGCGATGGATATCGCCAGCGACGTTTGCGTGACCTCGAAGAAGACCGTCATGGTGGCTCGTTCCGGCGTGGTGATCGTTCCCAAGCTGCTGATGGGTGTCTGCGTCACTGACTACCTCGTCCACCTCTACGATCCGTGGATGCCGGCGCGGGCCCGCAAGTGGATCGGTGGTTTCGTGACGTGGCTTGCCCATGGGAAGATGGCGCAGTACGGCTTCAAACCGGTGACGAAGGCGACGCACGGAACCACCAGTGCAACCCTCATCACGCACATCAAGTACGACCGGGTGAGCGTCAAGCAGGGCATCGAGCGCATCGAGGGAAAGCGCGTCTACTTCGTCGACGGAACCTCCGACGAATTCGACACTCTAATTGGCGCGACTGGTTACCTGGTGGATCTGCCGTTCATCCCCGACAACATCGTGGCCACGGACGAGACCAACAAGCTCGACCTCTACAAGAAGATGGTGCCGCCCGGCTGGCCCGGTCTTTATTTCATGGGAATGCTCAACTCCACGACGGCTCAGAACGCGATGTTCGAGCGCCAGGCCCGCTGGCTCACCGAGTTCCTCTTGGGACGGGCAGTACTACCCGACGATGAGGACATGCGTCGCGACATCGAGGCCAAGCGTGCCTACATCGAGGGCAAGTATCTCGGCACCTCGCGCCACGCTCTCGAAGAAGAGCACGGGTCCTACTTCGTTGAGCTACGCGACTCTCTTGACAGCGCGAAGGTCGCCCCGACCCCCCTCGAATCGGTGCGCAGGCGCTTGGTCGGGCTCAGGCGATCGGCCTGAGTCTGGTGGCGTGGCATGTGGGGCAGGTTCGTGTTGCTCGTATCCTCGAGCAGGAGTTCACGATGCCGCCCGAGTCGCTGCTCCCGACCTTCTCGGCTGAGCGGCTGGAGGAGCACGCATCCTGGCTCCGCCCCGACCATTTGGACGGCACCGCGCTTCGGCTGGCCTACCAGTCGCTGCTGATCGAGTCGGGCGGCATGCGGATCGTGGTCGACACCTGTCGCGGCGACGGTCGGCCGCTGCCGGCTGGGCGCGGGCTGGTGAAGACGGACTACTACGCGAACCTGCTCGCCGTGGTCGCGCCGCAGACCGTGGATCTGGTGGTCTGCACCCATCTGCACTACGACCACGTCGGATGGAACGTCCGCGAGGACGCGGGGCGGTGGGTCCCCACCTTCCCCAACGCCGAATATCTCTTCGTGCGCAGCGAGTACGAGCACTGGACCGGTCCCGACGGTGAGAGCCCCAACGTCGACCTCGAGTACGCCGTATGCCCGATCGTGGATGCTGGGCTGCATCGCCTCGTTGAGGCCGATCACGTGCTGACTGACGAGGTGGCGCTCGTACCGACCCCGGGGCACAGCCCCGGTCACGTGAGCCTTCGGATTCACTCGGGCGGGGAGGAGGCTTGGATCACCGGGGATGCGGTCCATCACCCTGTCCAGCTCGCCGAGCCGACCTGGTCCAGCCACGCCGACCTCGCCCCGGCTCAGGCCGCCGCCACGCGCTTGGCGCTCGCAGAGACACTCGTCGAGACCGGGGCGTTGGTGATCGGCACCCATTTCGCGTCACCCACCGTAGGGGTGTTGTTCCGTTCGGCGGCGGGGCACATCGAGCTCGTGAGCAACAGGGCCGCGGGCAGGCGGTAGAGAGGAACCGAAGCGGATATGAGGTACCTAGTCACCGGTGGAACGGGCTTCGTCGGAGCGTACGTTGTCGCCCATCTCGTTGCAGAGGGTCACACCGTCTCGACATTCGACCTCACTCGTGGCAGCGAGCTGTTGGACACGGTGTGTGAGGGCAGCGGCGAGGTCGAACAGATCACGGGGGACGTGTCCGATCCCTTCGCCGTGCTTGGCGCCGTGCGATCGTCGGGAGCGCAGCGCGTCGTGCATCTTGCCGCCACGCTGAGCGGATTGAGCGACCGCAACCCGCTGCGCGCCCTGCGCGTGAACTGCGAAGGGACGATCAACGTCTTCGAGGCGGCCTTGGCGTGCGACGTCGAGCGGGTTGTGTGGGCCAGCACGATCGGTGTGTTCGGCACTCCGGGGGTCGACCACACCGGGGATGATCCGACCGACGGACTCATTCCCAACGACGGGCCGCACCGACCCGACGGCATCTACGGGGCGTGCAAGTCGTTCAACGAGCGTCTGGCGGCGAACTACCGCCGTACGCGTGGCCTGGACTCCGTCGGCTTGCGATACGCCTTTACCTACGGCTATGGCAAGTCGTTCACGGTCGCCCGTGGCACTCGTGTCGGGTTCATGTCCGATCTCATCGACCGGCCGGCCCTTGGAGAGGCGGCGTCGGTCATCGGCGGCGACACGACCTTCGACTGGGTCTACGTCACCGATGCTGCGAGGGCCACCGTCCTGGCCTCCACCGCACCTTCCCCGTCGTCGGTCGCGCTGAATGTCTGCGGTACGCGGCACAGTGTCCGCGAAGTCGCTGACGTGGTCAGGGAGATCGTCCCGGAGTGCGACCTGAAGGTCGCCGACGGCACCTGGGGAGACAGTCTGCGCTACGACGCAGTTGCCGCGACCGAGCAAATCGGGTTCACGGCCGAGATCGGTCTCCGCGAGGGACTGGAGAGCACCATCGCAGATATTCGTCGCCACGCCGCCCCTCGCACGTGAGCTGCTCGCCGTCCGCCGCGTCGGTACGAACGCGCCGCGTCGCCGGACGCGATGTCTTCCCGGTGTGTTTCGGACCGATGCGGCTGTCCTATGCCGGCCGGCCCGCCGAGGCAGAGGCGGTGCGCCTCATCCAGGAGGCGCTCGACGCCGGCGTGGGGTTCTTGGATACCGCCGATGTGTACTGCGAGACCTCGGCCGAGGTCGGACACAACGAACGACTGATCCGACGCGCGCTGCAGGACCGAGATGAAGACGTGCTCGTGGCGACTAAGGGCGGTCATGTGCGCCTTCCCGATGGCTCGATCGGGCGCAACGGCAAACCTGCCGCGATCCGTGCGGCCTGCGAGCGCAGCCTCATGGCGTTGGGCCTGGATCGGATCGCCGTCTACTACCACCATAGCCCCGACCCGTCTGTCCCGATCGAGGAGTCGCTCGGGGCGATCAGTGAGTTGCAAGCCGAGGGCAAGGTCGCGGGGGTCGGCGTCTCCAACTACAACATCGCGGAACTCGAGCGTGCGCGGACGGTCGTGGACGTGGTGGCGGTGCAGAACCGACTCAGCTATGCCGACAGGGAGTCGATCGCGGTCATGCGCCACTGTGAGCGGGAGGGGATCGCCTTCTGTCCTTGGGGGGTGCTCGGCCGCAGTTCGACGGCGATCGGGTCGTCGACGGCTGTGGCCGGCATTGCTCACGACCGCGGACTCTCAGCCCAGCGCGTCGCCGTCGCTTGGACGCTCGCGCAGGCCTCGTGCGTCATTCCCATCGTCGGAGCGCGCGCATTCGTCAATCTTGCCGACTGTCTCGCAGCCCCGCTCCTCGATCTGTCCGAGGAGGAGTTGGTGCTAATCGAACGCATGGACGCCCCGGCAACCCGTCTGACCGAATGACGGACGGTCCACTTGATGCAGCGGAACCCGCGAACTACCGTCTGATGTCTAGAGTCAGACAGTTGTCAATCCGTCCCATTGTGGTCAAAGGCAGAGATAAGGAGCCCAAGATGTCCGAAGTGCAGGTACAGCGGATCGCCCACGCACTGGGCGCGAAAGTCACCGGCGTGGACCTGAGCCAGCCGCTCGACGACGCCACGTTCGCTGTGATCAAGCAGGCTGTTGACGAGCACAGCATGTTGTGCTTCCCCGGCCAGAAACTGAACGGCGACGACATTGTCCGGCTCGGGGAGCGACTCGGAACGGTCGACGACAACTCCACCGTGAAGCATCGCGACCCGGACAACCCGTTCGTCACGATGCTGAGCAGCAAGCCTTTCGAGGGCAAGCCATGGGAGACGTTCAAGAACGGCGACCACTGGCACTCGGATCGGTCGTTCCGGCCCGACCCGAGCTCCTACACCTTGCTGTACGGGGTCGAGATGCCGGACGTGGGTGGCAATACGATGTTTGCCAACCAGTACATGAGTTACGAGGCGCTCTCCCCGAAGCTCCGGGAGTTCGTCGACACCCTTGAGACCGTGCACCTGCAGACGCGCAAGGCCTCGGCGATGATGGTCAAGCAATTCCCTGCGATGATCCATCCCCTCGTGCGGGTCCACCCCGAGACCGGACGTAAGTCGCTCTATCTCGGTGAGCACGCGCGGTCGTTTGTGGGCATGACCGAGGAGGAGAGCCAGCCGCTGCTCGACTACCTCACGTTGCTGGCCACTCGTCCCGAGTTCAGCTACCGACACGCGTGGACGGTCGGCGACTTCGTGATGTGGGACAACCGTTGTCTCATGCACATCGCCATCAAGGACTACGACCACAGCCCGACTGCCCAGCCACGGCACCTCCTTAAGTGCAGTGTCCAGGGCGAGGTGATTGGTCGGCCCTACGAGGAGGTGACCGGTCACCGCTACTCACTCGAGATCGCCGAGCGAGGCAGCGGTGTGCCGGTCACCGAACTGAGTGGCGCGCCGGCCTGAGACGAGACCCGTCTCCGGTTCGGCTTCTCGCTCGCCTTACGTAACGCGAGCAACCCTCACACGCGCTGGCCGTCTCCTCGGTCGGCCAGCGCGTGTGAGGGCGACGGTTCAGGATTGCGATGACGACAGGGAGAAACGGCAGTGGTGAGTGGCACAGGCCCGGTGTTCACCAGCGAACCTCAGGTGATGGCGATGTCGATCACGCCATTCAACACCGAGGGTGGAATCGATGAGACCACGCTGCGCGTCCATCTCGACCGGCTGGCGGTGCAGGGACTCGGCGTCTACCTGGCAAGTCCCGGTTCGGGTGAGGGCCATGCGCTGTCGGTCGAGGAGACCCGGCGCGTCTACGACATTGGCGTGGAGGTGTGCAAAGGTCGCGTGCCGGTGTGTGCGAACCCTCGCGAGTCCCGAGGGGTGGCTGACATGCTTGAGGTGGCGCGCGAGGCCGTCGCCGCCGGAGTCGACGCTGTTCAGATCTACCAGATCGACGGTGGCCATGGCTTCAAGCCGACTCCGGCCGAGCTTGGGGCCTACTTCCGCGACGTTATCTCCCAACTCGACCACCCGGTGATTCTCGGTTGCAACTCTGTCGTTGGGTACCTGGCTCCCGCCGGCCTCCTGGCGGACCTGTGCGAGGAGTTCCCCCAGATCATCGGAGTCAACATCTTCGAAGTTCCCTTGGGCCACGTCGTCGCGTGCCGTGACGCTCTTCCGGACCGGGTGCGCCTCTTCGTCAACCAGCCCGCGGCCGTGCAGTGCTTCAGTCTGGGGGCCAGCGGTGTTCTCACTGCTGTCGCCAACGTCATCCCACGCACCACGGCCCGGTTCGCGCGCGCGTATGCCATGGGCGACCGCGCCTCGTTAGCCGTGGAAGCACAACGCCTGCAGCGGTTCTACGACGCCTTCGTGCACACTATGGCCGGCGCCGCTTGGGAGAAACTCGCGCTGAAGATCCTCGGACTCCCGGGGGGCAACGCGGTGATTCGGCGGCCCTACCTCTTCCCGGACGCGGCCGCCGAGGCGAAGATGGCTGCGGATCTTGAGCGACTCGACGTGCGAAGCTGGGAAGGACTTTTCTGATGAGACTGCCCGACCTGGACTCTTATCACGACAAGTACGCAAACGTCGCCTTGACTCGTGACGACGGGATCCTCGAGGTTCGTTTCCACACCGCAGGCGAATCCCTGGTGTGGACCCTGACTACGCACGACGAACTCGGCTACCTGTTCGCGGACATCGCCGCGGACCGGGAGAACAAGGCAGTCATCCTGACCGGTACCGGCGATGCGTTCTGCGATGCCCTCGACCACAGCACGTTCTCCTCGACGACGCCCATGGAGTGGGACCGGATCCTGCACGACGGACGGCGCCTGCTGAACAACCTGCTCGCCGTCAATGTGCCGGTCGTGTCTGCTGTCAACGGGCCGGTGCGCTACCACAGCGAGATCCCGGTCATGTCCGACGTGGTCCTAGCCGCTGAGCACGCGCTCTTCCAGGATCTCCATTACACCTCGGGCGTCGTGCCAGGCGACGGCGTCCACGTGGTGTGGGCCCACGTGCTAGGCCCCAACCGGGGACGGTACTTTCTGCTGACCGGGCAGGAGATTGACGCCCAGATGGCTCTCGACTACGGCGTTGTGAACGAGGTCGTGCGCCCTGACGCGCTCATGGACCGTGCGCGTGAGGTGGCGACAATGCTCGCGGCCCCGCCGTTCCTCACGCGGAGGTATGCCCGGGACGTACTCAACGTGGAGTTCCGCCGGCTCCTTCAGCAAGGCATCGGGTACGGCCTCGGCCTTCAAGGACTCGCGAAGACGGAGTCCAATCCGTACGGGAACGAAACCAGCTGACATCCACGTCCGCGCCCGCTCGCGGAGCGCTCGTCGCACCCGCTTGCCCGGTCGGCGCGACCTTGACGTGTTGTTGTCAGACGTTTACTCTTTAGATATATGTCCAGCCATGGAGAACACATGACGCGGGAGACCGACATGACTGTCGACAACTACTTCCCACCGCCGCGCGACTTGAGCCGGTGCCCGTTCGATCCGCCGGACGAATTGATGCGCAGGCTTCGCGAGGATCCGGTCAGCAAGATGCAGATCTGGGACGGGACTGAGGCGTGGGTGATCACGCGCTACGACGATGGTCGAGCGGTGCTCACCGACGAGCGCTTCAGCGCGGATCCGCAACACGCGGGCTTCCCCGAGAAGAACGTGGCGTACGCGACGACGCTCGGCAGGGACCGCACGATCCGAGCGATCGACAATCCGGAGCACGACCGGCAGAAGCGGATGATGATCCGCGACTTCACCGTCAAGCGGGTCGAGCAGCTGCGGCCGTACATCGAGTCCCTGGTCGACGGCATCATCGACGACATGCTGGCCACCGGCGGCCCGATCGACCTCATGGGCGAACTCGCAGTCCCGCTGCCGACGATGGTGATCTGCGAGATGCTCGGGGTGCCGTACACCGACCGCGAGTACTTCGGTGTGCGGGCCAAGGCACTCCTCGCGGCCGAGACCCGTGAAGAGGCGGCCGCCGCCGAGGAAGACATCCTGTCCTACTTCGAGGCTCTCATCGATCTCAAGATCGAGAACCCGACCGACGACCTGCTGAGCCGGCTCGTCCACGATCAGATGCTGCCCGGCCATTTCGGCAGGGAGGATCTCGTCCGCCTGAGCCGGCTGTTGCTCGTCGCGGGGCACGACACCACGGCCGGCATGATCGGTCTCTCGACCCTCGTCCTGCTGACCGAGCCCGACGCCCGTCGTGAGGTCCAGGAGAGCGAGGACCCCAAGTTCATCCAGAACGCCGTCGACGAGCTCTTCCGATATCTCGGCACGACGCATGCCGGTCGGCGACGCGTCGCCATCGCCGAGGTCGAGGTGGGCGGAGAGATCATCCGCCCGAACGAGGGCGTGATCGTGCTCAACAACGTGATGGACCGCGACGAATCGGTGTTCCAGGACGCAGGCAAGCTCGACCTACACCGGCCCAACACCCGCAGCAACGTGGCCTTCGGCTATGGCATCCACCAGTGCCCAGGACAGTTGCTTGCCCGCACCGAGCTCCAGATCATCCACGCCAAGCTCTGGAAGAGGATCCCGGGTCTCGCGCTCGCTGCGCCCATGAGCGAGTTGACCTTCGTGGAGAGTGGGTCCAACTTCGAGGTCGAGACACTCCCGGTGACATGGTGATGACGGCAAAGGTCCTCGTCGAGGTCGATACGCGTCGTTGTGCGAGCTCGGGAAACTGCGCGGACGTCGCGCCTGAGGTGTTCACGCAGGACGACGAGACCGGCGTGGTGGTGCTGCTCGAAGCGCACCCCGCTCCGGAATCGACAGCCGATGTAGAGCAGGCGGAGTCGCTCTGCCCGGCGCGAGCGATCCAGCTGAGCGCGGAAGCATGAGCAGCTCGGCGGACAGGCCGGTCGCACTGGTCACCGGCGCGGCATCGGGGATCGGACGGGCAACGGCGCGCAGACTCGCCACGGACGGTTACTACGTCGTGGCATTCGACCGCGACGCTGAGGGTCTTGAGACGCTTCTCGCCGACCACCCACAGAGCATGGCGACGGAGATCGCCGACCTGGCTCGACTCGAGGAGGTCGAGTCTCGGATGACATCCGCGGTCGCGACATACGGCGTGCCGGCGGCAGTGGTCAACGCGGCTGGTATCGCGCTGGTAGCCACGGTCTTGGAGAACGATCTCGCATCGTGGCAGAGGGTGATGGATGTCAATCTCAACGCGCCGATGCTGGTGTGCCGTGCAGTCATTCCGCCCATGATCGCCGCGGGCGGTGGAGCCATTATCAACGTTGCCAGCGCCGCGTCCTTCCGCGGCGTCCGCGGCCGGGCCGCCTACTGCGCGGCCAAGCACGGGTTGGTCGGGCTGACCCGTGCGGTCACCGCTGACCACGCCGCTGACGGCATCCGCGCCAATGCCGTGTGCCCCGGCACGGTCGAGACCGGCTACACCCAAGCCGTCCTCTCGGTCGCCGAGGAGCCCCAGGCGACGCGCGACTTCATGACGCAGCGACAACTGATTGGTCGGATGGGCACACCCGAGGAGGTGGCCAACGCGATCGCGTTCATGGCCGGCCCTGAGGCGTCCTTCCTCTACGGTGCCTCGATTGTGCTCGACGGCGGGCGGAGCGTGCTGTGAGCAGGGTAGTGATCGTGGGTGCCTCTGCATCCGGCGTGGCGGTGGCGGAGGCGCTGGCGCGGACCGCACCGGATACCGAGGTGCACCTCGTCGGAGACGAGGCCGAGATCGCCCATGACCGCCCCCCGCTCTCCAAACAGGTCCTCGCCGGTGAATGGCAGGCGGACCGGGCGAGGCTGCTACCACCGGCCAGACTCGATCAACTTTCCGCGAACCTCCATCTCGGGGTCAGCGCGGTCTCGGTCGACGAGCCCGGACGTGAAGTGCTCCTCGCCGACGGCGCGCGGCTGGCTTTCGACGACCTGGTCGTTGCCACCGGCGTGCGGCCGCGCCAGCTCCCGGGCGGGCATCCGGACGGTGTGCACGTGCTCCGCACCCTCGGCGACGCGCTCGCGCTCGGCGCCGACCTGGGCCCCGGTGGACGGCTACTCGTCGTCGGGGCGGGCTTCCTCGGCCTGGAAATCGCTGCCACCGCCCGCAAGCTGGACAGCTCGGTGGTCGTGGTGGAGCCGATGGTGTCGCCGCTGGAATCCCGACTCGGCGCAGCAGCTGCTGAGCGTCTCTTGACACTGCATGCCGAGCACGGGGTCGACGTCCGGGCGGGAACCTCGGTCGATAGCTTCAAGACGGGTCCGGACGGACGGGTCGAGGGAGCTGTCCTCAGTGACGGCAGTACCGTCGACTGCACGGCCGCGGTCGTCGCCATCGGGTGCGTGCCGAACACGGAGTGGCTCGCCAACACGTCCGTCGACCGTACCGACGGGGTCGTGTGTGACACGTTCTGCTCGGCCGCTCCGGGCATCTGGGCCGTTGGGGACGTCGCCAGGTGGCACCACGCCGGCCTCGGGCGGCACCTGCGCATCGAGCACCGCCTCAATGCGACGGAGCAGGCGATCGCCGTCGCTGCCAACATCACAGGGACACCGACCCCGTTCGTGCCCACGCCGTACTTCTGGACCGACCACTACGACGTGAAGGTCCAGGTCGCGGGGATCATCGATGCCGCATCCGAGGAGACTGTCCAGTCCGTAGACGACGGTCGGGGCTTCCTCCACACCTATCACTCAGAGGGTCGATTGGTCGCGGTGCTCGGTTGGAACGCCGCGAAGGCGATGATGCCGCTGCGGCGCGAACTCAAGTTCACACCGACACCTCGTCCCGAACCTACTCACGCTTGAGATCGGAGTTGTCATGCCGTGCATCAGGTTGCACACCGACTACTGCATCGCCAGTGGTGCTTGCGTCCTCGAGGCGCCGGAGGTCTTCTCCCTCGACGACGACGGTATCGTCGCGCAGATCGAGCCGGAGCCGGCCTCCGAGCAGTGGCCGGCGGTTCAGCGCGCCGCGGCCGTGTGTCCGGTAGCCGTGATCGAGATCGGCGAGGAGTGAAGCGTGGTGTTCCCTTCGCGAGAGGTGGCTGTCGTCGGTGTCTACACCACTGAGCAGGCGCCTACGTTGGACCGCAGCGGGTTCTCGCTCGAGATCGAGGCGATGACTGGTGCGCTGGCAGAAGCTGGACTCACCGTCGCCGACGTAGACGGCATCGCGACAACGCGCATGACCTCCGAGGTCTCGGGCTCCTACGACCCCCTCTACTTCTGGGCTGAGCAGATGGGGCAGCGTCCGCTGCGCTATCTGGGATCGGGACTGCCGGCGGCGGCCCTGGGTAAGGCAGCGACCGCCATTGCGGCGGGAATGTGCGAGACGTTCGTCCTGGTCCACGGGAAGAGCGGCACCAAGATCAATCCGGCCAAGGCGGCAATGCCCACAGCAGCAGAGCAGGTCGGGGCCTGGAGCGAACGGCTCTATGGGGCCAGCCGCGCCGGGTGGTATGCGGTGTGGGCACGGCGGTACATGCACGAGTTCGGCGTCACGAGTGAGCAGCTCGCGCAGGTCGCTGTCGATGCGCGGCACCATGCCACGTTCAACCCGAACTCGATCATGGGCGATCGTGGTGAGATCACCGTCGACGATGTTATGTCCTCGCGCACGATCGCCTCGCCGTTGCACCTGCTCGACTGCGCCCTCGACAACGACGGCGGGTACGCCGTTGTGCTGACGACGACCGAGCGTGCACGGGACCTGAAGGCCACGCCGGTGACCATCCTCGGAGCCGGTGAGTCGATCTACATCGACTACTACCTCAACCTGCCCAGTCCGCTCTTCCCGCCCGAGGGCGGTGCGGTACGCAAGGCCGCGGACACCGCGTTCGGGCTCGCTGGCGTGACACATGATGACATCGACGTCGCCGGGCTCTACGACTGCTTCACAGTCACACTTCTTCGGGACTTGGAGGAGATGGGCTTCTGCCCTCTAGGAGAGGCGGCTGCTTACGTCAAGGATGGACACACCCGGCTGGGAGGATCGATGCCGACCAACACCGACGGAGGGTGTCTGTCAAGTAGCCACAACGGGCATCCGGGCGGCATGCACGTGATCGAGGTGGTGCGCCAACTGCGCGGCACCGTCACCCCAGGGAGGCAGGTGCCCGACGCGCAGCTCGGCGTGGCACTGAGTCAAGGGATGTCGGTGATGGGCGGCGCGGGAGTCCTCGTGCTGGGGGTGGAATGATGGCTGAGACCTGGATCCGCCCCGTTCCTGTGGTGACCGCCGAGAGCGAGGTGTTCTATTCCGGACTCAAGGAGCGCCGCTTCCTCGTGCCCCGCTGTCGCTCGTGCGACGCCTACAACTGGACCCCCTACCCAGCCTGTCGCTCGTGTCAGTCTATGGATCTCGAGTGGGTCGAGGTCAGTGGTCGCGGCACGATCTACACCTTCACCGAGATTCACGTCGGTGCCCGGCCGTTCACGACTGATGGCCCGTACATCTGGGCCTTCGCGCAGCTCGAGGAGGGTCCGCGACCGCTCATTGTGATGGGCAACCTGATCGGAGTGGGCCCGGAGGAGATCCAGATCGGGATGCCCGTGAGCATCGGGTACCACGATATTCCTGGTCATGACCTCACGATGTATCACTTCGAGCCGACCACTGATGCGACGTCAGACGGGGCCGAAGGCTGATGGTCGCCGAACCTTGGCGCGAGTGGCTGGGTCGCACAGGGCCCACCGTGGTGGGCCCCTACCCGGTCAGCCTCGCGGGGATTGGCTACCTCGCCGAGGCGGTCGAGGACGAGCGGCTCGCGACGTATGTAGCCGCAGGGGGCGATCGGGCCCCCCGGTCGTTCGTCACGATTGCGTCCCGCGTTCCGAACTGGCGCCCCGACTCCGAGACCGGCCCTGACACGTTCATGCTCGCGATGGCAGTGCCTGTCGACTGCAACAGCGCGGTCAACACAGCACTCGAACAGACCTACCTGGCGCCGCTCATGGTTGGCGACCGCGTCGTGAGCCAGAGCACCATCCTTGCCATCGAACCGCGCAAGACGCGGCTGGGGGCGGGCTTCCAGATCACGGAGCGGATCGAGCATCGCACCGATCGCGGCGTCGTCGCGTGCACGGAGAACTCCATGTTTCGGTTCCAGGCACCGGAGCACCAACCAGAGAACTCCGATGGTCGCCGTGCGGCCATGCCGCCGCTGGATGGAGCGACACCCAAGAGCGACTTCGAGCCAGTGCTGATGCCGGTCACCATGACCCTGCTCGCGGCGGCTGCTGGCGCCGTGCGGGACTACTCGCGTCTGCATCACGACGTCGACTTCGCGCGAAGTGTCGGTCACCCTACCGCGTTCCTGAGTTACAGCTTCCAGATGGCTGTGGTGATGCGGGCCCTCGGCGAATGGCTGGAGGGGGATGACCGGGTTCACCGGCTCTCTCTCTCGATGAAGGCACCGATCTACCTCGGGCAGACGGTGGCCTGCACCGCCGTTCGGGGCGAGAGCGGAATGCTCGACATCACCCTGTCTGCCGGCGGACGCGCCTGCACCGTCGGCTCCGCGAACATCGAGGAGGCCCAGTGATCGAACTCCTGGCCGCACCCGACCAGCACGCACTGTGCGACGCCACGAGCCAGTTCCTAGGTCGTACGGCGTCCTCGGCGCAGGTCCGAGAGCACGCTGAGCGCGGTGGCGGGATCGACGAACAGTGGTGGTCGGTCGGGGCCGAGTTGGGCTGGGTCTCGTTACTGGTGCCTGAGAGCCTCGGCGGTGGGGCGGTGTCGGAGGCGGGCCTGCTCGACCTGGCACTGATCGCTGAGCAACTCGGTCGCCATGCCGCGCCCGGGGCACTGGCGCCGATCAGCGCCGCGGTCTCCGCTCTGGCAGATCCGACGGCGGTAGGAGCGCAGCGGGAGCTTCTCGATGCCGTCGTGGCCGGTCAGAAGCTCCTGACGTGGGCGGTCCACGAGCCTGACGAGGCCTGGGATCCGACCCGACCGCGGACAAGGATCGAGCGCCGTGGCTCCTGTTACGTCATGAATGGGATCAAGGACCGTGTCGAAGCCGGGGACCAGGCAGACCACCTTCTTGTCGGGGCTCTGCTCGATGGCGAACTCGTCCAGTTTGTGGTTCCGGCTGACGCGCCGGGTGTGAGCGTCGAGCCTGTCTGGGCCTTGGATCTCACTCGTCGGTTCGCGACAGCCCGCTTCGACGGCGTGGAACTGAGCGAGGACCAACGCGTCAGATCCGATAGACCGGCCGCGCAACTCATCGAGACGCAGCAGCAGGTTCTGCATGTTCTACAGGCAGCCGAGACCGCCGGCGCCGTCGGGTTCGTGTTCGAGATGACGCACACCTGGACCGCTGACCGCTTCGCCTTCGGTCGCCCGCTGGGTTCCTATCAGGCGATCAAGCACCGGATGGCGGACATGGTGACCCTCGTCCACGCGATCCAGGCGATCGTACGTGATGCGGCACTTGCGGTGTCCCACGGCGACGCCCGGGCGTCGCAGCTCGCCCGGATCGCGAGCCTGTTCACGGCGACGAGATCGCTGGAGATCATGCAGGACTGCGTTCAGATCCACGGGGGAATCGGCGTGACCTGGGAGCACGATCTCCACCTGTACCTTCGCCGAGCGGTGACGAACCGTGCGCACTACGGGACGCCGGAGGAGCTGCGCTCGTCGTTGTCCGTCCTCCTGGATCAGTGAGGAGACCGTGATGCCCTACGCCGTAACCCCAGTCGAGGACTGCTCCGAGGACGTCGACACTTTCCGTGAGCGGGCCCGGCTGTGGCTGAAGTCCGAGCTGCCGCTGCGGAAAGCCGAGCGAGAGAGCCTCGACGACGAGGCACGGTGGCGGCACGCCCGTGCCTTGCAAGCGCGGCTCTTCGAGGGTGGATTCGCCGGGATCTGCTACCCGACCGAGTACGGCGGACAGGGGCTCTCGCACGACCATCAGCGCGCGTTCAACGAGGAGGCTCGGCCCTATGAGCTGCCTACCTTGCTGAACCTTCCCTCGCTGGCAATCTGCCTACCGACGATCCTGGAGCTCGGGACCGAGGAGCAGCGACGTCGCCACATTCCGGCCGCGCTGCGCGGCGACGAGGTGATCGTCGAGTTCCTCTCGGAGTCCCACTCCGGCTCGGACCTCGCCGGGGCCTTGACCCGAGCCGAACCGCACGACGAGGGCTGGGTGATCAGTGGCGCCAAGATCTGGACTTCCTCGGCGTTCGCTGGCGACTACGCCATGTGCCTCGCCCGCACGGACTGGGATGTCCCGAAGCACAAGGGACTCACCATGTTCCTGGTGCCCGTGGCCCACCCCGGGGTAACTGTCCGGCCGATCCGGCAGGTCAACGGCAACAGCGAGTTCTGTGAGGAGTTCCTCGACGACGTCGTGGTCGGACCCGAGGCGGTGCTCGGAGAGGTCAACGGCGGTTGGGCTGTGGCCAACCACCGCTTCTACTACTCACGGACAGCGCTGGGCGGAGGGAACCCCTACGTCAGCGGCAGCCACGCCGAGTCGGTGGCGCAGTCGCGCGGCATTTCGGTAGGTGGAGCCGATGACCTAAGGGCACTGGCTGCCCGGTCGGGTCAGCAACCCGGCCGGCTGCCCGAGGCGGTCGTGGAGGCGACGGTGATGGAGACCGTGCGGGAGTGCCTTGCCGACCGCATCACGGGAGGCGTCGCCGCCGGCGTCCTGCCGATCGAAGCCGCCTCGATGATGCGGCTCTTCCACGCCCAGACCGACTGGGCCTGCGTCGACGCCGCGCTTCCCGTCGCCGGCTCCTACCTTGCAACCGGGCGCTCCACGGACGACGCCGATTCGGGCGCTTTCGGCGAGGCGTATCTGTTCCGTCAGGCAACCAGCCTGGGCGGCGGCAGCACCGAGATGGCCCGGAACGTCATCAGCGAGCGCGTGCTGAGCATGCCGCGCGAAGCCACCGCCGACCTGGGGATCCCGTTCAAGGAGGTGCGTCGTGGCCGCTCCTAACACCGCCACGATCACCACCAGGGTCCAGGAAGGGAGTGACGAAGGATGACCGAAGCTCGTGTAAGCCCGGACCGGGCTCTGCCGCTCTCCGGGGTGACGGTTCTGGACCTGGGTCGGGTGATCGCCGGACCGTTCGTCGGCCAGATTCTCGGCGACCTAGGCGCCACCGTGGTGAAGGTCGAGCGGCAAGGCAGCGGCGACGAGACTCGTTCCTACGGCGGCACCGAGCGCAGCTCCCTGTTCGAGGCGCTCAACCGCAACAAGCAGAGCATCGCCTTGGATGTCCAGCACCCGGACGCAAGCCGAGTCCTGGATGCCCTCGTCGCACGGGCAGACGTCCTCGTGCACAATTTCCGGCCTGGTGTCATGGAACGGCTCGGGCTAAGCCCCGAGGGGGTCTGGGCGGTGAACCCCGGAGTGGTCTACTGCTCGATATCCGGCTTCGGCAACCGTGGGCCGCTACGGACCAAGACCGCGAACGATGTCATCGCGCAAGCGTTCTCGGGGCTGATGAGCTTCACCGGCGACGCCGACGGGCCGCCTGTGCGCGTTCCGGTCCCCGTCGCCGACTACACCGCTGGACTGTTTGCCGCCTGTGGTGTCATGGCGGCCCTGGTGGAGCGCGCCG
>Ga0164243_10005052_pt1 | contig 20295 bp, 15 predicted proteins | sample OricompcompostOP_FD_108781 | JGI IMG/M metagenome (GOLD analysis project Ga0164243, IMG submission 108781) | Organic Plus compost microbial communities from Emeryville, California, USA - Original compost - Organic plus compost (OP) | ecosystem: Engineered > Solid waste > Mixed feedstock >...
GAACTCGATACACGAAGCAATCATCTGGCCTCCTACCTCCGCAGAGCAGGAGTAGGTTTGGATACGCCTGTCGGGCTCTGGCTTGAGCGCACACCTGAACTCCTCATAGCCATCCTGGGCATTCTCAAGGCAGGTGGAGCCTATGTGCCACTCGATACCTCCTACCCGGCTGAGCGGCTCGCCTTCCTGTTTGCTGATGCCCGACTACACATCTTGCTTACCCGGGAAAACCTGCTTCAAAGCCTTCCCACCTTCACAGGGCGCACCATCTGTCTGGATCGAGATTGGCAGGCCATAGGGCAGACGGCTCAGGAAGCCTTGCCACCCATTCACCCCGACAATCTCGCCTATATCATGTATACCTCGGGCTCAACCGGGCAACCGAAAGGTGTAGGCGTCACTCATCGCAATATCATTCGACTGGTCAGGGAAACACAGTATGCACGCTTCAGCGCAGATGAAGTATTTCTGCATTTTGCACCCATCTCGTTCGATGCTTCTACATTCGAGATCTGGGGCGCGTTACTTAACGGGGGAAGACTGGTAATCTTCCCCTCATTCCTGCCTTCTATGAATGATCTCAAAGACGCGCTAAAACGCTATCGCATCTCTACCATGTGGCTGACAGAAGGGGTGTTCCGGCAGCTTGTCGAGAGTTCGCTTGAAGATCTGTCATCATTGCAGCAGCTTCTCACCGGAGGCGATGTGCTTTCGCCACCTCATGTAGCACGCGCTCTTCAGCAACTGCCGGGCTGCCGCCTTATCAACGGCTACGGGCCAACCGAATGTACGACGTTTGCTTGCTGCCACACGATAGAGCGGCTCTCTCATCACTCCGTCCCTATTGGAACACCCATTGCAAACGCACAGGCCTATATTCTTGATCGCCAGCTACACCCGGTACCGATAGGTGTCCCCGGCGAACTCTATATCGGCGGAGATGGGCTGGCTCGTGGCTACCTCAATCAGCCTCACTTGACCGCTGAACGCTTTATCCCGCATCCCTTTAGCGACCAGCCGGGAGCACGCCTCTACAAAACTGGCGACCTCGTTCGCTATCTGGAAGATGGCACCATTGACTTTCTGGGCCGCCTGGATCAGCAGATCAAAATACGAGGCTTCCGCGTCGAGCCAGGCGAGATTGAAGCCGTGATCTGCCAGCATCCCGACGTGCGCGAGTGCGTTGTGACTGTCTGGGAAGAACAGCAGGAGAAGCGGCTCCTCGCTATCGTGGTGGGGAAGCAGCTTGCTCGTGAAGAACTGCGGCAATACGTGGCCGACAGGCTTCCGGCGTTCATGCAGCCCGCATACTATAGCATGGTCGATACCCTGCCCCTGACACCAAACGGCAAAATTGATCGTCGCCTCTTGCCCCAACTGGTGGAAGCTTCACAACACCTGCAAGCCACGACGCCACAGGAGCCAGCACGGCAATTTGTTCCGCCACGAGATGCAACCGAATTTCAGCTTATGCAGATCTGGGAAGACCTTTTCCAGCGGTCGGATCTCAACATTACAGACAACTTCTTCGAGTTGGGCGGTCACTCGATTATGGCAATGCGGCTGGTATCGCTGATCCAGAAACAGCTTGGACAGGCGATACCGATTGTGACGCTCTTCCAGCATCCCACTATCGAGGAGCTGGCAATGAGCCTTCGCCATCTCTCGCCCCCTCCTCAGCAACAGAGGCTGCTTGTACCAATACAGCCCCGGGGAACAAAACCACCTCTCTTCTGCGTCCATCCGGCAGCAGGAACAGTCTTCTGTTACACGCGGCTGGCTCGGCTCCTTGATCCAGAGCAACCATTCTACGGCTTGCAGCTCCCGGAGTGGGCCGACGAGAACACGTACCCGCCAATCGAGCGGCTGGCCTCCCTCTACATCGACGCCCTGCGAGAGGTCCAGCCCACCGGCCCATATCGTCTGAGTGGCTGGTCTTTTGGCGGAATCGTTGCCTTTGAAATGGCCCAGCAGCTTCACCAGGTGGGCGAAGAGGTCGCACTTCTGGCAATTATCGATAGCGCCGCACATCTCAGTGATCCCGAGCACGCCCTGAAGCCAGATACCAGTGATGCAGCTCTGGCCTTAAATATGATCGAGGCATATCATCTCACCACTCCCGAGAGCTTTGAGCACTGGCAACCAGAGGCACAGCTTGACTTCGTCTGTCGTGAGATGGTGAAGATGAATATGCTCTCCGCGAACGCTGATCCTGCGCATGCCCGCCGCTTCCTGATGACAACGGCAATGAGCAAATACGCCGCTCAACGCTATGTGCCGCACGTCTACCCGCACAGGATCACGCTATTTCGCGCCACCGAAACCCTGCAACTCATGCGACGACTCTCGTCACCCGGAAAGCCGCCTCGCATCACGGGTGGATGGGAGCGACTCACAAAGAATGGCGTCGATGTTTACGTTGTTCCGGGAGATCATGAAGGGATCGTTGTCGGTCCCGCCGTCCACACGCTGGCAATCTCACTTCAATACTGTCTTGATAGCCTGTAATGGGAACGCTGCTGGTATCAGACAAATGCCAGCACTCCCTCTTTTCGGAGGATGTTACACATGGGAACTCTAGCCGATTATACGCAGCTTCTACGCGCCGACCTGCCAGATACAATCATTTCAGAGGAGGCCTTTCAACGCATTCAAGCGCTCACCTGCCATTTTCCCGATGCGCTCGCTAACCGAATCTTCTGCTTTGAGCTGCACCTGCGTGAACAGGGCCAGTACGTTGACTTCTCGCTCCATTTCTCGGCTGATGCAGACGGACAGCAGCAGCTTCTCAATCACATCACTCCGCAACTCAACAAAGATCCGGTCTGGCAAAAACTCTACCATTTTGCCTCGCTTTGGAACGATCAAAACAGCTTCATCCATCATGGTACGAACCATGTATGGCTCGAATTTGATCTGGATCGGCCTGCCTCTCTGCTCTCAACGCCCGGTCTTTTCTATTGTCAGCACTGCTCAATCGATCAGCTCACCACCATCCAGGCATTAGCCGAGGTCTTCTATGGCAAGGCAGAACAGCCACGCGTCCAGGAGAACCTGCAACGCTGTCTACAAGCGATTCCGAATGGAGCCCACGTGAATCAGGTCGGCTTCGGGCTGTTACGCAATCAGGGCACTATTCGCCTCCAGGTAATGCGGATCACTCCCCATGATCTACCGAGCTATCTGGAAGCGGTGGGCTGGCCAGGCTCTACAGGCGAACTGGAGCCGCTGCTTCGTTTGCTCCCTCGCTTTGACATGCTGACCCTCCTGCTTGACGTCTCAACGGAGGTGCAGCCCAAAATCGGCGTGGAATGTTTTTTTGCGCGCTATGATAAGCGCCTGCCTGCCACGTTGAGCGAATTGACCGATAGGGGATTGTGCAATCGCGCTCAGCACGATTTTCTCATCGCATTTTCTGGTATTAAGCTGTATCAGCTCGATTATCAGATCAGTATCACGCATCGCTTTCTCTCGCATATCAAATTTGGCTACGATCCGGGCCGCACTGCCAATACTCTGGAAGCTAAAGCGTATCTGTTCTATCACCCATCATGGCAGGCTGCCTCTATCATCGAGCCACATTGAAGTACAGGAGAGGTGAAGGGCGGCTTTCGCCCTTCACCTCTCGTCATCCTTTTTTCTCTATATAAACAGAAATTTCATTTTATATAGAACTTATTCAGCAAAGAATAACAGAATTACACGGAAAACATCTCATCAATGAGATTTCTCTCTTCCGTTTCTTGTATATTACATCCGTTCCTATTGATTTTCCTGAAAACATATCATATAATAACAAGGGAAGCTTTTTTATCATTCGAGTAATAAAAAGTAAAAATCAAGCAAGATTCTATATAGATTAGATTATAAGGGAAGGGGGAACGCTCACTAAAGATAAAAAGCGAATAAGTTGTAATCAGCCATCTATTGAGACGATCAAGCTGTTGGGCTGTCATACAAAGAATACGTACTTCACTGTAGCATGCAACGACTCTCATAGCCACTTGTCAAACCCTAAAAAGTCACAGATATTTAATCCTTTCAACCAGTAGCCCCCGGATACTTACGACTCGAAAAAGCTTGAGTGTAGTTGCGGAGCACAGATGTAGCGGGGATGACGCCAGTATACAAGACCACCTTTTTCAAGAGAGCAACAATCCCTGCTTTCTTCTGATCTTCTCTAGCATGTTTGCTCGCAAAATTGCAGTAATAGAGCACAAAAAGATATTTCTATTTTTATATCTTTTGATGCTCAAAAAAAAGAGATGATACTGTGACATACTTCATAGCATTTCAGGTTTACTAGAGTCAATATAAAAGTGTAGAAGGATTGGTTTCTATGCTTACTGATGAAGTATGCTTCCAGTTTGAATCTCTGGCTGCATGATCGATGCCATACGGGAGGTTACAATTTTATGCAGATGAACATTGTTATTGCAGAACCGCGAGACGTTCTGCGAGAGGGACTACGGGCTATCCTGCTTGAAGATAACCGTGTTTCCAATGTTCATGGGGTGACTAATGAGAAAGAGTTGTTATCCTATCTCCTCAATCATCGGCCCGATCTTGTCATCGTGAATCAGTCGTTGATTAGTGAGATTACCAACCTACCAACAAAGCGCTTTGCCATCCTGACCGACGAACCAGATATGGCCTTGCTTAAGGCCGCTTATGAGCATGGAGCGAAGGGCTACCTTTCTCCTAACGTCTCATCAGAACTGCTTCGCGCCACACTCAGTCAAGAAAGCAACACGTTTGTTATAGAGCCAGCGCTTGTTCACTGGATGATTGAGCACTTTTTCTACCACTCCAACCACTTTGCAGTGCAGGAAGAACTGCTGACACCACGTGAGAAAGAGATTGTCCATCTGCTCCGCGAGGGGTATGATCGACCGAGTATCGCTCGTCAATTGTGTATCGCAGAAACCACGCTCAAAACCCACATTCAAAACATCACCAAGAAGCGCGATAAAGCGGCCCCAACCACACCCAGAATCTTGAGAAGAGAGGAGATGCGTGTGCGGGCAAGATAATCCCACTTCACAAGACACCGGCAGCCTGACACCAGGGCAAAGAAGGAGGAGAAAATTCATGCATTCTAAGCGAATAAGCATATAGCGCTAACCGTCCCTACGTCGCAAGCAACAGTTCATCTCTCGCATCTTCTTACTTCATTGGAGCTTGCAGCATAAAGGGGAAAGAGTGCTCTCTGTTGCTCTTCCCCTATTACACAGAAACTTCAAGTCTTGGACATTGTACTCAGGAAAGAAAGTGCTTTCAATCGCACAAACCAACGCGACGTTTCTCATCACGAACGTCCCCGCTCCTGAGACAGCAACCCCTGAAGAAGCAATTCCAACCCTCGTTCAAATCGTCGCTCAATACTATAGCCTTGACTCCGGGTAAAAACATGCTGGAACGCAGGGTACTTCTCAATAGCGCTCTGCATCAGGTGGGCACGCGCTTCCTGCTCCGAGATAGTTGTACGGTCTGTCGGCTCCTGTTCAGCAAGGAGATGACCAACCAGATACGAACTCAAACTCAGGATAGCATCCGCAGCCTGATCCTCCGTAAAGCCAGCCTCAAGCAGCAAACGTGCAAGCATATCTCCTATCTGTAAGCTGGCAGGTGTCCACAGCGGGCGCGCAATCAGCAGAGGCACCACGTGAGCATGGTTTCGTAAAACGCGGCGTAGCTCACGCATCACCATCCGTATCTGTTCAGGCCATGCTATCCGCACATCCTCCGGCAAAACGACCCGGGCAAGGATACGCTCAAGCACGCCATCGAGAAGGGCGCCCTTGTTAGGGAAATAATAATAGACCGCCATCGGATCGGCTTCCAGTTCCGCCCCGAGCCGACGCATACTGAAACCGCTTAATCCTTCCCGATCAAGCAGTGACACAGCGACCTCCAATACGCGCTCACGGGAGAGATCTGCATTCTTCTTCTGCCGCTTCCCTCTCATATCGTCACCTCTTTCACATCGGCAAAGCGGAAACGGAGCGCCGCCAGCAACAAGGCTGCGCTACCGATACCAAGTAGCACAAGCAGCGCTTGCAGGTAGGAAAAAAGGTCGCCCCCATCGAGAAGCAGCGTGCGAAAACCTCGCAAGGCCCAGTACGCCGGGGAAGCTGGCGCAAGAAATGCCGCCCAACCCGGCAGCGCTTCGGGAGGAACTAGCGAGCCTCCCAGGCCGCAAAAGAGCATTCCCAACAGATTCGAGAGAATCAGAAACTGGCTGAAGCTTCGGCTTAACGCAATCCACGCCATCGCCAGCCCTGTCTGACAGAAGCAGAGAGCCAACATCATCAGTCCCAACAAAGGCAAGGAGGGGAACGTTTGCATCCCAAAAATGAGAAAGCCTGCACCAAAAAGGATGATTACCTGCACCAGCGTCAGCACAAAAGGCGGCGTACATTTCCCTATAATAATCTCTAGCGGTCGTGCCACACTCGCCCTGAGCCGATCCCATGTTCTCCATGAATGTTCCTGGAAAAAGAGCGATCCGGTAAAACTCATACCGAGGAAAACAAAAAGGACTACCATGCCCGGCACCACCTGTTCGGCTCCACTCGCATCACGATATCCACTACTCTGCAAGAGTACCCGGCCTGCCGGCTGCAAGAAAAACATCATAATAAATGGGAAGAACAGCATACTCAAAAGAGAGGCCAGATCATCAGCCAACAGGCGAAAGTTATAACGAATCAACACCAGGCAGCGTGCTAATGACACCGCTCCACCTCCATTCCCGGCACTATCCGTCCGGTCACAGCCAGATACGCGCTTTCAAGATCAGGCTGCACAATTTCAATGGTCCGCACGCGAGCCGCTATTTCAGCAGAATGTTGTAAGAGGTCTGTGATTGTCTTCGTCGGACGCTCCGTCGGAATAAACGCGCATTCCCCCTCACAGATCCAGCCGGGCTGATACGGAGCCTCTCCTTCAAATGTCAGACGCACCTGCGTTGTGCCGTGAGCCGTGATAAACTCCTGAAGCGAACTCCGAACCAGCACGCGTCCAGCTTCCAGCACCGCAATGCTTGCGTGAAGCTGCTCAATTTCAGGGAAATAGTGCGAACAGTAACAGACCGCACAGCCTTCCGCCGCCAACTGCTGCACAATCTCCAGAATTTGCCCGCGCGTCTGTACGTCTGCTCCTACGGTTGGCTCATCGAGAAAAAGCAGCCGAGGCCGATGCAGCAGCGCCAGTGCGGTATGCAAACGGCGCTGCTGCCCACCAGATAGCTCACGCGCTCTTCGCTGAAGCAGTGTCTCCAGCCCCAACGCGCTTGCAATCTCATCAACGCGCAGGCGCAAGTCGCGACCTCGCAACCCGTAGAGTTCGCCAAAGAAGCGCAGGTTATCCCGTACCAACAAGCCAGGATAGAAGCTCGAGTCCTGTGGCGCAACCCCAAGGAGAGGCCGCACCTTTTCAGGAAAGCGCAGCGCATCGATTCCTTGAATAGTCACACTTCCTGCATCGGCCTTACGCAATCCGGCCACTAACGAGACGAGCGTTGTCTTTCCCGCACCATTTGGCCCGATCAGACCAACGATCTCGCCCGCTTCAATCGAGAGATCAACATCCTGAAGCGCAACGATCTGCCCGTAGGCTTTACATAATCCTACGATTCGCAGCATCCGTATATAATCCTTTCTACACCGTAGAACCCCTATCACAAGTATATATTCTACATCGTAGAATATCAAGGGCTATTGTTCCTCAAGTGCGTCCTCTAACGGTATCAGACGCTGTTGCAGAGCATAAATCGCGGCTTGTGTTCTATCCGCGAGATGAAGCTTCGAGAGAATATTGGAAACGTGGGTCTTCACCGTTCGCTCAGCAATGTTCAATTCCTGCGCAATCGCCTGATTTGAGCGGCCCCGCGCAATCTGCCTTAATACATCCAGTTCACGCCCCGTTAACTCATGCAGAGGAGATTGATCGCGCTCACGCACCTCTCGTAGCAGGCGTCCTGCAACAAGGGGATCAAGCGTGCTCTCACCCTGCACAGCAGCTCGAATCGCAGCGACCAACCCTTCAGGACTGCTATCTTTCAACAGGTACGAGAGAGCCCCTGCCTTGATTACACCAAAAATATGCTCATCTTCATAGTAAGAAGTCAGAACAATAATGCGAGTCGTCGGGGTGATCTCCTTAATTTTCCGAATTGCCGTGATCCCATCCATACGCGGCATCAGCAAATCGAGCAGAAGCACATCCGGGAGCAACTCGCTTGCCAGCGCTATCGCTTCTTCTCCGTCACTACCTTCACCAACGACAACCATATCTTCCTGCTGCTCAAGGAGCAGACGCAATCCCCGCCTGACCATCGTATGGTCATCAACAATCACCACACTAATCATGCACTTTCTCTCCCGGCAAATGAATATGAATACGCGTCCCCTGCTTTGGAACCGATACCAGGCTTAACGACCCATCCAGCTCCTGCACGCGCTCCCTCATGAGTCGCAAGCCCAATCCATGCCGATCTCGCACTTCTTCGAGCGCAAACCCCTTCCCATTATCGGAGATCTGAAACTCAACCTGCTGCTCGCGCTCTTCCAGCACGACCGTCAGCGCCGTTGCCTCCCCATGCCGTACCGCGTTCGTAAACGCTTCTTGCGCAATGCGTAAAATCGCGTGCTCGGCCTCGGGAGAGAGCGAAACCGGCTGGATCTCTGTCTGTACCGCAATCTCAAGGCGAGTCCGGTAGGCGTTCGCCAGATCTTCCAGAGCTTCACCGAGTCCCTGCTGTTCCAGACGCAAGGGCCGCAGCTCCAGCAACAGCGCTCGCATCTCATGCAGCATATGCCCGGCTGTCTCTTCTATCGTGCCGATATAGGGCAAAAGATTCTGCAATTGGAACTTGTCCCGTGTTGACAATCCGACTTCGACAGCCGAGTGCAGGCCACCAACTGCCATCCGAAGCGAGAACAGATCCTGTGAAACTGCGTCATGCAGCTCACGCGCGATCCGCGCCCGCTCCGCTAACCGTGCGTTCTGTTCAGCAAGCTGGCGGCATTGGCTCAGGCTTTCCGTCAGTTGGGTTGCCATGACATTAAAATGTCTTTCCAGTTGGCCGATCTCGTCTTTACGGTGAACAGCCAGACGACATGTATAGTCTCCCGCTGCAATTCGCGAGAGGGCCGCTGCAAGCTGACGCAGGCGATGAATCACCCCGCGTGTACTCAAATAGCCGAACCAGCTTCCGATCAGAGGGATAAGGAACAACAGCGTGACAAAAAAGAGGACCGAACCAAAAAGCGCGGACGAAAACAGCGGCGTCGTCACACGGCCCTCCTCGGTTACACTGGCAAGAAATGTAATCGTCAGTATCTCGACCAGCAGCACCGTTCCTATTGTAATCACGGTATACGAAAATGTGATACGTCCCTGCAAACCTCCTTGAAACAGATGCTTTTTCCCAGGAGTTGGTATTTGAAACGGCATGAGCATATTTCCTCTCATTCAACGAGCAAAACGCTTATTCCACTCACGTCCCGACCCAAGAAGTGCATTATACAATAGTATAGCCTTTTACTGAATGTATTGCCTGTCTACCAGTTTCAAGCAGGGGCAGGTCCAAAGGCGACAGCCTCCAAGCCCGCCCGCATTCTTGCTACTTCTTGCGCTCTAGCTCCATTTTCAGCTTTCCGATCTGTTGATACAGATATGCAATCAGCTCATCCTGACGCTGCCTCTGCATCCCTGTCTGTCCGGAAAACAGTTCGGGCAGCCCGTTCAGCGCTTGCTTCTTCCACTGCGACACCTGGGTTGGATGCACTCCATATTCAAGCGCAAGCTCGCCAGTTGACTTGTGACCTTTGATCGCCTCTACCGCAATTCTAGCCTTCAGTTCCGGGCTATGCCGTCTTCTCGAAGTAGCCACGTGATACACCCTGCCTTTCATACAGCAAAAACATTACTTCACGTGCTCCAGTGGGGTTGTAGTGACAGCCTCAAGTGGCTCCTGTTTCGCTCTCTTGCTCAACCGCTCCTTCACCTCCTCCACCAGCACGTACAGCGTCGGCACAAACAGCAGCGTCAGGATTGTGGAAGAGGTCAACCCACCAATAACAACCACAGCAAGCGAACTCGATATGATCGCGTTCCCCGCTCCTCCAATGCCCAGAGCCATTGGCAGCAGAGCCATAATAGTCGCCAGAGCCGTCATGAGAATAGGGCGTACGCGCTGTTGTCCCCCGGCAATAACGGCCTCGCGAGGAGACATACCATCAGCACGGAAGTGATTTACACGGTCGATCAGCACAATCGCGTTAGTGACAACAATACCAATCAACATCAGGAAACCAAAGAGTGTAGATGCACCTATAGGGGTTCTGGTAAGGGCTGCCAGCACAATGGAGCCAACAGCAGCAAACGGGATCGAGATCAGCAGGATCAACGGCTGAATAATGCTGCGGAAAGTCGCGACCATAATCAAGAAGACGGTTGGAACCGCGAACAACAGCGCGAGCAGCAACTGAGTCAGCACATTGTTTGCCGCGCTGGCTGTCCCACCAAGCTGAGTCGTTGCGCCACTCGGTAGCTTCAACTGTGCCAGCCGCTGTTGAAGCTGTTGCGTGACTCCGCCTACATCCTGACCAACGACCGTCAGCGTAATCGTTGCCGCGCGCGTTCCAGCAACGCGCCCGATCTGAACCGGGTCAGTGGTCTGCATCACTCTGGCGATATCGCCAAGCCGCACCTCACCCCGTTCCGTCCCAATGCGCAGATCCTGAATCTGTTGAATCGTCATCGCGGTCGCATTCATTTTGAGGATAACAGGCCGTGTCACATTATCCAGAGTCATCTGTGTGAGCGGAAGCCCTGTATAGATGCTCTGGAGTAGCTGATTCACCTGCATGGTTGATAGCCCAAGCTCGGTAGCTCTGTTAGGCCGCACCTCCACCACAATCGAAGGAACAGCCGCCGCCAGATCGTTTGTGATATCGCTGGTCTGGGGAATCTGCTTGATCTCCCTCATAACCTGCTCGGTGGCGCTACGAAGCGTCCGCTCATCGGGAGCCTGCACAGTAATATCAACGACATTGTTAAGCTGCGTCTGAAAGGTCACATTTCCCTGAAGCGCAAGCCGCTGGATATGCTCACGAACGCGCTTCTGAACCTCGCTGATCTCTTTCCCTGCCTGCACTGTGATGGTGAAGAGAGCCATATCAGGCTGCGTTGCGAAGCTACCAGCATCTGAGCCAGAACCGACCGTAATCTGAAATGACTGTATCCCCTCGACCAGCTTCAATTCGTCCTCAATCCGCTTTGCTTCTGCATCTGTCGTGGCAAGGCTCGTCCCCGGAGTCTGCTTGAGCGTGAAGGAAAAGCGGCTCTCACCCTGCCCGCTGAAGGTATTGATCGGCAAAAGAGGCAACAGGGCAAAGGAACCGGCCAGCAACACAACAGCCAGGAGAATCGTGATGATACGATACCGCGTCACCCACGAGATAAGAGGATAATATCCCCGCTCTAGCAGCGACGGACGAGTATGCAGAATCGGCTGCACCGTACGTGGCGGCTTGAGGAACCAGTATGCCAGCACCGGGATAATGGTCAACGAGACAAGGAGCGAGGCCAGCAGCGCAAATGTCACCGCCAGAGCCAGCGGATGCGTATAAGCGCCGACGAAGCCACCCAGAAAGGCCAGCGGCAGAAAGACCGCAACCGTCGTCAGCGTGGAAGCGGTTACAGCCGTCGCGACTTCGCGCACCCCATGCAGCGTCGCTTCCGCTTTCGATTCGCCGAGAGCGAGGTGACGATGGATGTTTTCCAGCACCACAATCGAGTCATCAACGACGCGCCCGATGGCAATGGTCAGGCCTGCAATTGACATCACGTTGAGCGAGGTCTGTTGCGTCCATAAAGCAATCAGGGCCATAATCACCGACAGCGGGATCGAGAGCGTAATCACCAGCGTTGAACGCAGCGAGAGCAGGAAGACCAGAATAACGAGAACTGCAAACCCGGCTCCGATCAGCCCTTCCTTGACCAGATCGATAATCGAGTGCTGAATCACCAGGGCTCGATCATCGAGTACCTTGATTTTTGTCCCTGATCCTAGCAGCTTCTCCATTTCAGGAAGTTGCTTCTGGACCTCCTGGGAGATCATCACCGTGTTTCCCGCCGCACTCTTTACCAGTGCAAGTCCGATACTGGGCTGTCCGTTTACACGGGTTAACGTCTCGGATTGGGCAAAATCTTCACGAATCGTCGCTATCTCACCAAGCCTGATTGGCTGTGGCGCGGTGGCAGGCATACTCTCACTTCCCTCCTGTGCCGGAGCCATTCCGACGATCAGGCCACGTAGCTCCTTGAGCGACTGAAAGGTATGTCCGCTGCGTACCGTTTTGGTCTGTCCGTCATTGGTCACAGAACCCGCTGGCTGCGACAGGTTGTTCGCTTGCAAAACATTCTGGACCTGCGTCAGTGTCAACCCCTTCTCCTGCATCTTGTGGAGATCAAGGCTAATCGAGACAACTGGCTGGCGCACCCCGGTAACGCTCACATTTGCCACGCCATCGATACTTTGCAATTGCGGAACAATTTTCTGTTGCAAGCTCGGTCCAAGCTGCGCCAGATCCTTGCTGGAAGTGACAGACAGCAGAATGATAGGGATATCGCCGGGATTGAACACCTGTAACTGAGGTGTCACACCCGTTGGCAGGGCCGTGCGTGCCTTCTCTACCTGCTCGGTAAGCTGTTGTCTGGCCTTTTCAATGTCGCTGCCATCTCGATACAGCACCGTAATCAGCGAAAGCCCTTCACGAGATTGAGAGGTGACTTGCTGAACGTTCTGTGCCCCCTGTACCTGCTGTTCCAGCAGGGTGGTCACATCTCGCTCAACCTGTTCCGGTGACGCGCCGGGATAGACCGACGCTATATTGATAGCCGGATAGGTGACCGGTGGCAATTCATCTTGTTTCAACAGTGGCAAGATTGCTATGCCAAAAACCAGTACGGCAAGGCTTGCCAGTACAATTAAACTCTTATTTTTCAGACTAAAACGGGTCAGGACAAACACGTTGACCTCCTTACATACCGCCAGAAATTCCCGGGAACATAGCGCTCTGAATAACAGAAGCAATCATAACCGGAAAGCAGGGCTTCTGTGATCGTTCGTACGCGCGATTTTTTCTCCGACTAAAGGACGAGATACAGAGGAGAAAAAAGGTGAGACAAACAAGCAGTATGCATTGTCCTCCCGAAGCCATTCAGAAACGACCGTGCCATCCATCATCCCGAAAGGGCTACTCCTCGAAAGGAGAGAAGGTGAAGAAAAAGAGGAGAGGCAAAGACTATAGCGCCTCTTTACCTTCTCCTACCAGCGCCTACCCGCGCAAAGTACAGAGGTCCAGCGTGAGAATTGCCCGTATAATCGACAATGCCTCATCCACATCATGCGACGTATTCCCATAGTGAAACACTGCACGCAACCGCCCATACCCAAGCTCCCCGATCCGCAGCCCGCGCCGAGCTGCCAGCTCAATAAACGTTCGATAATCACAGGTCAACACACGGAAAATGACTATATTCGTCTGCACCGTCTCCAGATCGATCTGGATGCCGGGCAACTCAGCCAGCCCCTCCGCGAAGCGCCGTGCGTTCACGTGATCTTCTTGCAGCCGTTCAACCATTTGTTCAAGTGCAATCAGACCGGCTGCGGCAATAATCCCTGTCTGGCGCATACCTCCCCCGAGCAGCTTGCGGATACGGTGCGCTCGCTTGATAAACGCGGCATCCCCCACAAGCATAGAACCAAGCGGAGCCGCCAGCCCTTTCGAAAGGCAAAATTGGAGCGAGGTCGCGTATCGCGCTATTTCGGCAGGAGGCACTTTCAGCGCAGTGGCCGCGTTAAAGATGCGTGCCCCATCCATATGCACGGGCACCTGCTTCGCCCGGGCGAACTCCGCAACTTCCCTGAGATATGCCAGGGGAAGGACTGTTCCCCCACAGCGATTATGGGTGTTTTCCAGACAGATCAGCCCGGGAAGCGCAAACTGTGGGTCTTCAGGATCATCAGGAAAGGCAGCTTCCAGATCGCCAATTAGCAGCCTTCCATCAGCCTGTGTGGGAATCGCTTCATAGACGATCCCGCCACAGACCGATGCGCCCCCGGCCTCATAGATAAAGATGTCTGACTCACGACCCACAAGCGCCTTTGTGCCGAGAGGACAATGTGTCATCAACGCACATAGATTTGCCATTGTTCCGCTTGGCATAGGCACGCTGCCTCTTTCGCGAATATCTCAGCCGCACGAGCTTCCAGGCGCCGCGTCGTTGGATCTTCACCATACACATCGTCACCAAGTTCCGCCCTCATGATCGCGCTTCTCATCTCCTCTGAGGGCAACGTAAAGGTATCACTTCGTAGCTCAATCATTCCGTTCTGCGCCTCTCTATTCAATAATCAGTTGCAGCCGCTTTACAGCCTCTTCCAGCGTCTGTATAACCACGTCAGCAGTCTTCGCATGCACAATCACATAGCCCAGCCGTTCATAGGCACTTCTGGCCGGAAAGACGCGCTCTCCGGGCTTAACCGTAAGTGTAACCTGCTCAACAAAAGGCAGGGCTTTTACGCTGGCAAGCCCCTCCACAGCCCTCAAGCGCCCCTCTTTCGCGGCGAGCAGAAAGCGAATCCCTGCATACCCGCTGTACGTGGTGGGGAGACGCGGCGCTTGTCCGACAGCAGCCTGTAGCTGTGCCTCCAACAGATCTGCTTCCGTCACCAGCCGGATCAGTACCGGGATCATTCCTCCGGCCAGTCGTGCGTTTACCTCAACCGGTATCCAGCCGCGCTCCGTCCGCTTGACTTCGGTGTGCACCGGGCCGGAGCGAATCCCAAGCGCCGCGAGCGTTGTACAGACCGTCTGTACCAGCTCCTCTTCGATTGCAGCAGGCAGAGGAGCCGGAAACAGGTGTTGCTCCTCGACAAAAAAGGGGAAGCTGCTCACCTGCTTCTGAGTCACGCCAATACAATGGATGCTCCCTTCATGGGAAAACGTTTCGACGCTGTATTCTGGCCCGCTCAGATACTCCTCAATCAGAGCCATACGCGCCGTCGCCTGCCCACGCACATTGAAGGCCGTTCCGAGGATCAGTCGCGTCTGGGCTCTCACCTCTGCTTCGGTACGACAAAACAGCACCTTATCGGAGCCGGTATCATCGGCAGGCTTCACCACGCATGGCAGGCCGACCGCTTGTAGTTTCTCCTGACACTCCTCAATCGTGCTCACCACAGCAAAACGCGGCTGCGGCACCCCGGCTCCCTCCAATGTGGCCCGGGTCAGAGCCTTGTTCCGACAGAGGTGTATCGCTTCCGGTGGGTTCCCGGGTACTCCGTAGGAAGCTGCAAGCCGTGCGACCGTTTCGAGATAGAATTCGCTGGTCGTTGTGACCCCGAGTATCAGCCCTGCTTCAACCTCGCGCTCGATGGCACCAGTCAGCGCCTCAAGCGTGTTCGTATCACAGGAAACAACTCGACAGGCAAGCCGTTCCAATCCGGGATAGCGCTGCGGTTTATTGGTAAAGAAAAGCGGCGACAGGCCATGCTCTTGCGCCTTTTGCAGGAATAGCATACCACTTCCGGTGGTATTCGATTCAATGACGAGCAGATGCATGCTGTCTTCCCACTTTCAAACGGGCATATGCCCATGTCTCCACGATCTCATCAGTCTCAACCAGTCGAGGAGCTGAGGGCAAAGGTCGTATGCGCAGGCCTTTTTGTGCGCGATACGCCTCGTTATAAATCGTTGTATAGTAGCGATCGCCCCGATCCGGGAAAATGGCAACAATGCGCGTCCCGGAGGGCTCAACCTGGCTTAACCAGCGTGCCACCGCATAGACGGACCCGGAGCTGTTCCCTGCGAAAATCTTCTCGTGCCGCGCTAACTCAAGCGTCGCGGAAAACGCCTCGGCATCGCTTAACCAGTGCACCTCATCTATCAGCGTCGTATCCACATTGGCAGGATGCAGGCTATTCCCTAGCCCGCTCTGCAAGCGGCCCGGTCTGTCTGGTTGCCCGAAAATGACACTTCCTACCGCATCGACGGCCACAACGCGTAACGCCGGGTAATGCCGTCGCAGTTCACGCGCCGTACCACAGAGCGAGCCCCCACTTCCGACACTCCCGACAAGAACATCAACTCGACCAGGCTCCTCCAGCAGCTCCTGAGCCAGTGCCCGATAGGCACGCGGGTTCTCAGGATTCTCGTATTGTCGGGGCCAGAACGCTCCGGGGTACTGCTTGAGCAGCTCGGCAAGCCGTTCCAGACGGGCGCTCTGCCAACCGTTCTCGCTCATCTTCTCCACAATATGCACCGTGCAGCCGAGGGCCTGAAGCTTGGCAAGTGTCAGCGGATCAATGCGCGGATCGGTGACAATATGCACCTCATGCCCGAGATAGGTTCCAACAAGGGCAACACCTAACGCCATCGTCCCGGACGAACTCTCGATAATCGGCGCATTCTCCTTCAGTACTCCACTCCGCTTCGCTTCCAGAATCGCCTGTTTCGCCACTCGATCTTTCATCCCAAATGGATTTAAGAGTTCCATCTTGGCATAGACCGGGCAAATCGAGCGATCATCCAGACGTAGCCTCACCAGCGGCGTTCTTCCGATTCCATCAATAATCGTTTCTCGCAACACGGTGCACTCCTTTTATTCTGAGCTGAGAAAAGTCAAGCGTATGATAGGTCAAAATGTCGTCTGTAAGCAGAGCAAGGTGACGCCGTCCCAGTGCAAGTTGCTGATGATAGTCAGGCCCATCACGCGCCAGCAGCAGACCGATACAGGTTCCGCTATGGGCCACCACCACGCCCGGGCAGCCTATCTCCTCGCTAATGCGCAACACATCGTAGAGCGTTCGCTTGGGATTCAACTTCTGATTGAGAATCGCGCTGCGCGTAGTTATCTGACCAATCGTGTGCAGGTCGCGTTGTTGAATCGCCAGCGTCAGACGGGTCAATAATGCCTGATATTCGTGCTCGTCAGCGGCTGTAAACGGCTTGGGAATGGTGTTAAACGCAAGGGTGTCAATCTCGTTCCCTTCATCGATACCGAGAATGGTCAGCGGTGGGAGAAATCCCAGAAAGTTGCGCAGGCGGCCTTCACGGTGATAAAAAGCGACGATCCCCGGATACATTACCCCATCAGAAGGCTCTATCTGGCACATAAACGCCGCCAATTGCGGGAGTGGAAGCGCGACGCGGAAACAGGAGCAAACAGCCCGCGCTGTAGCGACGAGATCCGCAGAGGAACTCGCCAGCCCTTTCCCGGCTGGAAGTTCGCTTTGTAACGTGAGAACGCCTCCTGGCGGCAACGAGAAGTATTCCAACAGAGCTTGAGCCAGCCGCCTCGACTTCTCTTTACAGGCAGGATGCACTGTCACATGCAAGGCATGCGGATCAGGGTGAAAGGTTGCACGAGCATACCGTTCTATCGGCAGCGTCACCAGGAAATCACGCTGCGTGCTTGCCTCGCGCCCCTGCAATAGCTCTCCGAAGGTGCCGAACGCTTTGCCTGTCCCGATCTGTCCCGGGGGACATCGCTGCTCAATCTCCACGCCGTCTCTCCTTACTCGCTAATGGACAACAAGCGGTTCACCTTCCTCGACGCTTGCTGTACTCGCGCTTCCTCGCGCTGCCAATGTGCTCGTACGCTCGCCAGCTCCTCCTGTTGCAGCATGAGCATAGCATCGACCTCCTGTGGTGCCGTTGAGCCAGCAGACAGCTTCTCGCGCAAATTCCACTCAGGATCGAAGAGCTGAGTAAGTGTGGAGCGAGGCACAGATAGCACATAGCCGTGTTCCCGTCCTGCCTCTTCCAGAAATGTCGGCTCGCCCTCGCTCGGGTCAAGCTGCTTTTCCACTGCACTCGCAATGTAACGGCCCGCGATCACCTGCGCAGTGCGATACGGTACCTCATGTTGAAGCGTGAGGTAGTTTGCCAGCGCGAATCCGCCCAGAAACTCTTTTTGACAGGCCTGTTCCATCCGCTCACGCCGAAATTCGACATGTTCGAGAAAGAGGCGGAGCAGTTGCAGCGTCGTTCGCACCGTTTGAAAGAGCGTTTGGAGAAAGGCGCCGGCTTCCTTCGAGACTTCGACCAGATTGGTATAGGCTGTATTTCGCTGCCCGAACAGGAAATCGACATAGAGCGAAGCTGCATGCGCTGTCTTCCCGCGTATGCGTTCCAGCAGAGGAAAGTTTTTCTTCTGGGGCATGGCGGAAGAGATCGCGGAAAGCCTATCGGGAAGCGTGATAAAGCCATATGCGCTACTTCCCCAGGCAATCCAGTCCGTTACAAAACGGCTGAGATCGCTGCTGAATGTGGCCAGCTCGCTCGCAAGCTGTACGCTCCACGAGCGCGAGGCCACCGCAACCAGAGCATGTCGCCGGGCACACTCGCAACCAAGCAGGTGCGCCAGTGCCTCCCGATCCCATGCCAGGGATTGTCCGGCCATCGCTCCCGCGCCTAATGGAGACTGATTCATTTCCTGATATACATGCAGCAGCCTCTTAAGTGTCACCAAACAGAGCTCGGTCAAGGCGCTAAGATAAAACCCGGGACTGATTACCTGTGCTGCCTGGTAGTGAGTATAACCGGGCATAATGTCGTCTTTATGCTTGTTTGCGAGCGCATACGCGGCCTCAAAGACACCTTGCAATGCCTCTCCTATCTCGAAAAGCTGTCCACGAGCGAAGAGCAGTTGAGCACTTGCCTGTAGATCGTTGCGGCTGCGGTCAACGTGCCAGTTCCGTTGCTTCCCCTGCCATGAAATACGCTGACTCACAAACTGCTCAATTGCAAAGGCAATATCGGACATATTGTGTGCCGGATCTGCGCTCAGGGTCTGAGGCGTGATCTGATGCAGCACGGCCCCAATCTCATGAACGTCCTGTGGATCGAGCAGTTCCAGGCGCCGATACTCCAGCAGCAGCGCCTTCTCAATCCAGATATAATACGGCAGCAGACACCGTAGCTCATATTCAAACTGAGGAGCCAGCACAGCTTCATGCAGCAGCGCATCCGGCCCCTCGGTAATCCTCCCTGTCAGCTTGTTCAAGCCAGCCTCATTCTGTCGTTCCATTGGTAGCCCTCACAGCATGTCTCTACAGCGGCGCTTCTATTCCTCATTGCATACGATATCGCAGATGATTGTCTTCTGTATAGAAAAAGGAACACTATACGATTGCATCTTTTCAGAATAAGTATATGAATGTTGTTCCATAGTACACAATACTTTTCAGCATGATTTTCTCAACTGCTCTCTCTCCTCCTCAGGAGTACATTTTCTATTCACATACATACTCCTGACTCCCTCTTTTTCTACTTCTCAAATATTCTCCTGTTGAGGATTGTTTTACGATTCGCTCTGAAGCTATACTTCCACATGGTTAGAATTTTGGAGTGCCCGATTGTGCTTCGTAGTCGCTCACAGCAGGGCATGAAGCGACAAAAACCGAACGGATCTGCACCCAGCTACTATATGACCATCATCGAGGGAACGGAATGTTAAATACAACAACAGTAAATCATTGGCTCAGATACTGGCAACCTCGCCCGCAGGCCCGCTTGCGCCTTTTCTGTTTCCCCTATGCGGGAGGAAGTGCGGCCATCTATCGCACATGGCCTGAGCTGTTCCCGCCTGATATCGAGGTCTGCCCCGTCCAGCTCCCCGGGCGCGAAAATCGCCTGTTTGAAGAGCCGTTTTCTGCTCTGCCTCCGCTGGTTGAGGAGCTTGGTAAGGTGCTGAAGCCCTTTCTCGATCGGCCTTACGCCTTCTTCGGCCATAGTATGGGAGCGCTCATTAGCTTTGAGCTTACCCGCTTGATTCGGCGACAGGGTGAACAGCAAGAGCCGGTACACCTCTACGTTTCAGGACACCGCGCACCACACCTTCCTGACCCTCTGCCCCCTTGCTATCATTTACCAACCGAGGCCTTTCTTGAAGAACTGAAACGGCTGAAAGGGACACCTGAAGAGGTGCTTCGTACTCCGGAGCTGCTGGAATTACTTCTTCCTCTCTTACGCGCAGATTTTGCGGTCAGCGAGACGTATCGCTATACCGAGGGGCAGCCGCTCGCATGCCCTGTTACGGCTCTGGGAGCCACACATGATAGCGAGGTATCTACCGACGAGCTGCATGCCTGGGAGAAACAGACAAGCAGTCATTTTGAGATACACCTGTTCCCTGGCGATCATTTCTTTCTTCATACTGAGGAACAGGCAGTAATTGAGCTATTACAAAACAAGCTAAGAGAAGATATGCTTTCAC
>Ga0164243_10005053_pt1 | contig 20291 bp, 14 predicted proteins | sample OricompcompostOP_FD_108781 | JGI IMG/M metagenome (GOLD analysis project Ga0164243, IMG submission 108781) | Organic Plus compost microbial communities from Emeryville, California, USA - Original compost - Organic plus compost (OP) | ecosystem: Engineered > Solid waste > Mixed feedstock >...
GCTTTAGAAAAAGAGCTTCAGCCCGCTACCGTGCTTTCCAATCTCACAGACTTCGCAGACCCTGCAAACCTGACCCTTGTACTTGGTGTGGTACTTGGATCCGTCAAAGGCGCACTCCTCGTACGAAGTCCCGCTGTAGATGGGTGTGTGGCTAGCCGCGCAAACGTCGAATTCCGCAAACTGGTCGAACTCGATCTCAATAGCATCGCTGGGGTTGCGTTCGCATTGCCTCTTCGTCTTGGTCGCCTAGAAAGGTCTTATGTTAGTTCGCCCTTTCAAGGTAGGTGTGTAGGACAATCCTGGGTGTACTTACGTTCTCAACAATCCTGCTGGATCCGCCGTTTGCGAGGATCCTGTTCGCAAAGCTCAGTGCCAAACCGTAGTTCTTGGCACGGAACGCCTGCTGCATGGCGCTTCCCAAGACAAGCTGGCGATGGGGGACTTCGATCTTGGGGATCGTAAAGTACGCAGACAGCTCCAGGCTCCTCTTGAGAAGTTGGGGGTTCTTCGAAACCTCATCGGGGGTACCCAACTGCCTCCTGCCCAGTTCTATTGACATGGCCACCGCATACTCGCTTGCCGATGCGATAAGCTTCTTTGCCTCTTCAACCTCGCTCTCGCTCGAGACGGCATTGATTAATATCGCGTGGAGAATGCCCTTGAAGTAGCGGATACCGTCCTCCAACTTGTTGGTTTTCATGGCGTCGTAACCCCTCTGGAGATCGTTTGTGGCCAAATGTTCCAAATCCCGAGGGACGATGGGGAGTACCTGCCTAGGATCATCCTCCTCGATCGTGCGGCGAACGTAGTTGACAAGAGCAGGCAGACCAGAGGACGCGGGGAGGTATGTCTTAGAGGCCTGGTATACCTCCAAGAACCTCGGCTTCAGAGGCGCGAAGTGCACGGCGCCTACCTGGCGGTTAAGAAGTTGCATCGCGGACTCGAACGATCCACCAGCAACATGATCAACCGCCAGAGGTGAGTTGCGCGCCCATTGCTCCGCCTCGCTGCTTCCCGAACCGACGGCCTCTGTGCTTTCCACATTGACAAAGTCATTCTCCAGCTCCGGAACAATATCATCGCCCATATCCCAACCAGCAACATCCTCATCATCAACGATATCCGCTGCAGCGCCATTGTGCTTGTGCGCATCTTCGTCATCTTCATCGATGGCCTCTCCCTCGGCGGCCTCATCCTCCAGGGACAGTCCTTCAACTTGACCAAGGAGAGCCTTTTCGAAGAACGACTGGGAGGTCGCCTTTGTGGGCCAGTTGCTCTTGAAAGTGGGGACAACAGGTCTCGGTGGTGTCAAGCCCTGACCGACGCTGGGGATGGAAAGCTGGTCTTCCGTGAGGCCAGTGGCCTCAAGAATCGCCTCACATTCCTCCTCAAGTCCATGGGACTTAGCAGTCACGTATGCTAGGGGATCTGAGAGGGGGGAAAAAAGTATTAGTTGCGTGCCCGATGACGGGCAGGTTTATCAGGAAAAGGGGGGGTTTGATTTTTTTTCCTTTTTGCACTTACAGAGATCGATTTCCTTGAGCATTTGAATGCGGTCCTCCACATCGCCGAGGTAAAGTGCATTATGGAATCGAGAGGTATAATCGCCGCGGTGTTCGGCGATCTTCGCCATTCTGGCGAGCTTCGAGTTGTCACCCGTGCAGAGGTACAAGAAAGACAATTTGTCAAACTGCTTGAGCTTCTGATAGCTCATCTCAACAATTTGATGTGCTCCGTGAGCCAAGGCCTCGGTACTTAGCCTAGACCAGAGCTTTGGCTTATCCAACTCCTTCGCCATCTCAACGGCGACGTCTAGATTGCCACATTCGATCGCTAGCTCAAACCGAGTTGTTGGGTCCTGAACGAACTGAAGAGCGATCTCGGGATAGCCCTTCTTCTGGAGATAGGAAATGATGGACTGGCCGACAAGGCTCGAGGTCCGGATGATGTGAAGCATTTCTTCATAGTTTCGCTTGACGAGCGCGAGCTTGAAGCGGTACTCGGTGGGATCAATGTGGAGGACTCTTGGCTTTGCGGACCTATCCAAGCAATAGACATTACGGCCCTGCACACGGACAAGGTAGACTGTCTGATCGAGCGTGCGAACGATACCGTTATCGCCGTTTAGAAGGGTATACTTGACGTGGTTCAGAGTGGAATAGAGCAGGACGCCGGCATCATCCCAAGTGGCGCTCTTGATCCGGATCGTCTCGTGCAGAGTGCTAAGCTGCTCGAGGGTCTTGGAAACGATAGTGATGTTGTGCTTGCTCAGAAGAGCCGCGATCCTGCCATCGTTGGACCACACCACATATTTGACGCCGGCAACAGTCAGTTCGGCAATAGTCTTCTTTTGCTGAATATCATAGAGATAGACGGCCGTGGGGGTGATGATGAGAATATTTCCCGTACCGCCGAAATAGATGTCGGTGGTGCCGTGAGGAGGCTTGAAAGAGCGGGTAACATTGTTCGAAAGATCCTTGATGTCAATGGTCTGCGCGGCGGTGTTCAATACCGCAAATCGGTTTCGGGCGACAAAGATGGCGGAATTACCGCTTCCACGCTTCGAATCGGTGGAGTCGATAGCGCCCGTACCATCCCGAGGAAGCTTGAGAAGCTCGTAGGAACCTCCATCAGCTGGGGAAGTAACGAGAATAGACTGGTCGGCAGGGTTATAAGAAAGGGTCCGAGGCGGTGTCCAGGGGTTTCCGAGCTTCTTGAGCACGAGGAGTGTGGGGCTCTCGGCATTCTTCTTGAAGTCGTAAGACTTGACGTGTTTATCCTTGGTGATATACAGGAGGGTGTTCTGGAAGATGGCCGAGGCAGGACGTTCGCGCTCCAACTTGAAAACCATGACACCGTTGTCATGGCCGGCGGCGAAGAGGTTGATTTCAGGATGGGCAGCGACAACCCAGAATCGATCATTCTCTCTCTTGAACGACTGAACAGCGGTCCTCTTGTTCAGGTCCCAAACGCGAATAGTCTTATCTTCGCCGACGGAAATGATCAAATCTTGGTGAGGGTGGAAGAGACAGGAAGACACATTCTGGAAGTGCCCGCGGCAGGTATCGACCTCCCAAGCCTTCGTTTCGCTCATGCGCCAGAGCTTTACGAGTCTGTCATCGCCGGCGGACACGATAAGCGGCATGGTCGGATGGAAGGCAACCCAGTTCACACCCCTATCGTGGCCTTCGAGAACAAACTTGACAACGGCGTCGGTATTTCCAAACATGTCGGTCTGGTTCTGGTTCGCACGGGAGACTTGCTCCTCGAAGGACATCGAAGTCGGGGCCGAGTGCTTTTTGCGCAGTCCAGAGATATCCCAGACTCGAACGGACTGATCGAGGGAAGCGGAGACGACCAAGTCTTCCTTGGGGTGGAACTGCGCACACATGGCATAGTGGTTATGCCCAGTCATGGTGCAAACTTTACAGACGGCAACGTTAGCATACTTATTCTAATCGGATATTCTAAAGGGAATAGGAGAGGGCGCAACGGAAACATACTCAGTGATCGATTCTGCCAGTTCCATATTCTGATCGTTTGGTCATCGGACGCCGACAAGATCCACGGAAGCTCGTGGTGGAACACGACGGTACGGACGTAGTCCAAGTGACCATTCAAAGTAAAGAGACATCGCCGGCTCTGGTAGGACCAGACCTTGATCTTATAATCATCACCTCCAGAAACGAAAAGAGGCTGGGTGTTATGGAAATCGACGGATCGAACAGGGCCATCGTGCTCTTCAAAGCGGTCAATTAAGGTGCCCATGCGGTAGTCCCAGAGTTGTATAGTCGAGGAGTGTAAGGAAACGAGGATCCATGGTCTGCATCACAGTTAGAGGCGACGACGTCGGGAAGGAAAGCAAAAAAGGGGGGACGTGTTAATGCGCATACCGCTTCGGGTGAAAGGCGATGCCCTTTGCCCTAGACGACTTGGACTCGAACTACACAGATCTTCTAGTTAGACAAAGTAGCCCAAAGTATTAGAGCACAGGGTTGCGCATGAGGTTTTCCATACCTTGGTCAGCATACCAGAAGTCGACATCGTGGTAGGTGTGTGTGGTGGGGAACCAGAGCTTCAGGCAGCGGAGGGCGGGATAGCTGGAGCCGACCTGGAGGTTCTGGTTTGGCTCTAGAAGAAGCGCTCCGCTAAGAAGACGGTATCATGAACAGTTGGGTAAGAAGAAAGGTGTGAGCGAGATGCGGAAACCGGTCCTCGAGGTGGTGACGCGGAGAGGCGACCAGAGAGACCAGCTATACTTTTAGAGGTCCCAGGCCAGCAGGGGGAAGGTTCAATTCGGTCAGCGTGGCATGTCGCTAAAGTGTGGGATGTGGGCAGTCGAGTCGGGGACGACTGCTTCAAAGGGGTATTTAGCCGGGTATTAGCCACGACAGCTGACCGCCAGCTGTAAAATTAAGCCCACCCCGCCTCATGAATTTGACTGTTTTGAAGCAACATTGAACAGATGACAACAATTATCCGATCTTAATGATGTGAAGATGGATTCTGTCTTGCTCCTACAAGTCTTCATTGATATCAATTGATCTATCATAGTCGTAAACTAAATCTAACATGCATTAGGTATATAATACTCTCTTCAACCGACTCCCACAACTCCCGCCACTCCACCAACCACTCCACCCCATCTTCCAGGTAGCCTCAGTGCGAGATGTACTGGAACACAGCAGATACCTCGTTCTCCCCAGTCTCCTGTCTCAGCAGCAGATCCTGGATAGAAGCAAGACCGTTGTTGACAAAATGATTCCATGTGCTGGTATCTCCGTACAGCATTCCTGGAGCCTTAATGAACTGCTTCCCATCGGGCTTACACCTCTTGCACTTGAAAGTGTCATGCGTATCGGATGCGGTGCCGGGCCGGTATTGGAAGAGCTCCCGCAGACTATCGAGTGAAAAGTGGCGCTCGACATCCTCGGCAGAATCAACTACGCAACTGGACAAGCTCTGCTTGTGACTCTGACGCTGGAAGATCTTTTCCTCGATCGTGCCGGTAGCGATGAAGCGGTACACAAAGCAATCCTTCTTCTGGCCGTCTCTCCATACTCGCGCTAGCGCCTGCTGGTCGGCCGCTGGATTCCAGTCGGGATCGAAGAGCACCAATCTGTTGGCGCCGATAAGATTCAAACCGCAACCACCCGCTTTGCTGCTAAGGAGGAACACGAACTCGGGGCCGTCGGGGTCGTTGAATTTATCGACAAGTTTCTGGCGCTTGTTGACAGACATTGTACCATCTAAGCGCAAGCTGCCGTAACCGCGCGCGCGGCATAATCGGTCGAAGAGATCCAGGGTCTGGGTGTAATTGCTGATAAGGACGATCTTGTCATTGGTGTCCTGTCGAATTCTAGCGAGCATGCGGTCGAGGACTTGCATTTTTCCAGAGTACCATGGCTTGATGTCTCGGTCGCGACCCCTCGATTCCTTCGGAACATAGTCTTCAGGGTAGCACTGCTCCGAGCCGGGAAGATCGTCGGCCAGGTTAAGCAAGTCAGGATGGTTGCAAAGCTTCTTCAAAATGTTGATGGCTTTCAAAGGCTGGCTACCCTTGCCTCGCAGGAGCGCTTGGATATCCGGGCTAGTGATGAAATAATTGTACAGATCGAGCTGGAATGGCGCCAGGTTGCAGAAAACGACATGCTCGTACTTGACCGGGAGATATTTGGACAAAATGTCGTTTGTCCTACGAATGATGAACTTGTTGACGATTCCCAGAAGTTCGCTCAGGCACTCGTCTCCTTTTTTTCGTTCGGACTCTGATGCATCAGCGTCACGACCCCGGAGAATGGGTATCTCGAATCTCTTTCGGAACTCGAGGCGAGAACCAAGGAGATCCGGGTTGGCAAAGCTGATCAGCGAAAAGTACTCTGATAGATCGTTTTGAATCGGCGTTCCCGAGAGGATGACACGGCGGGTCACGTTAAGGTTGTTTAGTGCACTGAAAGTTTGGCTGTCACCATTCTTCAGCCGATGGCCCTCATCGCACAGCATGAGGCCGATTTTTGTGTGTTTGAGCTCTTCGACGTTTAGGCGCAACGTCTCATAAGACACGATTATGACCGGACGGGTGACCGAGCGTCCGGACGAAATGGCCCATTGCCGAAGCTGGCGCGTCAACTCTTCCTTGCTCGCCTTTCCGTCAATAGCGAAGGGCGTAATGGCATCCTCGCCAAGCCACTTGACCAGCTCATTGGCCCAGTTTTTCACCAAACTGGAGGGGCAAGCCACGATTGCCTTCTGGATAGTCGATTTTCCAGCATCGGGAGACTGCTTCAGCAGGGTCCACAAGAGCGTGATGCATTGGAGGGTTTTCCCAAGACCCATTTCGTCAGCCATGATGCAACCATTGGCTTTCTCATCAATCATTCCTGTCACGCAATTGTACATGAATTTGACACCCTCGATCTGATGGGGTCGCAAGACCTTTGCAAGCCTAGGGTCAATAACAACGGGAACCCGCGGATGCTCGCCTTCAACCTTCTTCTTGATGCCAAGAATTTCGGCGAGGCTTTTGTGGACAAGAGGGGCATCGAGCTTCGTCGCAGCTTCCTGCTTCTTTTCTTCAACTTCTGCGGCAGGTTTGGGCTTCGGCTTGTCATGTATGGTGGGATCGTACAAGACGATGGCGAACTCGCCGCTGGGGTCATGTAAAGGTCTGGGAACAAAAACGGCGCCCTGGCGAAGACCCAGTGTAGGGGGCGGCCGGTTCGCATTGTAGCCCCCAACCTGCTTGTTGATCAAAGGCACAGAAAACCGCTTCCTGAAGATGGTGTCTTTATCCTTGACCTGAAATACTGGGAACTTGTTCGGATCTCGATTGGCGAGTGCCAGTCGTTCGATGCTGGTCCAGGACTGGTCGTTGGAAGTATCACCGTCAGCTCCGGAATAATTAACTTTTCTCTTCTTGCGGGCTGGGCGATTCGAAGTCGACGTCCGAGTTGCAGACCCAGGGCATTTGAATGGCTTATGAAGACGGTCGAGCGATTGTTGGGAAGGCCATTTCCCCGCGGGCCGGGATTCCCTATTCGGGGTGGATGTTGTAGATTGGTTCCTGAATCCCACCGATTCATCTTGTTAGCGAGATGCAAGAGAGTGCGAGACAAGTTTCGAGGGTGCCTTGACAGTGCTGCGACGCATTAACAGGAACCTACATTGTTATTCAGGGAGCAAACATGACCATATTATCGAGGGACAAGTTATAGCGAACGGAGTCCTGACGAAACAAAACAGGGAATGGCTCTCTCGTCGAAGGATCTGTTGTTGAGAGAGAGGTGTCATATAGCGTGGGGAATAAACCGAGGTGGCTAGGTTAATAGCCTCATAGCATACACACACTCTCTCAGCAAATGGCGATGACCTCCAGGCAGGCACGACAAACAAAACACCAAGAACGCGTTGCTGAATTACCTTTTGGAGAGGAACACCCCACTCATGCTACCTGATTGGTCAAATTTTCTCCATTTTCTCGATCTCGCCCCACAAAGATCGCGTTGTCACGTGATGTACTGATCAGTTAAGATCAGCTGCGTAATGAGAAGGGACCTCTCAGAGGCAAGCTCCTGATTCAAGTCAACAGGTCCTCCATATCCCTCCGTATTCATATTCGTATTTGAAGGTTCTTGTTAGAAAATACATGGACGTTATGGCCATTGCGTTATAGCAAAGCAGCAGAAGATGTTTAAAAGCTAGAAATTCCAAGCAGAATTTACAAGACCATTCGAAATGATTCTATGCTCTACCTAAATTACCCATTATTCTATTGTACATGGCGCGCAAAATCGTTGTGCGAGTGCTAGTAACACAAATTAGTTCACCAACCATGGATCCTGCAACAGTTCCTTCGCAGTAGGACGCTTGCTAGGATCCCATGTAAGAGCTCTTCGTATGAACTGAAGAAATTTGGCGTTATCTTTCAGCTTGGTCTCGGCCGCTTCCAAGGTCTTTTCCGTTGGAATAGGGACAAATTCGCCCCAGTTGCCTACAACAGAGAAAAAGGGTTAGTAAACCCCCAAGGTGAAAATGACACAGGGCAGTACACGTACCGTTTTCATCCCAGTACTCGAGCGCTCTCTGGCGATGTCGGTGGAGGAGCTCAATGGGAGGTGGTCCCAGCGCAGCAATGAGTTCAGAGAAATGGACTCCATCTGAAAAACTCCCGTCTTCTTTGCAGGCACTAAACAGAGTCTTCCCTTCAAGGAGATCCCATGCCTAAGGATGGTGAGAGTGTCAACTGGGGAAATGCAATCAACTGATAACAGGCATCCACTTACAGTGAGTCCAACGCTCCATATATCGACTGGGAAACTCCACTGAATGCATAGGAGCGTCTCGGGAGCTCTATACATGATAGGCATGATGTCGCCAGCGTGAGGGCCGGGTCCCAGTCTCACTTCTCCAAAGCCGGACAGGAGGAGCGGTCCAACCTTCGGCTTCATAAGACGAGAGAAGTAGATGGTTCGGTCTGACAGCTCCTTGCGAGGAACGGGATTGGAAAACTCGTTGTCTTCCAGTGCCTTGAAAAGAGAGTTGTCATCTAAACCAAGGAGGGGATTAGCCGGGTGTATGTCTGATTTGTTTTAAATTAGCCTCGATATAATCCGTAGTATGCTGAAATCTGTGTGTACAAGAAAAGAGAGTCGGAAGGTCAACATACCAGTATGCACCGCCTGTACCTCCGTATGAAGGAAATCCACCGCTGCTAGGAGCTCTTTAATAGCACTTTTAACAAATTCCTCATCAAAGCCACGACCCTTCATGAACACAGTATCCATATCACGGAGGCTCATTTGAGAAACTTGCAGAGCTAGCACTATATGTTTTCCATGGGGCCCGACAACTTCGAAAGAGTCTAGGAGCTTTCTGATGTTACCAGCACCATGGTGTTTGCTGGGCAGGATGTTGCTCAAGTGCTTATAAAAAGGCAGTTCGCGGTGGTGGACAGAGTTATGTATGTAGACCTTCAGGGCGACGTACTGGTGATCTCTACATTCGATGGTCAACCCAACTTTCATCATCTTCCTGGGCTGTCCAGAAACTCACTGAAGGTCACGTGCAAGCCAGATGGTGGAGGATGAACCATAGCCTAGTTTTGCAACAATTTGGAATCTGTCATTGAACAACTCGCCTAAGCGGACCGGATAGAAATGCTCGGGTTTATATCCCGGCATTCCTTCTTCCTCAATGGGTCGATCTTTGTCGATGAGATCAAATCCTTGAGAGGGAAGGTTCGCGGTTCAGATCGTGGACGCGCCGCCGAAAACAGCCCCGGCTTGGCGGTAAGGCCGCTGATCGACCATGACGAAGCCATCCGCATTCGGGACCGGAAACATGAGGCTGAAGGCGACGGGAGGAAGGCTGTTGGTTTTAGACTGGAGAATCGCCGCACCGCTGTCCGAGACGCCGTCATGGCACTTGCGTATTTGTGAAGAGGGAGAAGACGAACCAACTGATATTGAAATACCCTGTGGGTGATGTTAATCCGTTTACTTTGTGCACTATCATCAATGCGCTGGCGAACTGATGAGATGTCGTGGGAAATCTAGCGAGGCAAACCTCTATTATTTTCTGTTCACCTTTCCCTGTCGTGACCTGCAAGGATCCAAAGGAGACCTGGAATGCGACCTTTACACTGGCTTGCAGATTGATACAGCACGGGCTCAAGCAATCGGAATTGGCCGCACTCCATCTCCATGAATCAGGATGGGGTGTATACGTTTCAGTCAGGGCGAGCATATAATAATCGCTGCTATCAGGACAAAGCTTCTCTTGTACTTTGAAGCGAGGGGGAGATGCGCATTGTTAACATCCATAATCTCAGAGCCAGGCCAAGGTTCAATTGTTGAGATCAATTGATGCATATCCATCGAGGGCCCAAGCCCGGGTCGTCGAGGATGTGCGATGTGCTTCGTACCTGTGTACTTCATCAACGACTCAACGCCAATGTCCCTGGCGGTGACTAAGCACCGTTACATTAGATCTGGCTTGGATCTCCTAGCGTCACTCCAATTATTAGGACAAGTCCGAAGCTTCTCAAGCCAAATCCGAACCGGCGAACGACGAAATGCCGGGGCAAAAGAAAAAAAGAAAAAAAAAGAAAAGAGAGGAAAAAAGAAAAATCCAAAAGGGACCAATTGCAAACTCAAAACGAACTTCCACCTTTTCCGGAAAGGGAGGGAGCGGTGGCGTCAACACTCCGATAATGCTCCGCAATGTAGGAAATCCCGGTCCTTCCACTGGATTCATCTAAAGCATTTGAATTTGATTTGATATCGCTTCGTATCCATCCATTGGAAGGAACGTGCTGCGTGGACCGCGTGGACCGCGGAGCGTTACAGTTGCAGCTACTTCGTGCTTCGTTCAGCCCGGCTATTAGACTCTGCGATGTAAAACTAAATCCGCGGCAGTCCTCGACTTACAAGCGGCTGGTGAAAACTGAAAACTTGGCAGCGGCAGCCCGGATATTTATTTCTTCTTCGCCTCGCTCCAGGAAATCTCTTCTCCCCATTCCTAATTCCCTCCTTCTTTTCCCATTGATCCATTTATTTATTATTCCCATATTCCATCTGCCTATATTTCCCGGCTTGTCCTCTCTTGAGAATTCAGTGAAGAGAATCCCATTCGCATTCCAGTTTCCGCCCACATCCAGGAACTGCACATCACTGCACTACACCCATATCAAGACTTGGCGCTTTACTCAAACAAGACAGAAAGAAACCAAAAATCAAAATCACAAGGAAAATCCCCTCCAAAAATTTCTGCGACATTTTCTCCAATCACTCGCAATGTCAGTCCCGACTTCTGCCGTCCCCTCGGTTGCCCTCTCTGCGGCGCCCACGACCCCTCAATTGCAACTCCTCCTCGCAGAGTATCGCTCTTCCATCGTCGGCGGCACCGTCCTGGGTCACTTCGCCCACTGGCGCTACCTAACGCACTTTCGACGCCTCGACCCTTCTGTCCTCGGCCACAAGAGCATCTTCCGCTTCTATGGTGCCGCTTGGGGGTGCGTCTACCTCGGCGTCCTGTCTGCTCTAACCTACGCTGAGCGCAAGAGGCTTCGCGCTATATAAAAACAAAAGAAAAGAAAAAACGGCGCGCAATTCCTCGCAAGAAAATAATAAAAGAAAAAGAAAGAGGGGGGAAGAAAGGGGGCGACGGTTTTCCGCGGACGAGCCTCCCGTTCGTTCGGGAATCCTTCTTTGCTGCTGTTGGAAGGAGGGAAACTTGGAGGGGCGCACTGGACTAGGTAAGCGTGGGCGATCCCACTACGGACCGCGGAAATGTCGGCCGACTTCTGGTCCGGCTACGTCAGTGGGGCCGTAGGGATCATCATCGGCAACCCCTTGGACCTCATTAAAGTCCGGTTGCAGGCCAAGGACGTCATCGCCGTCCAGAGTGCCTCGTCCTACGCAAGCCAATTCCAGAGCACCTCGTCCCTCGTCTCTGGCACCGCCGCGCCAATCCTGGGATACGGGGCGCTAAATGCTCTCCTGTTTGTCTCCTACAATCGCTCTGAAGCTGCCCTGAACAAAGCCTTCGGGACGAAGAAGAGTCTCTGGTCAGCGTGGATCGCTGGCGCCGTCGGAGGCTTGGCGACCTGGGTCGTCAGCACCCCGACCGAGCTGATCAAATGCCGCGCCCAGACGGCGACCCCGCGCGTATCAAGCTGGGCCATCGCCAAACAGACCTGGAGGACCGAGGGTCTCAGAGGCCTCTATCTTGGCGGCGTTGTTACCGCATTGAGGGACAGTATAGGCTACGGGTTCTACTTCTGGACCTACGAGTTGTGCACCGAGACCTTTTCCGGACTTGACAAGGGCGAATCGACGCTTGCGAAGGAGGCTACCAAGGTGCTGCTGTGCGGCGGATTAGCCGGCATCGCCACGTGGGCCAGCATCTTCCCTCTCGACGTCATAAAAACACGGGTCCAGACTCAGCCGCTTGTAGCAGCTCGGAGCTCGGAGAGGGCTCCTTTGCTATCGGCGACATCCTCAAATATAGAATCACAAGATGGCGCCCTCCAGCAGAAGAAGCCACAACGGTACGGCGCCATTCATGCCGCGAAACTCGCATATCGGGAAGGTGGGATGAATGTCTTCTTTCGAGGGCTCACGATCTGCAGTGTCCGAGCTTTTATGGTCAATGCTGTACAGTGGGCAGTTTATGAATGGATGATGTATGAACTTGGTCAAGGTCGGAAACAGCGCAATCTATAGACTTGGCGATGGATCGATGGATCCATCCAAAACACTTTACGGAGGCGGCATTATCCTATACAAGAAAACTATAGATGTATATATCATTGATGCTTGCATATACCAAAGCATTTTAGCATTTGCACAGAACAACAGGATTAACAATATTACTATCTAGACACACCCTGATGACCATGGTAGCACGTAAGTCTTGAAAAAGAGAATCGATCTGGATGGGTTCTTAATTGTAGATGGAATCAATCGAAATGGCAAAGTCTCCGTGAAAGTGGCCGAGCAGCCCAAAAGTCTCCCACAACATCAGATGTTTCTGGACCATGTATAAAAGAGCAGGAATGCCTCGTTCGTGTCTGAAGGAGACTCTAATCGTTCCTAAACCATCAATCACGAAGAATTAATCCATCTACAAATACTAAATTATTACAATTACCCAAATATTGCCATTGATCCCTAGTTGATAGAGCCGCACCCACCATCCACCATGGCCGAGCAAGCTACCAAGTCCCTGTCCGACATCAACAAGGCCTACTGGGAGTATGGATTTCCCGTCAATCCCTTTCCGGAAACAATTAATCTCATCCCAATTCTTCATAATTCGACATATAGAGAAAACGCACGTCTAACTCAATCGCAGCGAAAAAGCCGACCAGGCCTTCGCCCAAGAATGGATCAAACCCATCGCCAACCTCACCACCCGCATCCTCCGCGAGCACGCCACCCAACTCGGCCTCAGCAAGGACACGCCTAGAGAATCCCCCGTAAAGATGCTAGACTACGCATGCGGAAACGGTCTCGCCTCATGGGTTAAGTACCTCGTCCCAACCCCTCAATGGAATCCGTGTTTGACTTACACCATGATATCTTTAGTCCCTAGCCCCCTATGTCGATACCATCCGTGGCATCGACATCGCCCCTGGAATGGTGACCAAGTACAACGAGCGCGCCAAGGAGGCTAACCTCCCACCTTCTACCATGTCCGCCGTTGAAGGAAACATCCTATCACCATCCGAGGCCCTCCAGGGTCCGGATTGGTCCGGGTTCGATCTTGCCGTCACCTGCATGGCTCTTCACCACTTCGAAGATGCAGGAGAGACGCTTCGTGCCATTGTTAGTCGCCTGCGACCCGGCGGAACCATCGCCATTACGGACTGGGTTCCAAACGGGGCTTGGCCGCCCAAGGGTCATAGCCACCACCACCACGGCGACGGTCACCACCACCATCGCGGAGACCACCATCACCATCACCATGGCCACGAGCATGAAGAAAAACCCGAGGCGCACGCAACCATCAACACGGAGGTGCTATCTTCCGGAAAGGTCCTTGACATGCTGGAGGCAGCGGGATGTGACATCAGCACGGCGTACTACATCGTCGTTGGCGAGAAGTCGCATATCCCCGAAGATGTCGTCAAGCGGCCTGGTGGAGTGAACACGAACATGTTCCTTGCATTGGCCAAGAGGAAGTAGGCAGAATCCGAGGGTTTAATGGCCGCGGTGAGCCATTTGATTATGAATCTCGTTTAAGTCGGTGGAGACAAGAGGCTCAGACTGTGAGACTTGAACAATATGTGTACGCAGCGAGCAGTGAAATGGGGGGACACTCAACAGATCCCTTAAATTTACCAATAGAACATGCATGGCATTATAGTACAACACAATCAACCTTTGCCCCTACCTAACTTCTCCCCTCAACTCCATCGTAGGCACCTGTGGGCAGATGATCGGGAACGACCCCTACCTCCTCGCCCTGTATATATCCATCGTCCGAAATCACATCATCGCTGTCATCCTCCGAGCCACCCTCCTGGTCCCCTGCGAGTGGAAACTCGAAATCCTCTTCCTTCGGAGGCTCATAGTGCTTGAAGAACGCGTGGTCCTCATACAGCGACTTCCCCTGTGTGACAAAGCCCATGGGCGTATGTATGAAGTCCTGACCGCGACGTCGTAGCGCCAACCACTCCTGCAAGAAAGTGAGCGGCCGCTTTGTAAACCTCCTATTCTCCTTGTTGATCACCGGATCCGCACTGCAGTCGTTGGAATCCGCTGCTTGCCCGCTAGACCCGACTTGTTCTTCGGCGTTGTGAACGATGCCTAAGAACTCGCAGATGTGCCCAAACTCGCTCCACTCGAAATAAAGCCTGCCAGAAAAGATTCCCAGTTGAGTCTTCAACCAATGCGGTCCCTCCCACTCTAGAGGCATGGGTGGAATGGCGAAGAATTTCATGGTATCAAACTCGAGCATCTTCCGCGTCACCGGTGCAGAATAGGTGAGCAAGTGCGTTGGAGGAGGTCGGCGCGATCTTTCCAGTTTTCTCAAGAGAGGGATAATGGCTTCGGCTTCTTCGGGGATTATGATCACGGCCACCTTGGACTCCACACCCCATAGAACCCAGTTAACGGGCCGCTGTTTTTATCGCAGACATGTCAGTCACATTCTGCGTTCTACCACCGGAATGGAAGTATACGTACCAGGAAGTTATCAATCGCCAAACTAGCTTGTCCTTGGACTGTTCGATTGTATTCCATAGAGACGAACAATTTTGATGGACGGCCGGGCTGAATTACCTGGAATTTAGCTCCCAAGTGAGTCTTCGAGATGGCGTCGAGCATGCCCATCACACTGCTCGGAGCTGCCGGTAACCGTCCGGTTTCCACAAATTTCTTGAGTTCTTCACTCAAGCCTCTGAATGACAATGCCGGATAGTTGATCGGTTTCTTCAGCTGTCGAACTGCTTCGACTTCGAATGCCACCTCGCGTTCTTGCTCGACCTCCTGGAGTGCAGACGAGTGCACAGCCTGACCAGTGTCCTGAAACGCAGCCCGTCGGGCTTCTAGCTCTTCGACGAACCCCTTGAGTCTGCAGTCGCGAGCTTGTGTGCCTTGTGTTATCTTCGGACGCTGCTTTGGCTCGTACAATTGCTGTAAGGTCTGAAGCTCATCCTGTCGTATTGCCGAAATGAACTTGGCCCTCTGTTCTCCATTGTTGAGGAAATCGGGGTTGTCCAGAGATGCCTGCATCCGGGTGCAGAATGCTTGTCCTTGGGAGTAGTAAAGCGGTTGGAGCTGTTCTATGCCGTCACATGTGTTGTGGATGAGCCAAACAAGTCTGGTGGCTTGTTAGCAAATGCGCAATAGAACGGATGACAGACGCTATCTCGATGAATAGGAAGGAAAAAGGAATACTTACACGTCTAGGGAGTCTATATTGACTGACTTTCCCCTCAAGTCGGCGATACTTTGGTATACGTCTGGGGGAATAAAGAACTTGATGGATTGAGTCGTCGCTAGCTGCCGAAGTCGCATCGCCGCTATTTGTCGCTCGTTAGAACAACTTGAAACCTATCACCATGATGCAGGCCGTATGAGTATAAAGCGGTCATTACTTACCTTGTACCGTATGGTCCTTGGTTTGGCCGAGTCCCAAAGTCAAGGCACCGCAGGCGGTTGGCGGAAGCTTTAGGTCTGTTCCTCTTGTATGGGCCTGGAAAACAAAAGTAAGTCAGCCCCTGTTGAGAATCATGATCAAAGCCGTTCATCCACCTGCCACGCTTACCTCGTCAAGGTATACTAGACATTTGGCCATGTCATCTGCAAAATTCGAGGCAAGCAGTGGGGTTACTGCTCCGGACCGGGTTATGACAAGGGGCCGGTCGTTGTCAAAGTAGAGAGCGCCGTCGGCAGAGGTATCGATCTCCAGCCACTTCTGAGCGAGCGTCTTGTTGTCCATCTCTAGGATTTGGGCGCCAGCATCGATCAACACTCTTATTTTCAGATTAGACATCAGCTCCAAGATTTCGGTTTCCGTCAGCCGCCTTCCGTCGGCATCACAGGCCATAACGCACTCCCGGGATCTTGGCTGCAGCAGATATGTCATCACTTCGGCGTTTGTGTGAGACAGACGAGCAAGGTCCTCCTGCTTGATGTTGAGAGGAAGCATATTTCGGTTGTCATTAGTACCACTAAATCCGGTGCTCAACGCCTTCGCCTTGGACCTTGTACTCGAATTCTCATGCTGTCCCGAAGGAGGTGGAAAGACGGGGATATCCCAACCATTGGATTGCAATTTCACCTTGAACTGCTTTGCATGCCGCGGGAAAACGAAAGTATTCATAAAGTAATCGATCACCGCAGTCTTGTACCGTAGTGCATTCCAGACTTGATGCAGCTGAACCTCGTCCTCCACGTTAATCGAGTTCCAGCTCTTCAAGGAGCCAGGGTAGTTCTCGCATCCGTTGATCCACTTCTCATACTCGATTGACGGATCGTCGGAATTGAGAACCTGCTCTAGAGCCTGCTTCAACTGTGGCATTGAGAGTCCGCCATAGTAAAACGACAAGGAGGTGAACAGAATGGCGACGTCGGGGTGGCCCCATTCTGACTGATCGCTCGGCACGCCCTTGGCATAAAACGGCACGGCAATGGGATCCCGGCTAGGGTGCAATCCATATTGTACGTTCCACCGTTTCTTGAGCGTCATGATCAAGATGCGTCCGATCAAGAGACCGCGTAGGAGGTAAATGGCGTGGCGGACGCTTGGTTTGTCCCGGAAGAGTCCACGGACTACCTTGACACTTGCCTTTTTGACATTGGTACATCTCAGAAATTCTTCGACAGCATGACGTTCCGTTGTCGCAAGGTCGTCCATGGGAAGCAGCGCACTGCCTCTTTTGAGGACATCGGCGATAAGTCGATTGATTAATTCATCCTCCACATCGCGGCGAAGAAAATACAGGAATGGGAACCCTCGCTGGTGGCCGCGGTACACTTCGATGGAGTGAGGATACTCTCTCGCTAGATCGTGAAGATTCAAGTCGACTAGGCGAAGCAGGGCTTGGACGATTTTCCACCTGTGAGGGTGACCATCCACCGTCATTTGTGTGCCGGACGGGTAGATAAGCTGGGTCCTGACCGCTAGGGTATAATCGGACTCGTCCAGCACATCGCGACAGACGGTTCCGAACCATCGGTGGATCTTAATCATACGTTCTGCGTCCGCCAATTTTCCATCTAAGAGTCTCTGGAGCCCACTCAGCATGAAGGATAGGTTATGCTCGGGTAGACAGATCATGACACCCCTGCTCTCTTGGATGTCTTTGTGGAACTTGAAGAAGGCAGTTATGGTATCCCGATCTGTTTGAGTTTTCCTTGAAAAAGGTACATAACCCAGCCGTTTGTTAAGGAAGATTCCAAGTCGTGATTGCAAGATCTGAGCCGTCTGTTGGAGTAGAGGCTTCGGAACAATGATTCGGACGAGGTTACGCTTGTCAGCAAGGGCCGCCGAAACCATGGGGATAATGCACGAAGTTTTCCCTTTAGGAATGGAGTTAGTGTATCTGGTCTCTCTCTGCTCGGACATATCCACTTGATACGCACCCTGTCCCATGTTCATCTGCAAAACGGAGTTTTCTCCTGAAGCGGGGTTAATTGTAGCCAAGGCGACATCGACTTGGTCCGGTCGAATGAGAACATCGGCCTCGATCTCCAAGAGTAACCAGTACGGATGCTGTTCGGGGCTCCAGTTAGTATGGCCGATATTGGCCTCTTCCTCACTCGCTCGGTGGCTGTTATAGCCCAAGTAACTGTGGATACGGAGCTCCCGTTGGCACTTGGTAATCAAGATACCATAGCCAACTAAGGCAGATTTCATTGTCTGATGCAGAAGTTTCATTGATTCTTCCGATCTTAGGTATCCCAGGAGAGTGCATTGGGTTATAGCAGGCCAGAGGTGTCCTGCCTTGAGCCACCGAATTTGGGGCGAAGTAAGTGAGGCATCTGGGGTTTCGAATGATGTCTGAATGGAGCGAAACTGTGTATCTACTTCGGAAAATGGGTCACCAGCACCGCCATTGGTTTGAACTGACCGCCCTCCATGGTTCGAGTTTTCATGTACTCGGTAGCGGAAACCCCGAATACTTTGCGCTAAATCTTCGCCATATCGTTGACGAACCCTCGACCCGGATGCACAGAGGCGAGTAGCAATGGTCTGGAGTTCATTGAGGGACTCATAGTTGGGTTTCGGCATAACTCCAGCTCTAGATGCCGAAGGCGTGAAGTACCTCTTTTGCGGTGAAGGAATGTGCCGCCGGGTGTGTGGAGAAGTGCGGTTGTGCTTTCCGAGGACTTGTTGCCATGTTAGAGGTGTGGTACCGCTCGGAGCTAGTTCTTTCGGCGACATAAGAGGCTTAAAAGGCTTTCGGAGTAGATCAATAAGTGACAGGACCTCGCCGCCTCTTGTGCGTTCCCTTATATACTCAACGACGGGGATAAACTGTTCGGGTTCGAACACATCCTCCGCTCTTCGCTGGTTTAGTACGGCCTGAACTTCCACCAGGTAGTTCGAAAAATCTCTGTTTTGGTAGAGAGATATCCATTCCAGCGAAATGGCCCGGTAAGCTTGCTCAACGTCTAGGAGTAGATCCTTGTCAGGATTGGGGATCCTTGGTTGTAAGCAAGGCCACTGCTCCATCAGAAGTGTCACAAACTTCTTACAGTCTTCATCAACTCTTCTTCGATGAGCATCGGCCTCCTTCTGAGCTTTTCGGCGCTGCTTTCCACTGGCGAGGTTCTCGAGTACGTCAACATCGGTGGTAGGGAGGGGCTGGCGATATGGCTGAACCATTTCTAGAAGATAGTTGAGATCAGGTTCTTTCCCTGGTTTGAAGTTATGATACTCAGGCCAGTCTGGAGCTTCGATCCTTTTCAGCTCGTCAAATATTGCGAATGCCGCCACCGTTCTCGCCAGTTCCATGTCGGCCTCTCTGTTGTACGCCATTGGGGCAAGCTTGAACATGAGTGTGAACGGATTAGTGGATTTCCTTGCAAGATCTACCAGGGACCCCCAGTGTTTCCTTAGATCGATTCCAAGCCGATCACTGAGTGCCATATCTTCAATAGAAGAGTTACGGCCGCCAATTGTATCCGATTTTGACAAGTAGTCCGCGAGATCCTGCGGGGTCTTGATTTTGGAGGGTCGGTTACGGATGAGATGAACGATTTCTTGAGTATTCCGACGCCTGACACACTTGTCAAGAATCCGATGGCGAGTCTCATAAGCGCGATCAAGGACTGAGCTTTGTTTCTCTAGCGTTTCGATTCCTAAGGGACGTTCGTATACCAGTCGTCTGCGCAATGCTCGACTATCCAGGTGGGAATGGTGTGACTGAAGTAATGGTTCTTCCTGGGCCAATTCGTTGGGTGCCACAGATGAAAGCGTTTGTAAGTTTCTTGAGCGTTGCAAAATCGCGAGGGCGAGCGGTCGTAGAGCCTCATGCTGGATTGTTGGAGTCAAGGCAGGGTTCCATGAATCCACCTTCATCTCAGCCAGATGAGCAGGGTAGTATGTCCTCTGTGGAGAGAGATCCGCAATTTTCTTAAGAATGCGTGCCAGGTTCTGCGATAAAGGTGCCCAGGGTTGACATATTCCTGCCTCGAGCCAACGTAGTGCCTCCTCTGTACCTGTATGATTGGTTAAAGGATCGGGGAGGATGAAGGAGGTGGCGGCATGGAGAAGAGCTTTCGTGTATATGAGTCGAGGTTCCGCAGCACAATCCATCCTGCCGAGAGTTCGATTGATAAAATATCTCCCGAATTCGCCCATCGAGGCAATTTCAATGAGGACATGGCCCTTGTGTCGCTTCTGCCTCATTTCCCCAAAGGGGACAAGAACGGACCTCTTCGAATGATCTCGAACATCACGTAAGACGAGCTTACTTGTGAGGCCGTACCATGTCCCGGCATCTTGATTCGGATCAACCTCACTTTTCAACTGAGGAAAGTAGAGGTAATAGCTTCGGCCCACGCAGATTTTCATATGGTGCCGTGTCAAGAAGGCCTCCACGTTGCCATTTTCAGGCTGCTGTAGGTATATGTATCTCGGGTCTTCAAGAGGGGAGAGAATTCTCATGACCTGACGAAAGAGAAATCCACGAGGGTCAAGCAGCCTTGAGCTTCGTCTTCTGCAGACGCTGTCTTTGAGATCCAATACCCAACCGTCTTTGGGCTTCGGATACCACTTGCGCTCTACCTTTGTTATGTAGACCAGTCTTCTGTGGATATCTCTATTCGGAGGAA
>Ga0164243_10005054_pt1 | contig 20286 bp, 18 predicted proteins | sample OricompcompostOP_FD_108781 | JGI IMG/M metagenome (GOLD analysis project Ga0164243, IMG submission 108781) | Organic Plus compost microbial communities from Emeryville, California, USA - Original compost - Organic plus compost (OP) | ecosystem: Engineered > Solid waste > Mixed feedstock >...
GCCTCCGGCCTGGTGGCGCTGCGGGCGCGGCGCGGCGCCTTCGTGCGGTTCCCGACCCTGGAGGACGTGGTCGAGATGTTCGACGTCATGGCCGAGATCGAGGCCCTTTGCGGCCGCTATGCCGCCCGGCGCATGCGCCCCGAGGAAGACAGCGCCATCGAAGCTGCCCTGCTGGAATGCGAACGCGCCGCGGCAGAGGCCGATGTGGATGCCTATTATCGCACCAATCACGAATTCCACCGGCTGATCTATGCCGCCTCGGGCAACCGTTTCCTGGCCGGCGAGGCCGAGCGGCTCCACAAGCGCCTGAAACCGTTTCGCCGCCTGCAATTGCGCGTCCGCGGCCGGATCGAGGAATCGCTTTCCGAACACCGGCGCATCGTCGAGGCATTGCGCAGCGGCAACGAAACCCGCGTGAGCGCCGAAATGCGCAGCCATATCGCCGTGCAGGGCGACCGCTTCATCGACCTTGCCGCGAATTACCGCGCCGCGCGGGAACGCGCCGCAGGGGACCGGGCGCGGGCGGGATCGTGAACCGCCCGGCGCCCGGTCCGCGGCCACCCCGGCAAGCCGCTTTCGCCTAGAGCCGCCCACCCGCCTGCCGCAGCGCCTCGACCTCGGCCGCGGTCAGCGGCACGCCCCGTTCCAGCGCCCGCCGGCGCGCGGCATAGCGCCGTTGCGAAGGCAGCCGGCCGGTCTGGCCCTGGATGGCATGGATCAGCACTTCGGCATCGGCCAGCGGGTCCCTGCCGCGCCCGGCGGCAAAGCGCATGGGATCAAAGGCCAGGATCAAGGCGCCGTGACGCGGCAGCAGCGCCGGGCCACCCATGAAATCAAGTGCTTCCTTGCTCATCCTGTCGCCGATCATCGCCCCGGCCAGCAATTCGATCATTGCCGAAAGCGCCGACCCCTTATGGCCGCCAAAGGGCAAAAGCGCCCCATCCAGCGCCGCCTGCGGCTCCGTGGTGGGCCGGCCCTCGGCGTCGATGGCCCAGCCCTGGGGAAGCGGCGTGCCGGCGCGACGGTGCAGTTCGACCTCGCCGCGGGCAGCAACGCTGGTGGCGAAATCGAAGACAAAGGGATCCTCGCCGGGTCGGGGCCAGCCAAAGGCAAAGGGATTGGTGCCCAAAAGAGGCGCCAGCCCGCCGCTGGGCGCCACGGTGGCATGGCTCGGGCACATCGAAAGAGCGGCCAGGCCGCTGCGGGCCAGATCCTCGACCTCATACCAGAGCGCCGAGAAATGCAGGCAATCGTTGATCACCAGGGCTGCCAGCCCGTATTCCCGGCTCCGCAGCACCAGCTGGTCGCGCGCCGCTTCGTAAGCCGGCGGCGCAAAGCCGCCCGCCGCATCGACGCGCAGGACGGGTCCTGCGGACGGGTCCAGCCGCGGCTGCGCATCCGGCACCACCTTGCCGGCGGCAAGGACCGCCAGACAGCCGCCGACGCGGTGGACGCCATGCGACTTGCAGCTGTCCCGCTCACCCGCGGCGATGACGCGGGCCACGGCGGACGCGGCATGCTCGGCCACGCCGCGGTCAAGAAAGATGCCCCGGATACAGGCTTCCAGCCGGGCAAGAGGGACGTGGATCATCTCGGACATGACAGGCTCCTTTCATCTGCCGGGTGCCGGCAGGCGTTCTTGTGAAGATTCATAAAAATATTCTTTGTTAAACCCGGAGATTTGCCAGTATATCATTATGGAAGCAGAACCATCTTGGAAAGCCCGGCATGATTGCAATTATCGGCGGCGGCGTGGTCGGCGTTTCGACGGCCTATCACCTTGCCCAGGCAGGTCACGCGGTGACCGTGATCGAAAGAGACGCGGAACTGGCCAGCGAATGCAGTTTTGGCAATGCCGGGGTGATCGCCCTTGGCCATGCCGAAAGCTGGGCCGGGCCGCGGGCACCCCGGCAGATGGCGCGGGCCCTGGCCGGGCGCGATCCGGCCGTGCGGGTGACCCGGGCCGGGGATCCGCGGCTCTGGTCCTGGGGGCTTCGGTTCCTGTCGCAATGCACGGGCGCGGCGCATCGGCGCAATTCGGACCGGCTGATGAGGCTGAGCGTCTATAGCCGGGCGCAGTTGCAGGCGATCGAGGCCGCCGAGGGGCTGGACTATCACCAGCGCCATGACGGGGCCTATTACCTTTATACCGACCGGGCCCAATTCCATGCCCGCCGCGATGCGCTGGCCGGAAATGCCGATTTCGTGGCGCTGGACCGCCATGAGGTGGTGGCGCAAGAGCCGGCGCTGGCAGGTTTCGGGGCAAAGCTCGCGGGGGCGCTGCGCTCGACCATCGATTCCAGCGGCGAATGTCCGCGCTTTACCCGCGACCTCGCGGCCCGGCTTGAGGTCCGGGGACAGGTGCGCTTCCGAACCGGCTGCCGGGCGACCGGCTTTCGGCGAGCAGGCGGGCGCATCGTCGCGATCCTGACCGACCAGGGCGAGATCCCCTGCGAGACGGTGGTGCTGGCCGCCGCAAGCGCGACCCCGGCCCTGGCTGCAAAGCTGGGCTTCGCCCCGGCGATCTATCCGGTCAAGGGATATTCCGCCACCTATCCGATCCGCGACGCCGGCCGGGTGCCGGCACGGTCATTCGTCGACGAAACCTCTCTGGTCGGCGTGTCGCGTTTCGGGGACCGGCTGCGCGTCGCCTGGCGGGCAGAGTTCGCGGGCCATGACACCAGCGTTTCCGACAAGGCGGCGGCGGTGATCGCGGATTATGCAAGGCAGCGATTCGGCGATGCCATCGACATCGACGGCGGGCTTTACTGGGCCGGGTTGCGGCCGACGACGCCGGGCGGCGCCCCCTATCTGGGCCGGGTCCGCACCTGCGAGAACCTGTGGATCAATGCCGGCCACGGCCAGTTGGGCTGGACCATGGCCGCAGGGGCGGGCCGGGTGCTGGCCGACCTGATGGGCGGGCAGGTCCCGGCGGTGCGCGACGTCTCTCACCCGGCAAGATGGCTGGAGGCGGCATGACCCAGGAAAGCCGGATGGGCCGGACGGTCCTGCCCGCCGAGGTCGAAGGCGATATCCTTGTCTGCGACGAGGGGCTCAGCTTCTGGGGCGGGGTGAATGCCGAAACCGGGCTGATCCAGGACGCGCTGCATCCGCAGGTCGGCCAGGGGCTTGCCGGGCGCATCCTGATGATGCCGACCAGCCGCGGCTCATGCACCGGCAGCGGGGTCCTGCTGGGGCTGGCGCTGGCCGGCCGCGGACCGAAGGCCCTGATTTTCCGCGAGGACGAGGACATCCTGACCCTGGGCGCGTTGATCGCCGGCCGCATGTTCGGCCAGAACATCGCCGTGCTGCGCCTGGACGCCGCCGGATATGCGGCGCTGGCCGGGCAGCACCATGCCCGGATCGGACCCGACATGATCGAGGCCGGCCCGCTGCGCCTGCCGCTGGCGCGGCCCGGGCAGGTTCCCCTGGCGCTGACGGCGACCGACCGCCGGATGCTCGACGGGGCCGAGGGCGAGGCGGTGCAGCTGGCAATGGAGATCGTGCAGGCCATGGCGGCGATCCAGGGCGCAAGGGAGCTTGTCGATGTGACCCGGGTCCATATCGACGGCTGCATCTATGCCGGGCCCGCATTCCTGACCTTTGCCGAACGCATGGCCGGGATGGGGGCGCAGGTAAAGGTGCCGACGACAATGAACGCGATCTCGGTCGATCATGCGAACTGGCGCCTGCAGGGCGTCGATCCATCCTTCGGCGAGCCGGCCAGCCGCCTGGCCAATGCCTATCTGCGGATGGGTGCCCGCCCCAGCTTTACCTGCGCGCCCTATCTTCTGCCGGATCGGCCCGGGCGGGACGAAGTCATCGCCTGGGCCGAATCGAACGCGGTGATCTATGCCAACAGCGTCCTGGGCGCGCGGACGGTGAAGCACCCGGATTTCCTGGATCTCTGCATCGCCCTGACGGGCCGCGCGCCGCGCTCGGGCGTCTATTTCGACGCCGGCCGCACGGCACGCCGCATCGTCGAGGTCGAAGCCCCGGCAGGGGCGGACGATGCCTTCTGGCCGATGCTGGGCTGGCTGCTGGGCGAAGCGGCGCCGGACCGCATCCCGCTGCTGCGCGGCCTGGAGGGCACGACACCGGGCGGCGACGACCTCAAGGCGCTTTGCGCGGCTTTCGGCACCACCTCGGCCGCGCCCATGCTGCATGTGGCCGGGATCACCCCCGAAGCCGCCAGCCCCCCGGCCCCCGACGCCGATCGGCGCCGGATCCTGCGCGCGGATTTCGCCCGTGCCTGGCGGCAGTTCAACGCCGGGCCGGCAGAGGTCGGGCTGGTGGCGCTTGGCAGTCCGCATTTCTCGGCGCCGGAATGCCGGGCCTTCCTGGCCGCGCTGGCCGGGCGGCATTGCGCCGCCGCGGTGCGAACGATCATCACCCTGGGCCGCGACACCCTGGCCGAGATCCGCGCCGACGGCACCGAGTCCGCGCTGCGCGATGCCGGGGTGACGATCGTCGCGGACCTGTGCTGGTGCTCGATCTCCGAGCCTGTCTTTCCGCCCGAGGCACGGGTGCTGATGACCAATTCGGGGAAATATGCCCATTACGGGCCGGGGCTTTCGGGGCGCGCGGTGCGTTTCGGCAGCCTGCGGGATTGCGCAGAAGCCGCGGTGCAGGGCCGCGCACCGGATGGACCGCCGGACTGGTGCCGCGGCTAGCCCTTTCAGCCGCCCCAGACGGCTTCAAGCACCCGCAGCCAGTTGCCGCCCAGCACCTTCAGAATGGCTTCGGGCGCATAGCCGCGCCGGTCCAGCTCTTCGATCAGGGCGAAAAGCTTGTCGGGCGTTTCCATGCCCTGGGGATAGTAATGCGGCGGCCGGGGATAGCAATCGCCGCCCCAGCTTCCGGTTTCCGCCCAGCGGTCGTAATCGGCGATGGATTTCTCGTCCGGGCAGATACCGTTCTGGCCGATATAATAGTCAATCGCGAGCCCGGCATGGTCAATGCCGCAGAGCGCCACGATATGGTCGATGTGATCGACGAAATCCGCCAGGGTCGAGCGCCTTCCCTCCTTTACCAGAAAGCCGGGATAGCCGGTCACGCCGATGACCCCGCCGGTCGCAGCCACCGCCTTCAACGTGGCATCATCCGCGTTGCGGCTGCAGGGATGGATACTGGCCGCATTGGTATGGGAAAAGATGATCGGACCCTTGTTCACCTCGATCGCCTCCATCACCGAACGCCGGCCGGTATGAGAGACATCGACGATGATTCCCAACTCGTTGCAGCGCCGGATCAGCCGCCGGCCGAATCCGCTCAGCCCACCGTCGCTGTCCTCAAGCGCACCGTCGGCGACGCGGTTGCGGATATTGTAGGTCAGCTGCAGGATTCCCAGGCCCAGCGCCTTGTAGATGTCGAGCAGGTTGAGATCGTCGTCCACCGGATCGGCACCCTGGAAATGCAGCAGCACCGCCGTCTTACCCCCTGCCTTGGCGCGACGGATATCGGCGGCGCTGCGAGCCAGGATCAGATCGTCATGACGCCGGATATGGTCCAGCCACGAGCCGATCTCCTTCATCGCCGCGCCCGAAGGCGACCAGCCCCCGACAGTCGGCGTCACCGCCGTCACGCCGCCGGCACGATAGAGATCCATCCACCGCTTTTCCATCAGCAACGGGCAGACCAGGTCAATGATGATCGCGTCACGGTGAAGGGTCTTGAGATCCGGCATGAAGGCTCCGCTATTTCCTGTCGCCCTGGGGACGGCATCCATTTCCTGCCGCAGGGGCGGCAATGCCCGCAGATCCTAGGCAGCAATCTTCATCAATAATAATAAATTTATTTTCCATATTTTAATAAATAAGATACATGTAGCGGCGAGGAGCCAGGGAGCGGACGGATGACCTTCACGCAGATCAAGACCTTTTATCTGGTGGCCACCATGGGCACCTTTCAGAAAGCGGCGGAAAAGCTGAACACCTCGCAGCCGACGGTTTCCGCAAGGATCGTGGCGCTTGAAAACTGGTTCGGCACCAACCTGTTCGACAGATCGACGCATCGGGCCCAGCTGACCGCCCAAGGCCGGGCCTTTCTGGACATCGCGCGCCGGATGCTCGAACTCGAAGCCACGGCCAGGTCCTCGGTCGGCCAGGGCGGCGACCTGCAGGGCGTCATCCGCATCGGGCTGGCCGACACGCTGGCCCTGTCCTGGGTTCCGCGCTTCATGCTGACCCTGCACGAGCAATATTCCGACGTCACCTTTGAATTCCAGGTCGGCGGTTCGCCGGGGCTGCGCGACGAACTGGTCAACCAGTCGCTGGACATCTGTTTCATGGTCGGCCCGGTGGCCGAGCCGAACGTCGTCTGCCGGCGGCTGTGCGAAACCCCGGTGGCCCTGACCGCGGCCCCGCATCTGGCGCTGCACGGCCGCAAGCTGAGCATCGAGGAAATCGCGCGCCATCGGATCCTGACATTCCAGCGCCGCAGCCAGACCTATCAAAGCCTGATCCGCGATTTCGACGCGGCCGAGATCAATGCCCGGATCAGCGGCGTCTCTTCGCTGAGCTTCGCCATCGCGCTGGCACTGGAGGGCTATGGCATCCTTGCCGCGCCGACAATCGCCATCGAGCGCGAGATCGCCGAAGGCAAGCTGGTGCTGCTGGACAGCGACCTGGTTCCCGATGCGCCGCAATTCGCCGCCTGCTGGGTGTCGGGGCCGTCGGCCGCCGCCTCCCAAACCATCGCGGCCCATGCGCAGGATTATCTGCGCGGGATCAGTTCTCCCGATATCATAAACTTATTCGATTGATTTGGATAATAATTTTAATGTATTTTTTATAAACTGACGGCGCTACCATCGTGACAAACCATAAACGATACCAAGACAGGGAAACAGGAAATGAAACGTCTCGCATGGTCCGCCCTCGCGTTCTGCGTCGTCCTGGGGTCGTCCCCGGCCCTGTCGCAGGTGTCATTCGAGATGAGTTCCGAAAACGCCCCGACGATCCTGCACGGCCAGGGCGAGATCGCTTTTGTCGAACGGGTCGCCGAGTTGAGCGGGGGGGAGATAGAGATCACACTGCACCAGAGCGCCTCGCTGGGATTGAAGGCCGCAGACAATCTGGACGCGGTCGCCGAAGGCGTGGTCGATATCGCCAGCACGATCAGCGGCGTGCTGGCGGGGTCCGAACCGATCTTTATGCTGGCCAGCCTGCCCTTTGTCGCACCCTCGACCGGGGATGCCCGGCAGCTTTATGACGCCACCCGCCCGGAATTCGAGGCCTTCTTCGAACGGAACGGGCAGATCCTGCTCTATGCCGTGCCCTGGCCGGCATCGGGAATCTTTGCTGATCGCCCGATCGACTCCGTCGAAGCGATCAAGCAGCTGAAGATCCGCACCTATGACGCCAATGCCACCCGCACCCTGATCGCGGCCGGGGCGGCGCCGATCCAGCTGGCCTGGACCGACACGATCCCGATGCTGGCAACCGGCGGAATCGACGCCGTCCTGACCTCGGCCGAGGGCGGCGTCTCGGCCGAGTTCTGGGACCATCTGAGCAATTTCACTTCGCTGAACTACGCCATGCCGCTGGAGATCACGCATATGAACCGCGATTCCTTCGACAGCCTCTCGCCGGCGCAGCAGGAAGCCCTGCTCAAGGCCGCCCGGATCACCGAGGAAGCGGGCTGGGAAGCGGTGGTGAACCGCATGGAGGAGAATTTCGCCAAGCTCGAAGAACACGGCATGACCGTGACCCGGCAGGTTCCGCCCGAGGTCCTGTCCTATCTGGCCGAGGCAGGCGCCCCGGTCCTGGCAGAGTGGAAAGAGAGCGCCGGCGAAGGGGCCCTGGCGGCGCTGGGGGCCTATTCTGCCGCCGTGGGCCGCGAATATTGACCGCCATGCTGCGGCGTCTCGACAAATTTGCCCAGGGCCTGGCCAGGTGGGCCGGGGTCCTGGCTGCCCTGGCGCTGATGGCGATGTTCCTGCACATCGTCTACGAGATGATCCTGCGCAATCTCTTCGACAGCTCGACCTTCATACTGGACGAATTCGTCGGCTACGAGGTTTCGGCCATGATGTTTCTGGGCCTGGGCTGGACCTATCTGCGCGGCGAGCTTCTGCGGCTCGACCTGCTTTACGAAGGGCTGGGCCAGGGCGGCCGGCGGCTTCTGGACCTGTGCAGTGACGCCGCCGCCCTGGCGCTGACGCTCTTTCTGCTGATCCATTTCGCCGGCACCATTGTCACCACATTCCGGCGCGGCACGGTCAGCGCCAGCATCGCCCGGGTGCCCCAGTTCATCCCGCAAACCATCATCTTCACCGGGCTGGCGGTCTTTGCCCTATGCCTGGCCGCCCGCTTGCTGCTGCGCATCGCCGGACAGGAACCGGAGGAGCGGGCATGACCACAGCCGTCATCGGACCGGCATTGCTGCTGGCGCTTGTCGCCCTGTTGTTGCTGCGCACCCATATCTTCGTCGCGATCCTGCTGGTTTCGATCATGGGGCTGGCGATTTTCCATGGCTTCACCCTGGACCGCATCGGGGCGACGCTGACGCGGATCCTGTTCCGTGCCTCGAATTCCTGGGAACTGGCCGCGGTGCCCATGTTCGTCTGGATGGGCGAGATCGCCATGCGCACATCCGTCATTCCGCGCCTGTTCCGCGGCCTGTCGCCGCTGGTGCGCCGCCTGCCCGGAGGGCTTATCCAGACCAATGTCATCGCCAGCACGCTTTTCGCCGCGGTATCGGGGTCCTCGGCGGCGACCACGGCCACGGTGGGCCGGGTGACATTGCACGAACTCGAGGCGCGGGGATTCGACAGGATGCTGTCGATCGGATCGTTGGCCGGGGCGGGCACGCTGGGGCTGCTGATCCCCCCCTCGGTCATGATGATCATTTACGGACTGCTGGCCGAGGTCTCCATCCTGCGGCTCTTTGCGGCGGGTTTCGTGCCCGGGCTCATGATCGCGGCGCTTTATTCTGGCTATCTCGTCCTGCGCAGCCCGCCGAACCCGCCCGACGATTTCGTGGCCGGTCCCGGCTATGTCCTGCGCGCACTGCGCGACCTGCTGCCCATCGCGGTGCTGGTAGTATCGGTGATCGGGGCCATCTATTCCGGCTGGGCCACCCCGTCCGAAGCCGCCGCGGTCGGCGTCCTGGTCTGCTTTGCCCTGGCCGCGGTGATGGGGGAATTCAGCCTTGGCCTGATCCGCGAATCACTGGCCGCCGCCGTGCCGACGGCGACGATGATCTGCATTATCGTCGTGGCCGCCTCTTTCCTGTCCACGGCCATCGGCTTTCTGCACCTGCCGCAGGACGTCGCGACGCTGATCGCCCGGCTGGGTCTTTCTTCGGCGGGACTGCTGCTGGTGCTGGCGCTGTTCTATTTGTTGCTCGGGCTGCTGCTGGACGGCATTTCGATCGCGGTGATGACGCTGCCCATCGTTCTGCCGCTGGTGCAGGCGGCGGGAATCGACCTGATCTGGTTCGGCGTTTTCCTGATCATCCTGGTCGAGCTGGGGCAAATGACGCCTCCCATCGGCTTTAACCTGTTCATCCTTCAATCCATCACCGGCATGCCGATGCTGGATGTCGCAAGGGCGGCAATTCCCTTTTTCCTGCTGATGCTCCTGGGGGCGCTGCTGATCGCCGTCTTTCCCATGATCGCCCTGTGGCTGCCCGGCATGCTCTTCGACTGATCGAGCCGGTTTCCAGCATTCGTCCCAGGAAGATCCGCGCCCCCCGGCGCGGTTTTCCATTTTGCGCGGTGCGGACGAACCATAGGGATCGGCTATCAGCTATTACAACAATTATTTTTATAGTTTTTGGTTTACTTAATAAACAATACTTTTCATTCTTCCGGCCATGTGATTCCTGCTGTCCCGGCTTTGCCATGACAGCCAGAGAAGATCGCAACCTGGCCGGCCTCGTCCCCATCCGGCGGCGGCGACCGGCCCAGACCTCTTCGCCAACAGGAAGGCCCAAGATGAAACCAGCATTCCCGATCCTCGCCTGCGCCTCCCTTGCCGCCCTGATTGCCGGCCAGGCCACGGCGGAAACCCTGCGCGTCCTTTCCGCCTGGGACCAGAACTTCGTCTTCAACAAGACCATGCTGGAACCGCTGCTTGAAAAGATCGAGACGGCGACCGGCGGCGACATCTCCTTCACCGTCAACGGCCCTGAGGTCGTGCCAACCTTCGAGCAGTTCGAGCCGGTCCAGGCCGGGGCCTTCGACATGCTCTTTGCCCATCCCGGCTATTTCTCGGGCGATGCCGGGCTGGGCGTGACCATCGACGCCATCGACCCCGATCCCGTTGCGCGGCGCGAAAGCGGCATCTGGGATTATATGGACGAATATTACCAGGCGCGCGGGCTCAAGCTCATCTCCATGCCGCCCCAGGGCGAAAACGGGCTGCTTTTCGTGACCAAGGATCCGCTGCCCGAATCCGACAAGCCTTTTGCCGGCCTCAAGCTGCGGGCCAACGTGACCTATCACGCGCTGGTCGAGACGCTGGGCGGCGCCCCGGTTCTGATGTCGGGCGGCGAGATCTATCCGGGCCTGCAGGCCGGCCTGATCGACGGCGCCGCCTGGAGCGTGGTCGGCGTCACCGATTTCAAGCTGAACGAGGTGGCGGGCTATTGGACCGAACCTTCCTACGGGCAGACCGGCACCATCGTGCTGATGAATCTCGACAGCTGGAAAAACCTGCCGGACGAGGCTCGTGCCGCCATCGAGACCGCGGGGCTGGAAACGGAAAAGGAAACGATGGCGCTTTACGGCCAACTCAACGACCGCGAGCGCGAGTTGATGGCCGAGGCCGGAATGCAGCCGACCCGCTATACCGATGCCGTCGCGGCCAAGCTCAACGATCTCTGGGCCGAGGGCGTCTGGAGCCTGGGCGACGAAAAGGCCGGCGTGGATGCCGCGGCCTTCCGGGAGTTCGCGGCCTCCAAGGGCATGACCCCGGCGGCCGCAGCCGAGTGATCCCCCATCCCGGAACTGGCCGCGCCCCCGCCCAGGGGGTCACCGGAGCATGCCCCATATGACATCCCCGATACTTTCCCTCATCGAACTTCACCGCCGGGTGACTCTGTGCGGCTTCTGGCTGGCCGGCGCATCACTGGTGCTGTTCACCGCAGTCTTCAACCTCGAGGTTGTCCGCCGCTATTTTCTGAACGCGCCGTCGGTCTGGTCGCAGGACGTGATCGGGGTCTGTGCCCTGGCGGCAACCTTCCTGGCCATGCCCTATGTCACGATGAAACAAGGCCATGTCCGCATCGACATCCTTGTGCAGAAAATGTCCCCCGGCGCGGCACGAATGGTCACCGCGGTCTCTGTCGTGCTGGCCCTGGTCGTGCTGTTGGCGGTCGCCTGGATCACCGGCACCGAAGCCTGCAAGCAATTCCAGCGCGGAACGATGACCGCTTCTTCGATCGCCATTCCCAAATGGCCGCTGCTGGCGGTGATGACCTGGGGCTTTCTCAGCTCGGGGCTGCATCTGCTCAGCCTGCCCTTCACCCGCGAGGCGCCCTGACATGGCTATCGAGTGGTATTACCTCCTGCCCCTGGCGCTGTCGCTGTTGATGGTGCTGCTGCTTCTGGGCGTGCCGATCTTTGCGACCTTCCTGCTGCTCAATGTCCTCGGCGTGCTGGCGTTGATCGGGCCGGCAGGCTACGGGATGCTGGTCAACAGCATCTATTCCAGTGCCAGCTCGGTCAGCCTGGCGGCGATCCCCCTCTTTGTGCTTATGGGCGAGGTGCTGTTCCGCTCGGGTTCCGTCGATGTGCTGTTCGATGCGCTGCAAAAGATCCTGGGGCGGGTCAGGGGACGGCTTTACTATTTCGTGATCTCGCTCTCGGCCATTTTCGGGGCGCTGTCGGGTTCGGGCATCGCGGTCACGGCGATGCTGGGCAATACGGCACTGAAAACCATGCTGCAAAGGGGTTACGACCGGCGGCTATCCGTGTCGATGATCCTGGCTGGGGCCGCGTTGGCGCCGATCATTCCCCCCAGCACCATGGCGGTGGTCATCGGTTCGGTGGCGGATGTCTCGATCGCGAAGCTGCTGCTGGCGGGGCTGCTGCCGGGGATATTGATGGCGGTGATCTTCGCGGCCTATATCGCCCTGACCGTCCGCGCCCATCCCGAGCTTTCCCCCGCCGAAGAGGAAGTCACCCACGTCACCCGCGCGGAAAAGCTGCGCGCATTGGTGCAATGCCTGCCCTTCGGCCTGGTGGTTTTCGCGGTGATGGGCTTCATCCTGCTGGGCATTGCCACGGCGACCGAGGCGGCGGCCACCGGCGTGCTGGCTTCGCTGCTGGTCGCCGCCTTCTATGGCAAGCTGCGCCTTAAGATGATCGCCGAGGCGGTCCGCTCGGCCGTCACCGTCACCACGGTGATGATGGCGGTCATCGTGTCCTCGACGCTTTTCACCCAGTTCCTGGCCTTCTCGGGCGCGACTTCGGGCCTGGTGGAAAGCATCACTGATCTGCCGATCAGCGGGCTGACCTTTACGCTGGGCGCCTTGCTGATCTCTTTCGTCATGTGCATGTTCATCGACCAGATCGCCTATCTGCTGCTGGCTGTGCCGATCTTTCAGCCGATCATGCAATCCTACGGGCTCGATCCCGTCTGGTTCTGGATGCTCTTCGCCGTCTTCCTGTCCATCGGGTCGAATACCCCGCCCTTTGGCTACAACCTTTTCACCCTGCATGCCGTCGCCGAGGAGCTGGATATCCAGACGATCTTTTCGGCAGCCTGGAAAAGCGTCGCGCTCGTCCTGGTCGGGGTGGTCATCATGATGATCCTCCCCCAGGTCGTCACCTTCATCCCATCGCTCATCTGACCGCTAGAACGCCCGGAAGAAGACATCGTCCGGCGCGGCTCACAGAAAGGAAAATCCATGTCCAAAGGTATTTACGACGCCTCCATCGTGATCGACCTGGTGTCGCCGCTGCTCGATCCAGAACAGGCCGATATCGCCGAGTTTCTGGAAATGTATCGCAGGGGCGGCGTGACCGTCGTCGGCCCCACCGTGGCCATCGACCATGAATTCGACGAAACGCTGCGGCTGTTCACCCGTATGTATGATTTCATCAGCCGGGATCGCGACAATCTGATGGTCATTCGCAAGGTCGAGGATTTCCGCATCGCGAAAGAGACCGGCAAGCTGGGTCTGCTGATGCATTTCCAGAACTCCATGCCGATCGGATTGCGGCCGGAACGGCTGGGGATCCTGCATGCGCTTGGGCTGCGGGTCATGCAGTTGACCTATAACCGCCGCAATGCGGTCGGGGACGGCTGCACCGAGCCGGAGGACGGGGGCCTGACCGCCCATGGCCGCAAGGTGATCCGGGCCTTGAATGAACACGGCATCGTGGTCGATCTGTCGCATACCTCCCATCGCACGACGATGGAGGCCATCGAGCTTACCGAAAAACCGCCGATCTTTTCCCATTCCAACGTATATGAGGTCTATCCCAATGCGCGTGCCATCCGGCGCGACCAGATACGCGCCGTCGCAGCCAAGGGCGGGACGGTAGGCCTGGTCGGTTGCGCCTATTTCGTTTCGGGCGACCGGGGGGCCAGCGTGGACGATCTGGTGCGGCACGCCGATTTCATCGCCGCCGAGGTGGGCACCGATCACATTTCCCTAGGGATCGACCATTACTGGGGCCATGCCCCCTATGCCTCGATGAAGGCCCAGCAGGCGATGTATGACCATCAGATCGGTTCGGGCACCTGGGACCCCGCGACCTGGCCGACGCCGCCGCTGCAACATGTGGCCGGACTGGAAACGCCCGAGACCACCCATGCCGTCGCCGATGCCCTGGCGCGCGCGAATTATGCCGAGGACGACATCCGCAAGATCCTGGGCGAAAACCTCATCCGCGTCTTCGGGGCCAACTGGATCTGAGCCGCCGCCGCCCGGCATTCCGCCGCCATGGGCGCGCCCGGATCATGACCCGGCGGCTGGAACGAAGCCGGCAGCCGGTTCCACAAGCCACCACCTCCCTTCATCCCGCGGATGGGCGGGAGGCCGCCCCCGGGGGGCCGCCAAGCCGCATGTCTGCCGGCGCTGTTCAGGGCGGCGATAGGTCCTGCCGGTGCCGGAATGGCGCCGCGGCAGGGCCCCGGCCCCTTTGCGCCGCCATCTCGCGCGCCATCGCAAGGAATGCGGCGAACCCGGCCGAGGGGTGCCTGCGGCCGGGATAATACAGGCAAAAGCCGGGGCGCGGCGGGGTCCAGTCCTCCAGCAGGCGGATCAGGCGGCCGGCGGCGATATCCGCGATCACGTTCTGTTCGATGAAAAAGCCGATGCCGGCGCCCTCCAGCACGGCGGCGCGGGCGATGGCCGCCTCGTCCAGGATCAGGCGGCCGCGGACATCGACCTGCACGACCTCGCCCTGCCGCTCGAAATACCAGCGAAACAGTTCGCCGTTCGGCAGCCGCACCCGGATGCAGTCATGCGCCAGCAGATCGGCCGGAACCCGCGGCGCCGGCCGGTCCGCCAGCCAGGCCGGCGTCGCGACGACCGCATATCGCTGCGGCTTGCCAAGCGGCAGCGCGATCATGTCGCGGGGCACCAGATCGACGGTGCGCACGCCCAGGTCGAACCCATCGGCCACGATATCGACCAGCCGCTCCTCGGTCACCAGATCGACCTGCATCCGGGGATGGCGGCGCAGGAATTCCAGCACCAGGGGCGAGATGATCTCGCGCCCCGCCACCGCCGAGGCGTTGATGCGCAAAAGCCCCGAGGGCGTTTCGCCCTGCGCGCGGACGGTGTCCATCGCCCCGCGGATCTCGGCCAGCGCCGGCGCGACGCTGTCGACGAATTGCCGCCCGGCATCGCTCAGCGACACGCTGCGGGTGGTCCGGTTGAACAGCCGCACGCCAAGCCCCGCCTCCAGCCGGGCGATGGCATGGGACAGCGCGGTGGTGGACATGCCAAGCTCGATCGCCGCCGCGCGAAAGCTGCCCCGGCGCGCGATGGCCAGCACCGCCTCCAGATCCCTCAGCCCGGCATCCTTCATTGTCCCGATCCTGTCACTGCCAGATGCAATCTTATCCCGCTTATCATGATAATGGTCGAGACCCATGTTCCGCCTGCACCCAGCAACAGGAACGGAAAATGCAGCTTCCCACACCGATCAGGACCTATTTCGAGGCCCGGGCCCCGCAGGACGCCCAGGCCCTGGCCGCGGCCTTTGCCCCCGATGCCACCGTGCGCGACGAACACCGGACCCATCGCGGTCCCGCGGAAATCCTGGCCTGGTGGCAGGCGGCCAAGGACAAATACCGCCACCGGGCCGAGCCGCTGGACCAGACGGAGGCGGCGGGCAAGACCGTGGTGCGCGCCCGGGTCAGCGGCGATTTCCCGGGCAGCCCGGCGGTGCTGACCTTTACCTTCGGGCTGGCGGACGGCCGCATCACCGATCTGGAGATCCGCTGATGGCCGGCCCCCTGACCCTGCAGGGCAAGCGCGCCCTGGTCACCGGCGGCACGCAGGGCACCGGCGCCGCCACCGTGGCGCTGTTTCGCGAGCTTGGCGCACAAGTGCTGACCACCGCCCGCTCGCGCCCTGCGCATCTGCCGGAACAGATGTTCGTCGCCGCCGACCTGACCACCGCGCAGGGATGCCGGACCGTGGCCGAGGCGGCGCGCAGCCGGCTGGGCGGCGTCGATATCCTTGTCCATGTGCTGGGCGGCTCGGCCGCGCCGGCGGGCGGCTTTGCGGCGCTGAGCGACGAGGCATGGCAAAGGGAACTGGACTGGAACCTCTTCCCTGCCGTTCGGCTGGACCGCGAACTGGTGCCGGGGATGGTTGCGCAGGGGGCGGGCGTGGTGATCCATGTCACCTCTATCCAGCGCCTTTTGCCGCTGCCGGAATCGACCACCGCCTATGCCGCCGCCAAGGCCGCGCTTTCGACCTATGGCAAGAGCCTGGCCAAAGAGGTATCGCCCAAGGGCGTCCGGGTGGTCCGGGTGGCGCCCGGCTGGATCGAAACCGAGGCCGCGGTTCGCTATGCCGAGCGGCTGGCGCAGGAGGCCGGCACCGATTACGAGGGCGGCAAGCGGATCATCATGCAGGCCCTTGGCGGCATACCGCTGGGCCGGCCCGCGAAACCGGCCGAGGTGGCCAACCTGATCGCCTTTCTCGGCTCGGATCTGGCATCCTCCATCACCGGCACGGAATATGTGATCGACGGTGGAACCGTGCCGACCGTTTAGGGGGGCGGGGTTCGCTTGCCGCGGGCGGCGGCATCCGGCCGGCCCCGCATCCGCCGGCCGGCGGCCGCAGGCGGAATGCGCCGGCGAAAGGCCGCCGGGTCCGCAGAAAGCCGCGCGGGATGCCGGGGCCTCCTCTCACCCCGTTCCCGGTCCGGGACCGGGGGCGACGCTGTCGGACGGCCTGTTGGCGTCGTCGATCAGGCGGCGATGGCGGCGGGCCTCGGCCAGCACATCCTCGAACCGTTCCAGCCCCTTGGCCTCCAGCGCCACGATCAGCCTCAGGTAAGCCTCGGCTGTGGCACGGGTGTCGCCCATGGCGGTATGGCGCGCCTCGGGCGGGATGGCGATGCCCAGCCGTTCGGTCAGCGCATCCAGGGAATGCGGTGCCGACCGTCCCCAAAGCATCGCCGAAAGCAGCACCGTATCCAGCACCTGATTGTCGAAATGCGCCCCGGTCTCGGGCGCGGCGCGGCGCAGGAAACCCATGTCGAACGGCGCATTATGGGCGATCAGAACCGCGTCCTCGGCAAAATGGTGAAAGGCGGACAGGGCCGCGGTCATGTCGGGCGCCCCGGCCACCATGTCGTCCGTGATGCCGTGCACGGCGGTCGAGGCGGGCGGAATCGGCCGGCCGGGATTGACCAGCGTGTCGAAACGCTCGCCGGTCAGGCGGCCGCGGGCGATGCGCAAGCCGGCGATCTGAACGATGCGGTCGGTGGCGGGATCAAGGCCGGTCGTCTCGGTATCGAAGACCACGCAGGTCAGGTCGGCCAGCCGCGACGAGGCTGCGCCGCGCGACGACAGGGCAAAGTCATAGGTCAGCCCGGCGCTGTCCGGCCGCCCCGGCGCGATCGGCAAAGGCAGCACCAACCGCGCCCGCCCCTCCTGCGCCTCGGCCCAGATGCCGGTGGCATGGGCGGCCAGGATCTCGTGCCCGGTCAGCTCGGGCTGGGCCGGGTCGGGCGGTTCGGCCAGCCAGGCCTCCAGCCGGTCCATCGGCAGCGGCGCCCCGGCCCAGGACAGCAACAGCCGCGCCTCGGATCCTTCGACCTCGACGGCGAGCTGCGGGCCTGCGCCCTGCTCGCGCAGGTGCAGGTCCAGGTGGCGCAGCAACCCGTTCACCCCGGCCGCATCGGCCAGCAGCACCAGGCGCGGCTGGCCGGGCGCCAGGTCCAGCCCGGCGGCCAATTCGTTCAGCCCGGCCTGGCCTGCGACGGCATCGCCGCTGATCGCCGCGGTCAGTTCGCGCAGGGCGTTGGCCAGTCCCTGCCCCTCGCTGCGGATCGCCTGCGCCAGCGCGGGCGGGATCGGTCCTTCCAGCGCCCCCAGCATCGGCACCAGCGTCGCGGCATGGCGGCGCAGCACTTCGAGCAGGGCGCGTGGCGCCGGGCGCTGGGGCGGATGGTCGCGCAGGATCACCAGCATGCCGTCATCGACACGCCGCATGCGCCCCCATAGCCGCTGCCCGGCCGAGGTCAGGCAGGCCAGGTCCGTCGCCGCGGCCCCGGCCGCCAGACGCGCCGCGCCGGCCTCCAGCGCGCCGCCGGGCAGATGGCGCTCGATGGGACGGTCCAGCGCGATGCCGGGCAGGAGATGGGCGGCCGAGGCATTGTAAAAGATCACCCGCCCGGCCGGATCGGTCATCACCGCGCCAGCCCCGATATCGGCAAGGATGGCCTCCAGGGTCGCCTTTTCGCGTTGCAGCTCGGCAGCATGTTCGGCCACGGCATCGGCCAGCGCCTCGGCCGAACGCGCCCGCGCCTCGGCGGCGTCGCGGGCGGCGGGACCCAGATCGGCAAGATAGCGGGCCTCGTCGATCTCGGGGGGGCGGCCGGTGCGCAAGCCTCCGGCCAGCAGCTCGATCGGGCGGGCCAGGTTGCGGTCGAACAGGAACCAGATCCAGACCACCATCCCCAGCGCGCCGAAGCCCGCGATCAGCGCCGCAAGCGCCAGCGCGTCCAGCATCGCCTGGACCGGGACGCCACGGCCCGCAAGGCTGGCTCCCGCCACCCACAGACCCGCCGCCAGCGCCGCAAGGACGGCGCCTGCAAGCCCGGCAAAGATCAGCAGCACCCGGGCCCTCAGCGACAGCCGCGTCAGCATCATCCCCCCAGCAGCCGCGCCAACTCGGCACGCAGTTCGGACAGCTCGAAGGGCTTGGCGATAAAGCCGTCCGCCCCCAGCGCCATTCCCTTGCGCCGCTCGACCACCGAGCCGCGCGCGGTCATCAACAGCACCCGCACGCCGTTCAGCGCCGGATCGGCGCGCACGTCCTGCACGATCTGATAGCCCGAGACATCGGGCAGCATCACGTCCAGCAGCACCAGGTCGGGATGGCTGGCGCGGATTTCCTCGACCGCGCCGGCCCCCGTGGCCATGCGGCGGTGCCTGTGGCCGTCGCGCGACAGCAAGAAGTCCAGGGCGGTGGCGATATTGTCCTCGTCCTCGACCACAAGGATATCAGCCATCAGCCTCCTCCCCCGCAGACGGCGGAATAGGCCGGATCCGACGGGCCGGGCGGCGACCATGCGCCGCGCGCCGGCCGGACCAGCCCCTTCGCGCAATCGAATTCCTGCGGCACGACCAGCGTCGGGCCGCGCCGCTCGACCAGCGTGATCCCGGCCCGGCGGGTGCCCTGGGCCGTGTCCGAGATGCCGGCCGGATCCAGCGCGGCAAAGCGGATCACCACCGGCGCCAGATAGGTCCAGGGCGCCCAGGGCTGGCTGTCGCGGCCGACCAGCAGGACCTGCGCATCCGCGGGCAGCCGCGCGACCGCGCGGCCATACCAGGCATAGTCGTTCCAGACCGCATAGCCCACCATGGCCAGGCCGATGCCCGCCGGCAGCAGCCAGCGCGCCGGCGCCAGCCCAAGCTTGCGCAGCAGATGCATGCCGGCATAAAGCAGCGCCGCAGCGCCCACGCCGACCGCGATCACGCCCAGCAATTCGACACCGATCCCGGTCATATGCACCTCATCCCAACATTCCCTTGCCATGGCCTAGCGCCGATTGCATTGCCCGCACCACCACGAAGGCGTCGCGCAGGTGGCTGCGCTGGAAAGCGGGCAGCTCGGCGGGGGCCAGATGGTTCCCCGGCCGCCGGCCCGCGCGGATCTGGGCGGCCTGGTTTTCCAGCCGCGTGGTCTGGATCAGGTCATAGGCCGCGATCAGGTCCCGCGCACCGCTGCCCGAAACGACGCCCGCCGCCTGGGCCTCGACCAGCCGTGTCCTGGTGTTGACGGGCATCAGCTGCCCCTGCAAGGCATAGATGCGGGCCAGGTCGGTGACCGGCACGACGCCGTTATGCTTCATGTCGATCTGGTGGCGGTGCTCGCCCGTGCGCGTGGTCGCGAAACCGCCGATCAGCCCCAGAGGCGGGCGGTGCTTCAGCGAGTTCGAGATCATATGCGCCACGAAGATCGAGTTCCTGGCCGCCATCTCCAGGGTTTCGGCCTGAAGCCCGTCCAGCAGCGCGGCATCGCCGCCGATGGCGCGCAGGTCGAACATGACCGAGGCCAGCATCTGCGCCTCGGGGCTGGGATGGACGATCCAGTCGCGGAAATAGCCGCGCCAGACCCGGCGCGGCTGGCGCCAGCGCGCGGTGACGGCCATCATCTCGCCGGGGCAATAGACATAGCCGCAGGCGTTCAGCCCGTCGCAGACAAAGCGCGCAAGCCCGGCGAACCACGGATCGTCCGGGTCGCAATCGTCGCCCAGGATCAGGCAATTGTCCTGGTCCGACAGGCCGGTCTGTTCCTGCCGCCCCTGGCTGCCGCAGGCCGCCCACAGCCAGGGGCCGGGCGGCGGCCCCAGCCGCGCCTCGGCCATGACCAGCAGGCGCCGGGTCACGGCATCGGCGATGTCGGTGATCATGCGGGTGATGGTTTCGTGCCGGTGATGACCGTTGACCAGCTGCACCAGCAATGCGGGAATGCGTGCGGTGGCCGCCGCCATCTCGGCGACATCCCCCGATTGCGCGATGTCGCGGATCAGCGCCGAGGCCGAGATCGCCTGCACCCGCGTCAGGTCGGTCTGGCTGACCATGCCGACGAAGCGGCCCTTCTCGACCACCGGCAGATGGCCGATGCGGCGCTCCA
>Ga0164243_10005056_pt1 | contig 20280 bp, 20 predicted proteins | sample OricompcompostOP_FD_108781 | JGI IMG/M metagenome (GOLD analysis project Ga0164243, IMG submission 108781) | Organic Plus compost microbial communities from Emeryville, California, USA - Original compost - Organic plus compost (OP) | ecosystem: Engineered > Solid waste > Mixed feedstock >...
AGGATGGTGTTGATGGTGAAGGCGTCGTAGAGGATCGCGACGTCGATGTCCCTGGCCGACACCTGCGCCTGCGCATAGGCACGCTCGCCGCTTTCCTTCGCCGCCGTCACGGTGAGGTCGGGCATGTTGGCGATCGAGCGGTGCCAGGTGGCCGACGCCGAGCCGAGCAGGTAGGCCGGCTTCTTCGGGAAGTCCTTCGCCCGGTCGGCGCGGACCATGACCACCGCGGCGGCGCCGTCGGTGACGAGGCAGCAGTCGCGCACCGTCAGCGGGTCCGACACCAGGCGTGACGCCAGCACGTCCTCGACGCTGAGCTCGTCGCGCATGAAGGCCTCCGGATTGAGCTGCGCCCACTTGCGCGCAGCGACCGCCACTTCCGCCAGCTGCTCGCGCGTGGTGCCGTACTGGTGCATGTGGCGGGCCGCTGCCATCGCGTAGGACGAGGGCGGGTTCATCGGCTTGTAGCGATGCTCGTACACGACCGGCGTGGCGCCGGCGCTGGAGACCAAGCCGCCGGCGGCCGAGCGCTGGTTGCTGCCGTAGGTGATCAGCGCCACATCGCACAGGCCCGCCTCGAGCGCCAGCGCGGCCCACATCGCCTGGACCTGGAACGAGGAGCCGCCGGTGCGCAGGTTGTCCGTCACCTTCGGATGGATGCCGTAGTACTCGGCGATCGTCAGCGAGGAGAACGGGTCCTGCGGCAGCGTGGTGAACAGGCCATCGACGTCCGACGGCTTCAGGCCGGCATCGGCCAGCGCCTTCAGCCCGGCCTGCACCGCCAGGTCGATGGCCTCGTAGCCGGGAGCGGCGCCCATCCCGAAAGTGGCGGCCCCGACCACCGCGGTCTTGCCGCGTGGAAATTTCATCTGCGTCATTGCGCGCTCCCTTCCGGCACGAACACCAGCAGCGCCTTGCCGTCCGCCTGCTCGATCCTCGCCCGCACCTTCATGCCGATCTTCACGTCGGTGGCCTGCACGCCGACCACCCGCGTGGTCACCCGCGGGCCCTCCTCCAGGTCCACCAGCGCGACGTTGTAAGGCTCCGCCGGCGGCTTGGTGCGCACCACGGTGGTCGAATACACCACGCCCAGGCCGCTGGGCTCGAACCACTCGAGCTCGGTGTCGCCGGTGCCCGGCTCCGCCAGGCGCGGGTAGTAGAAGGCGCGGCCGGTCTTGCGGCTGCGCTGGATCATGAAGCGGCCGTCGTCGAGGAAACGCTGGAAGCGGGCGTCGATGCCCAACGGCTTGTCCTGTTCTTCAGCCATGCTGGCCCTCCTGTTGCGCAGCGGCCGCGGCCACCAGCGCGTCGACCGCGACCACGCCCTGCCCCTTGGGGTAGACGAGCACGGGATTGAAATCGATCTGGTCCACCACGCCGTCGCCGTCGGCGGCGAGCTCCGCCACCGCGACGAGGAAGTCGGCCAGCGCCTCCACGTCGGCTTCGGGCCTGCCGCGCGCGCCCTTGAGGATCGCGGCCGCCTTGAGCGAGCCGATCATGCGCAGTGCCTCCCCACGCGCGATCGGCGGTGGCGCGAACACCACGTCCTTCAGCACCTCGACGTAGATGCCGCCCATGCCGAGCATGACCAGCGGCCCGAAGTCGATGTCGTTGACCACGCCCACCACCAGCTCGTGGCCGGGGGGCATCATCTTCTGCACCTGCACGCCTTCCAGGCGAGCGGTGGGCGCATGGCGCTTCACGTTCGCCATCAGCCGCTCGAAGGCGGCGGGCAGCGTGTCGGCCTGCACCTGCAGCTCGACGCCGCCGGCCTCGGTCTTGTGCGCGATATCGGGCGACTGGATCTTGAGCACCACCGGGAAGCCCATGCCGTGCGCCGCCCGCATGGCCGCGGCCGCGTCCGGCACGATCACGCTCGGCGGCACCGGGATGCGATAGTGCGCGAGCAGTGCCGTCGTGTCGGCCTCGCCCAGCACGCCGGCGGCGAGCCGGCCTTTGGCCAACAGCGGCGAAGGCTGCGCGACCCGCCGCGTGGGCACCTCGGCCTCCACATGGCGCTGCTGGAACCGGCCGTAGCGCTTCAGCGCGTCGAGGGCTGCCGCGCAGGCCCGAAACGAGGGGAAGCCGTGCGCGCCGATGTCCGCCAGCGCCGACAGGTTCTCCTGCGAAGGCGCGATGTGCGAGTGGAACAGCACCGGCACGCTGCTGCGCTCCAGCAGCGGCTTCAGTTCCGCCGCCATCCCCGCGATGCGGCCCTTGGCCGAGAGGCCCATGTTGACCACGACCGCGTCGACTTCGCCGGAGCGGGCCAGCGCATCGATCACGCCGAGCATGCCCTTGCCCTTGTCGTCGGTGGCGGCGACCGTGGTGTCCACCGGGTTGCCGGCCGACGCATAGGGCGGCACGAATGCCATGATGCGCCGCTGCAGCGTCTCGCTCAACGCGGGCAGTTCGAGCCCTTGTGCGGACAGCAGATCGGCGGCCCAGCCGCCGGCGCCACCGGAGGTGGTGACCACCGCGGTACGGCCGCCTTGCATGAAGGGCATCAGCGACAGCGCCGCGCCCGCCGCCAGCATCTCCTCCGCGTCGAACACGCGGAGCACGCCGTGGCGCTCGAAGGCCGCGTCGTACGCGGTGTCGGCACCCGCGAGGTGAGCGGTATGCGAGATTGCCGCGCGCTGTCCCGCCTCGGAACGGCCGACCTTCATCACCACGATCGGCACCTGTTTCGCCGCCGCCTTCTGCGCCACCGCTGCGAAGCGGCGCGCGTCCTTCAGGCCCTCGATGAACAGCAGGATCACGCCGGCCTCGCCGCCCTCGACCAGCCGCTCGACGAAGTCGAGCACTTCCAGGTCGGCCTCGTTGCCGGTGGTGACCACGCTGTGCAGGTCCAGGTGCGCGTGCACGGCCCGGCCGAACAGCGCGAAGCCGATGCCGCCGCTCTGCGACACCACGGCGACCGGCCGCTTCGCCCGGCGCGGCGGCAGCGGGTGCGCGGTGCACTCCTCCACCACGTGAGCGAAGGTGGCGGCGAGCTTCGTCTTGGGCAGGTAGAAGCCTTCCGTGTTCGGGCCGAGGACGTTCATGCCATGGCGGCGCGCCACCGCGACCGCGCGCTCCATGTCGGCGGGAACGACATCGGAGGAAAACACCACGGCACCGGCGCAACCGCGCGCGGCCGCATCCTCGATGAGGGCCGGCACGCCGGCGCCCGGGATGCCCACCAGCAGCAGGTCGGGCACCTCGGGCAGGTCGGCCAGGGACGCGTAGGCCTTCAGGCCCTGGATCGTCTCGTACCCGCCCGGGTTGACCGGGTAGATCGGGCCGGGGAAACCGGCGTTCTTCAGGCAGCGCAGGATCTTGCCGCGCGTCTTGCCCGTGTCTTCGGAAGCGCCGACGACCGCGATGCTTCGCGGCTGCAGCAGCCGGGGATTCACAGTCATCGCGATTTCAGGCCGTGATGTGCGAGCCGCCGTTGACCGACAGGTGCTGGCCGGTGATGAAGCTGCTGGCCTCCGAGACCAGGAACGCGATCGACTTCACCGCCTCGTCCGGCTCCACGAAGCGGCCCAGCGGGATGTTGGCCAGGTACTTGTCGCGGAACTTCTCGCTGCGCACCACTTCGGTCATCTCCGTGGCGACCACGCCGTAGGCGACACTGTTGACGCGGATGCCGTAGCGGCCCCACTCGCGCGCCGCGCTCATGGTGATGCCGAGCACGCCCGACTTGGCGGCGCCGTAGTTGATCTGGCCGATGGTGCCCTTGCGGCCGGCATCCGACGACACGTTGACGATGACGCCCGGGTTCTTGTCGCCGGCTTCGGCGCGGCGCTTCATCTCCATGCCGGCGATCTGCAGGCAGTTGAAGACGCCGGTGAGGTTGACGTCGATGACCTGCTGCCACTGCTCGACGCTCATCCTGTCGATCATCGCGGTGCGCGTGATGCCGGCGTTGTTGACGAGGCCATGAACGCCGCCGAAGCGCTTCGCGGCCTGCTCCACCAGAGCGCCGAGGAAGGCGCGGTCGGTCACGCTGCCGGCGAGCGCGAGCACGCGCTGCGCGTCCAGCCCTTCCGTCGCGGCGGCGAGCTTCTCCTGGTTGGCATCCACCAGCGTCAGGCTGGCGCCCAGCTGGTACAGCAGCTTCGCCGCGTTCAGGCCGATGCCCTGGGCCGCGCCCGTGACCATCACGTTGCGCCCGGTCATGTCCATCAGATTGATCATTGCAGTTCCTCTCGTTCGGTCACTTGTGGTCACTTGTCGGTGTAGTTCGGCTTGCGCTTTTCCAGCGCGGCGGCCACGGCTTCGCGGTGGTCCTCGGTGTGCTGGGCCAGGCCCTGCATGCTGGACGCGAGGGACAGCGAGGATTCGAGCGAGCCGCCCAGTGAATCGCGCAGCAGCCGTTTGTTCATGCGCAGCGCGTGCGACGGGTGGCGTGCGATCCGCTTCGCGATCTCGCGCGCCCTCGGCAGCACCTCTGCCGGCGGCAGCACCTGCGACACGATGCCCAGCGCGAGGGCGCGCTGCGCATCGAAGTCTTCGCCGGTCAAGGTCAGCTCGGCAGCCACCGCGGGGCCGACGAGGCGCTGCAGCAGCCAGGCGCCACCGGCCGCGGACACCAGTCCGAGCCGCACGAAGCTCTCCGCGAACAGCGCGGTGTCGGAGCAGATGCGCACGTCGCACAGCAGGGCCAGGTCGAGGCCCGCGCCCACCGCCGGCCCATTGACGGCGGCCACCACCGGCACATCCAGCGCGAAGAAGGAGCGCGCCAGCCGCTGCACGCCGGTGTCGTAGTAGGCACGGTTCTCGGCGGGGTTGCCCGCGAAGTGATGCTCGCGGTTGTGCATCGCCTTGAGGTTGCCCCCGGCGCAGAACACGTCGCCGTTGGCCGTGAGGATGGCGCACTTGATGGAGACATCGGCCTGGATCCTCCCGCAGGCCTGGACGATCGCGTCGGTCAGCTCCACGCTGATCATGTTGCGCGTCTCGGGGCGGTTGAGGGCGAGGACCACGACGGGCCCCTCGCGCTCCCAGGTGAGCACGGGTGTGTCGCTCATTGCACAAACTCCTTCTTCACGGGATGGATCACGGCGTCGAGGGCGACCACGCCCTGCCCTTGCGGCAACACCACGAGCGGATTGACCTCGATCTCGGCGATGCGGCCCTGTTCGGCCACCGCCAGATGCGACAGCGCCGAGATGGCGCGCGCCAGCGCATCGGTGTCGCCGGCGGGCGCGCCGCGCCAGCCGAACAGCAGCGGCGAGGTGCGCAGTTCGCTCACCATTTCACGGGCCTCTTCCTCGCTCACCGGCGCGAGCCGCGACACGACGTCGCGCAGCAGTTCGACGGTGACGCCGCCCAGGCCGAAGGTGACCACCGGGCCGAAGGTGGCGTCGCGCGCGACGCCGAGAATGCATTCGGTGCCGCCTTTGACCATCTCGGAGACGAGATAGCCGTCGATGCGGGCGTCCGGCAGCTCGCGCCGGATGCGCTCGTCCATGCGGCGCACCGCGGCGGCCACCGCCTCGCCGTCCCCCAGGCCGAGCGCCACGCCGCCGTACTCCGTCTTGTGCGGGATGTCGGCCGATACCACCTTCACCGCCACCGGAAAGCCGATCTCGCGCGCCGCCGCGGCGGCGGTGTCAGGCGCTCGGGTGACGGTTTCCTTCGGCGTGCGGATGCCGCAGGCCGCGAGGATGCCCTTGGCCTCCACCTCGTTGAACGAGCTGGCCCCGGCCGGCACGAGACCCGCCGGGAAGGCGGGCGGCTGCCGCACGCTGGGGAGCGGCCGGCGAAAGAGCTGCTCGAAGTGATACAGCACCGCCAGCGCCGAGACCGCGCGCGACGGGTCCTCGTACACCAGGAAGCCGGCCTGGTCGTAGGTCGCGCGCAGGTCCGGCGGCGTGGTGACCGACAGCATCAGCAGGCGGTCGGGGTGGTGCGCGCAGACCTCGCTGAGGATGCGCGTGAGCGGGACGGCCATCGTCGGCGCCATGCCGACGATGCCCAGGAACAGGATGATGGCGTCGAACGCGTCTCCCTCCAGCACCCGCTCCAGCGCCAGGCCCAGCAGCTCGTGGTTGGCGGTGACCAGGCCCGTCATGTCGATCGGGTTGCTCGGCGAGCAGTAGGGAACGATCTCGCGCAGCTGCGCCTTGGTCGCCTCGGGCACCTTGCCGAGTTCAAGTCCGGCATCGGAGATGAAGTCGGCCATCTGCACGCCGACACCGCCCGAAATGCTGATGAGCGCGGTGCGAGGCCCCTTCGGACGCTTGCCGCGGCTGACCGCGTAGGCCACGTCGAGCAGTTCGTCGGTGGTGCGGGCGCGCCAGACGCCGTATTCGCGGAACAGGGCGTCGTAGACGGCGTCTTCGCCGGTGAGCGACGCGGTGTGCGAGGCGGCGGCGACGCGGCCTTCCGGCGTGCGGCCGACCTTCATCATCACCACCGGCTTGCGGTTGCGGCGCGCCGTCTCGAGCGCGCGTACCAGATTGGGCGCCGAGCGCACGCCTTCGAGGTAGCCGAGCAGCACCTGCACCTCGTCCTGCTGCGCCATCCATGCCAGCACCTCGCCGACGTCGACGTCGGCTTCGTTGCCGGTGGCGACGAAGTGCGAGACGCCCAGGCCGCGCATGAAGCAGTGCTTCAGCAGGTAGCCGCCATACCCGCCGCTCTGCGTGGCCACGCCGACGCCGCCGGCGGGCGGCAGGCCTTCCTCGTACGCCGAGGCGAAGGTCGAATACACGCCGGCGCGGGCATTCACCAGGCCCATGCAGTTCGGCCCGAGGACGCGCATGCCGTGGGCACGCGCGACCGTCATCACCTCCTGCTGGCGCGCCGCGCCTTCGTCACCGACTTCGGCGAAGCCGGCGCCGAAGATCACGGCGGAACGAACGCCGGCCTCGGCGCAGTCGCGGATCGACTGCAGCGTGTCCTCCGCGGTGATCGACAGCAGCGCGCAATCGACCGGTGCGCCGATCGCCTTGATGTCGGGATAGGCCTTCATGCCCTGCACTTCGGCGCGGCCGGGGTTGACCGGATAGAGCGCGCCGCGATAGCCGAACTCGCGCATGTAGTGCAGCGGGCGCCCGCCGAAGCGGCGCCAGTCGTTGGAAGCGCCGACGATGGCAATGGAGCGCGGTGCGAGCAGCGTGTCGAGGCTCGCCAATGGATCGGGGGAAACGGGATCGGTCATGACGCCGTCGAGGCTAACAGTCGCGACCGCGATTTTCCCGGCGGGTGCCCAGGCTCAACCAACTCATCACATGCTTGTCGAAATGCCCGCGGCCGCCGCGGACACAATGCCTGGATGACCTACCTTCCCGCCGACCTGCCCGCCCGGATCGACCGGCTCGAATCGCTCGACGCGATCCGGCAGCTCGCCAGCAAGTACGCGCTGGCCATCGACGTGCGCGACCTCGACGCCGTGGTCTCGCTCTACGTGCCCGAAGTGAAGGTGGGACCGCAGGCACAGGGGCGCGCCGCGCTGAAGGAGGTGTTCGACCGCGTGCTGCGCGGCTTCACCACCACCTCGCACCAGGTGCAGAACCACGTGATCGACTTCGAGGACGCGGACCATGCGCAGGGACTGGTGACCTGCCGTTGCGAGCACGAGGTAGAGACGACGGGCGGGCTGAAGTGGGTCATCGTGCAGAACCTCTATCACGACCGCTACGAACGCATCGAAGGCCACTGGTACTTCCGCGCTCGAGTGCAGAACCGCCTCTACGGCACGGCGCTCGACGATCCGCCGGTGGGGCCGCTGAAGGACCGCTGGCCCGGCGCCGACGCTGCGCAGGCGCCCTTCCATGCCCCGTTCGACAGCTGGCGAGAGTTCTGGGGCGAGCAGCCGCCCGCGCAGGGGCTCCCATCGTGGACGCCGGAAAGCAGTTTCGTGACGCGCCTGCGGCGCAGCCCGAAGCTGCCGGCGCTGGCGCGCCACATCGCCAAGGCGCACGCGGAACGCTGAACGCCGCCGGACGGCAGGCTGGATTGCGTCAGCGCACCCGGGCTCTCACTCCGACAACGCGGCCATCCGCGCGAGGTGAAACGCCTCGTCCCCGAACTGCAGGGTGGTCAGGGTCAGCCGCTTGAAATGCGCGCTGACGTCGAGCTCCTCGCTCATCCCCATGCCGCCGTGCATCTGGACCGCTTCGCGCCCGGCCAGCCGCGCGCACTTGATCGCCTGGACTCGCGCGGCGGAGACTTCCCGCATGCGCTCGGGCGCGGGCTTGGCCAGTGCGGCAGCGGCCACGTGCGCCATCGAGCGGGCCAGCTCCACCTGCACATACATGTCGGCCAGCTTGTGCTGCAGCACCTGGAACTTGGCGAGCGGCGCACCGTACTGCTCGCGCGTCTTCAGGTACTCGCACGTGGTCTCGACCAGGTAGGCCGATGCGCCCACCACTTCGGCGCAGATGGCGGCGCTCGCATGATCCGCCGCCAGGGTGAGCAGATCGGCCGCGCCGCCGGCCGGGCCGACGAGGTCCTCGCGCGCAACATCGATGCCGTCCAGCGTGAGCTCCGCCGCCGTCTGCCCGTCGTTGCTGCGATAACTGCGGACCTTCACGCCCGGCGCGGTGCGGTCGACCAGGAACAGGCTCAGCCCTTCCGGCGTGCGTGCGGATACGAAGAACTTGTCGGCAATGCCGCCGTTGGCCACCACCGCCTTGCGGCCGCGCAGCGTCCAGCCCTTGGCCGTCGCCTTGGCCTGCGTCTCGATGCGCGCGAAGTCCTGGCCGACGTCGTTCTCGAGCGCCGCCAGTGCGAGCTGCAGCTCGCCGCCGATCATCCGCTCCAGCAGCTCGCTGCGCCGCGTGCCGTGCAGACCCTGCTGCAGCAGCAGCCCGCCGACGATCACCGTGGACAGGAAGGGCTCCAGCACGACGTGCCGGCCGAAGGCTTCCATCAGGATGCCCGCTTCCACCGGGCCGCCGCCGAAGCCGCCGGCGTCTTCCGGCAACGCGGCGCCCAGCCAGCCGAAGCCGGCGAAGTCCTGCCACGCCGTGCGGCTGAAGCCGCCGTCGCGCAGGATCTTCTCGCGCTGCAGGTAGCTGTATTGCTGCTGGAGGTAGCGCTGCGCGGAATCGCGCAGCATCTGCTGATCGGAGGAGTAGTCGAAATCCACTGTCGGCCTAGATGCGCAGGATGCGGCGCGCGATGATGTTCTTCTGGATCTCGGCGCTGCCGCCGTAGATCGTGAGCTTGCGGCGGTCGAAGGCCTGCTGCGCGTGGTACTCGTCGTCCACGGGCACCGCCGGCTCGCCTTCGGGCAGCGTCAGCACGTCGGGCCAGGAGAGCTGCCCACCCTCCTCGAACATCAGTTCGGTGATGGCCTGCTGCAGCTGCGCGCCGCGCAGCTTCACCACCGAGACCACCGAGGCTTCCGCCTTGCCGGCGACTTCGTCCGCGAGCACGCGGTAGGCGGTGTACTTCAGGGCCATCAGGTCGGCCTCGAGTGCGGCGAGCTTCTCGCGCAAGCGCGGCGTGCGCGCCAGCGGCACGCCGTCGCGCACCGTGCGCCGGGCGAAAGCGCGCGCCTCGGCGAGGTAGCGGGTGGAGGCGCCGAGGCCGGCGCCGACGATGCGCTCGTAGCTCAGCAGGAACTGGGTCATGCTCCAGGCCTCGCCTTCCGGCCCGAGGCGGTTCTCCACGGGCACGCGGACGTCCTCGATCGTCACCTGGTTGACGGCGTGCACGCCGCCCACGGTGATGATCGGCGACACCGTCACGCCGGGCTGGTCCATCGGGATCAGCAGGTAGGAGATGCCGGCCTGCTTCTTCTGCTCCTGCGAGGTGCGCACCAGGCAGAAGATCCAGTTCGATTCCTGGGCATAGCTGGTCCACAGCTTGGTGCCGTTGACGACGTAGTGGTCGCCGTCGCGCACGGCGCGCATCTTCAGCGCCGCGAGGTCCGAGCCCGCCTGCGGCTCCGAGAAGCCCTGGCACCACCAGTGCTCGCTGCGCAGGATCGGCGGCAGGAAGCGCTGCTTCTGTTCCTCGGTGCCGTACTCGATGATCAGCGGCCCGAGCAGGTCGATGGCCGGGATGTTGCGACGGGGCGCGCCGGCGAGGTGCAGTTCCTCGTCCCAGATGAAGCGCTCGATCGGCCCCCAGCCGGTGCCGCCGTATTCCTTCTTCCAGCAATGCCCCAGCCAGCCCTTGGCGGCCAGGATGCGCTGCCAGCGGATGTGATCGTCCTTCGACAGCTTTTCGCCGCGCAGTGTGCGCTGCCGGATGTCGTCGGGCAGCGCCTGCGTCAGGAAGCTCTTCACCTCGGCGCGGAAGGCTTGGTGTTCGGGGCTGAAATTCAGGTCCATGGCGAGCGAAATTAGACCACTCGCCTGCGCACGTCCCAAGCCGCGCGGCTATTCATCACATACATGCCGTCTTGTGCGTGCGTGAACGCCCGCGGGCACGGATTCCTACAATGAATCGCATGAACGAACTCGTTGCCGACCGACTCGAAGGCCGTGTCGCGATCCTCACGCTGGACGCTCCGGAGAAGATGAATGCGATCTCCGTGGAGATGCGCGAGGCGCTGATCGTTGCGCTGCAGCGGCGCTTCCTAGACGACGAATGCAGTGCCATCGTGCTCACCGGCGCGGGCGGCAATTTCAGCTCCGGCGGTGACATCAAGGGCGAGCGCCCCGCGCCGGAGGCGCTGGCCCGCACGATGCGCCACAAGCTGGGCCGGCTGCAGGAAATGGTCCGCCTGGTCATGTCCTCGCCCAAACCGATGATCGCGGCGGTGGAAGGCAAGACCTTCGGCGCCGGGATGTCGCTCGCGGTCGCGTGCGACGTGGTGGTCGCCTCGGAGTCCGCGCAGTTCTGCGCTGCCTTCGGCCGGGTCGGCCTGCTGCCGGACGCCGGCATCCTCTACACATTGCCCCGCCGGGTGGGCGCGGCGCGCGCGCAGCAGCTGCTGCTCAGCGCGCGCAGCGTCGAGGCCCCCGAGGCGCGCGAGATCGGCCTCGTCGACCACGTCGTCCCCGCCACCGACTTGCTGTCGCGCGCGTGCACGGAGGCGCAGCAGATGGCGTCCATCGCGCCGCTCGCGTTCGCCGCCATCAAGTCCTTGGGCAGCGGCGGCTGCGCGACCTTGGAGGACGCGTTCGCCGAGGAGATGCGCCTTCAGCCGATGCTGGCGATGACGCACGACTACAGCGAGGCGCGCACCGCTTTCGCCGAAAAGCGCAAGCCGCAATACCGCGGCTGCTGACGGCCATTCCCCAAGGAGACAACGATGTTCAGCGAAGAGATGTTGGCGGGCAAGCGGGTGCTCATCACCGGCGGCGGCACAGGCCTCGGCAAGTCGATCGGCCGCCGTGCGGTCGAGCTCGGTGCCGAGCTCATCATCTGCGGGCGCCGCCAGGAAGTGCTGCAGCAGGCGGCCGAAGAATTCGACGCCCTCGGAAAGAAGAAGACGCGCGCGATCGCCTGTGACATCCGCGAAGCGGAACAGGTCGCGCAGATGATCGAGCAGGTGTGGGCCGACGGCCCGCTCGACGTGCTCGTGAACAACGCCGCCGGCACCATGCTGTCGAAGACCGAGGCGCTGTCGGCACGCGCCGTCGAGGCCGTGCTGCGCGTGTCGCTCAACGGCGCGATCTACACGACGCTGGAGGCGGGCCGGCGCTGGATCGCCGGCGGGCATCGCGGCGTGCTGATGTACACGCTGGCCTCGGGTTTCGAGGACGGCCGTCCCTTCATGGTGCCGCTGACGGTCGCCAAGGGCGGCCTCGTCACGCTGCTGCGCAGCCTCGCGGTGGAATGGGGCCGTCACGGCATCCGCACTGTCGGCGTGGCACCGGGCAACTTCCCAACGCCAGGCGCGGCGGCGAAACTGCAGACTGGCCGCACCGGGGACCCTGCGAAGGACATTCCGCTGGGCCGCGTGGGCGAACACAAGGAACTCGCCGACCTCTATGCCTTCCTGATGTCGGACCTCGCCTCCTACATCAGTGGCGAGGTCATCGCCATCGACGGAGGCAAGGGCCTGCGCACCAACGGCATCGAGGACCTGTTCGGCTGGTCGCAGGAGCAATGGGACGCCTTGCGTCCCAAGAAATGAAATAGCTCAGGCGAACTGCGCGAACCCGCGGTCCAGCACCACCACCTCGCGCTGGTCGACCCGCGCGCGGAAGGCCACCCCACCCGGCTCGTTCCACACCTCGAGACGGACCGTCTCGCCGGGATACACGGGCCTGGAGAAACGGCACTCGATCATGCGCAGCGACTTGCCCGGGTTGAGCTTCATCAAGCCGTGCGCCGCCACCGAGTAAGTACACAGGCCGTGCAGGATCGGCCGCGGAAAGCCGGCTTTCGCGGCGAAGGCGGGGCTCGCGTGCAGCGGGTTGCGGTCGCCGTTGAGCCGATACCACAAAGCCTGGTTGGGCTCGGTCTGCATCTCGATGTCTGCGTCGGCGCTGCGTTCCGGCACGGCGCGGAAATCGCGCGAGAGCTGCGGCTGGCCGCCGAAGCCGCCGTCGGCGCGGCAGAAGGTGCCGGACTCGATGCGCGCGATCGGCTCGCCGGTAGCCTTGTCGTGCAGCGTGCGCTCCATGATGATGATGCCGCCGCTGTCGGCGCCCTTGTCCACCAGTTCCAGGATGCGGTTGGAAGCCGTGAACGGTACATCCGGGCGCAGTTCGCCCAGCAGTTCCAGGTGCTGCGTGCCGTGCACCAGCATCTGTCGATTGATGCCGAGCTTCGGGTCGGCCATCCAGGGGCCCGGATGTCCCAGCACGATGGGCAAGGTCGGGAAGACCTTCAGGCTCTCCTCGTAGACGTAGCGCAGTTCCTCGGTGTCCATGGGATCGCGGCCCATGCCGATCGACAACGCGAACAGCATCGCGTCCTTGTCGGTGATCACCTGTTCGCGGGTTTCGAACGGGTGGGCGAGGATGGCTTCGGCATTCAGAGGCATGCGCCCATGCTAGAGAACGCGCCTGCCCGCCACAAGCGCGCACGCGACGCCGAGCGTAATCCGCACATCCGTGGAGAGTTGTCCGGCGGCGCTGTGGGTAACATCGCCGCCATGCGCAAGAAGTGGGTTCCCGAGAAGAAGCACGTTGTTGGAGCGAGGCCGGAGCTGCCCGAAGGGGTGGTCAAGTCCGCCGGGCGCGTGCTGCAGATCCTCGAATACTTCGACGAGGTCCAGCGGCCGGCCAACGTCGTCGAGATCGCAGAGATGCTCAAGCTGCCGCAATCGAGCACCTCGGCGCTGTTGCGCAGCCTGGTGGCGATGGGCTACCTGTACTTCGACCGCATGGCCCGCACCTACATCCCGGGCTGCCGCGTGGCGCTGCTCGGAAACTGGGTGAACCATCCCCTGTTCATGGGTGGCTCGGCGCTGCAGTGCATGGAAGAACTGCAGCAGAAGACCGGCGATGCGGTGGTGCTGGCGCTGCGCAACGGCATCTGGGCGCAATACATCCACGTGGTGCAGGCCACCAGCATGGCGCGGCTGCAGGTCACGCGCGGCGCGCTGCGGCCGCTCGCCGCTTCCGGCACCGGCTACGCACTGCTTGCCACCTTGCCCGATACCGAAGTGAAGAAGATCGTGCACCGCATCAACGCCGAGACGCGCAGCGGCAAGACGGCGGCGATCGACACCGATGCACTGCTGCCGACGCTGGCGGAAGTGCGGCGGCTGGGCTACGCCTTTACCACCGACCTGGTCACGCCCGGCGGCGCGGTGCTGGCGATGCCGCTGCCCGTCACGGACGGAGGCCAGGCGCTGGTGATGGGCCTGGCCGGTATCAGCGAGGTGCTGAAGAAGCGGCGGCCGGAGCTGGTGGGGACCATGCGCGAGACGATCGCCGCGCACTTCCCCACTTGACGAGACCTCAACGGAACACGTACTTCGTCTCTCGGCGCGCAATGCGCCAGCGCCCTTGCTCCAGGAGAAAGTCGTCGTGGTACTCGCCCATCGCGAACGGCAGCAGGGCCTGGCCCTCCGGGGCGCCGGCTACCGCCTTGAGCACGGTCCAGTAGCTGATCGCCCGAGCCCGATCCGCACCCTGCACGTCGACGATGATGTTGCTGGCGATATGGCGCATGGTCACCGTCCGGTCCCGGCCGCGCAGGAAGCCGGCGATGTCTGCTCGCCCTTTCAACGGCGCCTGTCCGGGCCGGTGCCACTCGCCGTGCTGCGCGAACAGCTCCAGCAGCACATCGTCGTCGAAGGTATCGACGCACCGGCAGTAGCCGATGACGACTTCGCGGATTGCCGCGTCGGCCGCGGCGTCACCGCGTTCGGGGATGCCCCAGTTGTGCATGCTGTCTCCTAGTTGATCCTGATGTTCGCCGACCGGATGACCTTGCCCCACTTGGCGGACTCGTCGGCGATGAAACGGTTGGCGCTCGCCGGCGTGCCGCCGACCGGCGCGATGCCGAAGCCGTTCAGCTTCTCGCGGACATCCGGCATTTCCAGCACCGCCGCCACGTCGCGCGCGATCTTCTCGGTCACTGGCGCCGGCGTGCCGGCCGTGGTGACCAGCGCGATCCACGTCTCGGCGACGAAGGCGGGCTGACCCGACTCCACCGCCGTCGGCACGTCCGCTTCGGTCGGCCAGCGCTTCGTGCTGCTGACCGCGAGCGCCCGCAGCTTGCCGGTGCGCAGATGCGGCGCCAGCGGCTGGATGGCGTCGAAGATCATCGACACCTGTCCCGACAGCACGTCCGGCAGGGCCGCGCTGCTGCCGCGATAAGGCACGTGCAGCATCCGAATGCCGGCAGTCTGCGCGAACAGCTCGCCGGCGAGGTGCGCGCCAGAGCCCTCCCCGTTGGAGGCGAAGCTCAGTTTGCCAGGCTCGGTCCTGGCCTGCGCCACCAGTTCCTGCAGCGTGCGCGCGGGCACCTGCGGGTTCACCGCGAGCATGAAGGGAATGGTGCCGACGATGCTCACTGCAGTCAGGTCGGCCAGCGGGCTGAACGGCATCTTCGGCTGCAGGAACGGATTGGTCACGTGAGCCGCCGGGACGGCCAGCAGCGTGTGGCCATCCGGCCTCGCCTTCGCCACGTAGTCGGACCCGGTGATGGCATTCGCGCCCGGCTTGTTCTCCACGATCACCGGCTTGCCCCAGCGCTGTGCGAGCTTGGCGGCGAGCAGCCTGGCCACCGCATCGTTGGAACCGCCGGCGGTGTACGGGCTGACGATCTTCACCGTGCCGGTGGGAAATTCCTGGGCCCCGGCGGCTCCAGCCAACAACAACAGCAGCAGGGCCGGCAGGAAGCGGAGGATCACGGTTGCTCCTTGCGCAGGGATGCGGGAATCTCGGGCGGCTTGTAGTCGGGCGAGCGGAACAGGTGGGTCGCGCGGTGCTCGAGGATGCGCCAGCCCCCGGCCGCAGGGCCGAAGACGTCGCGGTACAGCACGATCAGTTCCGGCCGCTCCGGCATCACCGCCGGACGCTGGCCGTCGGCGTCCGGCGCGCTGTACATCACGCACCAGGTGGACCCGCGGGCGAGCTCGTCGCTCTCCACCTCGATCGAGCAGGTGGTGAGCATGTGCACGTCGAACCAATGGCGGTTCTGCGCGTGCCGCTGTGCCCACAAGTGGCTGAAGAATGTCCGTATCTCGGCGTGGCTGTGCATCGGCGCCATTCCGGGGCGCTCCCAGACCAGTTCGGGAGCGAATACGTCCACCAGGCCGTCGATGTCGTTCAGATCGAGGGATGCGGCGTAGCGCATCATCAGTTGACGGCAGGTACCCTCGATCTCCGCGCGCTGCGCCATGGTAAAGCCGCTCATCGCCGGCTCACGCCGCTGCCGCCAGCGCAGGCTGGTCTTCCGCGACGGTGGTGCGGCGCAGTTCCCGCACGTACTTTTCCTCGTCGAATGGCATGGCGCGATGCATGGTGCAGCGGTTGTCCCACATCACCAGGTCGCCGGGCTTCCACACGTGCGCGTGGACGAACTGCGGCTGCGTCGCATGGGCCGTCAGTGCCTCCAGCAGCTTGCGCCCTTCGGCATGCGGCATGCCGACGATGCGCTCGGCGTGCGAGGCGAGGTACAGCCCCTCGCGGCGGGAACCGGGGTGCACGCGCACCAGCGGGTGCACGCTGGGCGGCAGACTGCGGCGTTCGTTCTCGTCGAGCGGAGGCGAGCCGGGAACGAGGCTGCGGGAGTAGGCCAGCGAATGCTCGACCTGCAGGTTGCGCAACTGCTCCTTGCGCTCTGCCGGCAGCGCGTCCCACGCCGCGCGCATGTCGGCAAACTCGGTGTTGCCGCCTTCGGCGGGCAGCTTCTTGGCGCACAGGAAGGTGTACTTGCCCGCCGGGTTGCGGAACGAGTTGTCGGTGTGCCACAGCTTGGTCGTGAGCTGGTACAGGCGGCGCGGGTGGTCCATGCCTAGCTTGAAGCCGTGCTCGTCAAGGTTGGAGATGTCGCTCAGCTCCTCCTTGCGCAGGCGCCGCTCGATGTCCTGCCGGTGCACGGTGATCGAGCGCTGCGGCTCGCCGAACACGTTGGAAAAGCGTAGCTGCTGCTCATCGTCGATCTGCTGGTCGCGGAACACCAGTACACCGTGGCGGTCGATCGCCGCGGTCACCGCGGCGATGGTCTCCGTGTCGAGCGGCTGACGCAGGTCCAGCCCCACCACCTCGCCGAAGAAGTGCAGGTGCAATTGATTGATCTGGAAGTTCATGTCTCTCTTTCCCCCTTCAGGCAGTCCAGGCGAAGCCCGGGTTGCGCAACTGGTAGTAAAGCGCCCCGTCCTGCACGACGAAGGACTTCATCATGCGGGGGCCGCGATTGTGGTGCGAATGCCCGGCCTGCGGCGGCGTCACCATCAGCCCGAAGGGGATCCAGTCGATCTTCTGGTCGCCCACCATCGAGTAGATGCCCTCGCTCTCGATCGCCAGCGTCAGGGCGGCGGCGTTGTGCCGATGGGGGCGCTGGTTGCCGTCCTGCTCCAGCGTGTTCACCGCGGCGGTCATCGACGGCAGCATGCTGCGCATGCCGCCCAGCGGTGTGGTGGCGAAGATCACCGACTTGCCGGCGGTCTTCTGCGGGCCAGTGCGCTGGTGCACCAGGCCCAGTTTCTCGTCAATGATGCGGCCGTCGAACCAGGCGGCTTTCACCACCGTGTTGCGCTCGGCCTCCGGGGCCCGCGCGCCCGCGTAGACGAGCTCGGGCTCGTTGGTGAAGCACACCAGCAGGCTGTCGGTCGCGGCTTCGTGCCGGGTGCGGCTCGACCCTGGAAGCACGAAGACGTCGCCGGCGCGCCATGTGATGCGCGTCGCTCCGCTCCCGGCGGTGCTGCCTTCGCCGCGTGCCACATAGTAGATCTCGCCCGTGGCCTCGAATGCATGCTCCAGGCTCTCGCCGGCGCGCACCACCACGTAACGCGCCAGCATCGCCGGCGTCGTGGCAGCAAAGGCGGTTCCGAGCTTCGCCGAAAGGTCCATCGCGATCAGGCCCGTGGGACAGCCGGGCGCCAGGACACGGGCCTGCTCATCGGTGAACAGGTGCGGCGGCACGTTGGCCAGGCCGCGATCGAAGGCGCCCTCGGGCACGTAGAAGATGGCGTCGCGCGCGGCGGCAGCGTTGATTTCGGTAGCGGGTTGCATGTGTGCTCCCTGCTGAAAGGCGGACGGTCAGTCGAACTTGATCGCGGCTTTCTCGACCACCTCGGTCCAGCGCTTGAACTCCACATCGAGCTGCGCGGAGAACTTCTCGGGAGTGGTCGCAACGTTCAATTCCACACCCGTCGCGCTCAGCCTTTGCGCCAGATCGGGCTCGGTGGACGCTTTGGTGATCGCCTGCGCCATGGCGTCGACGAAGGGCTTCGGTGTGCCGGCCTTCATGAACACTGCGAACCAAGAGGTCAGGTCGACGCCTGGGTGCCCGAGCTCGGCGGTAGTCGGAACGCCAGGTAGCTGGTCGCTGCGCTTTGGCCCGGCGACAGCGAGCACTTTGATTCGGTTTTGCTGCAGCAGATTGGTGGCGCCGACGATGCCCATCACCGCGAAGTCGTTGTCGCCTCTTATCAGCGCCTGGCTGAATTCAGCAGTGCCTTTGTAGGGAATGTGCACACTCTGCGTTCCGAATGTCTGGTTGAGCATCTCGCCGCCCAGATGGGTCAGACTGCCCGCCCCGTCGGAGCCATAGTTCAGCTTGCCGGGCTGCGCCTTCAACCGATCGGCGAGTTCCTTGTAGCTGCTGATGCCGGACTTCAGGCTCGCCACGACGACCAGCGGTGAAGCGCCCAACAGATTCACCGGCACAAGATCCTTGCGCGCGTCATAGGGCGCCGGCTGCTTGCGGTAGCTGTTGATCACGTGGAAGACAACTTGGGTCGAAAGCGTGCCGAAGTAGATCGTGTGGCCGTCGGCCGGCAGCTGCATCAACTGCTGCACGGCCGGGATTCCCTGCGCGCCTGGCTTGTTCTCCACGACCACCGGCTGGCCGATGTACTTCGAGATCTTGTCGGCGTAGCTGCGGCCGGTCAGGTCGGTGGGCCCGCCGGGCGGATACGGGATGATGAACCGCACGGGCTTGGTGAAGGGGCTGGCTTGCGCGAAGGCAGGCGCCGTCGCGACGACGCCGAGCGCGAAGGCAAGGCCGACGCAGCGGGCGACCAGGGAGGTGAGGCGGGTCATGGAGTCTCCTTTTTTGGAATGCGGCGAGGACTCAGTGCGCGAGCTCGAGTCCCGCGCGTGGCCAGTCGAGGGCGACCAACCGCCCCGTTCCGGAAAGGGTGATGTAGGCGGTGCGCAGGCCGGCGCCGCCGAAGCAGATGTTGGTGACGTACGGATCGCCCTCGATCGGCACGTGCCCGACGAGCTCGCCGGTGGGCGACACCACGGTGATGCTCGCCTTGATGATCGTGGCGATGCAGATGTTGCCGTTCGCCTCGACCGCGAGCGAGTCGAAGCGCATGTATTCGGAGGCGACGTGCAGGAGCCGCCCGCCGTTGGGCGAGCCTGGCCAGGGCAGCGGATCGATCTCACCGGGCCCCTTCAGGCTCCAGGCCCACAGGCGGGCGGTCTCGGTCTCGGCCACGTAGAGCGTGCGGCCATCGGGCGACAAGCCGATGCCGTTGGCCGTTGTGACCGGAAAGACGACTTCGCGGATGGCGCTGCCGTCGGCACGGGCGTAGTAGATCGCGCTGCGGTCGAGGTCGCGCGGCCGGCCCTTGCCATGGTCGGTGAACCAGAAGCCGCCGTGGGCGTCGAACACGAGATCGTTGGGCCCCTTGAGGCGCACGCCGTCGCAACTGTCGTAGAGCGTCTCGACGCGCCCGGTGGCGAGGTCGACGGTCTGGATCGACCCGCCGCTGTAGCCCGCGGGCGTGCCATACGGCAGCAGCCAGTCGCCGCGGCGGTCCCAGTTCAGTCCGCCGTTGTTGCACACGTAGCAGAGGCCGCCGGGCCCGAGCGCCATGCCGTTGGGACCGGCGCCGGTCTCGGCCAGCACGCGGCGGCCGCCGCCGGCCGCGTCGCACGCGACGATCGTGCCACCGCCGACTTCCACGCACGCGATGCCGCCGTCCGGCAGCACCGCCGGCCCTTCCGGGAACCGCAATCCGTCCAGCATCACTTTCACGTGCATGTCTCCGCGCCCACAGGCATTGATGGCACGCAGTCTAGGTGCCACCCGGTGCATGCGCTACAGCGGGCCGGCGAATCGCATGAGTGTGTTGAATTACCTGGCGCGGGCGGTGCGGAGAGCCGGGTCAACCCTGAGCGGAGCACGTATGTGTTGAATTGAAAGGCCGCGGAAGCTCCGCATTGCGGCGGCCGGGTCCCAGCCATAGAGTGGCCTTCACCGTGGCTCTGCCGCGGGCCGAGGAGACACCATGAAAAGACCCAGCGTCACCGCACTGGCAGCGGTACTCGCGCTCGGCCCCAGCGCGCGTTGGGCCTTCGCCGCCGACCCGTCCAGCATCAAGATCGGCGCTGTCTACGCGATGAGCGGGCCGGCTAACTACTACGGCACGGTGATGAGCCGGGGCATGAACCTCGCGCTGGAGGAAGTCAACGCCCGCAGCGGCGTCGACGGTATAAAGCTCGAGGCGGTCATCGAGGACCACAGGAGCGGCAAGGCGGAGGAAGGCGTGGCGGCCATCACCGGCTGGTGTCGCTGCACGACACCCACATCGTGCTGACCTCGTTCTCGGCGCCGACACTGGCGATGGCGCCGATCGCGAGCGAGAAGAACGTGCTGCTGCTCAACGGCGCGGCGCCTCGCCCAAGATGATCGGCGCCTCGAAATACCTGTTCCACAACCGGACCATGTATTCGGAGCTGGGCGTGGCCTCCGTCGGGCCGGCGCGCGAGCTGGGGTCGAAGCTCGGCATCCTGGTGTTCAAGG
>Ga0164243_10005058_pt1 | contig 20279 bp, 17 predicted proteins | sample OricompcompostOP_FD_108781 | JGI IMG/M metagenome (GOLD analysis project Ga0164243, IMG submission 108781) | Organic Plus compost microbial communities from Emeryville, California, USA - Original compost - Organic plus compost (OP) | ecosystem: Engineered > Solid waste > Mixed feedstock >...
AGCGACCACGACGAACCCGCACGTGCGGACGGCGCGCGACCAGCCCCTCCCAGGGGCGCGGGGAACTGCGCGAGCGACCACGACGAACCCGCACGTGCGGACGGCGCGCGACCAGCCCCTCCCAGGGGCGCGGGGAACTGCGCGACCAGCCCCCACGGGCCGTCGCGTGCGGACGGCGCGCAACCGCCCGCCTGAAGGGGCGCGGGGAACTGCGCGACCAGCCCCCACCGACCCGCACCCGGCGAACCGCCCAAGAACCTACGGCACCGGAGTGACGGGGAGGAGTCGCCCCCGCGCCCGGGGGGTAGTCCCGTATCCATGAAACTGGCGTTCTCCACCCTTGGTGTCCCCGGCCTACCCCTCCCCGAGGTGACCGCCCTGGCGGCCTCGCACGGCTACCACGGCGTGGAGCTGCGCGCCCACCCCGAGGAGCCCGTCCACACGGGGCTCACCGCGGAGCAGCGGGCCGACGTGGCCGCCGCGTTCAAGGCGGCCGGGCTCGACATCCTGGGGGTCGCCGGGTACGCCCGGGTCGCCGCGCCCGGCGACGACGAGCCCGTCCTCACGGAGGTCCGCGCGCTGATCGATCTCGCGCGGGACATCGGCGCCCCGTACGTACGGGTGTTCCCCGGCGGCGGTGACGAGCAGAGCGCGGAGGAGGCCGACGCGACGGCCGCGCGGCGGCTGGGGACGGCGGCGGAGTACGCGGCGGACCGGGGCGTACGGATTCTGCTGGAGACGCACGACTCCCATCGCACCGGTGCGGATGCCATGCGGGTGCTGGGGTTGGTGGGGCACCGGCAGGTGGGGGCGCTGTGGGACGTCATGCACACGTGGCTCGGCGGCGAGCAGCCGGCGGACACTTTCGCGGCGTTGTCGCCCCACCTGGGGTACGTGCAGGTGAAGGACATCGCCTCGGCGGAGGACAAGACTCCTGTCGCGCTGGGGGCGGGGGTGTTGCCGTTGACCGATGTGGTCGAGGTGTTGTCGCGGAACGGGTGGGACGGGTGGTTGTGCTGGGAGTACGAGGCGCGGTGGTACGAGGCGGCTGCGCCGCTGCCGTCTTTGCTGGGGGCGGGGCGGGAGCATTTGGCTCGGTTGCTGAACGAGTCCGCGTGAGTTTTTTCGACGCGGGCGCCTGAGGGGTGGGGGGTGCGCGGCGCGTGCGGGTGCCGGTGCGTTGTGGTTCGTCGCGCAGTTCCCCGCGCCCCTGAAGGGGCGGTTGCGCGACGATCCCGGGTGCGGGCTCGTAGGGGCTGAGCGTGCCGTTCCCCGCCCCCCTGGGCTCGTCCTACGGGGTCAGGCCCAGTTTGTGGGCCAGGACCACCGCCTGGACGCGGTCGCGTAGGTGCAGCTTCGCCAGGATGCGGGACACGTACGTCTTCACCGTTTCCGGGGTGATCGTCATCGCCCCGGCTATCTCCGCGTTGGAGAGGCCCTCCGCGATCAGGCGGAACACCTCCAGTTCGCGGGGTGTCAGCGCGTCCACCACGTTCTGACGGGCCGGGTCCGTCGTGTCCGCCGGGCGTACGCGCTGGGCGAAGTGGCCGATGAGGCGGCGGGTGACGGCGGGGGCGAGGAGGGCCTCTCCGCGGGCGACGGTGCGGATGCCGTTGACCAGCTCCGCCGGGGGCGAGTCCTTGAGGAGGAACCCGCTCGCCCCGGCGCGCAGCGCGTCGTACACGTAGGAGTCGACGTTGAACGTCGTGACCACCAGCACCTTCGGCGCGTCCTCCGTCTCCGGGCCGGCCAGTTCCCGCGTCGCCTGGATGCCGTCGAGCAGGGGCATCCGGACGTCCATCACGACCACGTCCGGGCGCAGCCGCCGCGCGGCCTGGACCGCCTCGTGGCCGTTCTCCGCCTCCCCGACGACCTCCATGTCGGGCTGGGCGGAGAAGATCGTGACGTAGCCGGTCCGCACCAGCGCCTGGTCGTCGCAGACGAGCACGCGGATCGGTGACGGCAGCACATCGCTCACGGGGTCACTCCTGTACGGGCTGGGACGGGATCGTCGCGCGGACCTCGAACCCGCCCTCGGGCCGGGGACCGGCCTCCAGTTCACCATCGAGCAGCCGCACCCGTGCACGCAGTCCGGCCAGTCCGCGTCCGCCCGACAGGTCCGGTCGCCGCGGGGCCGGTGCGGCAGCCGGTCCGTCGGTGGCCACCTCGATGCCGAGGTGCTCCCCGCCGTGCCGGAGCACGACCCGGGTGGGTTCCCCCGTCGCGTACTTCAGGGCGTTGGTCAGAGCCTCCTGCACCACCCGGTACGCGGCCAGCTCCACGTCCACACCGCGCGGACGCGGCTCGCCGTGCTCCGTGAGCTCGACGGGCTGGCCCGACCTGCGCGCCTGCTCCACCAGGTCGCCCACCCGTCCCAGGGCGGGCGCCCGGCCGCCCGTGCGTTCCAGGTCGGCGGACGCGGCCTCGCCGGTCGCCTCCAGGACGCCGAGCAGGGACCGCAGTTCGGTCAGCGCGCGGCGGCCGGTGTCGCTGACGGCGGCCAGGCCCTCGCCGGCGCGTTCCGGCGCGGACGTCAGCAGATACTGCGCCGCGTCGGCCTGGACCACCATGGCCGTCACATGGTGGGTGACCACGTCGTGCAGCTCGCGGGCGATCCGCGCCCGCTCGGTGGCCTTCGCCGCCTCCGCCTCCAGCCGCCGACGCTCCGCCTCCTCCGCACGCCGTCTGCGCATCGAGCCGCCCGCCAGCCGGACGGCGGCCAGGATCAGGCCGAACGCGAGGTAGTCCGGTACGTCGTTGGGTGAGCCGAGGCGGTCCAGGGCGACCGCCAGTGCGGCGTAACCCACGCTCGCCAGGACGGCCAGGCTCCGGCGGAAGCGGACCTGGTGGGCTCCGGCGGAGTACAGGGCCACGTACAGGCCGACGCTCGCGAAGGTCGTGGCGTAACCCAGCGCCTGGTGTGCGGCGAACGTCGCCGCGACGGCGACCAGGCAGGCCGCGGGCCATCTGCGGCGGGCCGCGAGCGGGAGGGTCTGTGCCAGGACCAGGGCGATGCCCAGCGTGTCCGGCGTGCGCTCGGGCAGGTCGCCGATCTGGGCGCCTACGCCGGAGAGGGTGGGTACGAAGGCCGGCGCGGTGAGGACCAGGGCGAGGACGCCGTCCTTGAGGAGGGCGTCCTGCTCCTGCCATCGGGCGAGCGCGGTGCGGAGCGCTGGGTTGCTCCAGGGGGCCTGAGGGCGCGTCATGTCCGTTCTCTCCTACGGTCGGTCCATGTCGGCGGCGCGCGCTTCGTGGCGGTTCCTCAGGCGGCCGGCGCGGCGGGCGAGGACCAGCATGGGGACGGCGAGCGCCACACCGACGAGGACGGGCACGAGCGACCCCTCCAGGCCGAACGCGCCTCCGGTCAGGAGCGCGGAGCCGTGGACGTCGACGGTGAACAGGCCGTCTGGGGCGTGCCCGGAGACCGGGATGCCGAGCAGTTGCTCCGTGGTGTTCCAGGCGAAGTGCAGGCCCACGACGAACCAGATGCTACGCCGCCACAGGAACGCGGCGCCGAGGAGGAGGCCCGCCTCCACGGCGATCGCGACGCCGCTCCATAGGGTCGCGCCTTCGGCGCCGAGGTGGGCCACGCCGAAAAAGAGGGAGGTGATGGCGAGGGCCGTCTTGCTGCCCCAGAGGTGTTCCAGTGCCTGGAGGGCAAGGCCGCGGAAGAGGAGTTCTTCGGTGATCGCGGCGGCGGCCTGTGTGACGACCGCGGTCCATATGACGGATACGACGCCGTCGCCTGACCAGGAGAACGAGTAGCCGCCGAGCGTGGTGATGAGGAGGGCGGAGAGGAGGATGAAGCCGAGGCCGACCGCGGCGCCGCGCAGGGTTTCGCGGGCCGCGCCGGGGCGGGCGATCTCCAGGGTGGGGCGGTGGGCGACGCGGCGCATGACGACGGCGTACGCGGCGATGGCTGCGGCCGCGCCGAGGAGAGGTACGGGGCCCGGGCCCGTCGCCGTGAGGGCGGAGATGAGGGCTACGGCGGCCATGCCGGTGAGCATCCAGCCGAGAGGGGTGCGGGTGAGGTGGCCCAGGCGGCCGCGTTTCGTGAGTTCCTTCGTCGGTTCCATGGTGGTCTCCCCTGAGTGGTCGCTCCTTCGGCGACCTGAGAACACGCTAGGAATTCGGGGGGTGTGCGGGATCACCCCCGGATGGACAACTGGGGTAGCTCTTACGGGGGATGGGGCCTGCGGTCGTCGGTCGGGGCGGCGGTGTGGGGGTTGCTCGCGCCGTTCCCCGCGCCCCTGGAGGGGGTGGTCTCGCGCCGTTCGCCTGGTGCGGGTGCGTCGTCGTTGCTCGCGCTCCTGGGAGGAGGTGGTCACGCGCTGTTCACTCGTGCGGGTTCGTCGTGGTTGCTCGCGCTGTTCCCCGTGCCCCTGGGGGAACCGGGGGTCAGGGACGTCAGTGCCACCCCTCCCACCAGCAGGGCCGCCGCGCACCACCGTAGGGGGGTGATCGACTCGTCCAGGAACAGGGCCGCCGATGTCATGCCGAAGACCGGGACCAGGAGCGAGAACGGGGCCACCGTGGATGCGGGGTGGCGGTGGAGGAGCCAGCCCCAGGCGCCGAAGCCGAAGACCGTCGCCCCCCAGGCGACGTAGAGGACCGTGCCCGCGCCCGGCCAGTCAAGGGAGCGCAGGGCCTCCAGGTCCGCCGACCAGCCCTCCAGCAGCAGGGAGAGGGCGAGCAGCGGGAGCACGGGGACCGTGCTGACCCAGATCATGAAGTTGAGGGAGTCGGGCGGGGACGCCTTGCGGGTGAGGATGTTGGAGACGCCCCAGCAGGCCGCCGCCGCGACGACCAGGGCGAAGCCGGTCAGCGGGCCCGAGGCGCCCTCGTCGACCGCCGCCACGCCGATGCCGGCCAGCGCCACCGCCATGCCCGCCACACGCACCCGGGTGGGACGCTCGCCGAGGAGCACGACGGCGAACAGGGCCGTGAACACCGCCTGGACCTGAAGGACCAGGGAGGACAGGCCACCCGGCATGCCGACGTCCATGCCGATGAAGAGCAGGCCGAACTTGGCGACGCCCAGGGCCAGCCCGACCCCTACGATCCACTTCCAGGCGACCTTCGGCGGGCCCACGAGGAACACCGCGGGCAGGGCCGCGACCAGGAAGCGCAGCGCGGAGAAGAGCAGCGGCGGAAAGTGGTCGAGGCCGACCTCGATGACCGTGAAGTTCACTCCCCACACGGCGGCGACGAGGACGGCGAGGAAGACGTGTGCAGGTCGCATGCGTCGAGCATCCCCGGAGCCGACACTTCAGCACCAGCGACGATCCCTGCATGGTTGGATGAAGCATCACTAATCAATCAGCATCGCTGATCAATCAGGCGTCGCTGATCACCCAAGCATCGCTGATCAACCAGGAGCGATCCGATCCCAGGAGCGGTCATGCTCGACCTCCAGCGTCTGCGCGCCCTGCACGCCGTCTCCGTGCACGGCACCGTCGGCGCCGCCGCCTCCGCGCTCGGCTACACCTCGTCCGCCGTCTCGCAGCAGATCGCCAAGCTGGAGCGGGAGACGCGGACCGTGCTGCTGGAGCGCGAGGGCCGGGGCGTGCGGCTCACCGACGAGGCGCATCAACTGGTGCGCGCCGCGCGGGAGCTGATCGCCATCGTGGAGCGCGCGGAGACGGAGCTGGAGGAGCGGCGCGGGGTGCCGTCCGGGCGGCTGACCGTCGCCGCGTTCGCGTCGGCCGCGCGCGGGCTGATGCCGCCGGTGCTGGCCGACCTGGCGCGCCGGCATCCCGCGCTGGACACCCGGCTCACCGAGGTGGACCCGCATCTGTCGGTGGACCTCGTCGCCAAGGGGGCCGTCGACCTGGTGGTGGCGCACGACTGGGACATCGCGCCGCTGCCCGCCCCGGCGAACGTGGAGCAGACGGTGATCGGGGACGACCTGTGCGACCTGCTGGTACCCGAGGGGCACCGGTTCGCGGGGCGGACGGGTGTGCGGCGGGAGGAGCTGGCCGGGGAGCGGTGGATCTGCCAGCCGCCGGGGCGGGTCTGCCACGAGTGGCTGGTGCGGACCCTGCGGGCGTCCGGGCACGAGCCGGAGATCGTGCACATGGCCGACGAGAACCCGACCCTGGTCGCCCTGGTCGCGGCCGGGCTGGGCATCGCGCTGATTCCTCGTCTCGGCCGCGGTCCGCTGCCCGCCGGGGTCGTCGAGGTGCCGCTCGACCCGATGCCCGTACGACGGCTGTACGCGCTGTGGCGCACGGGGGCGGCGCGCCGGCCTGCGATCGCGGAGACGGTCCGCACCCTGGTCGCGCACTGGCCGTCCGTGTCGGCGCACGGGCCCCGCTGACACACACGAGAGCCACGGAGAACGCCCTCGGAAAAGGGCGGAACCCGTCGCCGCCCCCGTACGTCCCACCGCCGAGCTGCCGGTCCGGCCCGGTGCGCGACGCCGTGCCGGAACCTCGCGCCGGCCGCGGCCGCTGTCCCCCCTCGGCGCCGCGCCCCGGCCGGCAGCCCGCCGTCGTCGGCGCCGCCCCCCTCCCGCCGCGCCGACGACGGCCCCTCTCCGTCCCCTCCGGATGCTGCACATGCCCTTGACTGGCAGAAACTTCCCGGATATTGGTGACCTCCTGGCAGTTTCCTTCAGCGGATCCCCGGTCCCCCGCGGATCACCTCCCAAAGGAGCGCACGTGCCCGACAGCAGCCCCGGATCCACGGCAAGCACCGCCCGCCCGTCCAGACGTACCGTCCTCGCCGCGACGGCGGGCGTCACCTCCGTCCTGGCGGCCGGCGGCACGGTGCACGCGGCCACCGGCGCGCACCGTCCCGACGACCGCAAGCTGCGCGCCCTCATCTCCCGTATGACGCTGGAGGAGAAGGTCGGCCAGCTGTTCGTGATGCGGGTCTACGGCCACTCCGCCACCGACCCCGACCAGGCGGACATCGACGCCAACCTGTCCGAGATCGGGGTGCGCACGGCCGCCGAGCTGGTCGCCAAGTACCGGGTCGGCGGCATCATCTACTTCGCCTGGGCGCACAACACCCGCGACCCGCACCAGATCGCCGACCTGTCCAACGGCATCCAGAAGGCGTCCCTCGGTCTGCCGCGCGGTCTGCCCGTGCTGATCTCGACCGACCAGGAGCACGGCATCGTGGCCCGCGTGGGCGAGCCCGCGACGCTGATGCCGGGCGCGATGAACGTCGGTGCGGGCGGCTCGCGTTCGGACGCGCGCAACCTGGGCCGGATCGCGGGCCGTGAGCTGCGCGCCCTGGGCATCCGTCAGAACTACTCCCCGGTCGCCGACGTGAACGTCAACCCGGCCAACCCGGTCATCGGCGTGCGCTCCTTCGGCGCCGACCCGGACGCCGTCGCCGAGCTGGTCGCGGCGGAGGTGCGGGGCTACGAGTCGTCCGGTGTGGCGGCCACCGCCAAGCACTTCCCGGGGCACGGCGACACGACCACGGACAGCCACGAGGACCTGCCCACGATCCGCCACACGCGCGAGCAGTGGGAGGAGCTGGACGCGCCGCCGTTCCGGGCGGCGATCGCCGCGGGCATCGACTCGATCATGACCGCGCACATCGTCGTGCCGGCGCTCGACGGCGCCGAGGACCCGGCCACGCTGTCCCACCCGATCCTCACCGGCATCCTGCGCGAGGAGCTCGGCTACGACGGCGTCGTGGTCACCGACTCCCTCGGCATGGAGGGCGTGCGCACCAAGTACGGCGACGACCGGGTGCCGGTGCTGGCGCTGAAGGCGGGCGTGGACCAGCTGCTCAACCCGCCGTCCCTGGACGTCGCGTGGAACGCGGTGCTCCAGGCGGTGCGGGACGGCGAGCTGACGGAGGCCCGCCTCGAGGAATCGATCCTGCGGGTGCTGCGTCTGAAGGCCCGTCTGGGCCTCTTCGACGACCCGTACGTCACCCACGCGGGCGTGGACCGCGTGGTCGGCGCCCGCTCGCACCTGGCCGCCGCCGACCGGATCGCCGAGCACGGCACGACCCTGCTGGTCAACGAGGGCGGCCTGCTGCCGCTGTCCCGCCGCCGCACGCCCAAGCTGCTGGTGGTCGGCGCCGACCCGGCGTCCCCGTCCGGCACCACGGGCCCGCCCACCGGGGTGCTCGCGGACGCCCTGACCGAGCAGGGCTTCACGGCGACCGCCCTCTCCACGGGCACGGCGCCCTCGGCGGCGACGATCGCCAAGGCCGTGGCGGCCGCGCAGGACGCGGACGCGGTGGTCGTGGGGACGTACAACGTCACCGCGTCCAGCAGCCAGAAGACGCTCGTCGAGCAGCTGCTGGCGACCGGGAAGCCGGTCGTCGCGGTGGCGATCCGCAACCCCTACGACGTGGCCCACCTGCCCGGCGTGCGCGGCTACCTGGCGTCGTACTCCTGGACCGACGTCGAACTCCGCGCGGCGGCCCGCGCGATCGCCGGCAAGGTCCGCCCCCGCGGCACCCTCCCGGTCCCGGTCCAGCGCGCCGACGACCCGACGGCGGTGCTGTACCCGGTGGGGCACGGGCTGACGTACTGACGGCCGGGGACGCCCGTCCGGACCGTGCCGTCGAGGCGGTCCGGACGAGGTGTCCTGGTCAGCCGTGATCACGCCGTCTCCCCGGCCGGGCGTAATCCCCCCTACGCCACCCGTCCGGCCCATCGCACCCCATATGCGCAAACACCCCCACTTGTCTGGCGTGTCCGGGCGGCCGGCGGCCAGGCTGGGGGCGGGGATCTTCCGGGGGGACGACGATGCGGGTGCGCGGATGGGGGCCTGGGGCCGTGGGCGCGGTCCTGGCGGGGGTGATGCTGCTCGCCGGGTGCCGTCAGGCGCCGCCGGACGCGGCGGGCGGGACGGCGGCCGTGGCGTCGCCGGTGCGGCCCACGGGGTACGGGGCGGTGTTCCTCGACGTCGGCGAGTGCAGCTCCTTCGGCCGCACCAGCTTCACCGAGGTGTCCTGCGCGAGCGAACGCGCGGCGGCCCGGGTGGCCGCCCGGCACGACGGCACCGCGCGTGACGGGCCGCTCTGCCCGCCCACCACCGACTTCGTGCTGCACATCAGCGAGCAGTGGCCGGCCGCAGACGAGGACGGCGACGGCATGGTGCCCCGCGGTTACGCCTGCATGCGGCACCTCCAGCCGCCGCACCCGGGCGACCCGGGCGGCGGGGGCGGCCCGCGCACCGTCGTCGGCGACTGCGTGTACGCCCTCGACAGCGGCAGGGTGCGGGAGACCGCCTGCGACGGAAGCGGGCCCAGGGAACCGGAGTTCAAGGTGACGAAGGCCGTGGACGCCCGGTCGAAGTGCCCGGCGTCCACGGCCCTCTACGTCCGGCTGGGCGGGGCCGCGCCGGTCGGCTGCGCCGTCCCGGTGTGACCCCGCCCCGGCCTCACGGACGGAGCGCGAACCGCGGTTCGGCGTCCCGCTTGTCGAGCTTGGCGTCGAACTTCGCCAGCGGCTTGGCGGCCGCCGGGTTCGCCTGGACGGCGTTCGGGGCGACGCCCGCCCACTCCAGGATCTTCGCCGTGGCCAGCGCCTTCTCCTTCTCGACCAGACCGGCCACGTTGGCGCCGTGGTTCATGCCGGGCGCGGTGAAGACGTACGCGTCGCGCGCGCCCTTGCCGAGGCGGAACGGCTCGGCGCCCCACGGGTCGTTCTCGCCGTACACGAACAGCATCTGCCGGGCGTTGTTGCGGACCCAGGTGTCGACGTCCCGCATGACGTGCGGCTGGAACTTCATGTCGATGGAGCGCGGCACGAAGTTGCGCGGCGGCTGGTAGCCGTAGCGGACGTACTTCTTCTCGATGTGCGGGAAGTGGATGGTCGGCGCGCCCAGCTGGGTGCCGGCCTGGTAGTAGTACGGCGTGTACGGGCTCAGGCCCTGGTCCGTGTAGAACGAGAAGCCGGAGATCGTGTCGACCGAGGTCCAGATCTCGTCGTCGGTGGCGTTCTTGGCGTCCGCCGGGATCTCCTCGCAGTCGGCGACGGTGCTGTACTGCCAGAAGCCCCACACGTAGTCCAGGACGACCGCCTCGTAGGCGCGGTCCAGGCTGCCGATGGTGTCGAACGTGTAGCCGTTCTCGGCGGCGTAGGCGGCGTACTTCTTCTCCAGCGGGGCCCGGCGCACCAGCGCCTCGCGCTGCACGCCGTTGAGCCGGTCGCGGCACTCCTTGGTGCCGACGGTGCGGAAGAACCGGTCGTAGGCCGAGTCCTCCTTGTTCACCACGTCGTTCGGGGCGACGTAGGCGACCACGCCGTCCATGTCCTTCGGGTAGAAGCGCTCGTAGTAGGTGGCGGTCATGCCGCCCTTGGAGCCGCCCGCGGAGAGCCAGTTCTCGCTGTAGATCTTCTTCAGCGCGGTGAAGATGCGGTGCTGGTCGCTGGCGGCCTGCCAGATGTCCAGCTTGGACCAGTCGGCCGGCTCGGGCCGGGACGGGGTGAAGAAGCGGTACTCCATGGAGACCTGGTTGCCGTCCACGATCTGGGTCGGCTCGGCGCGGCGGGGCGTCGTGGAGACGCTGTAGCCGCCGGTGTAGAAGACGGTGGGCCGCGCGGTGTCCTTGTGCAGCACGGTGATCCGCTGCTGGAACGTGCCCTTGGAGGGCCTGCGGTGGTCGACCGGCTGGGTGTAGTTCAGGACGAAGAAGCGGTACCCGGTGTACGGCTTCTCCTCGATGAGGCTCATGCCCGGGATCGCGAGCAGCCTCTCCTTGATGTCAGTGGTGCCGGTGGCGGCCGGCTCGGCGGCGGTGGCCGCCCCGGCCGTGCTCAGTGTGCCTATGAGCACCGTGAGCGCCAGCAGCCATCTGAGCGCCTTGCGCATGCGCACTCCCCTGTGAGACAGATGTGCGCCGGAAGCTACTCGACCAACTCCTCACCGCACCAGGGGCCATAGGGAAATCCCTGTGCGCCTCTTGCGGACACGCGGGTCAGCAGAGGATCCAGCCGGAGCTGACGGAGTCTCCCGCGACCTGGCCGGTGACCCACACACAGCGGCGTCCGGCGTGCACGGTCACCGGGCCCGCGTGGTAGGCGAACTGGCCCTCGTCGACCACGGGCCGCCCGCCGCGCGCCCGTACGCTCACCGCCATCTTCCGTTTCACGCCCTGCTTCTTGGCGACGGTGACGGCGCAGACGTAGCCGCCGCGCTTGTAGACGAGCACGGATCCGGTGGAGAACGGCAGGGTCCGCATCTTGCGTCCGGGACACAGCGCGGCCGCCTCCGCCTCCTGGGCGGGTGCGGCCAGGGCGAGCAGCCCCGCCGTGGTCAGCACCGCAAGGCCCGCCGCGAGCCGGCGGTGTATCGCTCCACTGCGCACAGTCGTCCTCCCGTACCGAGCCCGCCGGAACCGACGGCGTACGCGTGTACGGACGCACGGCGTAGGCCGCACGGTTGCGCGAGCCGGCGTGCGCCGGTGGCGGGCGGCCGGATCAGGCCGGTGCGGGTACGTCCTCGCCGACGAACGTCCGCCACAGCGCGGCGTACCGGCCGCCCTTGCGCAGCAGTTCCTCGTGCGTGCCGTCCTCGGCGACGCGGCCGTGGTCCATGACGACGACCCGGTCGGCGCGGGCGGCGGTGGTCAGCCGGTGGGCGACGACCAGCGTGGTGCGGCGGCCGGCGAGGCGGTCGGTGGCCGCGTTGACCTGCGCCTCGGTGGCGAGGTCCAGGGCGGCGGTGGCCTCGTCGAGCAGCAGCACGTCGGGGTTCACCAGTTCGGCGCGGGCGAGCGCGATCAGCTGGCGCTGGCCCGCCGACAGGTTGCGGCCGCGCTCGGCGACCTCGTGGAGGTAGCCGCCCTCCAGGGTGGCGATCATCTCGTGCGCGCCGACCGCGCGGGCCGCGGCCTCCACCTCGGCGTCGGTGGCGTCGGGACGGCCGTAGGCGATGGCGTCGCGGACGGTGCCGGGGAACAGGTACGCCTCCTGCGGCACGACGCCCAGCCGGTGCCGGTACGCCGTGAGGTCCAGGTCGCGCAGGTCGGTGCCGTCGACGGTGACCCGCCCCGAGGTGGGGTCGTAGAACCGGGCGACCAGCTTGACCAGGGTGGACTTGCCGGCGCCGGTCTCGCCGACGAACGCGACGGTCTGCCCGGCCGGGATGGTCAGGTCGACGGCGGTGAGGGCCTCCTCGCCGTCGCCGTAGGAGAAGTGCACGTCCTCGAAGGCGATGTCGCCGCGCAGGGACGTCACCGGGAGCGGCTTCGCCGGGGGCTGGGTGGACGTCGGTTCGCGCAGCAGGTCCTGGATGCGGCCGAGGGAGACGGAGGCCTGCTGGTAGCCGTCGAAGACCTGGGAGAGCTGCTGGACGGGCGCGAAGAACAGGTCGATGTAGAGCAGGTACGCGACCAGCGAGCCGATGGCGAGCGTGCCGTCGTCCACCCGGCCGCCGCCGACCACGAGGACCGCCGCCGCGGCGATCGAGGACAGCAGCTGCACGAACGGGAAGTACACCGAGATCAGCCACTGGCCGCGGATACGGGCGCTGCGGTAGGCGGCGCTGCGCTCGGCGAACCGGCGGGCCCCGTCGCCCTCGCGGCGGAAGGCCTGCACGATCCGCAGCCCGGCCACGGACTCCTGGAGGTCGGCGTTGACCACCGACACCCGCTCCCGCGCCAGCTCGTACGCCTTCACGCTGGCCCGGCGGAAGAAGTACGTGGCGACGATCAGCAGCGGGAGGGTGGCGAACACGACGAGGGCGAGGCCGACGTCGAGCACCAGCAGGGCGACCATGATGCCGAAGAAGGTGACGACCGAGACGAACGCGGTGACCAGGCCGGTCTGCAGGAACGTGGACAGCGCGTCGACGTCCGTGGTCATCCGGGTCATGATCCGGCCGGTCAGCTCGCGCTCGTAGAAGTCGAGGCCGAGCCGCTGGAGCTGGGCGAAGATCTTCAGCCGCAGGGTGTACAGCACCCGTTCGCCGGTGCGTCCGGTCATACGGATCTCACCGGTCTGGGCCGCCCACTGGGTGAGGACGGTGAGCAGGCCGAGCAGGGCGGCCGCCCAGACGGCGCCCTGGGCGGCCCGGGTGACGCCCTCGTCGATGCCGTGCCGGATCAGGATCGGCAGCAGCAGGCCCATCCCGGCGTCCACGGCGACCAGGGCGAGGCTGATCAGCAGGGGTGTGCGGAAGCCCTGCAGCAGGCGGCGCAGCCCGTAGGAGTCCTCGGCGCGGACGGCGCGGGCCTCATCGACGTCGGGCACGTCGTCGGCCGGGGGCAGCGCGGCGACCTGTTCCAGGAGCTCCGGGGTGGCCGGGGCGCCGTCCAGGGCGGTGTCCCTGGGCTCACGGTCGCCCGTCCACAGGCGGGGGGTGACGCCCCGCTCGGCGTCGAACTCGGCGTCCAGCTCGGCGCGGACGGAGGAGTCCTCCTCGCGGGGTCCGGCGGGCGGGGTGTGGCCCGGGGAGACGGCGCCCAGCTCGTCGGGGTCGGTGAGCAGCCTCCGGTACAGCGGGGAGGTCCGCTGGAGCTCGTCGTGGGTGCCGAGGGCGGCGAGGCGGCCGTTCTCGAGGACGGCGATGCGGTCGGCGAGGTTGAGGGTGGAGCGGCGGTGGGCGATCAGCAGGGTCGTGCGGCCCCGCATGACGCTCTTGAGCGCCTCGTGGATCTCATGCTCGACGCGGGCGTCCACGGCGGACGTGGCGTCGTCCAGGACCAGCAGGCGCGGGTCGGTGAGGATCGCGCGGGCCAGGGCGATGCGCTGCCGCTGGCCGCCGGAGAGGGTGAGGCCGTGCTCGCCGACGGTGGTGTCGTAGCCGTCGGGCAGTTCGTCGATGAAGCGGTCGGCCTGGGCGGCGCGGGCGGCGGCCCTGATCTGCTCGTCGGTGGCGTCGGGGCGGCCGTACGCGATGTTGTTGCGGACGGTGTCGGAGAACAGGAAGGAGTCCTCCGGGACCAGGCCGATGGCGGCGCGCAGCGAGGCGGTGGTCAGCTCGCGGACGTCGTGCCCGCCGACCAGGACGGCGCCCCGGGTGACGTCGTAGAAGCGCGGCAGCAGCAGGGAGACGGTGGACTTGCCGGAGCCGGAGGCGCCGACCACGGCGAGGGTCTCGCCGGGACGGATCTCGAAGGACAGGCCGTCGAGGACAGGCCGCTCGGGGTCGTAGCCGAAGGCGACGTCGTCGAACTCGACGGTCGCGGGGGCGTCGGCGGGCAGTTCCTTGGTGCCGTCGGTGAGGGACGGCTCGGTGTCGATCAGGTCGAGGACGCGTTCGGTGCCGGCGCGGGCCTGCTGGGCGACGGTGAGGACGACGGCGAGCATCCGGACCGGGCCGACGAGCTGGGCGAGGTAGGTGGAGAAGGCGACGAACGTGCCGAGCGTGATGTGGCCGCGCACCGCGAGGAAGCCGCCGAGGGCGAGCATCGCGACCTGGCCGAGGGCGGGCACGGACTGGAGGGCGGGGGTGTAGCGGGAGTTCAGCCTGATGGTGCGCAGGCGTCCCGCGAACAGCCGGCGGCCGACCTCGCGGAGCTTGCCGGTCTCCTGGTCCTCCTGACCGCATCCCCTGACCACGCGGGCGCCGCTGACCGCCCCGTCCACCACTCCAGCGCCGGCGCCAGCCTGCGCCTGGGCGTACCAGGTGGAGGGGTGCAGCCGGGTGCGGCTGCGCTTGGCGATCCACCACAGGGCGGGGGCGACGGCGAGCGCGATCGCGGTGAGCGGCAGTGACAGCGACGCCATGATCACCAGGGAGATCACGAACAGCAGCAGGTTGCCGATGGTCATCGGCAGCATGAAGAGCAGGCCCTGGATGAGCTGGAGGTCGCTGGTGGCGCGGCCGACGACCTGCCCGGTGGACAGCTCGTCCTGGCGTCTGCCGTCGAGCCGGGCGATCGACCCGAACATCTCGGTGCGCAGGTCGTGCTGGACGTCGAGCGCGAGGCGTCCGCCGTAGTAGCGGCGGACGTACGTGAGGACGTAGACGGCGAGCGCGGCGGCGACGAGGAGGCCCGCCCAGGTGCCCATGTCCCGGGTCTTGTCCCCGATCACGTCGTCGATGATCACCTTGGTGATCAGCGGGACCAGGGCCATCACGGCCATACCCGCGAGGGAGGAACCGAGGGCCAGGACGACGTTCCTGGGGTGCCGCCACGCGTAGGCGGCCAGTCGTCGTGCCCATCCCCGTTGCGCTGTCACGCGGTGTCCTCCGATCGTCCTGATCTTCCGGAAGGCTGCAACGCCGCCGGAAGCGGATTTCATCCCTCCGCAACAATTCCGTGGACGCACACCGCCTACGCGACGTCGGATTCTCGTCACGCAATCGACACGCTGTCTCCACGCGCTTGACTGCATGTCCATGCCAGTCTCTCGGGTATCCCCCTTGTGCAACCCGCGTAGATCGGACACCCCACATGCCTGTTGTGCGCATACGCCGCCGGAAGGCGGTGGCGCTGGCGAGCGCCGCCGTCCTCGCCGGACTCGCCGTCCCCGCCCTCACCCCCGCCACGGCCGGCGCCGCCGCGCCCGCCCACGAGGCCCCCGCCGCCCAGGCCCGCGTAGCCGCGGTGGCCGACTACTACGAGGGCGCCGAGGGCAAGACCGGCGAGGCCCTCAAGTCCGCCCTCAACTCGATCATCAGCGACCAGACGAAGCTGTCGTACTCGGCCGTCTGGGACGCCCTCAAGGACACCGACGAAGACCCGTCGAACAGCGGCAACGTGATCCTGCTGTACTCCGGCGTCTCCCGCAGCAAGAGCGCGAACGGCGGGAACACCGGCGACTGGAACCGCGAGCACGTCTGGGCGAAGTCCCACGGCGACTTCGGCACCTCCACCGGTCCCGGCACCGACATCCACCATCTGCGCCCGTCGGACGTGCAGGTCAACAGCGTCCGCGGCAACAAGGACTTCGACAACGGCGGCAGCGCCGTCGCGAACGGCGGGGGCAGCCTCACCGACTCCGACTCCTTCGAGCCGCGCGACGCGGTCAAGGGCGACGTGGCCCGCATGATCTTCTACATGGCGGTCCGCTACGAGGGCACCGACGGCTGGCCCGACCTGGAGCCGAACAACAGCGTGAGCAACGGCTCCGCGCCGTACATCGGCAAGCTCTCGGTACTCAAGGAGTGGAACGAGCAGGACCCGCCGGACGCCTTCGAGCAGCACCGCAACGACGTGATCTACGAGTCGTACCAGCACAACCGGAACCCGTTCATCGACCACCCGGAGTGGGTCGAGTCGATCTGGTAGACCTCACCTCGGCCGGCCTCCCTCAGACGAAGAGGGCGGCCGGCCCGCCCCAGCGGTGGGTCAGTTGCCCCGGCCCCCTTCCGGGACGGCGTCCAGGTCTTCCTCCTCCCCGTGGGGCACGGAGAGACGCGCTCCCCTGCTGCGGGCGATGCGGTGGACGTCGTGGAGCGCCTCGGCCAGGCAGGCGGCGAGGTACCGGAGCTGGGGCGCGGTGGCCCTGGTGTCGCCCAGGAGATCGACGGCGTGGCCGAGAAGGTCGTCCGCCATGCCGAGCTGGACGGCTTCGATCTCGTCGGCGAGGCGCGAGAGACGGCCGGTTCCGGTGTCGTCGGCGACGAGGTAGCAGGGGTTGCCGTCGAGGTTGGACCAGGGGAGGAGGCGGGGCCGGGCGACTGTGGTCGCGGCGACGTCTCGGCTCTCGTAGATCACGCGGCGGTCACCTCGTTGCCCCGCATCCGGCGGGAGCCGACGTCGACACCGTGGATACGCCGTGGCCCTACGTCGATGCCGTGCACGGCGAGCCAGAGGGTCCGGCGCCGGGCGCGCTGCTGCTTGGCCCGCGCGCGCTGCTCATGGGCGAGGAGGTAGGGGCGGACGAGCCGGGAGTCCTCGCCGCAAAGGAGTGCCTCGTACGGGGAGGGGCGGCGGCCGGGTGCGACGGGGGCGGCCGGCTCGGGGGCGGACGCCGCTCCCCCGGCGCGGTGCCGGCTCCCGTGCCGATGGCGCCCGGAGGCGGGCCACAGGAGCAGCAGCAGCAGCTCGAGGAGACAGGCGATACGGTGCAACACGTCTTCAACTCCGTTGCGGTTGAGGGCCATGCCCCCGGGCCGTCGGTAGCGGTCGCGGGGGTCTTCCGTGCCCGAGGGCAGGTCGAGGTGCATGGACATCGCTGTGTAGCGATCCACTCACAGAGTGAGACGGGTCGGGCTAGGCTCGCCAGAGGGTCGGATGTGACGAAGCATCTGTCACACGGGAGTTGGCGATGAGCAACATCTATGGGGAGTGGTTGAAGGCGCAGCGAGAGGCGGCCGGGCTGACGCAACAGGAGCTGGCAACGGCCGCCGTCATGACGCGTTCGCACATCGCGCACATCGAGGCAGGCCGGCGCACCCCGTCCAAGGAGGACGCGCGACGCCTCGACAGGGCGCTGAACACGGGCGATGTGCTGAGCAGCTTCCTGCCGAACAATGACACCGCAGTGGTGAAGCACTTCCAAGCGGCTCACGCTCTCGAACAACAGGCCGTCGAGATCCGCGAGTTCGCTCTCTCCTTCGTGCCCGGCATCTTCCAGACGGAAGGGTACGCACGTGCGGTCCTGAGCTCCTCCTACCCTCCTCTGGGTGAAGAGGAATGTGACAGGCTCGTTGTCACACGGCTGGAGCGGGCGAAGATCCTTGAGGACCCCGTGTCACCCGTAGTGTGGGCGCTTCTTGACCAGAGCGTCCTGGTCCGGCCGATCGGCGGCCCAGAGATCATGGCCGAGCAGATCACGCACATCGTCAGGCTGGCGGAGTCACGGCGGGTCCGCGTGCACGTACTACCGCACTCCCTGGGGTTCCACCCCCTCTTGGAGAGCATGCTGACGCTGATGTGGTTCGACGATCAGCCGCCAGTGGCTTACAGCGAAGGGGTCCGCATGGGGAAGGTGCACGACTCCCCGGCCATGGTTCAGGAACTGCAGGGCCGTTACGATCTCGCACTGAGCGATGCTCTGCCACTCAAGGAGTCACTGGCCCTGCTGAAGGCGACAGCAAAGGATCACGGACGTCATGACTGAACCGATCATCTCGAACGCTGCCGCGCTGACCGGCTGGCGGAAGTCCTCCTACAGTGGCAGCGAGGGCGGCAGCTGTCTGGAGGTCCTGGACGACCACCCCATAGGTGTCCCCGTCCGCGACTCCAAGGTCCCTGAGGGGCCCGCGCTGGTCTTCCAGTCGGCCGGCTGGACGCCGTTCGTCACCGCGGTCAAGGACGGAAGCCTCTCCGCCTGACCGCTCCCCACCGCGATTCGTCAGGCCCACGTCTCCCCTCCACAGGCCGCTGCTCACCACGGAGAGACCCGATGACCCCGCCGGGGTCATAGTCCTGGCCGGGACGCCTGCGACCTCACGGAACCTATCGCTTCCGCAGCCGATCGTGTGATCGACATGGCACACGCGTGTGTGCGCCCGCCCGGAGGCCACGCCTCAGTCCAGGTGCGTCGGCGCGAACATCCTCAGGACCGCCGGGAGGACGACCACCGAGGGACCAGGGGTGGAGAGGGACTTGGCGAGGTCCTTCTCCAGGGTCTCCGGAGTGGTGCGGACGCCCGGGACGCCGAAGGACTCGGCCAGGGCCACGTAGTCCGGGCGGGTCAGCTCCGTCGCCGTGGGCTCGCCGAAGGCGTCCGTCATGTACTCGCGGAGGATGCCGTAGCCGCCGTCGTCGACGATGAGCCAGGTGACGTCCAGGTCGTACTGGCGGGCCGTGGCCAGCTCGGCGATCGAGTACAGCGCGCCGCCGTCGCCGGAGACCGCGAGGACCGGGCGGGTGGCGTCGGCGACCGCCGCGCCGAGGGCGGCGGGGAAGCCGTAGCCGAGGCCGCCGGCGCCCTGTGCGGAGTGCAGGCGGTTGGGGCCCATCGCGTCGAACGCGGACCACGCCCAGTAGGCGAGGATCGTCATGTCCCAGAAGGACGGCGACCCCGTCGGCAGGGCGCGCCGCACGGCCGTCAGCACCTGCTGCTCCAGCGCCAGGTCCTGCCCGTCGATGCGGGCCCGCACCCGGTCCAGCAGGTCCCGCACCCGCGCCGGGGCGGTGTCGTCCTCACGCTCCTCCACCGTCTCCAGGAGCGCCTGGAGGGCGAGGCGGGCGTCGGCGTGGATGCCGATGCCGGGGTGGTTGGACTCCAGCTTGCCGAGGTCGGCCTCGACCTGGATCACCCGGCCGCGCGGCTTGAACGTGTGGTAGTTCGAGGAGAGTTCGCCGAGTCCGGAGCCGACGACGAGCAGGACGTCCGCGTCCTGAAGGAAGTCGGTGGTGTGGCGGTCCTCGATCCAGGACTGGAGGGACAGCGGGTGGGTCCACGGGAAGGCGCCCTTGCCGCCCGGGGTGGTCACCACGGGCGCCTGGATGCGCTCGGCGAGCTGCCGCAGCTTCCCGGAGGCGTCCGAGCGGACCACTCCCCCGCCCGCGATGATCGCGGGGCGTTCCGCGCCGGACAGCAGATGCGCGGCCAGCGCGGTGAGTTCGGGGCGCGGGGGCAGCTCGTCCGGGGTGGCGTCCATCGCCGTCACGACCGGCAGGACCGTCTCGGCGAGCAGCACGTCCTGCGGGATCTCCACCCACACGGGCCCGTGCGGGACGGTGAGCGCCGACTTCCAGGCCGCCGCGATCGCCGACGGGATCTGCGAGGCCGTACGGACCGTGTGCGCGGACTTGACGACGCCCCGGAACGAGGCGGACTGGTCCGGGAGTTCGTGCAGATAGCCGTGGCGTCCGCCGCCGAGTCCCGGGGTCGGCACCTGGCTGCTGATGGCCAGTACGGGCGCGGACGCGGCCGCCGCCTCCTGGAGCGCGGCCAGCGAGGTGAGCGCGCCGGGGCCGGTGGACAGCAGCAGCGGGGCCGCCTCGCCGGTGATGCGGCCGTACGCGTCCGCCGCGAAGCCCGCGTTGTTCTCCACGCGCAGGCCGATGTAGCGCAGGTCGGAGCGGCGCAGCGCGTCGAACATGCCGAGCGCGTGCTGGCCGGGCAGGCCGAAGACGGTGGTCGCGCCGAGCCCGGCCAGGGTCTCCACGACCAGGTCTCCGCCGTTGCGGCCCGTCATCACGTGGCGCGAAGCGCCCCCTTGAGGGGCGGTGGTCGGGCGACGGGAGGGCGGGTTCAGGGCCGCCTCCGTCTGCGCGGCGGTCGGGCGGAGCTCCAGGTCGTGGTCGTGCGTCACTTGGCGCGGGCCTCCGCAATCTGACGGGACATGATCGTGGTCAGTTCGTACGCCGTGTGCGACGCGGCGACCGAGGTGATCTCGGCGTGGTCGTACGCGGGCGCCACCTCGACGACGTCGGCCGAGACCAGGTTGCAGGAGGCGAGGCCGCGCAGGATCTCCAGCAGCTCGCGGGAGGTCATGCCGCCGGCCTCG
>Ga0164243_10005059_pt1 | contig 20276 bp, 20 predicted proteins | sample OricompcompostOP_FD_108781 | JGI IMG/M metagenome (GOLD analysis project Ga0164243, IMG submission 108781) | Organic Plus compost microbial communities from Emeryville, California, USA - Original compost - Organic plus compost (OP) | ecosystem: Engineered > Solid waste > Mixed feedstock >...
CCAGCGCCATGCCGATGGAGATCGCCTCACCATGCAGCAACCGGTCGGAATAGCCGGCCCAGGCTTCGAGGGCATGGCCGAAAGTGTGCCCGAGATTGAGCAGCGCGCGATCGCCGGTCTCGCGCTCGTCGCGGGCGACGATCTCCGCCTTCATGCGGCAGCTCGTCGCCACCGCGTGTTCGCGCGCGTCGCTGCCCTTGAAAATGCCAGGCGCGTTGTTCTCGAGCCACGCGAAGAACTCCGCATCGCCCAGCAATCCATACTTGGCGACCTCGGCGTAGCCGGCACGGAACTCACGCGGCGACAGCGTGTCGAGCAATGCGGTATCGGCGACGACGAGGATGGGCTGATAGAACGCACCCACAAGGTTCTTGCCATACTTGGTGTCGATCGCGGTTTTGCCGCCAACGGACGAGTCCACCTGCGCCAGCAGCGTCGTCGGCACCTGGATGTAGTCGACGCCGCGCCGCACCACCGAGGCCGCGAAGCCGGCAAGATCGCCGACCACACCGCCGCCCAGCGCGATGACCACATCGCCCCGCTCGATCCGTGCCGCAATCATTTCCTCGCAGACGCGCGCGAAACTCGCAAAACTCTTCGAGGCCTCGCCAGGCGGCACGACAATCTCGACCGCTGAAGTGCCGGCCGCCGCGAGCGAGGCCTTTGCGGCCGCGAGGTGGAGGCCCGCCACCGTCTCGTCCGTCACGATCGCCGCCTTGGCGCCGGGCTTGAGCGCCGCGGTGCGCTCGCCCAGCGAAGCTAACGCGCCGCGCCCTATAACGATGTCATAGGCGCGATCGCCCAAGGCCACGGGGACGCTGGTCAGCGTACCGGGAGCGGATACAGCTTCACGCTGTGCGGCAGTCATGACAAAACTCCGTTCGCGGCAACGCCAAGTTTGCCGGCCAATGCGGCAATAATCTCGCTCATGATAATCTCGTGTGGCTCATCGCGGGATTGGATAACAAGGTCGGCTTCCGCATAGACCGGATCGCGCTCCGCCAGCAACCGTGCGAGCGTTGCCGCAGGATCGCCCGTTTTCAACAAGGGACGGTCGGTGCGACGCTTCACGCGCCGCAGCAGGATGTCCGCATCCGCCTTCAGCCAGATCGAGATACCCTTTTCGCGCACCAGTTCCCGCGTCCGCGGATTCATGAACGCGCCCCCGCCGGTCGCCAATACCTGCGGTCCGCAGTCAAGCAGTCGCGCTATCACCCGCGCCTCGCCGGACCGGAAATAATCCTCACCTTGCGACTCGAAGATCTCCGGGATCGTCATCCCGGCGGCCTTCTCGATTTCCAAGTCCGCGTCGACGAAGGCCAGGCCGAGTTCACCAGCGAGCCGCCGCCCGATCGAGGACTTTCCGGCGCCCATCATGCCAACGAGCACAACCGACCGCGTTCCGAGCGCACCGAGAACCGCGGCACGGTCGAACGGGACGTCCAACGCAGCCTCCGGAAGGCTTGACAAGGGGCTGACCGTCTCTTTCATCGCATGACTGACCTTTTGCGGCGCAAACTCACACAATCCCGATCGGGAAACAACCGACCGGCAACAGGCGTCAAACAGACCCCTTGCCTCCGGCGCGCAATGATCGTACTCGGCGCTACCTACGGGCCCGGCCGCGAATCGAGGAACGCCGGGCAGCGACACGCGGGTTCCGGAAACCGATATGCCCAGCCTGTTGAGATTCCTTGCCGTCGTCGGGATCATTGCCGGGATCGGTTACGGAATCATCTTTGCGCTCGCCTATCTGACAGATCCCAAGCCGCGCGAAATTTCGGTGACGGTGCCGCCGGACCGTTTCTACAAGGAACAGCAGTAACGCGATGGCGCGGCAACCGACCGCTCCCGATCACTTGGGTGAGCTCTTTCTCGATATGCTTGCCGCCGAGCGCGGCGCCGGCCGCAACACGCTCGATGCCTACCGACGAGACCTCGCCGATCTCACGGAATGCCTCACCGCGCAGGGCAAGAGCCTGCAGCGCGCGACGACAGACGACCTGCGGCAATTCCTCGCGGCGCTGACAGATCGTCACCTGAGTGCAGCATCGGTTGCCCGCAAGCTCTCCGCCGTGCGTCAGTTCTATCGCTTCCTCTACGCGGAGGGGCATCGCCGCGACGACCCGGCCGCCGTGATCGACGGCCCGAAGCGCGGCCGGCCCTTGCCAAAAATACTGTCGGTGGCCGACGTCGATACATTGCTCGGCTGCGCGCGCAATATCGCGGATGCGGCACGCAGCAACACGGAACGCCTGCGTGCTGCGCGCCTCGTTTGCCTCCTCGAAGTGCTCTACGCGACGGGGCTGCGGGTCTCCGAACTGGTCGCATTGCCGGCCTCCGCCGCTCAGCGTGACGAGCGCATGCTCATCGTTCGCGGCAAAGGCGGCCGCGAGCGGCTGGTGCCGCTCAACGACAAGGCACATGCGGCGATGCGCGAATATCTGTCGCTCGTCTCCCAGGCCGGAAAAAACGCGAAGCAGAAGTGGCTGTTTCCCTCGTTTGGGGAATCCGGACATCTCACCCGCCAGCATGCGGCGCGCGAACTCAAGGACCTTGCTGTCGCGGCCGGGATTTCACCCGCCGCGATCAGTCCGCACGTCCTGCGCCACGCCTTCGCCAGTCACCTGCTGCAAAACGGCGCCGATCTTCGTGTCGTGCAGACCTTGCTCGGACATGCCGACATCTCGACGACGCAGATCTACACGCACGTGCTGGAAGACCGGTTACGGCGCATGGTGCAGGACCTGCATCCTCTCGCGAATGATTAATATCGGCGCCTGGCGGTAACTCTGTCCCCCGTCTATCGATCTGGAATCAAAGCAGAATCCCTCCAGTCCGCGAGCCTTATAGGTTAACGGCTGCGCCCGGCTTTATGCGGTGCGATTGCGCTCTTCTTAAAGCGAAGGCCGCTAAATTCTTACTCAAACACAGCATCAATTTTGTCTGAACCGTGCCTAACCGGACTGATGACGGAGCCGAACACCATGTTTCGCAACGCGATCAATTTCCTGAAGGCAATCGAATTCCTGAAGGATCGCCGTGGCAATATCGCGCCGATTTTCGCGCTTTCGCTGATCCCCACCGTCGGCATGATTGGCGCCGCCGTGGACTATTCCCGCGCCAGCAGCCTGCGCACGGCCATGCAGGCCGCTCTTGATTCGAGCACGTTGGCGCTTGCGAACTCCGCTCCCGGCCTTACCGACGAGCAGTTACAGACCACCGCAAAAAACTTCTTCAATGCGCTGTTCAAGAAAGACGGCACAACCGGCGTCACCGTCACGACCAAATACTCGACAACCAACGGTTCGCAGCTCGTGATGACAGCCGAAACCACCGTGCCGACGGAATTCATGAATATTCCGGGGCTTGGCATCAAATCCATCCCCATCAAGGCTGAATCCACCACGGCCTGGGGCAACAGGCGTCTGCGCGTTGCGCTGGCGCTCGACAACACAGGCTCGATGGATTCGAACAACAAGATGACGGCACTGAAAACCGCGGCCAAGGGCCTCATCGACCAGCTCAAAACCGCGGCGACGAAAGATGGCGACGTCTATGTGTCGATCATTCCTTTCGCGACCGACGTCAATGTCGGCGCCAGCAAAGAAGATGCAACCTGGCTCGACTGGGACGAGTGGGAAAGAACGCACGGCTCTTGTAGTCGCAAGCGCTACGAAACCCGCAACGAATGTCTCGAAAATGACCGCACATGGACACCCGCCGAGCACAGCACTTGGAACGGCTGCGTCACCGATCGTGAAAAGCCTAACGACACGACCAATGCTGCGCCGAATAGCGCCCCGACTCGCTTTCCAACTGAACAGGCACTCAATTGCCCGGTCGAGTTGATGACGCTGAGCTACGACTGGAACGCGCTCAAGACCAAAATCGACGACATGACGCCGGTCGGCAACACCAATACGACGATCGGACTGGAATGGGCCTGGCACTCGCTCAGTCAGGGAGCACCTCTCAATGCCCCTGCGGAGGAAGCGAACTACCAATACAAAAAGATCATTATCTTCCTGACCGATGGCGACAACACCGAAAATCGCTGGTGGAGCACCAACCGGAATAGCGATAAATATGACTCCAACGCACAAAAGAAAATTGACGATCGCATGAAGCTCGCATGCGCGAACGCCAAAGGCACCGGTGACCCCAACAACAACCCGAACGATGTCGAGATCTACACGATCCTGGTGATGCAAGGCTCGGAATCGCTCCTGAAGGCCTGCAGCAGCAGCAAGTCAGGCACCAGCGATCATTATTTCAAGATCACCAAGGCGGATCAGCTGGTGAGCGTCTTCAACCAGATCGGCACCCAGATTTCTCGCCTGCGCGTCGCCCGGTAATCGGACCGCCGGATTGCGGCGGCTTGTCCAACCCGGCCGGTCACGCTGACCGGCCGTATCGTTAACGAACTATGCTTAATTTGCCAGAGTCGCAGGAGCTGCCGCGTAAAGGCCCGCCGCAAACGGCAAAATCGGGCGGCGGAGAGGGTGTTTTTGCGGGCGATTTGTCCGCGTGGTGAACAACAGGTTGCGATTTTAAATAATTGCAGGTCGCATTCTTAAAGCGATAGCTCGGGATACCGCGACAAAAGTCTCCGTCACCGCGCGCTGCCTTCGGCGTCCGGGAGTGCGTCACAACGGAGCAAGAACCATGTTTCGCAAAGTATTACACTTCCTTGCGGATCGCCGCGCCAGCATCGCGCCGATCTTCGCATTCTCGCTGGTACCCGCCATGGGCATGATCGGCGCCGCGGTCGACTATACCCGCGCCAGCAATGTGCGCTCAGCCATGCAGGCGGCGCTCGATTCGACGACACTGGCGATGGCACAATCGGCGCCGGCGATGAACGAAGCCGCTCTCAAGACGGCGGCATCGAATTTCTTCAACGCGCAGTTCCATCGCTCCGACGCCAAAAACGTCCAGCTCGACACCAAATACAACACCACGAACGGTTCGCAGCTGGTCATGTCCGCCAGCGCCAACGTGCCGGCGCGGTTCATGGTCATCCCCGGCCTCAATATCAATTCGATTCCCGTCAGTGCGGAATCCACGACGACATGGGGCAACACGCGCCTGCGCGTCTCGCTCGTGCTCGACAACACCGGTTCGATGGCTTCGAGCGGCAAGATGGACGCGCTCAAGGCGGCGGCAAAGGGTCTTCTCGACCAGCTCAAGACAGCGGCGTCCAACGATGGCGATGTTTATGTGTCGGTCATCCCGTTCGCCAAGGATGTCAATGTCGGCTCCGGCAACAAGGATGCGGCCTGGCTCACATGGGGAGACGATTGGGACAAAACGAAATATTCATGCAGCAAGAGCCGATATACGGACAAGAGAAGCTGCCAGAACAACGGCGGAACGTGGACCGCAGCGAATCACGACCAGTGGACCGGCTGCGTCACGGATCGCGATCAGCCATACGATACCACCAACGCGGTACCGTCGGATGCGAATGGCGGCATCACGCGCTTCCCGGTCGAACAATACGCTGACTGTCCCGTCGCGATGATGCCGCTGAGCTACAACTGGGATGCGCTCAAGACCAAAATCGACGCGATGACGCCGACCGGCACCACCAACACAACCGTCGGACTGGAATGGGGCTGGCTCTCGCTCAGCCAAACTGCGCCGCTCAATGCCCCGGCGGAAGATCCGAACTTTCAATACAAGAGGATCATCATCTTCCTGACCGACGGCGACAACACGGAAAATCGTTGGTGGAGCACGTTCTCCGACAGCCCCAACTACACATACAACGCACAATCCAAGATCGATGCGCGCATGTCAGCGGCGTGCACCAATGCGAAGAGTGACGGCGTCCTCGTCTACACGATCCTCGTCATGCAGGGCTCGGAAAATCTCCTGAAGAACTGCGCATCCTCGGCTGGCATGTACTTCAAGATCACCCAGTCGAACCAGCTCGTGACCGTGTTCAACCAGATCGGCACCCAGATGTCGCGCCTGCGGGTCGCGAAATAAATGACGTGACGCAGCTCCGTTGCGTCGCGATCGTTTCCTGAAGATGGCCGGGATCGCGCTCCCGGCCATTCTCCGGGAATGCGGGGGCGGGCCGCTTGCTCAGCCCGAATCGGTCAGGCCACCGATTTGCCGGGGCAAAGCCGTGGGTCCGCCGCTATTTGCGGCCCAAAAACATGCGACAGTTGCTTGACTTCACCACGGTCGCTGCGCTCTTTCACGCCGATGCGCAGTTATCTGGATTTTGAAAAACCGGTTGCCGAACTCGAAGCCAAGGCCGAGGAGCTGCGTGCGCTTGCCCGCACCGGGGCGGCCGTCTCCGTGGATGATGAGATAGGCCGGCTCGAGGGCAAGGCCGCCGACACGCTGGCCGAACTCTATGCCGGCCTGTCACCGTGGCAGAAGACCCAGGTTGCGCGCCATCCTCAGCGCCCGCATTGCCTCGACTACATTGCAGGCCTGATCACCGAATTCGTGCCGTTCGCCGGCGACCGCAAGTTCAGCGAGGACCACGCCATCGTTGGCGGGTTCGGCCGCTTCGATGGCGAAAGCGTCTGTGTCATCGGGCATGAGAAAGGTTCGACCACGGAAGCGCGGCTCAGGCACAATTTCGGCATGGCCCGCCCGGAGGGTTACCGCAAGGCGGTGCGGCTGATGGAAACGGCCGACCGCTTCGGCATTCCCGTCATCGCGCTGGTCGACACGGCTGGAGCCTATCCCGGCATCGACGCGGAAGAGCGCGGCCAGGCCGAGGCCATCGCGCGCTCCACGGAGACCTGCCTCAATCTCGGCGTGGCCAACGTTGCTGTTGTGCTCGGCGAAGGCGGCTCCGGCGGAGCTATTGCGATCGCCACCGCGAATCGCGTGCTGATGCTGCAGCACGCCATCTATAGCGTGATTTCGCCGGAGGGCGCGGCCTCAATCCTGTGGCGCGACTCAAGCCGCGCGCAGGACGCCGCCACCAACATGAAAATTACCGCCGACGACATGATGCGGCTCGGGATCATCGACGAGATCATCCCGGAGCCGATCGGCGGCGCGCACCGCGATCCGGCCGCTACCATGGCTGCAACGGGCAAGGCGATCGAGCGAGCGCTACGCGATCTTGCCGGCCTCGACCGGGACGCGATCCGCCGCCAGCGGCGGGAAAAATTCCTCGCCATGGGCAAGAACGGCGCGCTTTGAGGCCCGGCTGGCCAGCGACCGCCTGGCAGCGATCAGGTATCACAGGCCGCAAGGCGCAGCCCGGCAGGGCATTTACCTTTCGTTCACCATGACTATGATCTCGTGAACTGGAAGATGCCACGCCTTGCTTCGACCACATCTTAAGGCTAACGCTCCGGTAAGGCCGCTCGGGAAAGTTCTTTAGGGGCAATTCTTTAGGGACAGGTTTTGTGGGGGCTTGGGGTTGATCGGTCGCTTCCGCACGCTTCGTCTGCTGACGTCGGCAGTTGCACTGTCGGCGACGGTTTTTCTTGCCGGCTGTGAAAGCGACGGCACTTCGATATCCCAGATTCCGGCCCGCGCGCTTCAGCCGCTATCTGCCAGCATGAGGGCTGCGATCGAGCATTTGAACATGCCGATCGACTCGCCGATCCTTGTGCGCATCTTCAAGGAAGAAGCCGAACTCGAAGTCTGGAAGAAAGACTCGACGGGCAACTTCGCGCTGTTGAAGACGTATCCGATTTGCCGCTGGTCAGGTGAGCTTGGACCGAAGGTCAAGGAAGGCGACCGGCAAGCGCCCGAAGGTTTTTATCAGATCACGCCCGGCCTGATGAATCCGAACTCGAACTACTACCTCGCCTTCAACCTCGGCTTCCCGAACGCCTATGACCGGGCGAACGACCGCACCGGCGCGTTCCTGATGGTGCACGGCGACTGTTCCTCGCGCGGCTGCTACGCCATGACCGACGAGCAGATGGGCGAGATTTTCGCGCTTGGCCGCGACTCGTTCCAGGGCGGCCAGAAATCGTTCCAAGTTCAGGCCTATCCGTTCCGGATGACGGCGCTGAACATGGCGAGGCACCGCAACTCGCCGCACATGGCGTTCTGGCGAATGCTTAAGCTCGGCTACGATCACTTCGAGGTGACGCGGCAGGAGCCGAAGGTCGATGTCTGCGAGAAGCACTACGTCTTCAACGCGCAGTCGCCGAATGGCGGTTCTCTCAATTTCAGCCCGCGCAATCGTTGCCCCGCCTATCAGGTCGACCCGCAGGTCGCCTCGCTGATCCAGCAGAAGCAGGCGGACGATGACCAGCAGTTTGCGGCCTATGCCGCCCGCAACGTGCCGACCGCGCCGATCCGTACCGGCGCCGACGGCGGCATGCATCCGACGTTCGTGGCGAAACTCAAGCCGAAGCGATTGCTGGACGGCCTCTTCACCTCGGAGCCCAAGATCGCCGGTGCGCAGCCGGGAACGATCCCCGCTCACGTCAACCCGCCGAAAAACATCGATCTGGGCGACACGGTCGCAAGCGTCCCGACCGGCGACGCAGGCCAAAGCTATGCGCAGGACCAGAGTTCGGCGCCGGAGCCTCCGGCTGTGACCCGTGTGGCTGCAACAGCCCCTGCTGCGCCGGCACGGCCCTCGCAGCCCACGGCTCTCCAGCGTGTTGAGCAGTTCCTTGGTTTCCGCACCGCGAGCGCGACAGCCCCTCAGGCCGCACCGCCGCCGACGAAGCCGGCCGCGGCCGCATTGCCACCAGCCAGGCCCGTGGTTGAGACCAGACCGAAACCGGCCCCGCAAAAGCAGGTCGCCCGGGCGCCTGAACCGGCCGCCGCATCGTCTGCGCCGACCGTGGCCGCAACGCCCGCCGTGATGAACGGCGCCGTGACGCCGATGCCAACGTCGAGCTTCGATGCGCGTTGGGGCGGCGGCCGTTAGTTCGCGCGGTCGCGCGCCTTCGCCCCGGTCCGCTTCCATGGACTGTTTTGTTTACGTGCTGGGATGCGCCGACGGCGCACGAACCCTGACCTATGTCGGCTGGACCAATGACATCGACAAGCGGCTGGCGCGGCACAATGCCGGCAAGGGTGCGCGCTCGACGCGCGGTCGAATCTGGATGCTGTTATATTCGGAGCGCTGCGAAACCAGAAGCGACGCCATGAGCCGCGAGTGGCATCTCAAGCGCGACCGCGCGTTTCGAAAAGAGTTAAGCGCGAAGCTCGCGCGTTGATGCGATGATTTCTCGTCATTGCCAGGCTTGACCCGGCAATCCATCAAAACTGAAGAAAATAATTTTTGGATGGATGGATGCCCGGGTCAAGCCGGGCATGACGAAGTGTGTATCGCCGTTGAGGCGGCGGCGCGTTCTACGCGAACCTTCCGTGGCAATGCTTGTACTTCTTGCCGGAGCCGCAGGGGCAGGGCTCGTTGCGGCCGACCTTGCCCCACGTCGTCGGATCGTTCGGATTTCGCGCCGGCTCGACCGCCGCTGCGGCGCCTGCCGAGGCCATAGCGGCATCCGCGAGCGCGAACTCGTCCTCGCCGGTTGCCGGATCGAGGTGCGACGCCTGCATGAACGGCAGTTGCTGTTCTTCCGCCGGGGGCTGCTGCACGATTTCGACGCGCATCAATTGCGACGTCACCGCTTCGCGCAGGCTTTGGCTCATGCTCTCGAACAGGTTATAGGCTTCCGCCTTGTACTCGTTGAGCGGGTCGCGCTGGCCGTAGCCACGAAGCCCGATCACCTGACGCAGATGATCGAGCATCACGAGATGTTCGCGCCACAGATGATCGAGCGTCTGCAGCAGCACGGACTTCTCGACATAGCGCATGACCTCGGGACCCCACTTGGCGACTTTCGCCGCCATGTGTTCGTCGGCGCGCCGCTCGATGCGCGCCAGCATCTCCTCATCGGCGATGCCTTCTTCCTTCGCCCATTCGTCGGCCGGCAGATCGAGATCGAGCACGCGCTTGAGCTCCTCGCGCAGACCGACCGCATCCCACTGTTCGGCATAGGCGTTTTCGGGGATATGCTTGGCAACCAGTTCGTCGATGACGGTGTGGCGCATGTCGGTGACGATTTCCGACACGTCGTCCTTCATCCAATCGATGCGCTGGTCGAAGATGACCTTGCGCTGATCGTTCATCACGTTGTCGTACTTGAGAAGGTTCTTGCGAATGTCGAAGTTGCGCGCCTCGACCTTCTGCTGCGCCTTCTCCAGCGCCTTGTTGATCCACGGATGGACGATCGCCTCGTCCTCCTTGAGGCCGAGCTTTTGCAGCATGCCGTCGAGCTTGTCCGACCCGAAGATGCGCATCAGGTCGTCTTCGAGCGACAGGAAGAATTTCGAGTGGCCAGGATCGCCCTGGCGGCCGGAGCGGCCGCGCAGCTGATTGTCGATGCGGCGGCTTTCGTGACGCTCGGTGCCGAGCACATAGAGACCGCCAGCGGCGAGCGCCTTCTCCTTCAGTTTTTCGATCTGCGCCCGGATCGCGACCGCGCGCGGATCCCTGTCGCGCGTGCGCATGTCCTCGATGTCGGTGATTTCCTGGCGGATACGCATGTCGGCGTTGCCGCCGAGCTGAATGTCGGTGCCGCGGCCCGCCATGTTGGTCGCGATGGTGACCGCCCCGGGCACGCCCGCCTGCGAGACGATGTAGGCTTCCTGCTCGTGATAGCGCGCGTTGAGGATCGCGAAGACCTTCTTCTTCGCCGCGCGTTCATCCCCGGCGTAAAGCGCGGCGAAAGCGTTCGGATCGGCGAAGTCGTGCTGCTCCCAGCCGTTCTGACGCATGAGTTCGGCAAGGCTCTCGGACTTTTCGATCGATGTCGTACCCACCAGCACCGGCTGGCCGCGCTTCTTGCAATCGTCGATAAGGGTCATGATCGCGCGATACTTCTCTTTCGCCGTGCGATAGACCTCGTCGTCGTCGTCGATGCGTGCGAGCGGCTTGTTGGTCGGGATCTCGATGACTTCGAGATTGTAGATGTCCATGAACTCTTCCGCCTCGGTCATGGCCGTGCCGGTCATGCCCGCAAGCTTTTCGTACATACGGAAGTAGTTCTGGAAGGTGATCGACGCCAGCGTCTGGTTTTCCGGCTGGATCTGCACCCGCTCTTTCGCTTCGAGCGCCTGGTGCAGGCCCTCCGAATAACGGCGTCCCGGCATCATGCGGCCAGTGAATTCGTCGATGATGACGACCTCGCCGTTGCGCACGATGTAATCCTTGTCGCGCTGGAACAGTTTGTGGGCCCGCAGCGCCTGATTGACATGATGCACGGTCGAGACGTTCTCGACGTCATAAAGAGAATCGCCCTTCAGCAGGTCCGCATCGCGCAACATGGTTTCCATCTTTTCCATGCCGGCTTCCGAGAGCGCGACGGCGCGCTGCTTCTCATCGACCTCGTAGTCGGACGCATCGAGCCGCGGAATATATTTATCGATGGTGTTGTAGAATTCGGAACGGTCTTCGAGCGGACCGGAGATGATCAGCGGCGTGCGGGCTTCGTCAACCAGGATCGAGTCGACTTCGTCGACGATCGCGAAGTAGTGGCTGCGCTGGACCATGTCCTCCAGCCGGTACTTCATATTATCACGCAGATAATCGAAGCCGTATTCGTTGTTGGTGCCGTAGGTGATATCGCAGTCGTACGCCGCCTTGCGCTGCGCGTCGTCGAGGCCGTGCACGATGACGCCGACGGTCATGCCGAGGAAATTGTAGATCTGGCCCATCCATTCCGCGTCACGGCGGGCGAGATAATCGTTGACGGTGACCACGTGAACGCCGCGGCCGGTCAGGGCATTGAGATAGACGGCGAGAGTCGCGACCAGCGTCTTGCCTTCGCCGGTCTTCATTTCGGAAATGGCGCCTTCGTGCAGCACCATGCCGCCGATCAACTGGACATCGAAATGGCGCTGGCCAAGCGTGCGCTTCGCCGCCTCGCGAACAGTCGCGAAAGCAGGCACCAGCAAATCGTCCAGGGACTTGCCGTTTTCAAGTTCTTTGCGGAATTCGGCCGTGCGCGCACGCAGCGCGTCGTCGGAGAGAGCCTCGAGTTCCTTTTCCATCGCGTTGATGGCATCGACACGCGGCTGATATTTCCGAACCCGCCGGTCATTCGCAGAGCCGAACAGCTTGCGTGCTACGGCGGCAAACATTCAGAGTTCCTTTCTTGCGCGTGGACCGCGCTCCACCCGGAGTACTTAAGGGAACGAGACGCCCTTAACCCATTGATCTTCGACTATGTTCCGGTTTTGCAATGCTTTTTAGGCAATCACGAGGCCATTTGGAAGGCCGAAGCTGCGGGATTCCGGCGAGAAATAGGAGCGGGTCCAAAGCTTGTCAATTGCCGCCAAAATGAACCAATTGTGCGCTGAATTGGCGGACGTGCTGATTGCCAACCAGAGCCATTTGCGCGACTGTCCGCCGCACACCGCCGGCTCTTAGCCTTAACAGGAACCCCCATGGTCCTTTTTTCTCGCAAAATGCCCGCTTCGCGGGCACTGGTCGCTGTCGTTTTCGCGTTTGGACTGAGCTTCACAGCCAATGTGGCCCGCGCCCAGGCGCCGGATCCGGTCGTGGCGAAAGTCAATGGCGTGGAGATTCGCCAGAGCGATCTTGCGATCGCTGAAGAAGAAATCGGCGGCAGCCTGCCGCCCCAGGTCACCGGCGACGCCAAGCGCGAATACCTCATAACCTACCTTACCGACATGATCCTGCTGGCGCAGGACGCCGAAATGCAGGGCATGAGCTCGACTGACGACTTCAAACGGCGCTTCCAGATGGCGCGTTTCAAGACGCTGATGGACCTCGAACTGAAGCAGTCGGCGCAGAAAGCCGTCACCGAGGAAGCCATGCACAAGGTTTATGACGAAGCCGTGAAAAGCATGGCCTCGGAAGAGGAAGTGCATGCGCGCCATATCCTGGTCGCCAAGGAAGATGACGCCAAGGCGATCGCCGCCGAAGCAAAAGGCGGGGCCGACTTCACCGAGCTCGCCAAGAAGAAATCGACCGAGCCCGGCGCGGCTGAAAGCGGCGGCGACCTCGGCTATTTCACCAAGGACCAGATGGTGCCGGAATTTGCCGAAGCGGCCTTCAAGCTCGACAAGGGCAAAATCTCCGACCCGGTGAAGACCCAGTTTGGCTGGCATGTCATCAAGATCGAGGACAAGCGCAAGAAACCGATCCCGTCGTTCGACCAGGTGAAGGGCCAGTTGCAGTCCTTCGTGGTGCGCAAGGCGCAGTCCGAACTCGTCGCCAAGCTGCGCGGCGGCGCCAAGATCGAGCGGACCACTCCGCCGGCGGCACCCGCCGCCGCCACACCGGCGCCGGCCGCGACGCCTGCGCCCGCGGCCACGCCGGACAAGAAGTAATCCTGTTGGTGTGATCGCCCGCGAAGGCGGGCGATCCAGCCCGGCTATTGCCAAGCAATCGGCTGTTCCCGTATCGACGTGACGTAATGGATGCCCCGCCTCCGCGGGGCATGACACCCGAGCTTGGCTCGTTGCAACGGATCGCCCCATGTCCACCGCCATTTCGCCGCTCGCGCCAACGCATGTTCCTGACTTGCCGTCAATCGAGGGCGTAAAACTCGCTACTGCGGAAGCGGGCATCAAATACGCCAACCGCACCGATGTGCTGCTGGCGCTGTTCGATCCGGGTACCACGGTCGCCGGTGTATTCACCAAATCGAAATGCCCCTCGGCGCCGGTGGACTGGTGCCGCGCCAAACTCAAACGCGGCCAGGCGCGCGCACTGGTGGTCAACTCCGGCAACGCCAACGCCTTTACCGGGAAGACCGGGCGCGCCGCGACCGAACACACGGCGAAGCTCGCCGCCGCCGCGGCCGCCTGCAAAACCGACGATGTTTTCCTGGCTTCCACCGGCGTGATCGGCGAACCGCTGCCGGCGGAGAAGTTTGCCGGCGTCATGGATCGTCTCGTTGCCGGCGCGAAGGGCGACTACTGGCTCGCCTCCGCCAAGGCGATCATGACAACGGATACCTTTCCGAAGGTCGCGACCGCCACCGCGAAGCTCGGCAAGGCTACCGTGACGATTAACGGCATTGCCAAAGGCGCCGGCATGATCGCGCCGGACATGGCGACCATGCTTGCTTTCGTATTCACCGACGCGCCGCTTTCCGCCGCCGCATTGCAGGGATTGCTGCGTGCCGGGGTTGCGGACACGTTCAATGCTGTGACGGTCGATGGCGATACGTCGACGTCGGATACCCTGCTCGCCTTTGCCACGGGCGCCGCCGCTGCAAAGGGCGCACCAAAAATAACGCGCGCCGGCGATCCGCGCCTGAAAGCCTTCGCAAAGGCCTTCCATACCGTGCTCGCCTCTCTCTCTGAGCAGATCGCGCGCGACGGCGAAGGCGCGCGCAAGCTGGTCGAGGTCATCGTCGAGGGCGCCGCATCGAACGCCTCGGCGCGAAAGATCGCCCGCGCCATCGCCAATTCACCGCTGGTGAAAACAGCGATTGCCGGCGAGGATGCCAACTGGGGCCGTGTGGTGATGGCCGTGGGCAAGGCCGGCGAGCCCGCCGACCGCGACAAGCTGGCGATCTGGTTCGGCGGCATCCGCGTCGCACACAAGGGCGCCCGAGACCCGGCGTACGATGAAGCGAAGGTTTCGGAAATTATGAAAAAGCCGGAGATCGCGCTGAAGGTCGCGCTTGGCATGGGCAAGGGCCGCGACCGCATGCTGACCTGCGACCTCACCAAGGAGTACGTGGCGATAAATGGCGACTATCGCTCGTAATCCCGCCTTCCGCCGAATTGATTGATCGAACATTAACCGCCACCGGCTACCGTCCTCAAAAGGAAGCACACGGTGAAGCTTGTTCTGGTTGTCGCCTGTGCGCTGATCGATCTCGATGGCCGCGTGCTTCTGGCGCAACGGCCGAAAGGGCGCACGATGGCCGGTTTATGGGAGTTTCCCGGCGGCAAGGTGGAGCCCGGCGAAAAGCCGGAGCAGACCCTTATCCGCGAGCTCAAGGAAGAGCTGGGCATCGACGTGAAGGAGGCGTGTCTGGCGCCGCTCACCTTTGCGAGCCATGCCTACGACGACTTCCACCTGATGATGCCGCTTTACGTGTGCCGCCGCTGGGATGGAACGCCGGCGCCGCTCGAAGGACAGGAACTCGCCTGGGTGCGTCCGAACAAGCTGCGCGACTACCCGATGCCGCCGGCGGACCTTCCGCTGATCCCCCATCTTCAAGCCCTGTTGTGAGAGATTTCATGCGCCGGGACGCCAGGACGCTGCTTCGCACCTTCGCCGCCGACGAATCCGGCGCAACCGCCATCGAATATGGGCTGATCGCCGCGGGCATCGCGGGGGTCATTATCGCCACGATTTCGAGTATAGGCGACACCCTGAAGACAGAGCTCTACGGCAAGGTCACCAACGCCTTCGATAGCTTGCAAAGGTAGATTTACGGGAAATGCGCCGCTAGCGCTTGCCGGCAGGCGCGGCCATGAGCCCGCTCAGCACATCGTGCAGCGCGTGCGGCAGCAGCACCGGCCGCTGCGTCGCGCGGTCGACATAGACGTGCACAAAATGACCCTGCGCGACAGCGATATCCGCGCCGCTGGCAAACAATCCGATCTCGTAGCGCACTGAACTCTGGCCGAGCCGGGCAACACGCAGACCGGCATCGATCGCCTGCGGAAAGCTCAGGCTTGCAAAAAAATTGCAGTGACTTTCGACGACAAGCCCGATTACCGGACTTGTTTGAGGCAACAGCGCGCCGTTCTCGATGAGATAGCCGTTCACCACCGTATCGAAGAAGGAATGGTACTGCACGTTGTTGATGCGGCCGTAGGCATCGTTGTCCATCCAGCGCGTCGAGATTGTCACTAAATGGATATAATCCGCACGGCTATGCGGTTCGGGCCGGTCGTTTTTTGCGCGTTCCGCCATTAATTGCCTCCGGTCCTTTCGCCTGCGGGAATTTCGCGGGTGCCGAGCGCATCCGCAAGCCGCGCCCGCGCCGACCCCGGCCGCAGCGGCTGCTGCTGGCTCTCGTGAGGCGCCCACCCCGAAAGCCAAACAATATCGAATGTCGCGCGGATGCGGCCATCGGGATCGGCGTAGCGCTGCGCATAAATTTCCGCGGCGCGGCGCAACGTGGCGCGGCGCAACGGCATGCGCTGCCGGTCGACCAGCGGATTCGTCGCCCCCATGCGGCGCAAATCGGCGGCGAGCGCGAACAGCGAATCGTAGCGCACGACAATGCGGTCGACGTCCGCCACGGGCAGAGCGAACCCCGCCCGTTGCAGCAGCGCGCCTGCGGCGCGCACATCGGTGAACGGCGCGACCCGCGGCGAGGCGCCGCCTTCGACCTCCGCTTCGGCGGAAAAGAAACTATCGCGCAACTCGGAAAGCGTCTCGCCGCCGAGAAGCGCCGCGAGGAACAACCCATCGGGTTTCAGCGCGCGGCGAATTTGCACGAGCACGCCGGGCAGGTCATTGACCGCCTGCAATGCCAGCGCCGAAGTCACGAGGTCGAGGCGGCCGTGGCCGAATGGAATCACCTCCTCGTCGGCGACAACGGCGGCGCCGGGGTCCTGCCGCGCGGCTGTCAGGTCTAGCCGCATCGCCGCGACCGCACCGACCGCATCGCTGGCGGCAAGCCGCCGCGTCACGGCGTCCGTCGGCGTCCCAATATCCGCCGCCCACGCGAACTTTCGCAGCACCACGGCCAGCCGGTCAGCCAGATCCTCCGCTACCCGGTCGACAAGAAATGTCGCAGCACCTTCGCGTTGCGCCCGGCGCAGGCGTGCGCGCACAAGGGAGCGGTCGAAAATAATGGGCTGTCCGGCCATTTCCTGGTTCCAACTCGACGGGTTCCAATTGAGAAAAGAGTTCGTTTCGCTTTAGCCTATCGCCATGACGTTCGCTGCAACACCCGACCGCGCCAAAGCCCTGAGCCGCCGCATCGCGGCCAAAGCGGTAACGACGGCACGGGCCGCGTTCGGACTGGCGCTCGATACAGCCCTCCCCCCGCTCTGCCCGTCGTGTCGCGAACAGGTCGCAGACCCAGGCGCGCTCTGCGCCGCGTGCTGGAGCCGACTCTCTTTCATCTCACGGCCCTATTGCGAGCGACTGGGCACCCCATTCGCCTTCGATCCTGGTCCCGGCATCGTGTCCGCACAAGCGATCGCGGACCCGCCGGCTTTCGGCCGCGCCCGCGCCGCGGTTCGCTACGATGACATTGCCCGGACGCTGGTGCACGCGTTCAAATATGGCGACCGCCTCGATCTTGCCCCTGCCATGGGGCGGTGGATGGCACACGCCGGACGCGAATTGCTGGAGCACGCCGACGTCCTTATCCCGGTGCCCTTGCATTGGCGGCGGCTGTGGGCGCGGCGGTTCAACCAGGCCGCGGCCCTGGCGCAGGCAATCTCCGCCGAGACCGGCATCCGCGTCGCCGATGATATCCTCGCGCGGGTGCGGGCGACCCGGCAGCAGGTCGGGCTTACTCAGCGCGAGCGCGACACCAATGTGCAGGGTGCATTCGCACTTACCGCCACCGGCAAGGCTTCCCTGCGCGGCAAGCACGTCGTGCTGGTTGATGATGTGCTAACCTCCGGTGCCACCGTAGATAACTGCGCGCGGGTGCTGCTGCGGAGCGGGGCGCTGACGGCCGACGTGGTTGTCTTTGCGAGGGTTGTAGAAACCAACGGCAACCCCATATAGTATTGAACTGAAACGAGATTTTAGGCCGCTCCATGCCAAAGGTCGAACTTTATACCACTCCGGTCTGCCCCTACTGTGTTCGCGCCAAGAGACTGCTGACCCGCAAGGGCGTCGCCTTCACGGAAATCAACGTCATGGGCGACGACGAAAAGCGGCAAGAAATGATCGCCCGGGCCGGTGGCCGTACGACCGTACCGCAAATTTTTATCAATTCGATGCATGTTGGCGGCTGCGACGACCTTCACGAACTGGATTATGACGGCAAGCTCGATCCGCTGCTGGCGGCGGGCGCCTAGGATTCCGACAGACCGATGACCGCAACCACAGACGAGCCTTCGACGTTTCGCGTCGGCCTGGTGCAGATGCGTTCGGGGCGCACGCCTGCGGCGAATGTCGATGCCGCAGCCGGTATGATCCGTGAGGCCAAGGCCGGCGGTGCGGACTACGTGCAGACGCCGGAGATGACCAATCTTCTCGTGCGCAGGCGCGACGAGCTGATGGATACCGTCGCCGCCGAGGAAAACGACGTCAGCCTCTCGGATTTTCGCGACCTCGCCCGCCAGCTCTCGATCTGGCTGCATATCGGCTCACTGGCGATCAAGGCTTCGCCGCATCACGCTGCCAATCGCTCGTTCCTGATCTCGCCCAAGGGCGAGATCGCGGCGCGTTACGACAAGATTCACATGTTCGATGTCGACCTCGCCGGCGGCGAAAGCTATCGCGAATCGAACAGCTACAAGGCGGGCGAACTCGCCGTTGTCGCCAGCCTGCCGTGGGGCCAGCTTGGCCTGACCATCTGTTACGACTTGCGGTTTCCCGCGCTCTACCGCGCGCTGGCGGAAGCCGGCAGCTCTTTCCTCGCGATCCCGTCGTCTTTCACGCGCCAGACCGGCGAAGCGCACTGGAACGTGCTGATGCGGGCCCGCGCCATCGAAAACGGCTGTTTCGTGTTTGCCGCCGCCCAGGGCGGCACACATGAAGACGGCCGCGAGACGTTCGGGCATTCCATCGCCGTCGATCCATGGGGCAAGGTGCTGGCCGAAGGCGCCGGCGAACCCGGCGTTATTTTCGCCGATATCGACCCGGCAATGGTTGCAACCATACGGGGCCGCATCCCATCTCTGCAGCATGGCCGGCGGTTCGAAATCGTCGAGCCGGTAGCCGAACCGGCCCATCTGCATGCTGTGAGCAACCCGTCATGATCAAGTACGCGCTGGCCTGCGAGAACGGCCACCCGTTCGAAAGCTGGTTCCAGAATTCCGCGGCCTACGACAAACAGGTGAGGAAGAAACTGGTCACCTGCCCGGTGTGTAATTCTGCCAACGTCGAGAAGGCCATGATGGCGCCGCGGCTTTCAGCCAGCGCCAGAAAGCGTGGCGAGATTTCCGTGCCGGCGCCCGATATGCCCGTTCCTGCCGCGCCACCTGCGGTTCCTGCACCGGAGACAACCGCGGTCGCGATGATTTCGCCGCAGGAGCGCGAGTTCCGCGCGAAGTTGAAGGAGCTGCGCGATCACCTCGTGAAGAATTCCGAGAACGTGGGCGAGAAATTTCCGGAGGTCGCCCGCAAGATGCACTACGGCGAGGTCGAGCACCGCTCGATTTACGGCGAAGCCTCGCCGAAGGAAGCCAAGGAAATGCTCGAGGAAGGCATCGAGCTGCATCCTCTGCCGGTGCTGCCGGAAGACCGGAACTAGGCGTTTCTTTCGTCGTTGCCGGGCATAGCCGTTCGAAGAACGGCGTCGCTTCGCTCGCCTATGCCCGGCAATCCGTGCGCTTGAAAAATCTTAATTGATGGATGCGCGGATCAAGCCCGCGCATGACGTCGCAAAGGCGACAGCTCAGCTCCTTGAGGAAATTCCCAATGAGTACAAGCGCCTTCACCTCGTGGCAGTTCTGGGCGGTGCTCTCAGCGGTTTTTGCCGCGCTGACGGCAATCTTTGCAAAAATCGGCGTCGAGAACGTCAACTCGGACTACGCCACTTTTATCCGCACGATTGTTATTCTGGTTTGCCTCTGCACGTTCCTGATTGCGACGGATCAGTTTCAGTCGCCTGGCACGATCTCCGGCAAGACGTATCTGTTCCTCATATTGTCGGGACTTGCGACCGGTGCATCGTGGGTCTGCTATTTCCGCGCGCTCAAGGTCGGCAACGCCGCGCAGGTCGCTCCGATCGACAAGCTCAGCGTGGTCCTGGTGGCAATTTTCGCGTTTGTCTTTCTTGGCGAGCGGCCGTCTGGTCAGGGATGGCTCGGAATTGCATTCATTGCCGCCGGCGCGATATTGATCGCCTACAAAGGATAGGGCGGCTCGGTTATCCTTTCACCGCGAACACCTCGATCTCCACCCGCGCATTGAGCGCAAGCCCATTTGCGCCGAAGGCGGAACGCGCCGGCCACGGCTCGGAGAAGAATTCACGATAAATCTCGTTGAAAATCGGCCACTCGGCCATGTCGGCAAGCATCACCTGTACGCGCACGACGTCGCGCAGCGCGAGGCCGTGAGCGGCCAGCGTCAGTTGCAAGTTTTGCAGCACCTGCCGCGCTTCCGCCGCGATGCCGCCGGGCACGAGTTCAAGCGTGCCGGGTCTGGTGCCGATCTGGCCGGAGAAAATCACCAGGCTGCCGACGCG
>Ga0164243_10005060_pt1 | contig 20274 bp, 23 predicted proteins | sample OricompcompostOP_FD_108781 | JGI IMG/M metagenome (GOLD analysis project Ga0164243, IMG submission 108781) | Organic Plus compost microbial communities from Emeryville, California, USA - Original compost - Organic plus compost (OP) | ecosystem: Engineered > Solid waste > Mixed feedstock >...
ATATCAAGGCGCTTGCCGGGCACAAGAAGGTGGCGCTCGAACTCGGCGGCAATGGTGCGGTCATTGTATGCGCTGACGCTGACCTCGAATATGCAGCCGCTCGCTGCGTTCGCGGTGGTGTGGTCTATGGTGGTCAGTACTGCATCGGCGTGCAACGCATCCTGGTCGAGCGTGCAGTACATGAGCCGTTCGTGGCGAAGTTGCTCGAAAAGGTGAGAGCCTGCAAGGTCGGTAATCCGATGGAGGAAGGCATCGATGTCGGCCCAGTGATCGATGAAGGATCGGCGATCCGCATCGAGACCTGGATCCGCGAAGCGGAATCTGCCGGAGCAAAGGTGTTGGTGGGTGGCACGCGCGACCGCGCCGTCGTCCAGCCGACCGTGCTGGCCGATACGAAGGCCGGAATGAAAGTCGAAGACGAGGAAATCTTCGGACCTGTCGTGACAGTCAATCCGTTCGATAGCTTCGATGAAGCTGTGACGCGCGCAAACGACAGCAAATACGGCCTCCAGGGCGGAATGTTCACGCGTGATATCAGGCACGCATTCTCCGCGATCGAGGAGTGGGATGTCGGCGGATTGATGGTGAACGACGTTCCGATTTATCGACTCGACAACATGCCGTTCGGCGGCTGGAAGCAATCCGGGCTTGGCCGTGAAGGAACCGTCTATGCGATGGAAGAGATGACCGACATCAAGCATCTCGTCATCAACTACGCCTGATCAACAGAAACGCATTCATAAACTTCGGAGGTCATAAAAGTGGCTGAGGTTATTTCATTCGCTCCCGGCTCTTATCGCTACATTAAGGGCGTCTTTCAGTATTCGGCAGGCGTCGCTGCTGAACCCGGCTATCGTCTGGAACGTGTGCGATTCGCCACTCCGGTTCCGTTGAGTGAAGGATTTCGTCGCATTGAGGAGATCATCAAGTCGGCCGGTCGCCCGCTTTCATCGTTCGCGGCCTGCGAACTGCGCTCGCCCGCTCCTTTTACAGAAGAGGGCTTTGTCGCGTTCAATAAAGTCTATGTCGGCACGCTGACGGAGTGGGGGCTGTTTGCCGGCGAGAACAATCCAGTCGCACGGAGCAACGTTTGTCCCGAGGTGAACCCGCCGGCAGAACCCAGCTTTTATGCATTCTCATATACCGTTGAGGACGCAAATGCCGTGCCGAGCTTCGTCGTTGCCGGTAGCGGCGAAGCGCCGGAAGGGCTTGGCAGTTATGCCGAAAATACCATTGCCCGCGGCGACGTCAGCCCGTCCGGTTTGCGTCAGAAAGCACAATGGGTGCTAGGAGAGATGGAGCGTCGTATGAAGGCGCTCGGCTTCGGCTGGGGGCAGACGACAGGCGTGCAGCTCTATACCGTGCACGATATTCATCCATTTGTTGCCGACGAGATCGCAAAGCGCGGCGCGATGCGGGCGGGCCTGACATGGCACTTCAACCGACCGCCCGTTCACGAGCTGGAATACGAAATGGATTGTCGTGGCGTGTCTGTCGAGCGGACGCTCTAAACCCGTGCAAGGGCGAATCATGGCTACAAGGCTATGCTTCGCCCATTCACACGATGATCTGCGCTTTCCGCGTGACCGCCACGTCACGAAGTTGCTTAAGGAATGCTTCCACGGCTTGCGGTTGACGACGTGCGCCAAGCACGATCACGTCGATCGAGGAACGGCGAAGCACCGGATTAGTGAGCGGAACGGCTTTGATTCGCCCGCTGGCCAATTCCTGCCGCACTGAAAGCTGCGTGATCACGGACAATCCAATGCCGCTCGATGCAAAGGCACGCAAGGCATCGATGCAGTTGGTCATCAATGCCGGTTCGACTCGCAGCCGGGATAACCGGCACGCCTCATCGATCAATGTCCGGATCCCGAATCCGGATACCGGAATGGCAAGCGGGTGATTGAGCAATTCGCGTAGGCTGAGAGACTTCTTCCTCGCGATAGGATGCGAGGGGGCGCACACCGCGCATAGACGATCGAATATCTGCAGACGAAATTCGATTTCCGCCTCTAAGCGTCCATTGAATGCCACGCCAATGTCGGCATCTCCGTTTTGCACGGCCTTGATGATGTCGTCGGTGCCGAGCACCCCTAGATGGAAGCTCACGCCCGGATACAACGCGCGAAACCCAGCGATCGTCTGCATCAAGTAATCGCTGACCATGCCCTCCGCCGACACCACCCGGACGGTACCCCGTTTCAGTCCTTTCAGTTCTGCCAGTTCATTACGTGCTCTTTCTTCGTCGAGCATGACCAACTTGGCATGGCGGGCATAGATCTCGCCCGCTGCCGTCAGCCGCATGCCCTGGCTATTCCGATCGAACAGTGCCATGCCGACTTGGTGCTCGAGCTGCTGGATCTGGCGGCTAAGGGCGGAGGCTGCGACATTCAGTTTCACCGATGCCTTTCGAATGGTACCGGCACGCGCAACCTCATGAAAGTAACGGAGTTGAGTGAAGTCCATGAAGCCTCGCGGTCGTTTGGGCCATTCACAATTGCATAGGACCTGAAACGCGGCAGGACAACCAGATACGCGAAGGGCAATTATAACGATTGTCGCCGAATCCAGCCACCACATTGGTGCAGAGGCCTTCGGCTGCTCCGTGAGGCTCAGGCTCGAACGCGTCAATCAGCGAACTGTTGCGCCAGCGTTAGCGACTCTCGCCCTTCCTGAACGCCGCCACACCGGCTCCCGAGCAACGCCGAGAATTGCGCGGCCGACAAAACGCGGAGCAGCATCACGATCTTCTGCCAGCGAAAGATCCCGTCGAGCAGGCACATGAGTGCACGGCTCTAAACGCCAGACGTAGTCCACTATGCAAGCTGCACAATTCTTCGCTGTGCCTCCGCATCGGCCTCGATGTAACCCTGAGTGGTCCGAAGGTTCGTATGGCCGGCGAGCAACTGCACGTCACGCAGAGAACCGCCGACCGATGAGATTCTGCGGGCAGCATTCGTGATAAATGTGCGGCGTCCGCTGTGGCTCGAACAGCCCTGAAAGCCGACGGCGGCGTACCACTTCGAGAAGAGGTTGACGATCGCCTGCGCGCTGGTCCGCTTACCCCGCTCGGTCCGGATGACGTAGCCTTTATCGGAAAGCCACGTCTCCCGACGCAGCTCCTCCAGGTCTCTCTTCAGGGCGGCATTGATCGGAACGACCCGACCCGATCTTCCCTTGCTGGCCCGGTCCTCGAGGCGGATGACGTCCCCGACGAAGCCTGAGGAGTCGGTGACCATCGGCCACGTCAGGTTCGCGATCTCCTTGGCCCTCAGTCCCGCTTTCACCGAAAGAAACAGGATGATCCGATTCCTGAGGGGATACCGGGTCGAGTTCAGGTAGCCCACCACGGCCTCGATCTGGGCCTTGGAGAGGGTTTTGGCTTGACGGCCGAGGGACATGCGGAGGGCTCCAGACTGGTTATAAATCGTCAATCTGGAGCTTTATTATAACCGGTCTTCCAGCGACGTACATTGCGGACATCGCGAAAGGCCAAGAAACAAAGGGCTTTTGGAGAACTGATTATAGAAGTGAAATTCTATAATCAGTTTTCCAGCCGAACAGCGTAGAAAAATTCGAGCTATTTATTCTGCTAAGTGATCCTCATGAGGCTGGCCTTGATCAAGAGGATCCTTCACCTGCTCATACGCGCTTTACGTCGTTCCGATCCCCGGACGGTCGAAGCGGGTCGAAGACGCCCTGTGAATCGTGTCGCTTTGGCAGTTCCAGATCACGGGCGCGTCTCCCTTAAAATCTTATGAAGATCGCGGTGATCGGCACGCGTCTCGGTGACAGACCATCGCCTCCGAATGGCATCAAGATCATTAGGATTGCTGTCGGCAATACTGACGGCGACTATCAGCTTGACGCCAAGCCGGATCGCTGTAGCGCCGCAGTATCACCATCGACGATTGCTGCTTGAAATTTTTTATGACTCCTAAGAGCCGCGGGTCGGTAAGGGCCAGTGGTTGAGCACTGTTCGACCTCCGCCAGCTTAGCCCGACCAAATACTGTCAAATCGAGCGGTGCGTCAGGCGCAATCTCGCGAACCTTCGTTTTCCAGTTCTGGGCAGCGATGTAGCGCTGTAGCCATTCCCACTTTGGCAGCTTAGCGGCGATGCCATCGAGCGTATCGCGCATTCCGGCGACCTCGCAGTGCTGCACACCATCAGCAGCGGGGTAGATATTGAGCGCCGCACCGGACATGCCAGAACCTGGAATTTTTATACCATTCGCAAAGATGGGGCCGGTCTTGAGGCCATCAGGCACGCTTAGTGCCTGCTGACACATCCAATTGAGCGCGATGTCTGAAAGACGCGACTCTGGCTCTGGATAGGATCCGCCGATGTCCGAGTGGTTGCCAGCGAACCACATCTGGACGAGTCGTGGGACGCCGGGCGTTGCCGCATGGACGGCGGGCTCGGTTCCACCCCATCCAACACGGTCGAAATCTTTTCGGGTTTCGTCAATGGCGTTGGCGGAGCGCGCGAAGCGAACGTGCTTGCTCAGAAGCCTGTCGAAGTATTTTCCGCTCCATATCGCGTCGTGCGATCGCGGTGGATCGCCCTCGTTCGGGAAGTCGTAGATCGTTTTTCGGTTCGATGCCCTGCGGCGATTCAGGAACCAAATCACGACGAGCAGCGTCACAATGTGAGTGACGGCCCACGCAGGAACGATGAAGCCCCAGAGCAGCCCCGCCTCTGAAACGATTGCCCAGATCACGCCGACGACGGCGGCGGGAATGAGCGAAGCGATGAAAGAGGCACCGGCTACGGCAGCTGTCAGTCCGGCTTCGATGATAAGGCGCCTTGTTCCGCTGGCACCTAAGGCCGCGACGGTATCAAAAACACCAATGAAGTAAGCGGCCGCATTGGAATCGGATCCATCACCTGAGCCATATTTCACTTGAAATCGTCTGGCGAGCTCACGACGTTCCGCTTCAAACTTCTCTCGCGGATAGCCCGCACCATGTTCGAGCACGGAGTCGACCGCTTCCCACGCGATGTCCTTGACCACCTTGCGGTAGCGCATCAGGGGACCGCCATCCGCCGCCTTGGTGGGGACGCCGCAGAGCATTAACAGGTTGGCCAGACTGCGGACGGTGTACGCTCCACGGCTGAAACCGAAGAGGAATATACGGTCGCCTTCATCGTAGTGGTTCACGATGAATTCGTAGCAATCGGCGATGTTGCGTTTTATGCCGTCCCCTGCGACCGAGCCCAGAAGCTTCTGCACGAAGCGGACCGGCGCGGTGAGCGCGGTAGCGCCGACGTCGGTGCCGAGCCCGGCGTCGTAGAAGACTACTTGCTGAGCCGGATCAATGCCGGTGTCGGCATGATCGCGCGAGATGCGGTACATCTTGTAGATGTTGCTGATGCGCTGTTCTGGACGGGCGCCGCCGTCTTGTCCGGTGCCGTCTGAAAATACGACGATGTTCTTCGGCATCCTGCACCTAGATCTTCAGTGATAGAATGTTGGATCGGGCCGGCGATAGGCCAGCATCTCGGCGACTCTCGGATTGTTGCTGAGCGCCTGATAGCAGCCGTCAGCCATCCCGATGAGTGTCTGCCGGCGCTTTGCCCCCGCGAGATCAAGGCCGAGGTCACTCGTCTGTTCGGGAGACGGTTGTTCGTCGAACCTCACATAACGATCGCCAAGCTGATGCTGCAGCATGAAATCGACCAATTGCTGTTGCGAGGACAAGACCGTGGAGACCAGTCTGCCGTTCTCGAGCCACAGCTTCTGCCCAAAATCCCTGCCCAAAGAACTCGGGAGGGAGAACTTACTCGTCGTGGTTCCAATACTGAGAACGCGGATGTCATCCATTTTCTGGCCCAGAAAATGAACGGCTTCATGCACCGCGCACATGTCCGGCGCATTGGCGACGACGCCTCCGTCGATGAAGTTGCTGTTCTCGATCTTCGCCATCGGGAAGTAGAGCGGCGCCGCAGCCGTCGCCATCGCGACGTCGGCGGCCAGCAATTTGTGATCGTGCATGAAATTGGGATGGTGGGCAGTCTTGAACATTTGGACACTCCCCTTCGTCATGTTGACCGAAGGAATGAGCAGCCTCGTGCGGGCGTCGCCAAGTCGAGCGTTGGCCCCTAACACTTCCTCGATCTTCGCCCTCAAGACCGTACCGTCGTACTTGGGGCGCTGCCATTGGGAGCGAAGCGCCTTCCATTTTCCAAAGCGTGTGGCGGGCGGTTCACCCCGAGTGAAAATCTCCTCGCCGTGATCGATGAACATCTTCCTGATAGACTCTGCGCTCTTTCCAAGAGCGACGCCTAGACCCACCACGCCCCCGATAGAGGTTCCGGCGATCATGTCGAAACATTCAGAGAGCGGCCTCTTCGCTTGAGCCTCCAACTTCATCAGGATTGAGGCTGTGAACAGACCCCGATAACCGCCGCCGCTTAGCGCAAGTATCTGAAAAGCCATAATGTTTTCGATTCAAAATGATAGACAGACGAGGGTTGCACAAACGCCATGCCTTAACCATATGGATGTTCGATTTATGTCCTGCAAGATTTTATCGACAAAGGCGACAATCGATTAACCGCGTGGTGGCGAGACAGAGGCTGCTCTGCCGTCCGATCTCTTCGCGGCCATCCGGAGATCAGTCATGGCAAACGTGTCAAAGCTGTTGCATGCGTCTGGCGCGACGCCGACCTTCCTCAAGCATCTCAACGTCGCGGACGAGCACCGTGCTCACCTGACAGAGTCCCGCGAAAAAATTCGGCAACGCATTCGTGAAACCTTTGCGTCCCTGGCGAAAGCCGAACTCGGAGTGACGGTTCGCCCCAAATTCTACACGCAGGGCAGCTACGCCTACCGTACAATCAATAACCCGGCTTGGACGCCGCCTCAGCAGATGGACCTCGACGATGGCACCTATCTGCCGATGACATTCATTCAGAACGAGAAGAGGCCGTCTGTTGCTGCCGCGAGCTTCTTCAAGCTCGTCGATGCGACGCTCGAAAAGCTCGCCATTCAGGAAGGCTGGGAGTTCGTCCGCAAGCCGACCTGTGCCAGGCTAGTCATATCGTCCATTGCCCACATAGACGTTCCGCTTTACGCGATTCCAGATGTCGAATTCTCCCGGCTCGTCGAAGCGAAAATGGCGAAGACGTCCGACGGCGCGGCGATCGATGCCCGTGCCGTCAGCGTCGATCGCTGGGATGCGCTTCCGTCGGATTGCGTCCTGCTGGCTCATCGCGATCAAGACTGGATTTCCTCCGATCCGCGCAAAATTCATGACTGGTTCATGGATGCCATCCAGATCTACGGGCCAATACTGCGCCGCGTCAGCCGATATCTTAAGGCTTGGCGAGACCACAACCGCCCCCACCTCGACGAAGTCTCGTCGATTCTTCTCATGGTTTGTGCGTGGGAGTCGTTCGAGGAGTTGGGACGTCCCAACGTGCCAAGCCGAGACGATCTCGCTCTGCTGCGAGTGGCTGAACGCCTCCCCCGGCTGCTCCAAGGGCCGATATACAATCCGGCTGACGGCGATGAGCGCATCGATTCCCGGCTGAGCGATGCAAGCCGCCAATTGGCCATTACGACGGCCCAGAAGTTTGACCGGGAGCTTACGGAAGTCATCGAAAGGTGCTTCGACCCGCATCTGGCGATCGGCAAGCTAACCGAGCTGTTCGGCGACCGGATCCCCGATGAGCCGAGCCTCGTTGACATCACCAAGGCAGCGCACGCAGAAGTTCGTGCTCATCCTGCGCGGATCTCTGCGGCTCCGGCGGTCGGCAAGTCGGTCAGTGCCTGACAGGCAAACCGACGCGATCCGTCGTATTCATGACGCGTTCACGCAACGGAAGTTTCGACGAGACGCCTCTCGGCGAGGTCTTCACTATAAAGGATTGCTTGACGAGACCGGCCTCAAGGTTCCCGTCCTCGTTTCACTTGACGACATCGATTTCGTAAGGCCGCCCGTTATCAAGCTGCTCGATCCGCAGACCGGGTTGAACGGTCAGCTTCCACATGTGCTCAGGGCGGATGGCACCTTCTGCTATCTCGATGGCACGTCGATCGTGCTCGACCGGTACAAGCCCGGGCAGACGATCATCCAATGCTTAGAGCAGGCGGACAAGGTGCTCCGCGATGCTTTGCGAGGGCGCCTCGTCGACGACTTGGCGAACGAGTTCGGGGCGTATTGGGCCAACGGGAAGGTCTTAGTAGATCTTCCGCTGGATTTCGAAGGCGATGCAAAGATACAGATGCTGCGCTTCGATGCCAATCCGGACAACAACACGATATTGGTTTCGGCGGGAAAATCGCCCTACGAGCGGCTCCACATCAAGTACACCGGCAAGTATCCCGACGCGGGTTTCCTTTGCCCAGTAGTACGAGTTCCTTTGCTGTCCTTCGATCCCGCGCTTCCCTGGCCACCGCAGAACCTTTCCGATCTGAACGGATGGCTAAAATCAATGGCGCCTGCCGCGCTGGGAGTGATCGAAACCGCATTCGGACGAACGAAGACCGGGCATGTCCAGTGGATATGCCTGTCGGCACCGAACGGCAGATTCTTCGTATCAGCTGAAATCGCGAAGGCCTATCGGAAGCCTGAGTTCTTGCAGCACAGGCGTTTCAAGATGCCAACGATGCTCAGTCGTGTCGCAGGCGCCGTGAAGATTGCGCGCTACGTCGGCGTACCTGTGGACAGCGACTACATCTTCTCGAGGAACCTTGGTCGTATGAAAAGTCTAGCAGGGAAGCGGATACTGCTCATAGGATGCGGCACCGTCGGCGGCTTCTTGGCGCAGCATTTCGCACAAAGCGGTGCAGGCGCTGATGGCGGCCAACTAACGCTCGTCGATCCGGACATCCTTCAGGGCGCGAACATGGGTCGGCATCTTCTGGGAGCCCCATATCTAGACCGGAACAAGGCCGACGCTTGTGCGGAGTTCCTGACGGAGCAGCTCCCGCTTCTCGACATAATGAGCATTCCGCATTCGATACTGACGAAGCCGGAATTACTCGACCGGCAGGATCTCATCGTCGACGCCACCGGCGAGGAAGCCCTTTCGATCGCTTTGAACGAACGCGCCATTACGGGGCGACCGAACTTCCCGCCTTTGCTGTTCGTGTGGATCGAGGGAAATGGAGCGGCAGCGGTTGGCTTCATGTTGGACAGCCCAGACTGGGCTTGTTTGAAGTGTCTGCAGCCCGACTTGAGCGGACCTAAACGTTTCCGTTTAGTGCGCGGCGAAGTTGAGATCGAAAGCGGCAGAAATCTTGCCTGTGGCGATGCTTACTTCATCCCATTTCCGGTTTCGCGAGCGGCGACCGCCGCCGGGCTAGCGTGCGACATGGCTTTGGACTGGGCAAACAGCGATCTTCGGCAGAGGTGGAGATCGGTGACGATGGACCAACGCAAGGCCTTTCACATTGCAGACATTAACCCGAAAAAGTTTGATCACTGTCCAGCATGCGGTGACGCGCTCGCATGATCTTTCTAATAAAGGGGCGCCTTGTAACCGTCGCCGACGAGGTCATTAGCGCCACGTCGCGGTATGTCACTGGCTTCGAAATCGATCGCGAGGCCGGTGGAATCCTTCTCGGAAGTTATCGAGGACCGCACATCGAAGTCGTACGCTGTACGGAGCCGATGCCCGAAGATCGTCGAACTAGGTTTGGGTTCGTTCGACGGGACAAGGGGCATCAGCGTGCCGCCGAGAAGGTTTGGACCGAAAGTTCGGGAGCGATTAGTTTCGTGGGCGAATGGCACACGCACCCTGAGTGCTACCCGACCCCGTCCTACGTGGACCGCCGCTCGTGGCACAAGCAGATGGGCAGGCACGCCCCGAATCCTATGGTGTTCCTCATAGTTGGAACCGTGACCACTTACTGCGAAATCGGCAGTGACGGGCGACTGACCGAAATGGCGAAGGTCGGCTGATAGGTCGCGATGACATCAAGCCTGAGTTTGAGGGCTGCCGCAAGGCTCAGAGAAAAGTCGATCAGTCACTACAGCACGGTAAGCCGGAGAGTTCACGCCTCGCAGGAACGAGTTAACAGCTGCATAGCTTCCTAACTGATTATAGATTTGGAGTTCTATAATCGGTTCCCTCCACGATGAATCCCGGCTATCAGTCAAAGTGCTCGTATACTTATCCGTGATCAAATGTAGGGTCGCAACCGCTTTGGCACCAGTCCGCCGAATTGGCGGGGGGCGTGGCTAAACCGCGGAAGTGGAAATCGAATGGCCGCCGCTTCGGAGCATGGCGAGAAACACGATGAAAGCCGATGATCCAAAGCTCGAACAGAGCCGAAAGCAAGCGCATGAACGCCTTCAGCGGATTAACGACATGATGCTGACTGTGCTCAAAAACCACATCATGGTGGAACAGTTTCTGAACGACTTTCTCGCTGCATCGAAGCGATCTAGAAAACACAGCTTTGCTGGAAAGATCGACATAGCGGAGCGACTTGAGCCTAAAGAAATCGATGGACCTGTTTGGCAGCTTTTGAGGGATTGCAACAAGCTCAGAAATCAGATTGCGCATCAGTTTGATGAAAGCAAAGCACATGCGTGCATCGCGGCAGTTCGCAAATCTTACCAGGCTGCCCTCACGCCGAGACAAGCCGAAGCCGTGAAAGAGTTGAACGACATCCAAATGGTTTCCTGCTCTTTCGAGCTCTGCGCTGCCTACGTTGTTGCAGCGACCGATGGCAGGAAAGACGGAGGTCGTGCGCCTCGTCACCCTCCTGCACTGAATGAAGCGTCGCAATAGCCGGGTACGAAAGCGTCACTGGTCGTAGATCTGATCAAACCTGTAGCGGCGGACCATGATCATCTTTGACATTTAACGTTTAACTCACTTGAGGATTTCGTATGGATCTCCGGCTTTTGATTTTTTCATAAGAGCGACAGCGTCTTCCGAATACTTGTGTAAAATGCTCTTTCCATATTTCATTGCGCAGTGATATCGATTGTCGCTGGCCTTCAGATCAAAATTCTTGGCAGCTTTTATCCTGTCTATCTCATTTTGAGCTGTAACCCAATAATTTCCGCCCAGCTTTTTGGCTACTGCAGAAAGGGTGTAGGGGTAGTTGGCGGCTATAGCTGATGGGTTGCTAACTGTAGTCAGCCCAAAGAGTTTTGCAAAACTTTCCTGATCGGCAACGGCATGCTCTAACATTTGAAAGTCAGCTTGTATGGGGGTTCGCGGTAAATCGTGCCGTACCAGCTCGTAAGATCGGCTAAGAAGCGACCTCAGAATTTTAGGGCTCACATTCAGTGCTTGCTGGGACCCGAACGCATCATAGACCCATTTGAAATTGTCCGTTTCGATGCTGTTGATGCGAACGCTGCGCGATTCCTCAATGGCGATGAGCTTTTCCTTCGCCGGATGTTCGCTCTTTTGAGCGTTGTCTATCCATTCGGCTATAAAGACGTTCGATATGATTCCTCCTGAAACGGGCAGTGCCTCATCAATGTCAGAAAGGATTGCTCGAATGTTTGGATCGGACGCGCTGTAGCCGATAAACAGCAACGGATGCTCGCTGAAATATGTCAGGAGTTTTGCGCTCAGATATTTTTTCTTCTTGATGAATTCCGCGTAGTCAGATCTTGTGAACACAAGACTATTGGGTGCTGAAACGCACCCGTGTATTTTAAAGATCTCTCCTATTGAGACGCTGGCGCCCCGAATGATCTGTTGGCCTATTATCGGGGCGTATTCCGGAAATATCAGTTCCAGAAACTGGTCATAATTGGTGGTGATAATGGCGTGAGGCTTTATTTTCCGCAGAGCATCAAGCTCCTGAGCGAAGGGTGAATTTTTGCCGGGCGCGGATTTTGGCACTAAGCTCCGGAAATACTCAGAGATTTTGAATTTTATGTACGCGTGAGCGGGAACGTTCTCAGCAAAGAGTTCGGCTGGAAATTGCTTCCTTCCGGTTGACCATGCCCATTCTTGATAAAGACGTGCGAATTCTTCACCAATTTCGAGGGGCGACGATAATGACTGTTTGTAGTACGCGTAGTCCTTGTCGACTAGCGGGCATTCTTTCGCAAGGTAAGCAAGAAGCTCGTCCCAATTTGGGCCGTTGATATAGCGTTTTGATAATCCCGAGCCTATAAAAAGAATTGGCTGGCACGCACTTGTTTGAACGCAGCTTGCAATTTCATCGACAACCTCAGCTATGTACTGCGTGTGTTTGGTTTCGGACTTCTCGGTGCCCATACACTCTCCCGCTTTAGTTTGGCGCGCACTGTAGCTGTTGCCATAGCTTCACGAAATCATCACGGAGCGATCAGTGCGCTGGGTTGCACAATTCGGACTGGCGCACCGGTTAGTCGATGTTCGAGCAGCCCTGATCAACTCGGAAAGCCGGAGACGCAGGCGCCCACTCAAGGCGCTGAGAGATGCTTTAAGATCTGGCGCAGCATAGACGAAGCGTTCGTCATACCGAAGGTACAAGGTTTCAAAAAGCTGTTGCAGTCTAAGAGGACTGTTTTCAGCGGGAAACGTTGGTAGCAACGCTCCAAGGTCAGCATGAGCCATTTCCAAGAGCGCGAGCGACATGGCTTCATACCGTGATACGTCGTCACGTATGCCGCGAAGGCCAGTAAGTTCTCGCAAAGCGGAGTGAAAGCGGATGATGCTCTCGACTAGTTCGCCGCCCATCGCCATCGCTCACCGCGCTCGTTATAGCCTTTAAAGTTCTCTATGTGTTCCTGAACGCTGTGACAAGGGCAGTCTCGGTCCATTTCTTACGGATCAGGCGCCCGATCCAGGAGAGAGGGGAGAGGGAAAGGACGCGCATATATGAATAGCAGTGTACACGGTCAGAAATAGGTATATAATCCTAGATCTCTGACATTGGAGAACTCACCATGGCCGTCCTGAAATCACTCGCATTCACCGCCATCCCCAAGACCACCGGCAATCCGGTCCTGAGCCGCCGCGACCGGCTGGTCGAGCGGCTGGAGGACCAGAAGCTCCTCCTGAACGACCCGAACCACGTGCGGACCATCCAGCGGTGGGTCAAGGTCGACGGCGAGAAGCAGCCAGTCGAGAAGAAGCAGCGCGTCAGCCCGTGGTGGCGCACCGACTTCAATGGCCAGTACGTCATGTCGATCAAGTTCGGATCGAAGCCGGTCGAATTCGAGAAGGGGAAGGCCGGGATCGCCGCGCCGAACAAGGAGAAGCTCCTCGGCGTCATCGACACGCTGATCGCGGCCGTACGAGCCGGAGAGCTGGACGAGATCCTCGGGCAGGCGGCGAAGCTGCGAACCGTGCCGAAGAAGAAGGCCGCGTGACGCCGTCGTGGTGGACGAGGGCGGTGCTATCAGCGCTGCCCTTACTCCACGTTCGGACAATCTGATGCCTGCATACATGGACGAGCCTCCAGTCTTCTTAGTGATCGAGCGGCACCGGGCTGCGTTCTCGGCGCTCGAAAAGCACGTCGAGATTGTCGACCAACTGCACGAGGACAGCGAGGAATGGGCCTCGGGACAGCTCGAACTGTCGCGATTGGAAGACGAGGTGACGGAGGCTGCCTCGGCGATGACGACCGTGCAGCTCTCGTCCATCGCAGAGGTCGTGTCGCTGCTGTCCTACGTCGAGGATTTCAGCTCCAGCCACAGAGGGGGATACTTGCTCTGGCCAGAGAACATATCGGTCAGTCACAGAGAGGTGCCTTGGAGCTTTGCTCTATTCAACAACATCAGGGCAAGACTGGGCGGTGATATTACCAAATAGACTGCTCCAGTCAGTCGGCGGAGGCGGCAGAACAGTGCCTCCGTATGAGTTCGAACGCACTGCTGAGTTCTCTCTAATCGGTACGCTGTGCGTGCTGCCGTTCTGTCGACGCAAGCCCTGACTTCGTCAGCTCCGTTGCCGCCTTCGGATCGCGGACCCGCTTTTTACCGTAAAACTTTTCGATCATTTCCACCGACGTGCCCATGTTGGTGGCGAGCTGGAATACGCTGACGCCCTCGGACAGTCGCATGGTCGCGTAGGTGTGACGAAGCGAGTAGGGGACTCGCTTCTTTCCGTCCGACGAGTAGAGAACGCCGGCCCCTTTCAATGCCTGCTGGAAGCTGTTCTTGAAGTTCAAGATCGGCTTGCCATCCGGATGGCAGAACAGAGTTTCACTCGGTGAAATCGGTCTCCCGCTCTCATCGCGGCGATACTGCTCCAGCTCTGCCACCCATCGCTCGACACCGACGTTGCAGACCACCTCGCGCTCCCCCGTCTTGCCTCTGACGGTGAAGACCAATCGGCGATCACCGGTGAGAGTCTTGGTGTAGGAGATGTCACGCCAAGTCAGTCGCCGGGCCTCGCCCGTGCGTATGCCGCTATTGCCGAGGATGAGGATGTAATAGCGAAGATACAATCGGTCCCGCTTGCCTCGGACGACCGGCTTCGTAAGATACTCGCAGAGCGCCTGCCACTCAGCCTCCGGAATGTCGGGTCTTGGGTTCGGCTTGACCGGTCGTGTGACGATCTCCGGTAGCTCGCGGATGTGTCGCTTTCGTCGCGCGTACCGGAAGAACTTGTTGAGCGTAGACCTTTCATTGCGGAGCGTTGAAGGGGCCGGCACCTCCGGCTGCTGGTATCTCCACTCCATGTACTGGGCCATGACGTCATCGGTGATGACGTCGACCCGATAGTCACCGAGGAAATTTCCGGCCCACAACCTGAGGCGGCGAAGGTTGCCTCGGACGAGTTCGAGCTTGTTAGGCTCGGTCTCCCTCTCAAGGACCTCCGTCCATTCCTCAAGCAGCTTTCGAAAGGTCGGGGCATTGATCGACTCCCCGCGACGAGCCCGACCCTCCAGTTCGAAGTAGAGGTCCTCGGCGAACCGTCTGGCTTCGAAGTCATCGGTGGTCTTGGCCGACTTGACCACGAACCCTTTGATCCTTGGGAGCTTAAGGCGAACGGTCCATTTCGGGTTCTGATGATCGGCCCTCTTATAGAGGACGATCCGTCCATCGGACCTCAGGTCCAGGTAGTCACGGTAATGGGAATGGTTTTGGGTCAACCAGCGACCCTCCAGATGTCCTAGGAAGTAAATCCTGAGTAAATCAAGAGGGTCCGAACGGACATAGGGAAGGAGGGTTTTGAACAGCCCGTCAGGCTTGGGGGTTCGAAAGCCGTTTGAAGGTCCTGCAGGTCACCTTCGTGATCTGGCCTCTGGAATGACAGGCGGAGCAGACGATGAGGTTCTCAGTCTTCTTTTCAAGGAGGCCGGGGACGTCGACGGCGATGACATCGGTCGAATGAATGCCCTTGTCCATGCAGGTCAGGCAGAACATCTTCATCGTCGACGCTGGGTGTTCTGCTCGGCCCGGCTGAAGCGTATTTGAACTCCGGCGGTCGGTGTGGCGGCGATCGACATCTAAATGACTTTTCCGTCTTCCGACCTGAAAACCTACTTTGATTTGTTACGCTCGTAATTTACTGCGGCTGACCACACCTCAGAAATTTTCTTGCAGCTCCATCTTCCATTCTCATCTTTCAGGCCGCGAACGGCTTGTCGGGTCACAGGGAACAAGTTTGCCTCGTTCAGCTGGCCATTCACTTCGGACTTTCTGAAGTTGCTCGTAACGGCCCGATTCAATCTCCAAATCTCTTCTTCCGTTAGACTTTCCGTTGCCGGGCGCCAAATGGTCTCAGGGTTTTCAGGACGAGGGAAAAAGCATTTCTGGATACCCATGCCCAGTGCGACGGAGCTGATAACTATCCAAGCCTGGGCGGATTCTCTTGAGTTCATATCCGCCATGCGCCCCATCCTTCTGAGAATGCGTTCCGACGCATCGTCATCAGCATCGAGTATTGAGAGATCTACAGCGCCTGCTTTCTGAGAGAGGGTGGAATCTGGCAAGACGATGTTGATCAACCCAGCGAAAATGCAGACGATCCCAACTCGATAGAATCCCCGTCCTTTAACGCATTCCTCGCGCATAATTCCGCATCCAGCATGCTGCTTGATTGGGGGTGACTACCTGGACCGCTTGACGTATTCCCCGAAGCCGGAGTTCTGGAGAAAGGTGGTCGCTTCCCTGCACGCAGCTCGTGTGTCCGACGTGTCGAATAAGTCGAGAACCTTGAGAGTTTCCCGTTGCATCCTCCCCGAGGCATATTCGGAATTCGGCGCTCCGTCTGGTGGCAGTCGAAAGAGCGTAGCTACCTCGTCAGCCTTCACCTTACGAATGTTGGGACAACGTGCTCCACCACCAACGACCAACAATGAGGCGCGAACCCTGACATCGATCTGTCTGAGCATATTCCACCGTTTCTTATCGTCGTCGTCCGGAAGCACGTCGATCCCAAGTAGACCGGCTTTCTCCAATGAAAGAACAGAGATCTTGTCAGGCGGCGCTGCCGTTATGAATTGGATCGCCTCTCTCTCAAGCCCAATATGTGTCAGATAAGAGCCGATATCCGCGTTGCCCATTCCGGTCTCAACTTGTTTGCCTTCCTCCGTCGTCATATAGGCCGCATGGAAGCCGATCGGCGCATCCGACCTGTAGTATCGCCGGGCACCGGAGACCCAGATCAGCGCGCAGGCCGAATAACATCCCTTTCCTGCAACGACCGACGTGGCCCATCCACGCATGCGGATCTGCGCCCCTATATCCAGCGCCTCGTTGACAAGTCCGCCCGGCCCCAAAAGACCCACCAGCATCTTTCCGCCTCGAGGCATCGCCCTACGGAAGGCCGCGGCATCCCCGTCCTCGATGCGGCCAGAAACAACGACCAATCCTGCATTGTCCCTGTCAGGAAGCGCAAGAATTTCGATGTCCGCACCGGATCCTTCGGTTGAAGCAAACACGGAGGCCATGACCGAGAAGACCAATGCCATGCGTACCGTATTCATGCTTCAATAACCTGCGCTTTCAGCTTGCGAAACTCGCTCTGGTCGATGACGCCATCGTCCAGCAGTCTCTTCAGTTCGGATATCTGCGTCGCGGCATCAGGAGCCGAGAGTCGAAGATAGGCTGGATCGTTGGCGCCGAAGTTCAGTCCGGACTCGCCGCCGTCAGATCCATACTCATCCTCGGAACGGTGAATGGCATGCATTGACCACAGGAGGGCGAGCAGCCAGCCAAAGCCAGTCAGCCCGCCAGCAATGTTGACGACTGCGATCAAATAACGGTTCGGATGCCGGCGCCAGAATGCGATGATCGTCGGCAGGCAATAGCCCATCAATACGGGGAGTAATAAAAGAAGTACGATCCAAGGGTTCTCGATGGACATCGGTCACTCCAATAATCAGACCACGTGGATTATAATCGACAGAAATACCAGCGTACAGACAATTGTGACGCTGAGTCCGTGGACGATTAGTCCACGTGCGGGCCGCATGGCCCGATGGAGAACTACAGAAAAATCCTGGGAAAGAACGTCCGGTCAGCCCGCAAGGAATTGGGCTGGTCGCAGGAGGACTTGGCGTTCGAGACGGAAATCGACCGGACCTACATCTCCGGGATCGAGCGAGGGCTTAGAAACCCGTCGCTCGACATGCTGGTCAAGCTGGCCAAGACTTTGAAGATGACGCCTCCCGACTTGTTGCGGAAGTAATCTCAGAGCCGAGGGTGCCGATTCTGGCCCCTGCTTTTCCTAATCGAACATCGCAACGCAATCTATTTCAACGTCGGTGCCCGCACGATGCAGCGTTCCACCGAAGCACGTGCGTGTGACTTTTTCGCCTGCGAAATACTCACGAAAGGTCTCATTGAAGCGCGGGAAGTCGCTGACGTTGCGCAAGATCACCCGCATATTAACGATATTCTTCGGGCCTGCGCCGGCCGCTTCAAGAATGGTCATGAGGTTGTCGAGCGTCTGACGCGTCTGCACGACAATGTCGCCGGGAACGACTTCACCCGTGGCGGGGTCGAGCGAACCCTGGCCGGAAACGAACAGCATATTGCCGAAGCGGATGGCCTGTGCGAGCGGAGAAACGGCCTGACCGGGCGTGAAGCCTGTGGTCGGCGCCTTTGACGAAGTGATGATTTCCTTGGGCATGCTTTTCTTTCAAGACGAGAGGATGTATTAATCGGCGAGGATGCCGTTACGCGTCGGCGCTGACGGCTGCGCGGAGACCAGCCTTTTCGAGACGCGGCAGGACCTCACGGCCGAAGCGTTCCAGACCGCCTTCGTAATCCAGCCAGGTCAGCAGGAAGCCATCGACACCGGCCTTCGATAGGTTCGTGAATAGGCTTGTGATGTGGTCGGCATCGCCCACCAACGGGTAGCCAGCAAAGCCGGCCTTCAGAGCGTATGAAAGCTTGGCTACGGCCTCCGGTGGCATCGTCTTGGTGTCGATGGCGTTGTTATTGATGATGTTCTGTACCGGAGCGTCATCGCCTTGCGTGACGATGTAATCGTAGGCGTAATCCTGCGCCTCTTTAACAGTGTCTTTCAGCACTACATAGGCCGACATCCAGATCTGGATCTCCTTGCCGAATTTCGTGCGCGCTTCGTTACGATATTCCTCGACCTGTTTTTTGATTGCGGCCGGATCGGGATTATGCGCCGACACAAAAGCGATGTCGCAATGCTTGGCGGCGAACTCGCGTCCGCGCGGTGAGCGACCGGCATTGAGCAATACCGGACGCGACTGGACGCCATGCGGTTGATTGAAGGCAGCTTTCAGATTGTAATTCTTGCCCTCGTAATCGAAGCTTTCGCGCCCTTCCCAGAGCCGATCGAAAATGTGCATCCATTCTTCGGCTAGTTCGAAACGGTCGCTATGCTCTTTCACGTCATAGCCGAACAGTTGCATATCAGGAGGATACCAGCCGAGCACGAGGTTCATGCCTGCGCGCCCGTTGGAGATGAGATCGACCGTGGCCTCGGCCTTCGCCGCAAACACCGGGTGGATCAGCGTGACATGCAGCGTACTGATTATGCCAATCCGCTCGGTGACAGCGGCGACAGCGCCAGCCCAAGCAAAGGTTTCCATCAGGTCGCCGCTATAATGATTGTCGCCGCCGAAGGATTTCCAATGGGCGGCCGACACGAAGCCTTCGAATCCTAGTGCCTCGGCTTTTTGTGCCAGTCGAACATTCGCATCCCATGTGCAGTTGAATCGGTCGGGATGAAAGGTGAAAGCGGCGCCGTTTCCGTTGGTGGCGAACACGCCGAGTTTGACGCGATTTTTTGAATCGCGGATCGGGTTTGACGCCGGAGTTTTGCGATGGGCCATAGTATGTTTCCTCACGTTTACATGTCTTTTTAGCGATGGATACGGTCGCTCAATGGGCTGACGTCGTGCCCTTGATGGCCTCGGTCCGGACGATATCGGTGACGTGATCGCGCAGCGCGATAAAGGCCTGATCGCTACGCATCTCATAGCGGCGGGGGCGCGGCAGATCGACATCGATCACTTCGCAAATCCGGCCGGGATGCGCGGTCATGACCACGGTCTTGTCGGCAAGATAGATGGCTTCGTCGATATCATGGGTGACCAGCACAACGGTCTTTCGTTGCTCTTCCCAGATCTCGAGTAAAAAGTCCTGCATGATGGAGCGGGTTAGTGAATCTAGTGCGCCGAACGGCTCGTCCATCAGTAGAGTCGATGGATTGATCGCCAGCACGCTGGCAATGGCCGCCCGCTGGCGCATGCCGCCCGATAACTCCGCCGGACGCCGGTCGCGAAAGGCCAGAAGTCCAGTTCGCTGCAACATCCTTTCGACCACCTGCCGGCGATCGGCTTTTCCTTTGTTGGCGCGCAGCGACAGCCCGAAGCCGATATTGTCCTCCACCGAAAGCCAAGGAAACAGCGCGGTCTGCTGAAAGACGACGCCGCGATCAGGTCCCGGCTTATCAATCAGTCGGCCATCGACGCGCACATGGCCAACCGTCGGCGTCTCGAATCCCGCAATCAGGTTCAGAAGCGTGGACTTGCCGCAACCACTTGCGCCCACCAGCGTGACGATCTGCTTTTCCTCAACCGCGAGGTTGACGTCGTCCAGTGCGGTAATGGAATTGCCGCCGAGCTGAAAGCGCTTCGTGACAGATGAGATGCTAATGCTCCCCACCGAACGTCTCCTTTGTATTCCAGCTGAGCAGGATATCGCGGACGAGAACAACGAGGCGATCGCTCAGAAATCCGAGCAGGCCAATGCTCAGCATCGCCGCGATCACGACATCGTTGCGATAAAAGAGGTAAGCATCATTGAGCAAGTAGCCGAGGCCGCTCCGCACTGCGAGAATCTCAGCCACCACCACGAGCACCCAGGCGATACCCATCGACAACCGCACACCGGTCAGGATTGAAGGCAACGCCGCCGGCAGG
>Ga0164243_10005062_pt1 | contig 20272 bp, 16 predicted proteins | sample OricompcompostOP_FD_108781 | JGI IMG/M metagenome (GOLD analysis project Ga0164243, IMG submission 108781) | Organic Plus compost microbial communities from Emeryville, California, USA - Original compost - Organic plus compost (OP) | ecosystem: Engineered > Solid waste > Mixed feedstock >...
CGAAGCGACCGCGGGATCGCCCCACCCCAGGAGCCCGGCGCCGAGGTCGACGACGTCGACCACGTGATCGGGCTCCTTGCCGGTGAGGGTCGACGCCAGCAGGCTCGCCGCCGTCAATGTCCTCGACGCAGGCTTCGGGTTGCCTGCCACAACGGAAACGATCACGATGCTTCCCCTTCGAATGTCGCGGTGTTGATCTCACCAGCAGCGTGCGCGCGCGACATTGCCGAAGCGTCAAGCGATCATTTCACACAGATTGCGCCACAGAGCCCACCCGATCTGCGCCGGTGTGGGCCTCGCGCGAATCGGTGAACGCCGATTCCCGCCCGGGCGGAACAGGATTCGGATCGGGGCACCACGTCAGATCGGAGTGGTCGACCTGCGATTCGAAGCGGACCAGGTCGGCGCGGAAACGGTCGAAGACGATCTCCAGAGGTGCGCCGTCGGCGGCCGTGTAGAGGATCTCGCGGGACAGCAGGGTCTCTCCGGGGGCGGCACCCAGGAGGCGGGCGGTGCGATCGTCGGCGCGTTCGGCGCCGATGGAGACCGCCGCGCCCCCGGGCGCCACGCCGAAGAACTCGGCGAGCGTCCGTGCCATCGAGATCGGCTTGTCGCGCAACAGGTTCGGATCGGCGTTGAACCGCGGTGAGAAGTAGGCGCTGCGCATCCCGATGGTCTCGCCGCGGGCGATGAAGGAGTTCTCCACGAGGCGGACGACATCGTCGTCGATCTTCAACCGGGAACGGACCAGCGGAAACGTCGGGACGATGCATTGATCGGTCACCTGTATGTGGACCTGTTCGCCGCCGGTCACCGCGATGTCGTCAAGCGCCACACCGAGATCGCGGCGGTTGACCCGGGTTCCCACGCGTGGCCGGCGGATCACGACGCCGGTCTCGCTCAGCTCGTTGAGCGCGGCGCGCACCGAACCCCGACTGGAGTTGAACATGATCATGAGGTCTTCTTCGACCAGCTGCGCGTCGATGTCGATGGTGCCGTTGCGAATCGAGGCGAGTATCAGGTCGCGCACGCGGCGAGAGGACACCTGGCGCCCACGCGCCGAACCTCCGCGCGAACGGGGGTGAAAGCTGGGTGGCGTCGTCATGATCAGGTTCCGATCGTGAAGAGTGGGGGTTGAACGGCCGATGCAAAGGGAGTCTAAGGACTCTTGCGGCCGAGGTCGCGCCGAGTAGCGCGCATCACATTCGGCGCAAAACCGATGCGATCGGAGACCCCGACCTCTTGACCTGCGCAGATCGGTTCCATCTCCCGTTTGTGAACCCGCGCAATTGATCAGTCACGCCGCGACGCGGGTTTCGAAACAAATCGACCACAGGATCAGGTCCCAACAGATTGATCGACCCGTGGATGGGAGGAGTCGAGTGACCGTCGATATACGAGTCGACACGGGCATCGCAGATCCGACGCTCGTGACCGGAACCGCCGATGGCGGAACCGGGACAAAGGGATTCGGTGCGCAGTCGGTGCTGTCCCGACTGTCGGAGTGGGCCTGGGTGGGCCGCGCCGCCGGCCGCGCGATCGTGAACTTCCTCATCTTCGTGGTGGCGGCCTTCTTCCTCGTCCAGCTGATCCCCGGCGACCCGCTCGTGTCGTCGTCCGGCGGCCGCCTGTCCGGCGAGGCGCTGGGGAAGGCGCGAGAAGTGTACGGACTCAACGGGTCCCTGGCCTCCCAGTTCTGGTCGTATCTGACCTCGCTGTTCAGCTTCGACCTCGGGGAGTCGATCGCGACGGGTCGCCCGGTCGCCGAGGACATGGCCACGCGCATCCCCGCGACGCTCGAGCTGATCGGGACCGGCCTGTTCTTCGCCTGCCTCGTCGCCCTGCCGATGTCGTACTTCGTCGTGACCAAGCCGACCAACCGCTTCTCGAAAGTCCTGCGCTCCTACGCGAGTTCAGCAGGTGCGATCCCCGAGTACGTGGTCGGCATCCTGTTCCTGTTCGTCTTCTTCGCGACACTGGCCTGGGTGCCCGCACCGTCGGGGCGTCTGGATCCCATCCTCATGCCACCGGCCGAGGTCACCGGGTTCCCGATCCTCGACGCGTTCATCGCCGGCGACGCCGAGGCCGCCAACTCCTACATCTCCCACCTGATCCTCCCGGTGGCGGTGATGGTCGTCTCGCACACGGCGATCCTGGTGAAGTCGCTGATCCTCGCGCTCGACACCGAGATCGACAACCCGGCAACGCGATTCCGGATCGCCTCGGGTGCCCCGCGGCGCATCGTGATCGCCAGCGTGTACCGCCGGGCGCTGCCCTCGGCGGTGGCGATGCTGGGCATGATCTTCGGTCTGCTCCTCGGCGGCGCCGTGGTCCTGGAATCGCTGTTCGGCCTCGGCGGCCTCGGCCAGTACGCGGTCGACGCGGTCCGCGCCTCGGACGTCTTCGCGCTCCGCTCGTTCCTGGTCGTGATCGCCGGTCTCTGCCTGATCGTCTACTTCCTCACCGAGGTGGCCACCGGTCTCCTCGACTCCCGCCGCCGCGACTCGCGAAACCAGGAGGTCTGACATGGTGATGCCAACGCTGAAGAGCACCTCTGAGACCGACGTCGACCGATCGGCGGGCAGGTCCGCCGGAGCCGTCGCCGGCCTGCGTCGCCACGCCGCGCTCATCCCGTTCGGAATCCTGTTGCTGTTCGCGGTGATCGGGCCGATCGTCGCCCCGCAGCCGGCGACCGAGGTGGTCGGGACACCGTCGACCGCGCCGTCGGGAGACCACTGGTTCGGCACCGACTCCAACGGGTTCGACGTCTTCTCGCGGACGCTCACGGCCTTCCGCCTCGACATCCTCATCGCGATCGCGGTCACCCTGCTGGCGACCGTCGTGGGCATGGCCATCGGCGCGATCGCCGGCATGTACGGCTCCAGGGGAGGTCTGCTCGGCGTGATCGCCGGAACGCTCGGCCGCACCATCGATCTCGTCCAGGCGCTGCCGGTGATGATCGGCGGGCTGGTGATCGTGTCCTTCTTCGGGCGCAACGAGGTCGTGGTCTCGATCGCGCTGGCCCTGGTGCTGATGCCCTTCCAGGGACGTCTGATGCGCACCGAGGTCCTGCGAACCCGCAACGACGGGTACGTCACCGCAGCCCGCATGAGCGGCGAGTCCGAGATCCGGATCCTGTTCCGCCACGTGATCCCGAACTCGTGCGCACCGGTTCTCGAGAACGCGTCGGCGATCTTCGGCATGGCCATCATCTTCTGCGCCGGCCTCGGGTTCCTGGGAGTCGGAATCCCGCTCCCGACCGCGGAGTGGGGCAACATGCTCGCCGACGGCGCCGCGGACGCCGCGGTCGGCCGGTGGTGGCCGGCGCTCTTCCCGGTGCTCGCACTCGCCTACTCGGTGTGGGCCGCATCCAAGGTCACCACCTTCATCTCCCGCCGCCGGCGGACCTGATCATCCCGGCCCGCCCGACCCCTCGTGCCAGGTCCTCGTGCACACCGCGTCGTGCACATCTCGTCTCGACAACCTCGAAGTAGAACGGAGTCCTCGATACCCATGAAGTCCACCAGGAAGAGACTGTCCGCTCTGATGAGCGGCACCGCGCTCACCCTCGCCGCCGCGCTGACGCTCAGTGCCTGCGGCGGCTCGTCGGGGGACTCGGCCGAGGGCGGTGTGGTCATCGTGACCGCCGCCCAGCCGCCGAGCTTCAGCTACGAGAGCACCCCCACCGGCTACGAGGCCGCGGAGTTCTGGCTCAACACCGGCGCCACCCTGATCCGCAATCCCTATGTCGAGGGAACCGACGGACTCGCGGCCCACCAGGAGCTGTTCAAGTTCGAACCGGTCCTCGCCAAGAGCTACGACGTGAGCCCGGACGGCAAGGTCTTCACCTTCGACCTCAACACCGACGCCAAGAGCGCCTCGGGCAACTCGCTCGACGCCGACGACGTCGTCTTCTCCTTCAAGCGCAAGTTCGAGGTCGACACCAGCATCGTGGCGTTCGTCAGCGCCCCGGTCATCACCTCGCCCGACCAGGTCAAGAAGATCGACGACGACACCGTCACGATCACCATCGACGATCCGGCGCACGGTTTCACCTTGCTGTCGCTGCTGTCGAACCAGCCCTACACCATCTACGACTCCGACGTGCTCAAGGCACACGCGACCCCCGACGACCCGTACGGCGTCGAGCACTCGAAGACCAACGCCGACTACGGATTCGGTGCATACAAGCTGGTCAGCTACACCCCCGGCCAGCAGATGGTCTACGAGGCGAACCCGGGTTACGCGCTCGGCGAGCCCGAGGTCAAGAAGATCGTGCAGCGCGTCGTCGCCGACGCCGGCCAGCGGTCGAACCTGGTGAAGAGCGGTGACGCCGCCATCGCCACCCAGCTGCGCCCGGCCGACCAGGTGGCCCTGAGCGACGCCGGCGCGGCCCAGATCTTCGACGTCCCGAGCAACGCCTACGTCTACGTGCCGCTGACCACCACCAAGGCGCCCTTCGACAACGTCGACGTCCGCCGCGCGTTCGCCCACGCGGTGCCCTACGAGGCGATCATGAAGGACGTCTACAAGGGGCGCCTCGGGCCGATCTCGTCGATCCTCAACGACACCCTGCCCGACTTCAACGGCAGCGGCCTGAACCCGAACACCTTCGACCCGCAGAAGTCGCTCGAGATCCTGAAGAACGCCGGCGTCAGCACCCCGGTCAAGTTCGAGCTGACCATCAACAACGCCGTCCCGGATCTCAAGGAGACCGCCGTCCAGATCCAGACCGCGGCCCGCGCAGCAGGTTTCGAGATCACCCTCAACGAGGTGAACTCGGCGGTCTTCCAGGAGGGCCTGGCCGCCAAGACGTTCCAGGCGTCGATGGGTCGCGACTACGCGGTCGTCCAGTCCCCGCCGTACGTGTTGTCGCTGTTCTACACCCCCGGCTCGCCCATCAACTGGCCTGACTTCGACTACGCCCCGCTGAACAACGCGATCGCCGCCGGCAACAAGGCCGGAGAGCCGCTCACTCCGGCGGCCTGGGCGGAGTGGAACAAGGCCGAGCGGGTCCTGCAGGACCAGATGCCGACCGTGTACATCGGATACGTCCAGCCGCTCAACGCCTTCCGCAACGGTCTCGGCGGCTACGTGTTCCGTACCGACAGCGTCATCGACTACTCGGTGCTCAAGCCGTGACCACGCTCACCGAGTCGGTTGCTCCCGAGACGAAGAGCACGCACGAGGCGCCGTCGCCGGTTCTCGAGGTGGTGGACCTGACCATCCGCTACGGCGGCGTGGAGAAGATCCACCCCACCTCGTTCACCATCGGGACGCGCGAGCGGGTCGCCATCGTCGGCGAGTCGGGGTCGGGCAAGTCCAGCATCGCCAACGCACTCGGCGGGTTCATCCCGCCGGGTGTGGGCGAGGTGGCCGCGACGACGATGTCGCTGTCCGGTCGTTCGCTGCTCGATCTGCCGGCCAAGCGGATTCCCGATCGCCGCCAGGGCATCTCGATGATCTTCCAGGACGCCATGAGCTCCCTCGACCCGATCTGGTCGGTCGGCAGCCAGCTGATGGCGGTCCTCCCGAAGGGCAGGTACGGGTCCCGCAAGGAGCGTGCCGCCGCCGCGGAGGAGCGCCTCGAGCAGGTGGGGATCGTCGATCCCCGACGGGTGATGTCGTCGGTGCCCGGGCAGCTCTCCGGCGGCATGCGCCAGCGCGTGATGATGGCCATCGCCCTGGCGTCCGAGCCGGAGCTGCTCATCGCCGACGAGCCGACCAGCGCGCTCGACGCCTCGCTGGCGGTGTCGGTGATGGAGCTGATGACGGGGCTGACCGTCGCGAACGGCGCGTCGCTGGTGTTCATCACCCACGACATCGCGCTCGCCCGCCGGTTCGCGGACAAGGTGCTCGTGATGCAGAAGGGCGAGGTCGTCGAGACGGTGGCCGCGCGCGACCTCGACCACGCCCGCCACCCGTACACCCGTGGCCTGTTGCAGTGCATGCCGACGCTGAGTTCGGCCCAACTCGACCGTCTCCCGACGCTGGACACGGTCATGACCGAGGAGCCGGCGGCATGAGCACCATCATCGAGGTCGTCGACGTCCACAAGCAGTACGGCCGCAAGGTGACCGCTGTGGGCGGCGTCACCACCAAGCTCGAGAGCGGCCGGTCGGTCGGGATCGTCGGCGAATCCGGCTCCGGCAAGTCGACTCTCGGCAAGATGATCGTCGGACTGACCGCACCGACGTCGGGTCAGGTCCTCGTCGACGGACGAGACCTGAGCCGGTTGCTGGAGCGGCGTCCCGGGCGCCTCGAGTACCGCCGCAAGGTGCAGCTCGTCGCCCAGGACACCACGACCACCTTCGACCCGCGCCGCATCGTCCGCGAGGCGATCCGGCGTCCCGCGCAGATCCTGGGCGGCCTGGACTCGAAGGCGGCCGACGATGCGGTCGACTCGATCGTCGCGGACCTCGGCATCGCCCCGGAGCTGGTCGAGAGGTATCCGCATCAGCTCTCCGGCGGTCAGCGGCAACGCCTCTCGATCGCACGCGCACTCGTCGTGCACCCCGTCATCCTGGTCTGCGACGAGGCGGTCAGCGCCCTCGACGTCTCGGCCCAGGCCGTGGTGCTCAACCTCCTGAAGGACTACGTCACGACGCATTCCCTCGGGCTGGTGTTCATCTCGCACGGTCTTCCCGCGACCGCGTTCATCACCGACGACCTGCTGGTGATGAACCGCGGGAAGGTCGTCGAATCGGGCGAGACCATGTCGCTGCTCAACGCGCCGTCGAACGACTACACGCAGACCCTCGTCGGCGCCTACCAGGCCATGGAAGCAGTGGCCTGACCCTTCGGATCACCGGTGGCACTCGCTGCCGACCAACAGTTCTCGCGGTGGGCGGACCCCATCGCAGGTATTTCACGACAGGAGATTCACATGTTCCATATGGGTTGGTTCCTCGGAGACGGCTTCGGCATTCACCCCTGGAGCCCGACGAACGGTGACGGTCCCTGGACCGGCACCAACCACCTGGACTGGATGAAGCCCGACATCCACGTCGACATGGCCAAGAGCCTCGAGCGAGCCGGCTTCGACTACATCCTCATCGAGGACACCTCGATGGTCGAGGACTCCTACAAGAACTCTGCCGAGACCTCGCTGCGCCGCGGCTTCATGGCGCCCAAGAACGATCCGCTGCCGCTGGTCCCGCTGATGACCCAGCAGACCAAGCACATCGGCATCATCCCGACTGTGTCGACCATCCAGTACCCGCCGTTCCTCGCCGCCCGTGCCTTCACCACCCTCGACCATCTCACCGAGGGACGCGTGGGCATGAACGTCGTCACCAGCGTCACTGACCGCGTCGCCCAGAACTTCGGCTACGAGCGTCACCTCGAGCACGACGAGCGCTACGAGATGGCGATGGAGTGGATCGACGTCGTCAAGGCGCTGCAGAACTCGTGGGAGGAGGGCGCCGTCATCGCCGATCCCTACGCCGGCGTCTACGCCGACCACACCAAGGTCAACCCGATCGAGTTCGTCGGCAAGTTCTTCAAGTGCCGCGGCCCGCTCAACACCATCCCGGGACCGCAGCGCGAGGTGCCGGTCTGCTCGGCCGGCAGCTCGGAGCTGGGCCGCGTGCTCGCCGCCAACTACGACGACACCCAGATCGCGATCGTCAAGGACGCCGCGGCGGCCAAGGCCTACCGCGAGGACATCCGCGCCCGCGCGGCCGCCGCCGGTCGCAACCCCGATCACATCAAGGTGCTGTTCATCGCGACCCCCACGATCGCGGCGACCGACGCCGAAGCCCAGGCCGCCTACAAGGCCGCGCAGGCATTCCGCAAGACGGACAAGGCCATCGAGTACAACCTGTGGAACATGTCCTACACCTCGGGCGGCCGGATCGACTTCGGTGCGATCGATCCCGACACCAAGGTCCGCGACATCGACCTCAGCAAGCAGAACGGCGAGTACACCTCGATCGCCGGCCTGTTCGAGGGGCGCGAGGACGAGACCCTGCGTGAGGTCGTCGCCTCGAGCTTCCAGGTCAAGGACATGGGCCTCATCGGTTCGCCGTCGACCATCGCCGACAAGATGGGCGAGATCATGGAGGAGGCCGGCGGCGACGGCTTCCTGTTCTACCTGCCCACCACCCGCATGAACCTGGCCATGATCTCCGACGGCCTGGCCCCGGAGTTGCGTCGTCGCGGCCTCATTCGCGAGGAGTACACCGGCTCGACCCTGAAGGAGAACCTGCGCGCCTTCTGATCTCCCCGGGCCGCCGAACGAGAGACGCTGTGCCCCTGCACGCCACGGTGTGCAGGGACACAGCGGCCTGGAGGTCAGAGCCCTCGCGGAGACGGGTATTGCCGGGGTTACTTCTTCCGTGCTGCCGCTCGCGCATGCGGCACCATCCTGATCCGCTTGGGCAACCGCGGGATGATCAGCCTCGACTGGACAGCGATGAGCCGGAACAAGAACCGGCGCCCCCGGCCCCAGTCGATGCCCAGCAGGCCCCGCAGTTCCGGGGTCAGCAGACCGGCGGTCACGGTGCCGACGACGAGCCCGGCCACGGGGCGGATCGTGGAGTTCCAGAGGAACGGGATGCGCAGGACCGGGATGTGCGGCGGCGGCTTCGGCGAGGTCGCCACCGCGAACACCCGGTCGGTCATGTCCGACCGCTCCAGCCGGGTCCGCGTCATCTCGTCGAACCAGTCGCAGAACGACGCCCAGTCGGCCGGCATGTCCTGTTCGCGGACGCCGTACATGCGGCCCACGCGTCGCATCTCGAGGTAGAACTGCTCGACCTCGCCCGGCTTCCAGCCGCGCCCGAGTTCCTTCTGCTGGGTGTACACACCGTGCACGAGGCTCGCGTGGACCCAGTGGAACGCCTCGGGGTTCAGCGAACTCCACCGCGTGCCGTCCGGGTTGCGGCCCTTGATGTCCCGATGCCGTTCGCGGAGCCGCCGGGCCATGTCGAGGGCGTCGTCACGCCCGTAGACGACACCCATGATCATGTTCAGCGTCCGCTCGGCGCGGCCGTACGGGTCGGACTCGAAGACCGAGAACTCGCGGACACCGGTCGCCACGACCGGGTGCGCGACGTCGATGAGCAGGCGCCGGGGCGCGCCGAGGACGAAGGTGAGATCGCCGAAGACCTTCCACGCCACCGAATCCGGACCGAGCGGCGTGATGTCCGCGTCGTCGGTTGCCGGCGTCTGTGCGCCGATCGCGTCCGTTGTCATCGGCCTTCGCTCATTCCCGGGTAGAAGGGGTCGACCTGGAAACAGGGTACGGGGGTGGCCTCGGCAGGTGTCAACGCGTTCTTCACGTGCCGCCAGGTGCGCTCGCTGAAGTTGATCGACAGGTGTTCGGAGAGGTCGACCGGGCAGTCCTCCTGCAGGAGGATGTTGGTGACGTTGTCCCCCTTGAGGAAGCCGTTGGTGAACGGGGTGGCGATCTCGTCGTACTTCGTCACGATCGTCGTGTAGTGCGGGCCCGGTTTGGTGTCGCCGTTGCCATACACCTTGCGGACCAGGTCGGAGTACTGCGCCTGCTGGGCGAACGCCGGGAAGAGCGCCTTGAAGATCTCGTAGCCGACGGGACCGAACGGGGGGATGAAATACCGGACATAGGTGAGCATGTCGCCTGTCGACCCGTGGTTTCCGGGGGCGATGCCGATGAGCTTGTCGACCTTCTTGTCGCCGCCGAGGAAGTCGATGTAGTAGTGCGGCAACAGGCCGCCGCCCTGCGACCAGCCGACCAGGTCGACCTTCTTCGCGCCGGTCCGGCGCAGGATGCGGTCGATCTGACGCGAGATCTCCCGGCCCGAGCGCTCGATGTCGGCGAGGCCCTGGATCGGGAACGTCGGGATCGGGGTGATGTTGCCGTAGTTGAACGTGTATACGCAGTAGCCGTTGTTGGCGAGATACGGGGCGCCTGCGTTGTACGCCCACTGGGTGGTGGCCGTGGCGTTGAGGAGGACGACCGGGTTGGGACGCTCCTTCGTGAGCCGGCACGACGGGTCGTTGGCGCCCGGCGGAGCCCAGTTCGGGTCCACGGTCTGCTGCAGCGCGCTCGGGATCGCGGATCGGAAATCCCAGGACACGGGGTATTTCTTCGCAGGCGCTGCCGCTGCCGTGCCGGTGGCGACCAATCCGCTCGCCGCCATCACCGCGCATGCCGCCGCCGCGGTCACCATCGTCGTCAATCGTCGAAAACCGAACATGATCCTCCGCCTCGTCTATCTGATGACGGATGTTGTCAGACCTGTCCTCGTTTCGCAACGAATTCGTGACCGCCGCGCGGTAGAGAGTTGGTCGTTAGCGGATGAAAACGATATCGGGTGACGACTTCGGCTGGCGCACAGCGACTTTCCGAAGAACCGGACAGAACGCCCAGACGGCGACCTAGTCTGGCGTTTACATCGGCACCTCGTGGCCGGCACGTTCCGGGCCGGTACCGCCGGGTGCCGTACCGGGTGGCGCGATGCGCGGCTCCGGCCGCGGAAGGTGGGTTCACATGGTCTCGGTGACCTCGGCGGTGGGAACGGCGGTCGAATCGGTCCAGGACGCGGTCGGCGCACTCAAGGTGCTCGTGCGCTCCGGCCTGCTCAACCCGACGAATCCCAAGGAGACCCTCACCACGGTCAAGCGCGCAAAGACCATCGGGCCGTGCGGATCGGTCGTCGCGCGCGGCGCGGAGGAGTATCCCGACGCCGGTGCGATCGCGGACGAGAAGGGCGAGCTCACCTACGGAGAGCTCGACGCCCACGCGAACGCGCTCGCCAATCACCTCCTGGCCTCCGGGATCGAGCGCGGCTCGGTGATCGGCGTGATCGCCCGGGACCATCGGGGGCTCCTGACCACGATGAGCGCCGCGGGCAAGGCCGGGCTCCGGCTGGCGATGATGAACACGGGCTTCGGCAAGACCCAGTTCGTCGAGGTGGCCGAACGCGAGAAGGTCACCGCGATGCTCTACGACGAGGAGTTCGGCGACCTCGCCGACGCCCTGCCCCCGGAGATCCTGCGCATCGTCACCTGGGTCGACGGCAAGCGCCCGATCCCGGACGGGGTGCGCACCCTCGAGGACATCACCGCGACCGGTGACACGTCGACGCCGGCCGAACCCGACGAATGGGCCGGCCTGGTGATCCTCACCAGCGGCACCACCGGCCTGCCCAAGGGGGCGCAGCGCACCAAGCTGTCCCCGTTCTCCAGTGCGCTGATCGTCGACCGCATCCCGGTCCCCCGGCGCGGGACGGCGGTGATCGTCTCGCCGATCTTCCACTCGACCGGCTTCGCGCTGTGGGGCGTGGCCGCCGCGCTCGGGAACAAGGCCGTCGTCTTGCGGAGGTTCGATCCGGAGAAGACCCTGGCCGCGCTGGCCGAGCACCGGGCGGAGATGCTGGTGGCGGTGCCCACGATGCTGCACCGCATCCTCGCCCTCGGCCCCGAGACCATCGCGAAGTACGACACCTCCGCGCTGCGGGTCATCGTCATCGCGGGATCCGCGCTCTCCCCGACACTCTCGGAGGCGGTGCAGGACACCTTCGGAGACGTGCTCTACAACCTCTACGGCTCCACCGAGGTGGCGATCGCGTCGGTCGCGACCCCCGCGGAACTGCGCCTGGCCCCGGGCACCGTCGGCCGCCCCCCGGTCACCAGCCGGCTGGCGCTGTTCGACGACGAGGGCAACCGCATCCACGGAACGAACGTCCGCGGAAGGCTTTTCGTCCGTAACGGCGCACCGTTCGAGGGCTATACCGACGGCCGGAACAAGGAGATCATCGACGGCTACATGTCGACCGGCGACATGGCGCGCTTCGACGAGTACGGCCTGTTGCACATCGACGGCCGCGACGACGACATGATCGTCTCCGGCGGCGAGAACGTCTACCCGCTCGAGGTCGAGAACCTGCTCGCCGAACATCCCGACATCGACGACGTCGCGGTGATCGGCGTCGACGACGACGAGTTCGGAAAGCGGTTGCGCGCCTTCATCGTCGCGGCACCTCGCGCGAATCCGACCCCCGACGACATCAAGGCCCACGTGAAGGCGCATCTCGCGCGCTACAAGGTGCCCCGCGACGTGGTGTTCGTCGACGAGTTGCCGCGCAACCCCACGGGCAAGCTGGTGCGGAGGCTGCTGCCCGCCGGACCGCTGTGAGCGCGCCGGTCAGTTCTCGGAGTCGGCTCGCCTGAGCTGCTGCACCACCAGGTGCAGTGCCGCGGTGGTGGTGAGCGCGCGGACGCGTTCACGGTCACCGGGGAACCTGCGGGTGACGGTGTGGGTCGGACGGCCCGCGATCGCGACGCCGAAACACACCGTCCCCACCGGCTTGGCCTCGGTGCCGCCGCCGGGGCCGGCGATGCCGGTGGTCGAGACCGCGACGTCGGTCTTCAGGCGGCGTCGGGCGCCCTCGGCCATCGCCGCGGCGACCTGCTCGCTGACCGCGCCGTGCTCGGCGATCATCTCCGCCGGCACGTCGATCAGATCGGCCTTCGCCGCGTTGGAGTACGAGACGACACCGCCCATCACGTACTCCGACGAGCCGGGGCGGTCGGTGAGGCGTGCCGCGACGAGTCCGCCGGTGCACGACTCCGCGGTCGCGATCAGCCGGCCCCCGAGCGCCTCGACGAGCTGGTCCTCGATGGTGGAGCCGTCGGTCGAGAAGATCTGCCGCCCATGGTGTTCGGTGAGGACGTCGAGCAGTTGCCGATAGACGCCGGCGTCGGTGGAGGCGAAGCGGGTCACCATGTCCAGTTCACCGCGGCGGAGGCAGGTGGTGATCTCCAGACGGTCGAACTCGGGAACCCGTGTCTCGGCGAGACGCAGTGTCTCGGCGAGCTGCGCCTCGTGCAGGCCGTAGGCACGTAGGGTCGCCTGCTGTAGGTCGTCGGCCCGGGCGAGCACCTCGGCGACCGCGGGAGCGGCGATCGCCGACGGCCACATGGCCTGCAGTTCGCCGGGCGGGCCCGGCAGGATGACCACGGTCGGGATCGGTGTGGGGCCGCCGACGGCGGGGATCACCACGCCGGGAGCCGTGCCGGTCGGCGGGAGGGAGGCCGCTCCGGCGGGGACCATCGCCTGCTTGCGGATGCCGACCCGGGTCGGCCCCTCGTCGATGTCGGGGGTGTCGGGGCGCCACCGGCGGATGATGTCCGCGATGTGCTCCTCGAGCTCGGGGTCGAGTCTCAGCTCACGGCCGCAGAACTCGGCGACCGTGGCGACGGTGAGATCGTCGGCGGTGGGGCCGAGTCCGCCGCTCGTCACGATCAGATCCACACCCTGTTCGGCGAGGAATCGGAGTTGGGCGGCGAGGTCGGCGGGACGGTCGCCGCAGATGGTGATGTGGGCGACGTCGACGCCGAGCGCGAGGAGCTGCTCGGACAACCACGGCCCGTTCTGATCCGAGATCCTGCCGGTGAGCACCTCGGTTCCGGTCACGACGATTCCTGCGCGCACACTCACGGCGTCGAGCCTAGTCGGCCCGACGCCGCGAGCGACACCGTCACGCCTTCTCTTCGGCGGCCTTCTCCTGCATCGACGACCGCGCCGGGTTGGCCTGGTCGTCCTTCTTCGGGTCGGACGCGTTCTTCTTCTCGGCCACACCCGACCTGATACGTGCGCCGATGTCCGGGTCGACGTTGTGCCAGTACTCGAAGGCGCGCTCGAGAACCGGATCGGAGACGCCGTTCAGGAGATGCCCGACCACGTTGTCCACGAACCGATCCCGCGCATCGTCGTCGAAGACCTCACGCACGAGCGTGCCGGCCTGACCCCAGTCGTCGTCCTCGGCGTGGTCGACGTAGGCGCTGCGCAGGATCTCGCCGTCGGCGGCCCACTGCGGTTCGCCCTGGCCGGGATAGAGCGCGGCCGGCCCGCCCTTGGAATTGGGCGCGTAGACCGGGTCGGTCACGTTGTGGATGCGCATCGCGCCGTCCTTGGAGTACGAGTGGACCTCGTTGACGGGCGCGTTCACCGGGATCTGCTTGTAGTTCCCGCCGAGCCGGGCGCGGTGGGCGTCGGCGTAGGAGAACACCCGGGCGAGCAGCATCCGGTCGGGGCTGAAGCCGATGCCCGGGACCACGTTGTTCGGCTCGAAGGCGAGTTGCTCGATCTGGGTGTGGTGGTCGACGGGGTTGGTGTGCAACGTCATCCGGCCGACCTCGATCAGCGGGTAGTCGCCGTGCGGCCACACCTTGGTCAGGTCGAACGGGTTGAAGCGGTACTTCGGCGCGTCGTCGAACGGCATCAGCTGGACCTTGAGAGTCCAACTGGGGTGATTGCCCGCCGCGATGTTCTCGAAGAGGTCCCGCGTGTGGAAGTCGGTGTCGGCCGAGGCCATCTGGTCGGCCTCGTGCTGGGTCAGGTGCTCGACGCCCTGGTCGGACTTGAAATGGTATTTGACCCAGTGCTTCACGCCGTCGGCGTTCACCCACAGGTAGGTGTGCGAGCTGTAGCCGTTCATGTGACGCCACGTCTTCGGGATGCCGCGGTCGCCCATCAGCCACGTGACCTGGTGGGCCGACTCCGGCGAGAGGGTCCAGAAGTCCCACTGCATGTCGTGATCGCGGAGGTTGTTGTCCTGGCGTCGTTTCTGGGATCGGATGAAGTGCTGGAACTTCATCGGGTCCTTGACGAAGAAGATCGGCGTGTTGTTGCCGACCATGTCGTAGATGCCCTCGGTGGTGTAGAACTTCAGCGCGAACCCGCGCGGATCGCGCCACGTGTCGGGGCTCCCGCGCTCGCCGGCGACCGTCGAGAACCGCACCGCCATATCGGTCTTGACGCCGGGCTGGAACAAGGCGGCACACGTGTACTGCGAGATGTCGGCGGTGGTCTCGAAGGTGCCGAAGGCGCCACTGCCCTTGGCATGCGGCTGTCGTTCGGGGATGCGTTCGCGGTTGAACTGGGCCATCTGCTCGAGCAGGTAGTGATCGTGCAGGACGATCGGCCCACCGGGCCCGACGGTCAGGGAGTGTTCGTCACTTCCGGCCGGGGCCCCGGAATCCCGGGTCGTGTACAGGGAATCGTCGGACATGTCGCCTCCGCGAGGTCAGGTATCCGGCGCACGAGAGATCCGTGCAGGAGAGAATGCGTGACCCGAGGGCTACAGGTCTGCCCGGCCGATTCTACGCCGGGAGGGCATGTGCCGAGCTGGATCGGCTACGCGCGGTCGTCGTCGGTGATGCCGAATTCACGCAGCACGGCCTCGGTGTGTTCCCCGAGGGCAGGCACCGGGCCCATCGCGAGCTCGACGTCGTCGAACGTCATCGGGGGCAGCACGGCCCTGATCGGCCCGACCTCGGTGTCGACCTCGCGCCACCTGTCCCGTTCGTCGAGTTGCGGATGGTCGACGACCCCTGCGAGGTCCCGGATCTGGGCGGCCGGGACGCCGGCGGCGGCCAGCCGGCGGTCGAGCTCGGCGGTGGGGAAGCGCTTCGTCTCGGCGGCGATGAGCGCATCGACCTCCGCCCGGCGCGACACCCGATCGATGTTGGTGCGATACCGCGGATCGTCGGCGAGGTCGGGGCGGCCGAGCACGACGCGCGTGAGGGCGTCCCAGCCGCGGTCGTTCTGCACGCCGATCAGGATGTCGCCGTCGGCGGTGGGGTACCTGTCGTAGGGCACGATCGCGGCGTGCCCGAGTCCGGCCCGGGCGATCTGCTTTCCGCCGTAGAGCTGCATGTACATGGGGTGGCCCATCCACTCCACGGTCGCGTCGAACATCGAGACCGCCACCCGCGCACCGGCTCCCGTCCGCTCTCGGCGGAACAGCGCCGACAGCACCGAGGTCAGCGCGTACATGCCGGCGGCGATGTCCGAGGACGGGATGCCGGTCTTGGTCATGGTGTCCGGTGTGCCGGTCACGGAGATGAGCCCGGTCTCGGCCTGCACGAGCATGTCGTAGGCCTTGCGGTCGCGGAAGGGGCCGGCATCCCCGTAGCCGGACATGTCGACGACGATCAGTCCGGGGTGATCGGCGCGGAGTTCGTCGGCGCCCAGGCCGAGCCGGGCGGCCGCCCCGGGAGCCAGGTTCTGCAGGAACACGTCGGCCCCGGCGATGAGTCTCCTGAGCGCGGCGATCCCGGATTCGCTCTTGAGGTCGAGTTCGACCGACTCCTTGCCGCGGTTGAGCCAGACGAAATGCGTTCCCGCACCGCCCCGGACCGCCGAGTCGTAGCGACGGGCGAAATCGCCCTCGCCGACCCGCTCGATCTTGATGACGCGGGCGCCGAGGTCGGCGAGGTGACGGGTGGCCAGCGGGGCCGCGACGGCCTGCTCGAGCGCGATGACGGTGATGCCCTCGAGAGGTAGGGGAGCGTTCGACCGGTCCGATTCCACCGGCCAAGGATCACCTGCCCCACCCGATCCGTCAACGCGTCCGGAAATATCTCGAACATCTGTGTTCGACTTGTGTTAGCGTGGGGACATCCGACCGGGACGATCAGCAGGAGGTTCTCGTGTCAGGGTCTTCCGAACGCGCGCAACGCGCGGACGCGCAACGCAATGTCGAGGCGATCCTCGCCGCCGCGATCCGGGTGCTCGCCCGCGACCCGAAGGCGTCGGTGTCCGTGATCGCCAAGGAGGCCGGGGTCGGTCGGGTCACCCTCTACGGACACTTTCCCAACCGCGCCGCGGTCATCGCCGCCGCGGTGGACCGGGCGCTCGCCCAGACCACGGCGGCCATCGACGCGGCGAGGCTCGACGAGGGCGACCCGTTCGAGGCGCTGGCGCGACTCGTCGACGCCAGTTGGTCGGTGACGCACCAGCACGGTGCGCTCCTCGTCGCAGCCGAACGGATTCTCCCCGCCGACGAACTCTCCTTCGCGCACGCGGAGCCGATGGCCGCCGCCGAGGCGGTGTTCGCCCGCGGCCAGCGGTCCGGGGCGTTCCGCGACGACATCTCGACCGGCTGGCTGGTGACGTTGTTGCACTCCGTCACACACGGGGCGTCGACCGCCGTCCACGAGGGTGGGATCGACGCGGAGGACGCCCCGAGACTCATCCTGGCGACGATGGTCGGGGCCGTCACGCCGCCGGGCAGAGAAGTGCCCGTCGTCGGCGGGCAGGTCGCGGAATCGGTGCCGTGAGCTCCGCGGGGCGCCCGCGTCTGCGGAAGGGGCTGAGCATCGCCGCGTGGACGGCCATCTCGCTCCTCGCCGCGGCGGGTGTCCTGGTCGTGGTCGGTCTCCCGTCTGCGAAGAATGCTGCGGCACAGGTCTATCCGCACCCGGTCGGGGCGGAGCCGGCCGAGCTGTCCGTGGCGGCCCAGCGTGCGCCGGACTTCGATCCGGCCAGGCCAACCGTGGCGATCCTCCTGGCCGCGGAGGGGACGAACATCGCCGACACGCTGGCGCCCTACGAGGTGTTCGCGCGGTCCGGCGTGGTCAACGTCTTCCTCGTCGCCGAGCGTGCCGAGCCGGTCATGCTCGGCGGTGGACTGACGGTGTTGCCACAGCGGACCTTCGCCCAGATCGACGAGATGACCGGGGGAGGTCCGGACGTCATCGTCGTCTCGCAGATGCATGGGGACCGGTCCGGTGAGATGCGTTGGGTGAGGGACTCTCTCACCCACGATCCGGACACCGTCGTGATGAGTGTCTGCGTGGGCGCGGCGGACGTCGCCGACGCCGGCATCCTCGACGGGCGGCGGGCGACGACGCACTGGCTCAAGCTCGTCGGACTGCGGCGCGACCCCGGCGACACCGAGTGGGTCGACTCTGTCCGGTTCGTCGAGGACGGTCCCACGATCAGCTCGGCGGGTGTGTTGTCGGGCATCGACGCGGCGATGCGGGTCGTCGAACGACTCGGCGGGTCTGCCGAGCTGCCCCGGATCGCCGACGAGATCCACTGGCGGGGCTACGGTTCCGGGGCCGGGGTGGAGACCGAGACGCCGGGACTGCGGCCCGCCGACCTGCCCTTCGCGCTCGGTGCGGCGTTCCGCTGGGACCGGCCGCACAACGGCGTGCTCCTCACGCCGGGGGTCGGCGAGATCGAACTCGCCTCGGCGTTCCGGCCCTACACCGAGTTGTCGTGGCTGGCGACCCTCACCGCGGTGTCCCACGACGGGAAACCGGTGACCTCCCGGCACGGCGTGACGGTGATCCCGGCCTCCGACGTGCCCGGCGCGGGTGGCCTCGACCGTCTGCTGGTGCCGGGCGCCGAGGCGGCACGCACGAGGGCGGCCGCCCCCGCGCTCCCCGGCGGTCTCGAGGCGACGTACCTGCACTCCCCTGATCGGTTCGCCTTCGACCCGGTGATCGACGACATCGCCGTCACCTACGACCGGGCCACCGCGAAGTGGGTCGCCAAGAGCTTGCAGTACCCGGTGGGCGTCCCGGCCGCCGGACGCGACGACGTGGCGGCCTGGCCGTGGGCGCAGACGGCGATGGCGGCCACCCTGGTGGTGGCCGCCATCGGCGTCGTGCAGTCGATCCGGCTCGGCGTCAACGCCGCTCGCCGGCGGTCGTCATGAGTTCCGCGTGGCGTCCGGGCTTCCGGTGACCTCGGCGGTGGCGGAGGTACCCGGCCGCGTGTCGTCGGCGATGGCGTCGCCGGTGACCGCGTGCGCGAGGTCGGCGTCTGCGTCTGCGGCGGAGAGGACGATCTCCTCCTCGATCAGCTCGGCACGACGCTGGTCCTCCGCATTGAGGGTGTTCAGCGCAATCTCCTTGATGAAGAGGACCGCCAGCGTGCCGACGAGCGCCATCCCCATCGAGACGAGGAAGATGCGCGCGGTGCCGTCGCCGTAGGCGCCGCGGACGATCGCCTCGATCGGCGCGGGCAGCTCGTTCAGGTTCGACAGGCCGGCACCGCCGGAGCCGGTCTGCGTGATGCCCACTGCGCGCAGGCCCTGCGCGATGAGGTCGGCGACGTGGTTGGACAGCACCGCGCCCAGGATCGAGACGCCGGCGGCGCCGCCCAGGGACCGGAAGAAGGTGACCACCGAGGTGGCCGCTCCGAGGTTGCGCGGGGCGATGGTGTTCTGCACGGCCAGCACCAGGTTCTGCATGGTCATGCCCATGCCGACGCCGAGGGTGAACAGGTAGCAGCCGACGAGGGTCATGTCGGTGGTGGAGTCGATGGTGGCCAGCAGGCCGAACCCGAGGGTCATCACGACCGAGCCGGCGACCAGGTAGCCCTTCCAGCGCCCGAACCTGGTGATGAGGCGTCCGGACACGGTGGCCGAGACCAGCGAACCGATCACCATGGGCAGCGTCAGCAGGCCGGCCGCGGTCGGGGAGTAGCCGCGGGCGATCTGGAAGTACTGGCCCAGGAACACCGCGCCGCCGAACAGGGCCACGCCGACCGCGATGCTCGCGATCGTCGCGAGGGTCGTGGTGCGGTCCTTGAACAGGTACAGCGGGATGATCGGGTCCTTCGCCCGGGACTCCACCCAGACGGAGACCGCCAGCAGTGCGAGACCGAGCGCGACGAGGCCGAACGAGGTCGCCGAGGCCCAGTCGAAGTTCTTGCCGGCCAAGGTGACCCAGATGAGCAGGACGCTGACGCCGGCCGAGATGAGCAGTGCTCCCGCGTAGTCGATGTGGACCTCGCGACGGATCACCGGCAGGTTCAGGGTGCGCTGGACGACGATCATCGCGATGACCGCGAGCGGGACGCACACGTAGAAGGTCCAGCGCCAGCCGAGCCAGCTGGTGTCGACGATGACGCCGCCCAGCAGCGGGCCGGCGACGGTGGCGATCGACATGACGCCGGCGATCGCGCCCTGGTAGCGGCCGCGCTCACGCGGGCTGAACATCGACGCGATGACGATCATCACCAGCGACTGCATGCCGCCGAGGCCGAGGCCCTGGACGACGCGGAAGCCGATCAGCATCGGGACCGTGGTCGACAGGCCCGCCAGCATCGAACCGATGGTGAAGACGGCCAGTGACAGCTGGACGAGCAGCTTCTTGCTGAAGACGTCGGACAGCTTGCCCCAGATCGGGGTGGCGGCGGTCGAGGCGAGCAGGGTCGCGGTGACCACCCAGGTGTACTGATCCTGGGTTCCGTGCAGCTGGGTGATGATCGTCGGCAGTGCGTTGGACACGATGGTCGCCGACATGAGGGCGACGAACATGCCCAGCAGCAGGCCGATGAGCGCGTTGATGCGCTGGCGATGCGTCATCGGGGTGTCCGCGGGTTCGACGCGGATCGGGGACGTTGTCATGCAGGCGGTTCCTCGGGTCGTATAGGGCGCCGTCGGTGGACGACGGTGCGGATCAGGCGGGCGCGGAGGGCGCGTCGACGTGGGCTCGGTCGACATCGCGGTCACGCGCGCCGTCGACATCGCGGTCACGCGCGCCG
>Ga0164243_10005064_pt1 | contig 20269 bp, 17 predicted proteins | sample OricompcompostOP_FD_108781 | JGI IMG/M metagenome (GOLD analysis project Ga0164243, IMG submission 108781) | Organic Plus compost microbial communities from Emeryville, California, USA - Original compost - Organic plus compost (OP) | ecosystem: Engineered > Solid waste > Mixed feedstock >...
AATAAGGGTGGTACCACGGAAAGCTTGCCGCTTCTCGTCCCTGGGGGATGAGAGGCGTTTTTGTTTTTGGGCTCCTTCTCTTTGATGTCGCATAAATGGAGGTTTGAAGATTATGACTGTTGATACGCATGAGGCGACTGCGCCAGGGGCCGAGAAAATGGCTACGAAGAAGCGCACCTTCTCAGGAGTGCAGCCGACTGGAAATATTCACCTGGGGAACTATCTGGGCGCTATTCGTAACTGGGTGGAAACTCAGGATCAATACGACAATATCTTTTGCATTGTCGACCTGCATGCTATCACGGTTCCTATTGACCCTGTGGAGCTCCATGCCAATACACGCAAACTGGCCGCGCTCTATCTGGCCTGTGGACTTGATCCGAAGCATTGCAGACTCTTCGTCCAGTCCCACGTGCATGAACATGCTGAATTAAGCTGGATCTTAAACTGCTTTACGCCGATGGGCTGGCTCAATCGCATGACGCAGTTCAAGTCGAAAGCGGGATCAAATCTCGATTCCGTTGGCACCGGGCTGTATTGCTATCCTGTGTTGATGGCCTGTGATATTCTGCTCTATCACACGAACTATGTTCCTGTGGGAGACGACCAGCGCCAGCATGTTGAGCTCACTCGCGACATCGCTATCCGCTTTAACAATCGGTATAAGCAGCAGATCTTTACGGTCCCCGAAGCACAGATTCGCTCGGTGGCCGCGCGTATCATGTCGCTGACCGAGCCGACGAAGAAGATGAGTAAGAGCGATCCTGATGAGGGCTCTCGCATCTCGCTGCTGGATACGCCAAAGGCTATCAAGAAGAAGATCGGACGCGCAACGACGGACTCTCTCCGGCTGGTCGCCTTTGATCCAGAGCGCCCCGGCATCACGAATCTGCTCTCGATCTATCAGGCGTTGACCGGACGCTCGCGTGAGGAGATCGAGGCCGAGTTCGAGGGGAAGGGGTATGGCGAATTTAAGGCCGCGCTGACCGATTGCATTGTCGCGACGCTGGAACCAATCCAGCAGTGGTATCATGAGTATATGAATGATTTGCCAATGCTCGAAAGTATCCTCAAGGAGGGCGCTGATCGAGCTCGCCCGCTCGCGGCAGAGACGGTTCGCCGGGTCAAAGAAGTGGTTGGTCTGGGCTAGTCTCGGGACCAGAAGAAACGCGCATGTTGATGCATATCGTTTAATGCGCCTGTCTGTGGAAGTCGCCTTTCCGGGCGCTTCCCGGACGGTAGAAGTGCAGGTTGAAAGATGTATTATCCATCGTTTACCGAAATACAACAAGCGTATGACCGCGAGGCCGGTAGTCAGGTTGTCGGACAAACGCGGCCAATCATGCCCATCTATAGCGATGTCATGGCCGATATGGAGACACCGGTTTCTGCATACTGCAAAACTGCGCTCAAGCCGTTTACGTTTCTGCTGGAAAGCGTGACCGGTGGGGAGCAGGTGGCCCGCTACTCATTTATTGGTATCCAACCCTATATGGTCATGATTCATCGAGGACAGACGGCCCGCCTGCTCAAATACTCCCACGCGAGTGAAACGCCGGATATTGAAGAGGTGCCCTGTCATGACCCGTTGACATTGATCGAAGAAGAGCTTGGACGCTACCGCCTGGTGATGCCGTCCGGCCTGTCTGCCAGCGAGTTGCCGAAGTTCTTCGGGGGGGCCGTCGGGTATGTCAGCTATGAGGCTGTGGCCCGTTTTGAGCGGGTGCCGGTGCCGGAGAAGACCGCGCTTGGCCTGCCGCTGGCCGTTCAGTGTTTTACTGAAACGGTGCTGGTCTTCGATCATGTGCGGCATCGCGTGCGCATTATGACGCATCTGCATCTTGATGCGCCTGATTTGCAGGCAGAGTATCAGCGCGTCTGTGCTTTGATTGACGAGATTCAGCTGCAATTGCGGCAACCACTCCGTACGCCGCGCTATGAGGGAACGGTGGATGAGCCAACCGCTCCGTTGACCTCCAATCGCACGAAAGCTGAGTTTATGGAGATGGTGCGTCGCTCGGTTGAGTATATCAAGGCCGGCGATGCGTTCCAGATTGTGCCGTCACAGCGCTTCAGTCGGCCGGTGAAGGCCACACCCTTTACGGTCTACCGGGCGCTTCGGACTATTAATCCCTCTCCCTACATGTTCTATCTGGACCTTAAGGATTTTCATATAGTTGGGGCATCGCCCGAGTTGCTGGTGCGCTACGAGGACGAGCAGGTCACGATCCGCCCGATCGCGGGAACCCGCAAGCGTGGCGCTGATCCAGCCAGTGATGAGGCGCTGGGGCGTGAGTTGCAGGCCGATATTAAGGAGCGAGCCGAACATGTGATGCTGGTTGATCTTGCTCGCAATGATGTGGGACGGGTGAGCGTGCCGGGTTCCGTTCAGGTGGATGAGTTTATGACCATCGAGCGCTACTCGCATGTGATGCATCTGGTCTCTAATGTCACGGGCACGCTGCGCCCGGAGCTCTCTCCGTTTGACGCCTTGCGTGCAGGCTTCCCGGCTGGCACAGTCTCCGGTGCGCCAAAAGTGCGGGCAATGGAGATTATTAGCGAGCTTGAGGGCGAGCAGCGAGGCGTGTATGCGGGTGCTGTTGGCTATTTTGGACACACCGGCAATCAGGAGACTGCCATAGCCCTACGCACGATGGTCATGCAGGACGGCATCGCCTATATACAGGCTGGCTGTGGTGTGGTGGCCGACTCAGACCCCGAATTTGAATATCAGGAGAGCGTGAACAAGGCAATGGCGTTGATGCGAGCACTGGACGAGGCGGAGCAAATGACGCGTGACGAACTGGCCGTTGATGTATCGGAAAAGGGGGATAGCAATGCTGCTCTTGCTCGATAACTATGACAGCTTTACCTACAATCTCTATCAATATCTTTCCGAGCTTGGGGCCAGCGTTGAGGTCTACCGGAATGACCGAATCACGCTGAAGGAGATTGAGCGCTTGCACCCCGAGCACATTGTGATCTCACCCGGGCCCTGTACGCCGAACGAGGCAGGGATTTCGTGTCAGGTGATTGAGCGTTTTGGCTCTTCCACCCCGATCCTCGGTGTGTGTCTGGGTCATCAGTGTATCGGGCAGGTGTACGGGGGACGTGTCATCAGAGCGCCGGAGCCGGTGCACGGGAAGGTATCGTCCATTGAGCATAGCGGACAGGGGGTGTTTCGTGAGCTGCCCCAATCGTTCGAGGCCTGTCGCTATCATAGCCTCATTGTTGAGCTGGAGACGCTTCCGGAGTCGCTGGAAGTGACGGCAACGACCGCCGATGGTCTGATTATGGGGATACGTCATCGTGCGTTCCCGGTTGAAGGGATTCAGTTTCATCCCGAGTCGATTATGACTCCGGTTGGAAAAAGCCTGTTACGCAATTTTCTACAGCAATCAGTTGCATTGAGCTGCTAGGAACGCGCTGCGAGCGAGGGCAGCGTGAGAGGAGTAAAGCATGACGATCCGTGAGGCTATTGTACAGGTCAGCGCCGGGGCAACGCTGAACGAGAGCGAAGCTGCCGCTGTGATGGAAGAAATTATGACCGGAATGGCGACCCCGTCTCAGATGGGGGCCTTCCTGACTGCGCTTCGCCTGCGCCCGGGGGGCGAGACCACCGAAGAGATTACCGGTCTGGCCCGAGTGATGCGTGAGAAGGCCCTGCGGGTACATCTGGACGAAGCGTTTGCGACGCGCGCGATGGATACCTGCGGCACAGGCGGCGATCGAGCGGGCACGTTCAATGTCTCAACGGCTGCCGGCATTCTGGCGGCGGCGGCTGGTGCCACGATTGCTAAACATGGGAATCGCTCGGCTACCAGTCATTGCGGTAGTGCCGACGTACTGGAAGCGCTTGGGGCCACGATTGAACTGACCCCTGAGCAGGTCGCCTATTGTATTCAGGAAACGGGCTTCGGCTTTATGTATGCTCCGGCCTTCCATCCCTCGATGAGACATGTGGGCCCGACGCGGCGCGAGATCGGAATTCGTACCGTCTTTAATATTCTTGGCCCGCTGACCAATCCGGCCTACACGCCATATCAGGTATTGGGCGTACCTGAGGCGTCGCTGATGCGCAAAATGGGTGAGGTGCTGCTGCGTCTGGGCTGTAAACATGCGCTGATCGTGCATGGCGAAGATGGCCTTGACGAGTGCTCGTTAAGCGCTCCCACCCGTATTTGTGAGGTGCGAGCAGGTGAGGAACTGCGCGAATATACAATTACGCCCGAAGAACTGGGCCTGCCCCGTGTCGCTGATCGCGATGCAGTCCGTGGGGGCAGCGTTGAGGAGAACGCGGCCATTTTCCGCATGGTCCTGAGCGAGTATACCGATTCGCCGAAGACACATATGCTCTGTCTGAATGCCGGGGCGGCGCTGCTGGCAAACGATCTGGTCCCCTCGTTGCAGGAAGGGGTGAAGCTGGCGCAGGCCACCTTAAAAGCGGGCAAGGCCAGACAGAAATTAGCTGAAGTTATCGAATCTACGCAGGTTGCGTCTGGTAGTCAGGTGAGATATGTTTCTTGATCGAATTGTTGCACAGACACGTGAGGATCTGATCCTGCGGAAGCAGGATTGTTCGCTTGAGGAGATGCGGGCTCGGGCACTGGCGCAGCCTGCTCCTCGTGATATGCTCGCGGCTTTCACGCCTCGTACCCGGGTCAATTTGATCGCGGAGGTCAAACGGGCCTCGCCCTCAAAGGGCCTGCTCGCGCCTGATCTGGATCCAGTAGCGCTGGCGAAGGTCTACGAGGCCAACGGGGCGGCGGCTATTTCTGTGCTCACCGAGCCACACTTTTTCCTGGGAGCGCCAGAGTTTTTGACCGCGATCAAGCAGGCGGTGCAGGTTCCGGTGCTGCGCAAAGATTTTATTGTTGACGAATATCAGGTCTACGAGGCGCGGGCCTGGGGGGCCGATGCCATTCTGCTGATCTGTGCGTTGCTGGATGATGCGCAACTGCGTTATCTGCTGGAGCTGGCCCGGAGTCTTGGGATGTGTTCGCTGGTAGAAGCGCACACCGCTGAAGAGGTCAGGCGGGCGGTAGCCGCCGATGCAAAGCTGATCGGGGTTAACAGTCGTGATCTGGTGACCTTCAAGATGAACCCGTATCTGATTCGCGATATGCGTCGTTTTATTCCTGCTGACCGGGTCGTCGTCGCTGAGAGCGGCATTCATACCGCTGATGATGCGCGGCGTGTCGCTCGATATGACGTACAGGCGATGCTGGTTGGTGAATCGCTGGTCGTCTCCGGTGACGTGCCGACGCAGATGCGGACGCTGCTTCAGGGCGCGAATGAGGGCGTGCAGGTGAAGGTCTGCGGGCTGAAGCGTGCGGAGGATGTCGAGGTAGCGATTGAGGCCGGGGCTGACTTTCTCGGTCTGATCTTCTACAAGCCGAGTCATCGCTATGTGGCGCCAGAGCGTGTTCGCTCGCTGCTAGAGGCTACTGCTGGCTATGTCTCCTATGTAAATGGGAAGCCCGCACCCGATCTCGTCGGGGTCTTTGTCAATGAGGATGCAGAGGTTATTAATGAGATAGCGGAGCAGGCGGGCCTGCATTTTGTACAGCTTCACGGCACCGAGTCCCCCGAATTCTGCCAACGGATTCAGCGTCCTGTTTTAAAAGCGCTGCATCTCAACGATCAGACAGATCTGGCCCTGATGGATGCTTATCGTGATGTGGCATGGCGGCTCTTGCTCGATACACCTGCGCCGCAGCAGTGGGGTGGAACCGGTGTCCCACACGACTGGGCGCTTGCCGCGAAGGCCGCACAGCGTCAGCGGGTCTTTCTTGCAGGTGGGCTTACACCTGAGAATGTACAGGAAGCGCTCTCTCAGGTGCGACCGTGGGGCGTTGATGTCAGTAGCGGGGTTGAGACTGAGAGGCGCAAAGATCCCGCGAAGATTCGCGCCTTCTTACAGCAGGTTCGTTCGCACTCTCTCCCTGTAGTCACCTTGTAGCCAGTAGAAAGAAAGCGTTTATGCAGCAACAACAGATATCACATCAGAAATCCAGCTATCAGCATGGTCTCTATCCTGATATGCGTGGCCGTTTTGGCGACTTTGGCGGAAAGTACATTCCCGAGAGCCTTGTTCCGGTCTTTGCCGAGCTAGAAGAGGCGTATGAGCGCTCTCTGCATGATGAGGCTTTTCAAGAAGAGTTGCGGCGTGCGCTGCGGGAGTATGTGGGACGACCGAGTCTGCTCTACTATGCGCCGCGCTTTTCAGAGCGGGTCGGGCCGGGCGTCAAGGTCTATCTGAAGCGCGAAGATCTGAACCATACCGGTGCACACAAGATCAATAACGCCATTGGCCAGGGCCTGCTTGCTCGCTATATGGGAAAGCAGCGTATTATCGCGGAGACCGGAGCCGGTCAGCATGGTGTGGCGACCGCGACTGTGTGTGCGTGGCTTGGCCTGAAATGCGTTATCTATATGGGCTCCGTCGATGTTGAGAGGCAGGCATTGAATGTATTCCGGATGAAGCTGCTCGGAGCTGAGGTACGCTCGGTTGATATTGGCTCTCGCACCTTGAAGGACGCTATTAACGAGGCCTTCCGCGACTGGGTGACGAATGTGAACGATACCTTCTACCTGTTCGGCACCGCGGCTGGTCCGCATCCCTATCCGCGGATTGTGCGTGATTATCAGTCGGTGATTGGGCAGGAGGCGCGTGAGCAGATTCTTCAATTGGAAGGGCGCTTGCCTGATATGATTCTGGCTTGTGTTGGCGGTGGTAGCAACGCTATTGGCATTTTTCACCCGTTTGCCGGAGATGAAGGTGTGCAACTAATCGGGGTTGAGGCTGGCGGCACCGGGATGAAGGAGGGCGAACATGCGGCCTCGCTTGCGGCTGGAACGCCGGGGGTGCTGCATGGAGCTTATAGTTATCTGCTTCAGAATGAGGATGGACAGGTGCTGGATACGCACAGCATTTCGGCGGGACTGGATTATCCCGGCGTCGGGCCAGAACACAGCTATCTCAAGGCGTCGGGACGAGCATCCTATGTTCCGGCCAGTGATGCCGTTGCCCTTAACGGCTTACAGGTATTGAGCCAGACAGAGGGCATTATTCCCGCGCTGGAGTCTTCTCATGCTCTGGGTCATCTGCTGGAGATGGGTAAACAGGGCAAAGTGCCGCCCGGCTCAATTGTGATTGTGAACCTTTCAGGGCGTGGCGACAAGGATATGCAAACGGTCGCGAAGGCGCTCGGTGTCTCTTTATAAGGAGGTAAAGAGGATGTATACCTTTCAGTACAGTGCGGAGATCCTGGAGCGCTACCCGACCGTTGTCGGGGGGGTGATCGTAGCCCGAGGGATGCATAATGGACCCACGCCCGAGAGCTTGCTGGCAACCTATACCGCCGAACAGCAGGCTGTTATCGAGCGTCTTGGGACGACACCGCTGAGCCGTCTTGAGTCTATTGCGGCCTGGCGGCAGGCGTTTCGCGGGTTTGGCGTTGAGCCGACACAGTATCGCTGCGCTGCTGAGGCGCTTTTACGGCGTCTGACGAAGAAAGGCGATATCCCGAGTATCAATCTGCTGGTTGATCTTGGGAATCTGATCAGTATCCGGTATGCGTTGCCGATTGCGGTCTGTGATATGCAGGCGGCACAGGGAGCGATTACGGTTCACTTCGCGCGAGGTGAAGAACGCTTTACAATTCTGGGAGAGGTCGAAGCGGAGCATCCTGAGCCTGGCGAGGTGATTTTCTCTGATGAGACCGGCCTTGTCTATGCGCGACGCTGGTGCTGGCGACAGAGTGAGCAGAGCGCTGCGAAAAGCACAACCACCGATGCGATTATCACGGTTGAGGGCCATCATGCCGACGCCCGGCGCGATGTGCTTGCGGCGTTGACCGATCTGCGCGAACTGTTGAGCAAATATGCCGGCGGAACCTATGAAAGTGCTGTGCTGGATAAAGATCACCCCGGGTTTTCCGCGTAAGGGATCAAAGAACGAGGAGAAAAAGCTGTAATGGAAGTGAAAGACGTCGTGGCTGAGCAGCCTGCAACACGAATCTCACAGGTGTTTGAGCGATCCCGTCGCGAGCGGCGCGGGGTGCTGATTCCCTATTTTATGTGTGGCTATCCTTCGGCAGAGCAAAGCGAGAAGATTATTCTGGCAGCTATCGAGGGCGGCGCTGACATTATCGAGCTCGGGATTCCCTTCAGCGACCCGCTGGCCGATGGCGCGACGATTCAGCAGGCTGGCCATGTAGCGCTGGAACAGGGAATGACCTTGAAGGGCTGTATGCAGATTGCCTCGCGGATTGCCGCGCAAAGTGATGCGCCGCTGGTTTTTATGGGCTACTACAACCCGATCCTTGCCTATGGGCTGGAGCGTTTTTGTCGTGATGCCTGTAATAGCGGTATCTGTGGCCTGATTATTCCCGACCTTCCGCCTGAAGAGGCCGAGTCGCTCCAACGAGCCGCCTACGCCTACGGGCTGGCAATTATCTTCCTGGTGCCGCCAACAACGCCTGATGAGCGCATTGCACACATCGCTGACATTGTGGCTCAGGGGCCTGGTGGCTTTCTCTACTGTGTCTCCTTGAGTGGCGTGACTGGCTCGCGGAGTGAATTACCACCTCACCTACGCGAGTTTATTGCCCGTGTGCAGGCCTATACTGAGCCCAAGAATGTACCGCTGGCGGTTGGCTTTGGCCTTTCGACGCCCGAACATATCGCGGCGGTGACCGGTTTTGCTGATGGGGCGGTGATCGGGAGCGCGCTTGTGAAGCTGATCGAGCGTGCTGAGGAGGCTCAACAGCCCGGGACGATTCGCGAGTATATCAGTCGCCTGCGCAACGCTGCGGATTCGCCGGTAGAGCGGCAGTAGGTTGTTATAGAGTAGCTATAGAATGGCTATCCGGTCTTGCGTCTATCCTTTACAATAAAGCCATCTATCCTCTTTGTGTTCAAGAAGGGGTTAGGGAAAATCTCTTGAAAAGGGGGCGCAGGATCGTGTACTGTCGTGGTATTCGTGGCGCAATTACAGTTGAACACAATGACCGGGAGGCGATTCTTTCGGCGACGACCGAGCTACTCCAGGCAATAAAAGAGCAAAATAAGCTTCAACCTGACGATATTGCCAGTATCATTTTTACCCTGACGGAGGATCTGGATGCGGTCTATCCTGCATTGGCGGCTCGTGAAATGGGGTGGACTCAGGTTCCCCTGATGTGTGCCCGCGAGATTCCTGTACCGGGTAGTCTGTCAAAGTGTGTGCGCGTGCTGGTGCATATCAACACCGAGCTCTCGAATAGCGAGCTGCGGCATGTGTATTTGCGTGATGCTGTGGTGTTGCGCCCGGATCTGCCCTGAGCCAGCGAGATGCCCGTTCCGTTTGAAAGGAGCGGGCTTTCTTGCTGTTTAGACGCGTGCATGCTCTGCCCGGCGGTATTGCTGATAGCGGGCAAAAAGTGCCTGATAGTATCCGCCCATCTGAGCGACCTCTTCAGGCTCAAGCCAGCGCGGCTGCCCCTCAATGCTTTCTCTAAGCGAGCCGCCGAGCACCCTCCCGGCAAAGAGGAATGTCATGGTGCTCATACGGGTGATGCCTGTACTGCTGCCTGTCTCATAGCCGATAACGTCGCTGACCTCGATTTCGAGCCCGGTTTCTTCTTCACATTCGCGACGTGCTGCCTCTTCTGGTTGCTCGTGCCAGCGCATAAAGCCGCCCGGGAAGGCAAGTCCGCCCTCGGTGCGTTCAATCGCAAGAAAACGGCCCTCTTGTTCGACCAGGATGCAGACGCAAGCAAAGGGCGGCAGGTTTCCACCCAGAAGGATATTCAGGAGATTAAAGAAGACGCCAACCGCTCTCTTGAGTAGAAGATAAAGCACTGTGTTATCTGCCTGTCTTTCTCTCTATTTTTCTTTTGAGATAGTATAGTGAGTGTATTCAATCGATGCAAGCGGATGTCATCAATGCGATGGAGATCAATATAAAGCGAAACGAATGCCCCGGGCCTGAAGGGAGACCCGGGGCGGACAAGCAGGGACTAGCGTCCTTGACGGGCCTGCATTCGGCGCACCAGCGCATCGACAATAACGGCAATGACCAGTACCGCGCCCTCAACCATCTGTTTGATATCTGTTCCCTGGCTGCGCAGAGAGAGACCATTTTCCAGACTACCGATGACCAGCGCACCGAGGGCAACCGCCCAGAAGGAACCCCGGCCACCAAACAGGCTGACACCTCCGATCACCGCTGCTGCGATCGCGTTCAGTTGGAGTGTCGGGTTGATCTGGCTGGCAACACCCAGGGAGCGTGAAGTTGCGAGCAGACCACCGAGAACGGCCAGCGTTGAACAGAGGGTAAAAGCTGCAATGCGCAGTGTGGTAACGTTGATACCGGCGCGGCGTGCGGCCTCTGCGTTACCGCCAACAGCATAGATGTGGCGCCCGAAGCGAGTTCGTGTGCTGATCGCCCAGAAGACATAAATCAAGCCGAAGAAGATCGCCACCCCGTTCGGAATGCCGAGATAGAGTCCTTTCACCGGGCTTGGTGTGCTCTCCATAACGAAGACAATGCCTTCCACAATGATTACGGCTGCCGCGATCTGCGTCACCAACACCCAGAGCGGTTTGGTACGTAGTTCCAGACGGCGGCGCTGAACCCAGCCGTAAATCTCCATTGCGGCATAGATGACGAGGAGCAGTGTCGGTAGGCCGAAGGCCAGCCAGTCGGGCAGGAAACTATATGGTGTTCCGGCCAGCGCAACCAGCGGATCAACGTCATTGACTTTGAGGGTTGATTGACCGGCCAGCAGGTTCAGCAGAAAGCCCGAGTAAAAGATTGATGCGGCCAGCGTCACGATAAATGAGGGAACGCGCAAGACTGCGACAATGAACCCGTTAATAAAACCGGCGAGCGCCCCGGCAAGGAGCCCGAGCCCTATTGCTGCGTAGGGATCGACATGCATACGCACGGCCAGAACCGAGGTTACCACCGCACCAAAGGTGCCTACGGCTGCAACCGAGAGATCGATTTCGCCCAGGAGCAGCACAAATGTGACTCCCAGACCATCGATACCGATATTAACGATCTGCTGTAAGAGGTCCGAGATGTTGCGGGGCTGCAGGAAGAGACCTTCTGTAGTGATCGTAAAGTAGATGGCAATAATCAGGAGTGTCAGCAGTACCGGAAGAAAGCCCAGATCATTGCGCAAAAGCTGTGCAAAGGTTTGCTTTTGCCTGTATTCCGGTCGCTCGACACTGCCCACCCTGGGTTTGTCGTCAGATGGGATAACCTGACTCATGAGCTTACTTCCCTCCCGTCTCGTTTCCATTCGTATGAAGAATCTCGCCAAATTCTGCGCCTGTGATCGCGGCAATGACGCGCTCCTGTGAGGCATTCTTGACATCAAAGGTACCGACACGCCTGCCCAGACGCAAGACGATAATGCGGTCAACGACCTCAAAAACATCTGCCAGATTGTGAGAGATAACCACAACTCCCAGGCCCTGGGCCTTTAAGCGCTTGATCAGGTTTAAGACCTGGCGCGTTTGAGCCACGCCGAGGGCTGCGGTTGGCTCATCAAGAAGTACCACCTTCGCGTTTCGTAGAATGGTCTTCGCGACCGCAATCGACTGGCGCTGCCCGCCTGAGAGCGTCGAGACGACCGATCGAATCGAGGGCAGTTTGACATCAAGCGTGCGCAACACCTGCAAGCTGCGGCGCTCCATTTCGATATCTGATAAGAAGCCAAACCGTGTGCTCTCCCTGCCCAAAAAGAGATTTGAAACGACATCCAGATTGTCACAGAGGGCAAGATCCTGGTAGACCGTTTCAATCCCGAGCTGCGTTGCCGTCTGGGGTGAGTTCAGCGTCACTGGCTGGCCTTCAACAAATACTTCGCCCTCATCGGCGGGACCAACGCCCGAGATCGTTTTGATCAGCGTTGACTTTCCGGCACCGTTATCGCCAACCAGCCCGACGACTTCTCCGGCATAGACCTCAAAGTCAACGTGGTCAAGTGCGCGAACTGCTCCGAAGCTTTTGCAGATGCCACGGAGTTGCAGAAGAGGTACCGCGTCCTGTGGGGCTGCTGTCTTTTCTACACTCATATGTCCTCCTGATTGAAAGAGATGTCCGAACAGACAGGCAGGACGGTACCCTGTGTAGAACAGGATACCGCCTGATAATGACTGCTTAACAGATGCCGCCGGTCCCCTTTGGCACGTTCTGACACACTTCCTCTTTGGTCAGGTACTTGTCGTCGAGGACGCGCTTGATGTTCGACTTGTCGATAGCGATTGGCTCAAGGAGTACTGAGGGAATCTCTTTACCGGATGCTGTTTTCTCGATTGTGCCTTTGGTAACCGTCTTGGGGTCGGTACCATCAATCAGGGCTTTCACGATGTCTGCGGTTGCCTGCGCTTCCTGGACGACAGGCTTATAGACCGTCATCATCTGATCGCCAAGCAGGATGTTCTGAATGCCTGCGGCAGTAGCGTCCTGTCCGGTGACAAGCACTTTGCCGTTCAGCTTCTTGGCCTTCAGTGCGGCAATGACCGAGTTTGCCATACCATCATTTGCGACATAGGCAATCTGGACATTATCTTGACTCTGGGTCAGGGCACCATCCATCTCGGTGCGGGCGGTATCGTTGTTCCATTCGGGGGTAAACTGGTCGTAGACCTTCTTCAATTCGCCTTTGTCAATCAGTGGCTGTAGCTTGTTCATTGCACCCTTGTAGAACAGCTTGGCGTTGTTGTCGGTCTCGCCGCCATTGATCATGACCAGATTCTTGTTATCGCCCTTCACATACTCTTTGTAGTGATCCACGATGTACTGACCCTGTACCTCACCGACGCGGACGCCATCGAAGGAGACATAGTAGTTGAGGTCATCGGACTGGATCAGGCGGTCATAGGCAACGACGGGGACGCCCTGAGAAGCCGCCTTAGACACGATCGCGCCCGCTTTATCGGCATCGAACGGAGCGACGACCAGAATGCAGGCACCCTTTGTCAGGGCGGTGTCTGCCTGTGTCTGCTGCGTATCGGCGTTGCCTTCGGCGTTCGAGATCATGACTTCAACGCCAAGCGCCTTGAGTTTTTCTTCGAGCAAGGGGCGATCTTTTTTGTCCCAGCGCTCCGATGAGGCGGTTTCGGGAAGAAGCACGCCGACCTTTTTACAGCCTTTGCCGTTTGCCTGCTGCGTATTGGTATTACCGGGATTGCCGGTGTTGGCTCCGCTGTTGCCACATGCCGCGACCAGCATGGCGATTAACAAAGCGCCAAACATGGCTTGTAACGAACGATGTTTCTTAAATAGTTTCATCGCTGAAAACTTCCTCCATGCTCATTATGAATATTCCAGTGGTTGGGTGTTCCAGAAAACCAGAAGTGATGGAAGCCTGTTCGTCATTGAACAAATACCTGACATTGTGTATGATTCCCCTCTTTGGATCATTCCTGAATGAAAAAGGGTACCTCCTTTCAGTTGGATTGGTGATGAGCCGCCACAAGCTGCTCTTTGGGACCCTCATTGGTCTGAGCTGCCTGCTGTTCTTTACCCATCAAGATGCGTTCCCAGGCCTTGAAAAACGGATAATATAGAACAGCGGAGACCAGAATATCAAACAACTGAAGCAGACCGCCTCGGATGTCTCCTCCACTTGCGATAATGCCACTGATCCCCACGGGAACGGTGAACGGTTGCATGATGACCGGGACATGGACCCATCCAAGCGAAAAGACGATGTAGTTGATTGTGACAATCACCAATGGCACGCAGACAAAGGGAATCATCATGATCGGGTTAAGCACCATCGGGACGCCGAATGTGATTGGTTCGTTGATATTGAAGATTGCAGGACCGAGCGCGACTTTCCCCACAGTGCGTAACTGCGAGGAGCGCGACCGCAACATATAGATTACCAGCGGCCATGTGGCTCCCGAGCCACCAAGATGGGCGAAAATATGGAAAAATGGTTCGGTGACGATACCATGTCCCCCGTGAACATTGTTTGCCAGCGTCGTAAACCAGAATGGCGCTGCCATTGCGGTTACAATGTTCATGCCATGAATGCCGACTGACCAGAGAAGCATCATCAGAATGATCTCCAATACGGCAGCCGGATAGCTGTCCTGGACCACGACGAGCGGCTTAAAGACCGTCATGAGCAGGATCGGCAAGGTATAGGGTTGCGCTTTCCCATCCGCGTTGATAAACGTATGTGCGCTGATAAACCACTCAAGCAGCCATGCCACGGTCAGTAAAATGAGCGTGGGCACCAGCGCTTCAAAAGCGCGTTTGACGTTGGGGGGTACCGTTTTGGGCAGGCGAATCGTCAGGCGCGACTGCCGGAAGCGATATACTACTTCACCTGTGCCGATGCCAACCAGAATCGCGACTAAAAGCCCTTGCCCACCGAAATAAGGTAGAAGATCCCCGAGTCGCAACGTGTCGAGATCCCCGACCGGGATGCTGACCACCAGAAAGACTACTATTGCCAGAATCCCGGGTTGTACCGCTTCGGTTCGCCGATATTGCGACAGGCTGTGCGCAACTCCAAACGCCAGAAAGAGCGCCATCAACCCGAACGAGAGCTGAAATGGTACCTCGACGGCGGTCTGAAAGGCCTTGTAGGACTCCGGTATTGCATCCGGGCTCCAGAATGGCGGGTTCGCGATAATGAGAAAGACACTGCCCGCGATAATCAGAGGGAGCGTGAAAATGATGAACGCGTCCCTGATGGCTTGCAGATAAATACTGCTGCCAATGGCTCCCAATGGTGGGACGAGATAGCGTTCAAACCAGTTGCCGACGCGTTCGATCACGTTTTCGTTACTCCCCTTTAGTCACATGAAAGATGTGTTCAATCTGCTCAAGTACGGCCTCGCCATTCATCGTTGCATAATGAAAGGGTTCGATCATGGCGACCGGCTTGTGCAGCGAACTCGCGATCGCTTCAATATTCTTGCGCAGATGCCGGATCTGAGGCGCGATCAGGATAATATCGAAATCCTCAACACGCTCCATATACTCACCCGCGCTGAGTGCTTCAACAATGAGATCTTGCTGCTTTACCCGGGCCGCCGTCATCATGCTATCAACGAGCAAGCTGGTCGACATGCCCCAGCTACAGACAATCAGGACTCGAATCATGTTTCCCTTTTCCCACACTATCTCTTCTTCGTTCTCTTTGTCAGGAGATTTCTCCCTGCTGCTTCCTTTCTTGCAAATTCTATGCCAGGATGTGTGCTACACAGATGACACACTGTGGAATCATATGAATCTGTACATGCTGAAGAAGCCAGAGAAGCGTAGTAAGCAATCTTTTATTTGCTTTTCTGCTTTTCTCTCTTTTCCCGGAAAGGCTGGTTTACCTGCGTATCTTCCCTGTAACTGTGTTTCTTGTGTGCGGGTACCTGGTGGCCGTTTCGTCGGGTATCTCTGGAGAAAGTCCCTTTCTCGAAGAAGTCTCTATGCCGTTTGAGCAATGAGTGAGGTGGTAATCAGGTGCAGGGAGAGGAAGGAGAAGTGTGTTTCTCAGTGTGTTATTTCTGTTCTGTGTAGCCCGTATAGAAGAAGACGTCCGGTTATCTGCCGCTCTATTTCAGGGATGTGATACGGTCACCACCGCTCTGAACGGAGACCCGGCCTCAGATAAGTCAAGTGGGTGTGAAAGGATCGGCAGGCCGAGCGAACGATTGTTGCGTACGTTGGTCGGCTGCCGATGGTTACCGCGGGTGACGGATGCGCTGCATGCTGCCTCTGCCTGCACTGGAACGTGCGTGTTTTTGCGTGCAGGGGCTTCCAATGTTGCTGTCAGGGTGTTGCGGGTGGATCGATAAAGATATCAACTTGCCTGAGAATACTGACGATGTTATATGCCTCCTCTTCTGGCAAGGGATGCCCGATTTGCAAACTCAATGCCTGCCAGGCGTGGCGACAGATCGCGAGCTCCCGCGGGTAGAGCTGATGAATCTGCTCGCGAATAGCGTCGCTGACCAGCATTGGAGGGTGCGAGGGACTGCGTTCAAGCAGTGTTGCGAGATGGAGAATCAACCCGGCCAGCACCTCTGTGTCAAAGCTTTCTCCGACCTCAATTTCAATCATTTCGATAGTTCGTTCTATCAGCGGTAGCACCCGGGCTGGATTTAGAAAAAGCGAGCGCTGTCGCAGCGTATGCTCGATCTCGCGCATCAGGGCGGCGCGTTGGGCCTGCCTGGGGCGCAGGCGGCGCGTTGGTGGATTGAGCAGAGCCGGGTCGATGAAGGTACCTCCGAGCAGTGTCCGTAAACGGGTGATGCCATCGCCAAAAAGCAGCTCGGAGAGCGAGATAAAAGGATAGTTCTTCAGGTGTGGATTGATGGTCCCCACGACTGCCACGACCTGCCGTGAACTGACCAGCCGCTGGAGCTCATCCTCGGTTTTCCCTGTAATACTGATATCCATACAAATAATCTCAACATCCTGCTCACAGATCTCAGGCAGGCGCTCGGTAATCACTTCTGCTAGCTTGGTTGCGCTGCCATATCCTGTCAGGCAGATTGAGAGAATGACTCTCTTTGTTGACGTGGGAGTGTATGGAGTCGTCTGTTCACGAAGCAGGTGACCGCCAGTCTGCGTTGTTTTAGAGGGAGGGGCGTATGCCCGGGTGTTTGATGCCAGACTGGTGGCCAGCTCATCGAGTGTGTAGCCTTCGGCGCGTTGGGCCTTGCGGGATGCCTCGATGACCAGCGGCGCCGAAACGTTCGCGATGGCCCGGATCGCGATTCCGGTCCGATGGGCGATGATCTCGCCCAGGGAGAGCAGCGACGCAAAGTCGACGAGGAGCAGGACACCACTTCCTTGATCGGCGTCACGAACGCATTGTTCTACCAGATTGAGAATCTCTTCCGGGGTCTGCTCAAGGTCTAGCTCGACAGGGGAGACGCTGGTTGCTCCAACCAGTGTATTTGCCAGTTCAGCCAGCCCCTGTGCCACTCCATGTCCGTGTGCTGCAATCACAATGCCCGCAGAGACATGCCCGTTGCTCAACAGCGTATCCGCGTGGTTAAAGAGCACGACAAGCACGTTTGCCTCGCTTTCGGGCAAGGTGACGCCCATCTCTGTCTGAATATGCTGCAAGGCAAAGCGAGCGATTTCATATTCAATGGGATAGGTTTGACGGACGGCCTGAATCCCCGGGACATGGAGCGGGTGCCCCTGGCTGCTTCGCTCGATCGCGCTGGACAGATGGAGTGCCAGCACGAGCGGCAACTTTTCGGGGAAAGTGCGTCCGAGCTGTGTTTCCGCATGATGCACGATGGTCTGTGCCAGCTTCAGCAGGCGCTTGTCTACCAGGCTGGCTGTGGCTTCATTCGTTTCCTGGTCGATGCTCTGGGCAAAGTGCTGAAAATACTGCTGAATCGAGAGCCGTACCAGGGAATGGATCTCGGCTTCGGAGAGATTGGTTTTGCGCAAAAAAGCCAGTTCAGTATTGATAATGTCGTAGAGACTGCGGCCAGAGTCTATGTCACTATCCAGATTCAGGCCGGTTGGCGTAAAGATATGGTTGGCTTTGAGATGGTAATGTGTCTCTTTTTCGAGCGTCTGGTGCAGCTTGGCAATGTGGAGCAGGCCATTGCGCACGTGGTCGGGCAGCGTATCGATGTGGACAGAGAGCTCATGGCGGTTATGGGTGCGATATTCCAGATATGCCTGGGCACAGGTTAATTGTACGTCAGTCCTCAATTGCCCTATATTCCCGGGACAATTATACAGTAAAAAGGCTTGTATCGCCTGGGGAGTTACCTGAATATTGACGCCGATACTGCTGCATTCCGCAGTGAAGAAGGCGCGAACCAGCTCATAGCGCTCCATAATCGGACGCTCATTCAGCCCGGGTAGCCTGATGACCATTGGAATGCGGCGTCGAAAGGTTGGCAGCAGCGTGGTATGTGGGTCCTCTGTGGTTGCGGCGATCAACAGCACGGAGGCGCTCCGCTCCTTGACCTCGCCAAGCCGCCGGAAGCGCTCCTTATCCATTAAATAGAAAAGCATTTCCTGCCCCTCTGGTGGCAGACGGTGCACTTCATCCAGGAACAGGATGCCGCGATGTGCCTGTTCAACCAGACCACTTCGATCACGATCTGCTCCTGTATATGCACCGCGCACGACACCAAACAGGTGCGCCATGAGCAACTGAGGATTACCCGCATAGTCCGCGCAGTTAAAGCTGACAAACGGCGCATCTTCCGGGAAGGCTCCCTGTTCAATAGCAAAATCGTGCATCAGGCGTGCAACCGTGGTTTTACCGACGCCGCTCGGGCCACAGAGCAGCGTATGCAGGCCATGTGGTGGGTAAAGGATAGCTGCTTTAGCCTGTTGAATGGCACTTTTTAAGCCCTCAGAATTCCCGATGAGCGTATCAAAACTGGTAATGACCGCGCCCACCTGCACGGAAGCCACAATTGTTGGTGGCGTTCCCTCTGGTGGGACGGCTTGTGGTGTGCTCGTCTCAGTTTTCAGGGTGAACAGGACCGGTCTGCCGGGTATACGAAGGATCATCCCCTCGTGTGCCAGTTGGTTAAGATCACGGCTGGCATTGCTGCGGTCTATTCCTGCTTGCAGAGCAACTTCTTCCGCACTGAATCCCGCATGACGGCGAAGTACACTATGCTGTGGCATTTGTTGCGTACAGAGATAGCGCAATGCCTCAAGAACCTTCTCTTTGCGCAGCATAGATAGCAACTTTCCTTGTTGATTTTTCTATTGTCCGTTTCTCGTAGATCCAAGTATACCGAAATACCATTCAAAAAAGCAAACAGGTGTTTCCCGCGCTTCCCTGCTAGCGCTTCCCCACAAAGTGAAAGCCAACAGCGGGCATTATTCCCTGTGCCGTCTGATAATGCTCCATCTCCTTGATGAAACGCACAAGCTGCTCTTCCTGTTCGGGGGTGACGTTGCGCAGCCCGTTCGCGATAGACAGAAAGATCCAGGGGGCGTCTGTGAACAGGAGTTCGGTAAAGTGGCCCTTGAGCGCTGCAAGCAGATCCTCCCCTTTTTGCAACTGATGATGTCTGCCACGTGCTTCCCATGCTTGATAGATCTGCTCGATTGCCTGTGCATCGTCGTCTGTCTCCTGGGGGTGCTCGGGCTCGAAATGACCGCTAAGCTGAAGGAGGCGCTGTGTCTGGTAGACCCAGAGGGCGCACTGCTCATCGAAGAAATCGTAGGCATAATCATAACAGATGATGCGCCCCTCATTTTTCAGGAGATGATGAACTTTCTGCATGGTGGGTTCCAGCGCCTCAAGGTGGTGGAGCACCCGGTTAAAGATGATAGCATCGAAGCGCAGTTCTCCCGCGTCCCAGTCCAGAAAATCCTGCTGAAAATAGCGCACTGGCAGCGCGTTTGCTCCCTGAATGGCGAGTGTGCGTTCAGCGATCTCGATGCTGTCGGCGATTTTATCGACTCCGATGACGGTATGACCATCACGAGCCAGTTCCAGTGTCAGAAACCCGGTGCCACAACCGACTTCGAGGATATGCAGCTCGGTACCCTCCGGGAGCCAATCTTTGACAAAATAATACGTTGCTCGGGCGCTCTGATCCAGAATTGCGGGGCTGCTCCACTGGAACCAGCGACTATGGATATCACGATAGTAGTAAGGGTGCTGTAAATCGGCGACAAAGTCGCGCGGAAGTGTCTCAAACATGGGGAGCCTCCTGATAGAATGCCGTTTTTATCGGCTTTTCAAGCATACCCAGCGAGTTGGCTTCTTTGACCACCTGAGCTGTGCAATTGCTGTCTCCATAGTGTAGCGGTTTTTTGAGAATTGCGCTACAGGCCCCCGAGCGCTGTCTTTTTGCCGGGCGCTATACTTGAATAGGACCTTTGGGTATTGTTTCGCTCTTTTTGTCGGTCTGAAAGGGGATTGGTGATGGATGTTCAAGACGTGCTGCGCCTGACGCGGACAGAACATATACGCCTGGTTCGCTTCCTGTACTGTGATAATGGCGGGATTATTCGTGGCAAGGCAACGCATACCAGTAAGCTGCTTGAGCGGATGGTTGCGGGCATCGGGCAATCACTGGCAATGCAGGCATTCAATGGGATGGAACAACTGGTGCCGGTTGAGGGCATGGGGCCGATTGGCGAGTTTCGCCTGATCCCTGATCCAGAGACGTTCACTCTCCTACCCTATGTTCCGGCAACCGCAAGCATGTTTTGCGATATGGTGCGGCTGGATGGAGTGCCCTGGGAGGCGTGCCCGCGTACCTTTCTGAAACGAATGATTGCTCGTCTGGCCGAACATGGGATACG
>Ga0164243_10005066_pt1 | contig 20264 bp, 23 predicted proteins | sample OricompcompostOP_FD_108781 | JGI IMG/M metagenome (GOLD analysis project Ga0164243, IMG submission 108781) | Organic Plus compost microbial communities from Emeryville, California, USA - Original compost - Organic plus compost (OP) | ecosystem: Engineered > Solid waste > Mixed feedstock >...
AGGAGGCCAGCCTGATCGAGGCCGGCCGCAAGCGCCTCCGGGACGAAGGCGTCGTGGTCGATACGTCCCTCGGCGCCGTGATCCGGCGCTCTCGCCTCGCCGCTGGGATGACGCAGGCACAGCTCGCCGAGCGCCTCGGGGTGTCGCGGAGCTACGTCGTCAACATCGAGGCTGGCCGCGAGACCATCAGCAGGCCGGAGACGATCAGATCGTACGCCGAAGCGCTCGGGATCAGTCCCGACGTACTGTTTGTGGCCGCCCACGTCGTGCCACCTGACGTCGCGGCGCTGGTCCTGACCGATGTCCACACCGTCCGATCCGCGCGCAAGCATCTCCAGGGAGTGACCAGCCGTGACCGAGCCTAAGCGCACGCACCGACCGTACGATCGGGAGATCATCGCGACCTACGTCACCTCGGACCTCCCCGCCTCGCGTATCGCCGCGCAGGCCGGCGTCACCAAGACGACGGTCTACCGCGCCATCCATCGTCTCGAGGTAAATCGTGGCAACGCGGTTGCCCGCCGTAAGCGCTTGTGGACGCCCGAGGAGGATGCCAAGATCGTGGATCCGCCGGTGGACGATCTCGCGCTCTCGCGGGAGATGGACCGCACGGTCTATGCCATCCGATCCCGTCGCAAGCTCCTGCGTGATCGAGGTGACTTATGAGCGATCAGCATGCCCCCCGCCCGATGCATGTGCTGCGGGACTTGATGCGCCGGGTCCCCACGCTGAGCGCTGACGTCGAGACGTTTGTCGTGGGCAAGCGACGCGGAGATCTCCACTGGCCGGACTGGATCATGATGCCGATGGCCGCGTGGGATGCGATCGCCGCCAAGTACGCGACGGATCGGCTGCAACGCGTCACGCTCACACAACTCCTCGCCGCAGTCGGTGCATGGCGTTACTCGCAAGGCATCTATCGCCTGGATCCCGATCTGCAACGCGCGCTCATCGACACCCCGTTGACACGCGAGCTCCCGACCGACGTCTTGCTCCGCTTGCCCGAGTGGAGCATCTACGTCGAGACGCCGGGGCTCCAGTACGGGACGGTGGCCGTGGCGGGATCGTGGGTGCACCTGGAGCGGGATACGCATACCGGCGTGACGGAGTTACGGCTCCTGCTCGATACGGACCGCCTCCTCATTGGGCTCCCCATCCCCCTCGATCAGTCATCGCTCCACGATGTGGCGGATCGCCTGACCGAGCGCCTGAGCGCGTACACGAGTCCACCCCTCCCGGTCGACGAGGAGGATCGCGTCGCGCTCGCTGCGGTGATGTCGGCGATCGTGTCGATCGTGCTGTACATCTGCTCGGACACACCAGACATCGACGATCTGCGCTCGCCGGGCTCATCACCGTCGCGGCCGATGATCGTCAAGGTTCGGCGCGGCTACCGACTCTTCGCACCGGACCGCGCGCGAGTGTGGACGGTCGGGGCGAACATCGGCGAGACGATCCGCGCCGATCGCGACGGCGGATCTATCGACGGCGTGCGGACGGTGCGACCCCACATTCGGCGAGCGCACTGGCATGGATACTGGACGGGTCCGCGTGATGGCGAGCGCCGATTTGTCTACCACTGGCTCCCGCCGATGGTGGTCGCGGCCGGCGAGGCCGAAGGAGAAACATCGCGATGACAACACGCTGGTCACGTGAAGATGATGACTACCTTCGTGCGCATCCCGAAGCGTCCATCATGGAGCTCGCCCGCCACTTGGGTCGGTCATACGCCGCGGTCCGAGCTCGACGCATCCTGATCGCGGCGCCCGGTGGTCTCATTGGAGATGATGAACGGCGGCCATGGACTCCCGAGGAAGACGCGTTTCTGGCTAGCCATACGTTGGATCCACTTGCCCAGACAGCCGCGCAGCTCAAGAGAACGTACAAGGATGTTCGTCAGCGTCGACGAACGCTCGCGCTTGAGACGCTGGAGAGCCCTCGTCGATCCGAACGCCGCAAGGAAGTTGCGGCGTACCTTCGCGAGACCCTGAGCGTGTCGGATACCATGCGCAGATTCGGATACAATCGTGCCTCAATTCATCAGATTGCTGATGACTTTGGGGTCTTGCTCCCCAGCGCTCGACCATCTCATCCCATGCGACTTCGTCGTATGACCCTCGGAATCGCGAAGGCGGACATCGCGCGTGCCGTTGGCGTGACGCCCGAAATCTACACTGACATCGAGCGCGAACGTCTGGATCCGCTCCAGACCGTGCTGGATGAGATCGAACGATACTTCCAAGAGCACGAGCTCACCTCCGAGCCCCGCCACTCCCAATCCTCCGCACCAGCTCCAGGAACGACGCCCCCAGAATAGCCTTGCGCTCGTCCGCCGACCTCGTCGGGAAGTCATGCGGCACGGAGATCTCCGCGCCGTACACCGAGATGATCCGCGTCCCCCACCACCAATGCTCTGCCAACGATGCATCCTGAGGAGTTCGGATCGTCATGGAGATCGTGTGTTTGGGAAGATTAGCAGTGAGCGGAACGAATCGGACGCGCGCATCGTCGTTCTCAGCCTGCCGAAGTCGGACCTGAAACACACCCGGAGGAGGCTCTGGAACGTTGGGTCTTGGCAGATCGATCGTCTTCGGCGCCGGCGGTCGCTCGACGCGGACACGATCGGACTCGGGATGCCAATAGGCGCGCAGGTCGACGCCCATGTCGGTGATCACGCCCACCTGCACCCATCCGCCAGCGTCAGCCCGCACGTCCGCCTGGACGCGATAGCTCACCTCCCACGATCCGGGCTGTTGCTTGCGGTACTCTGCGGCACGTCGGCACGCATCCTCGAGATCGCGAAACGAGAACGGAAGCGGATTGTCGTCCGGGACGTCCCAACCAAAGTCATCGACCGCGCGCGCAGCCACAGCACTCCCTCCATCACTACGTTTCGATAGGAGGCGCTTCGGCGCTCAGTGCGACCGAGTATAGAACACGCGTTCTTGCCGTCAACTACCCGAGCAGATCCTCTTGCTGCTCGATCGGCTCGACGAGCTCCGGGTCGTTGTTGCGCGGGCTGTTCACACGCGGCGACACGGGATGCATGACGATGTCGTTATCGGGCGCCGGCAAGAGCAAGCCCTCGACCGCGCCGAATGGCGCGTCGCTCAGCCACTCGGCGGCGTGTTCCTCCGTCAGGATCACGGGCATGCGATCGTGCACGGCCTGCATCGGCGCGTTGGCCTCGGTCGTGAGGATCGTGTACGTGCGGAACGGATGCTCGTCGGCGCCCTTGGCTTCATCCCACAACCCGGCGAACCACATCATCCGCTCGTCGGCGAGCTGGATGTAGTACGGCTGTTTGGCCGTGCCACTGCGCTTCCACTCGTAGAAGCCGCTCGCAGGAACGATCACTCGGTTGTGGTTGACCAGGTGGCGGAACATCCCCTTCTCACTGACGGTCTCCGAGCGCGCATTGATAGGGGCGAACTTGGGCTTCGCGCCCGGCTTGGTCCAGCGCGGCACGAGTCCCCACCGCATGCCGACGAGGTCTAACTGGTCGCCCTCCGCGTCGTCCATGATGACCGGCAGGATCTGCGACGGCGCGGCGTTCCATGACGGATGCCACGCGAATCCCTCCTCGTACACGATCCGCGTCTGCGACAGCTCTTCGACTCCCGCTCCCTCGATGACGTAGCGTCCACACATGGCGATCCCTCCGATCGTGACGAGCACTGATGGAGGGATGCTAGCAGATGAAGGGGATGTGTGGATGGATCACCCTTATACTTCTTCAAGACACTGACCGCGCAAACGACAAAGGGTCTATGGAGGGTGCCACTCATGAGCGAAGACATCAATAGGAAAGCAGCTGAGGCCCACTTCGAGAGTCTGCTAGCGGAGATACGTCAGCTCCACCCCTTAGTCACGGGAAAGAACGCTGATGGCACGCCCGTCTTTGTCTCAAATGCAATGTTTCTCGACGCCGTGGCGCGATACTTTTCGATAGTTGAAGAAATAGGTGGCGAGCCAGCCAAACGACTTCGCAACATGGCGAGACTTTCGTCCAAGGACGCTTTCAGAGAGGCATCCCGCATCGCATTAGGATTAGACCGCGAAGGGAAAGCAATTGCTACTGACCAAATCGCTCAGCAGGAAGCTCAGGGAATCCTCATTTCTTATGGACTGGTATCCCCGGACGAACTTCGATCCATCACGCTTTCGACACTTTGGGATCGAATCGAGGATCTTTCGACATCGATCATGAGTCTCCCAGACGAGTAGCCGATCCGAACCGTCCTGCTGCGGGAGAACAGCAGGGGCAGGGGGTCTGCGACTGGCAATGGTCGCCGCACAATCCGTCACGAAGGCATCTGCATGTGCGCTCATCCCGCCGAGATGCCCGTCGTGGCGGATTCGTGTGTCAGGCGTCACGATAGCCACCCGGTTGTGTGGAGTCGATTCGCCACGATGGTTGCGTTGTCCGTTCGGGATTCCATCACATTTCTCATGATGTTCCCGCCGCTCTCGGCCCAGAACGCATCGATCGTTGCAGAAGGGTGCGCCTGCAGCACGTTATACAACTCCATCACGACATATTTCCCCGTGTTGCTTGCCGTCAATGCATTCGCGATCGTGCGACGCTCGCCGGTAGGTAACAGGATTTCAAGCGTTCCGGCGTCTCGATCCAGCCGGAACGCCGTGACATGTTTTGTGGCAAGCGCAAGCGGGGTTGACCACGCCGTCTCTGGTACGTACATTGGCGACTCGGCAGACCCCGACCAATTTGATATATGCCAATTGTTTACATACTGCACGTAATGTACACCTGCCGAGCCAAGACTGCCGCTTGCCCACCCCGTTTTGGGTAGCACGACGGCAATGCCCCCAGAAAATCCGCCACCTGTTTTGGATGGATATGATCCAACAAAGCCAAACTCCGTCACGTTTTGGTCAAGTTGAATCTGCATATACCCTGCAGAGTAATTCGCGACATCAGCAGTGTGTACAATTTTGCCACCGGATTGTGAGAGGGGAGAGTTGCCCCACGCCGTGATCTCCTGTCCTGTCGCGGCAAGCGCAGGGAGATCGCCGTCGTCGAAGAGCGACGCGTCGTACCACCCTTCGGGGATTCGCACCGGGGCCGGTTGCGCGACGATTGGCGCTCCCACCGCGGCGCGCACGTCCGGCGCGAGCGCCGCGCGGGTGACGCTGCCAGCATCAGGACGCGTTGATCCAAACGTACTCACGATCGTACCTCCTCAAGTAGCGACACCGTCGATTCGCCACTCTCGGTGATCGCCGCAATCTCTTGCGTCGCGTTGACCACGAGGTAATTGCCACCATCCATCGCAAATCCGTCCGCCGTTGCCGCGCCGCCGAATCCGAGGTGGATCGTGACATCGCCCGTGTTGCGGATGAGCAGCGACACGCGCTCCGTATTCGCTGGGACGAGCTGCGTCGAGGCAGTGCCGACCGTCACGGTCGTGTTCTCGCCGATCACGGTGGGAGTGCTCCCGCCTCCTCCACTGCCAGATTCCGCCAGCAATCGCTCAAGCTGCTCCGATGTGATGCCCATGTCGTCAGGCCTCCTTGTTCGACGTCGCCGTCTCGATCGCGTCCGTCACACCTGATGGCTTCCACCACGCGAGGTAGCCGAGTTGGGCAGTTGTGAAGATCAGCAGAAACGCTCGCGGGTAGTCCGTCCAGTCGACGCCACCCTGAAAGAAGAGCGTGATCGCTGCAACCACCACCGAGGCTCCGAACATGACGGCGGCCTTGATCTGGCTTCGCCAGGTGCGCTGATTGATCGCCGCGATCACCAGCGGCATCAGGAAGCCGACGAGGATGCGCCACAGGTCGCCATTCGAGAGCGTCAGGTCTACCGTGTCCATGTGAGAGCTCCTTGCGCGCGTTCCGGGAGGATAGGTACGATCAATCAGCCGGCGGTGACGGTCGCGCTCAGCACCGGCACACAATCATCCATCTTGATCATGGTTCCCCAGATCGTCCGGATCCACCACTCACCCGTCGCGCTCTGTCCAACCGCCGCCGCGTAGATCGGCGTATTCGGCGGGACGTCCTCGTTGAGCACGCGCCCATCCGCGATGGCGTACTGCTGACGGGGCGTCCGCTTCGTGGTCACGTACACCTGCTGCGATGCGAGCCAGTGTTCACCAGAAGGGCCGAGCACGCGCGACTTCGTGCCGTCGAGCAGTGGCGTCATCCACGGGCGATCGACCGGCTTGCCGTACACCGTTTCCGGCTTCGGCGTCTCCACCGTCACCCCATCCCTCGGGAACGCGCCGAACGTTTCGCGCAGACCAGCCGCGATCGCGGCGGCATACACCGGCAGCCACGCCGGATTCGTCAGGTACGTGCGGTCGTTGGCATCGGCATACCCACCCGCTTCGAGGATCAGGCGCGGGGCGTGATCCTTGATCGCGATCGACTCGTTGAGCTCCGAGATGCGCGCGCCGAACGTATTGCCAACGTAGGTCGCCTTCTCGCTCATCAGCCCCTTCTCGGTCGACGACAGGATCTTCACGGTCTTGGTGGACTCGACGGCCTTCACGATGTTGCGCGCGAGCGTCACGTCGAGCGTATTGGTGGACCACGCATCAGTCGTGATCGTCTTCCCCTGGACGGCGCTGTAGAGACCACCGGAGTCCGGGATCACGCAATGGAAGCCGGCCGGGGAGCTGTTGTAGTGGATGCTCAGGTAGGCCGTGATCGGCCCATACATCTTGTCGAGCGACGCGACGATTCCGCCGATCTTGCCGAGCCCCTGCGAGGTGAACGACGCGTCCGTGTCGCCGTCCTGCTCCTGCACGATGTAGACCGTCGCGCCGAGCCTCACGAGGTGATCGCGGATCGCGCGCGTCGCGCCTGGCGTCCACTCATATTCCCCCGTCGCGCCGCCGCGATCGTTATTGCGATGTCCCATGCTCAGGACGTAGATGTGCTTATTCGCCACGGTGGCTGCTCCTGTTGGTGTCGTGGTCGTCGGCACGCCCCAATAGGCAACGTACCGATCGTAGAGCTTCTGCGCGTAGTCCGGATCCGTTGCCCAGCGCCCGTTCCCGAGGTCCGCTGTCGTCGTGACGGTGCCGACGTATCCGGCGGTCGCCACGGCGTCCCAGCGTGCATCGAGCTTGCGCAGCGCGTCCGGCACTTCGATCCCGAGATACCGGCCCATGTGCGCCGCCTGCGCGCCCGCCGCCGTCTCCGGCGTGAACGTCAGCCCCCAGTTCGTCCCGTCGTCGAACGCCGCGATGCCGGCGGGATTGCCGTCATTCACCCAGTAGGCGCTCGTGCCGCGCCCGGTCTCGAGATCCCACTGCGCGACGAGGACGTCCGCATTGATCCCGAGCTGAGCAGAGACGGCATAGAGCGACACGAAATACGCTCGCGTGAAGTCGAGGCGCTGCGCACCGCGCTTCACGGCGATCTCGTACGCCCTCGCAGCCGTGCCCGTCGCCGCGCCGCGAATCGGAATACCCGTCACCATGTCAGTCCCCCACGTACGCACTCAGCGCAAGCACAATCGCCGCCATCACCACCACGGCCACCGCGAGACGTCGCACGACCTGCGCGATCGGCGGCGGGTCGCGCTGGAGCGACGCGATCTGCCCGGCCAGGACGATTACCGCGCCGATGCCGGCCATCCATCGCCAGAGCAGAAGCTGCTCGCGCCGCAGGGCCTCAACCTCCCACTCGTGGAGCAGCGACCTAGTGACGAGCACCCACGCACCGGCGAGCAGGATCGCAAGGCCGATCAGGCCCCATTCCGAGGCGTGGACGCGGATGTAGATCGTGAGCACCGTCGAGGTGAGCGCGAGCCAGATCACGATGAGGAGCAGCGTGTCCCAGGTCATCGGCCTCCTCCTCTCGGCTTCCGTCCGAATGTGCGCTGGTTGAGCGTCACGTAATCCAGGCCGCTGTTCGTCCACAGTTCGCCGAGCGATCGCTCATCGCGCACCAGCTGCTCCACGTTCGCCATGCGGGTCAATGAGGCCGCGCTTCGGTCCGCGCCGATGCGCCGCCGTCGCTGGCGGACGATCCATTCCCGCAGGCGTCGTATCATGAGGACCCCACCTTTCGGTTCGCCTCGTCGAGCATCGCCAGGAGCCGTTCGCGCTCGGATCGCTGTGACTCTGCCAGCTCCTTCGTGGCCGCCTCCGCCCGCTCGGCGATCTGTTCGCCTTTCTCGACTTCGCGTCGATACTCCCGGCCCAGCACCAGATCTCCGCGGATCACCGCCAGCGCGATCGCCGCGATGACCGCGAACGCGAGCCCTTGGTCCGTGATCTGTGACCAGTCCATCGAGCGCCATACTCCCGCCCCGCGCTTCTGCGCTCATCGGGCAACAAAAAAAGCCGCCAGCGACCTCGCGAGAGGTCTGCCAGCGGCCTTTGCCACCATCGTCTTACGTTACGTCCAGTGTATCATGCGGCCTTACGCTCCGGGGACTTCGGCAGTGTCACCGTCCGCTCTGCCCCGCACGTGCAGGTCAGGTGCACGCGATCCGTCAGCAGGACCACGGTGACGCCCGGCGTCACCGCGATCTTGCCCGGTCGCAGCGTCGCGAGCACCGTCTTGCAGCGGTGGCAGGTCAGCGTGTTGCGGCTCATCGTCGCGGGAACGCCAGCACGACCACGTGGCCAGCACGCAGGTCAACCGGATCACCAGAGCTGAAGATCGCGCGCGCCGTCACCGCAAGCGATCCGCCTCCAGCTACCGGTCGAACGAACGTCCACGGCTGCGGAACGGGTACGCCACCAACCGTGCCATATTCCATTGTGGTCTCCGGGTAGGTGCCCGAACCGCCGAGACGAAGCCCCGTAGAGAACGTGCCACTGTTCACGTTGTTGCGTGCCACGACTGACATGATCCCGACCACGTTCCAGTCAATGCCAGTGGGGAGCGTCACGGTGTCGCTGACCAGCGTGCGCGATCCCGAGGACAGCACCCCGGTCGCCCCAAACGTGAAGATCTGCATGATGGCGGCCGAGTGCGCGTGATTTCCCTCAGCCACCGTGCCAGCAGCCGTGCCGAAGATGACGGAGAAGTCGACCTGCGTCGGGATCGAACCGTTGAGCACGACCTGCAGGCCGGTACCGGCGTTCAAGCGATCGATGTGTTCACCCACTACCGAGACATTGTTGTTCTTGACGTAGCGCACCGCTTCCTGCACGGTGACGTTCTTCCATCGGCTCGACGCGCTGTCGTAGCCGAGGAGCTGGCCGTTGGTGAGCGTGGCGATCTGCGTATCCGTCAGGCCAGCCAGCGAACCCGGCACCTGCGACTCGAGCGCGGCGATGCGTGCCATCGCCTGATTCCAGTCCGACGCCGCGATGCCGGACCCCGGAAGTCCTGGTGTGCCAACGCGGATGAGCCTGATTTCATCTCCCGGTCCCGGCATGTCAGCCTCCCAGTCCGTAGTACGCGAGTTGGTTGGTGTAGGCGATCGGACGCGACGTCGGCCCCAGTGCCATGGCGAACGCGACGAACTCACTGATCATGAGCGTCGGCATCGGCGCGAGCGTCCCGCTGCGCCGCACCCCTCCGATCGTGAACCGATCCTTGGTCGACGTGTAGCGCGTGTACTGGTAGCCGTAGAGGTCCTGGATGCCATCGACCCACTGGTACATCGCGGTGCCGTTGTCCATCGCCGTGATCTGATGCGCGGTACCGTCGAAGAGCGCGTGCGTCGGCGGGTTCGGCCCGTAGTCATTGCCCACCGATGTGAAGCCACCGCCATCCTGCGCCGTCACGACCGGCACGCCGTACTGCCACATCGTGTTCTTGTCGGATTGCGCGAGCCCGTACTGGTGGCCGCTCTCGGCGAGGATCGATTCGGCCCACCAGCGCGTCGCCGAGCTCGCGGGCGTCGCGCTCAGCACGGCGAGCACCGTCGCCGCTCCGGCCGCCCAGAGTACCGGAGTCGTGTTGGTGAGGAAGTCATTGGATCCGTCGAACGCGATGGCGGGCTTGCCAACGAGCGTCTGCAGCACGCCCCCGATCACGATCCGGGGTTGCGCCGACGCGGTGTCGTTGAAGACGTGCCGACCGTTGCCGCTCTGGTCGTACCAGCGCACCACGAAGCCGTCGCCACTCCCGACGAAGCTCAGGAGGGCATCGGTGTCGAGCTCGCCGTTGAGCTGCGGGATGTCGAGCACCGCGTCGTCGCTGCTGCGGCGCACACGGACCAGCGGGCCGAAGTACGTGCTGTGCACCACGCGCGCGGCCGAATACGCTTGCACCGCGAGCGCGCCGGTCACGCCGATCGAGTTGACCGTCGGGTTCCCGCGCATCGTGATCGACCGTAGCCCCTCGTACATCCGGCGTCCGTTGAGCAGGTTGCCGGCAAGGTTGTAATGGTTGCCATCGCCCTTGTTCATCGCGATCGGTGCGGCGACGGTGATGGTGTACGGCACGCGCGACGGCGTCGTCTGGTGCACCTCGTCGATCGCGGCCCGGGTGCCGGTGCTCAGATACTCCGGCACCATGCTGCCGAGAACGAACGGCAATCGCGGATTGCCGAACTCCGCGCGGAAGCCCGCGATGAGCGCATCGAGGTCGGCCTGATAGGTGGCGGCCGTGACATTGTTGTCCCCGTCCGTCTCGCCCTGCAGCCACAGGATGCCGATGAGCCGCGCACCAGGGCCAGCGGCGGCAAGCGCGGCGTTGGTCTGCGCGATTGCCTGCGCGTAGAGATTGCCGGAGACGCCGGGACGCCATCCCAGCGTGGCATTGCTCGAGAGGGGCGTGCCTCCGTGCGCGGCCGGGACGAGGAGCACGCGCCGATCCGGGTTGGCGTGCGTCAGCCACCAGCGGGCGAATTCGATACCCGGGCCGATGCCGGTCGGCGTGTCGTGCATCCCGAGCGGTTCCTCGGCTACCGAGATCACGTCGGCATAACTGCCGGTGGCGGCGTACTGCATGATCCGCGAGTCAGACGGCGAACGCTTGAGGTCGATCGGCGTCCCGCGCCCGCTCATGTTGGACTGCCCGGCGAGCAGCACGACGTCATAGCCCGGCGTGTCGTACGTCGGGATCACGCCCGGGGCGATATTGTCGAGCGTCACCGCTCCGTTGGCGAGCGACTTGGTGGTGATCGAGCCGTCCGTCACATTCACGATACCAGGGACGCCGATCACGACGCGCTTGATGTGTGCCATCAGTACGTCACCCTCCGACGCAGGCAGCAAGTGCCTTCAAGGATCGTCTTCTCTTTCCCGAACGTATCGACCAGCACGAGATCGTAGATCCCCTCGCCCCAGTCAGTCAGCGCGGCGGTCGTGGCTTTCGCGATCGACAGGAGCAGGTTGTATTGGTACGGCGCGGTCCCCTGCAGCCCGACGGTAAGCCGGCCGTTGGCCGTCGTGCACTCAAGGACGGCCGGCTGATCGTAATCAGGCCGCACCTTCATCTTCGCGGTGTACCCCGCAGTCGAGAGTGTCACGTACTCGCCGAGCACGGGATCGTAGGATTGCAGCAAGTAGGTCAGGGCAAAGTCATCGCCCTGCTTGATCACCAGTGGCTCCCACGCGGGGAGTTGATCGACGATGAGAATGTCGGACATCAGATTCCTCCCGGGTCGAGCGCATAGAAAAGCGAAACGGTCACATTGGACCCGCCGGTCTGGACGGTATTCACCCGGAGGCGTTCGCCGGCCGGGATCGGGTAGTTGAGCTGCGAAACGCCGACGGCGCTGCCCTTGGTGACGGACACCACGCCGACTTCCTGCCCGCTCGCAGTGGTCACGGAGATGACGAGGTTCTGGCTGACCGGAGCCGTCTTGGCGACCACCACGAGCAGGCGCGCCCGCACGCCCTGCGGCATGTAGAGCTCGCGCTCCTGGTTGGTCCCCGCGGTCGTTGCGCCGCTCAGGTACCAGTCGCCACGGATCCACGCCGTCGCCTCGTTTGCGGCACGCGGGTTGATCGAGCCATCGCTATTGATCGCCAGGACGGAGGCCTTCTGCTGGCGAATCAGCGAGGCGGGTTGCAATGAGGGCATCAGCGAGCGGAATGCCTCGGTGATGTTGCGGTTGGCCATCAGGCACCTCCTGGCAGCACCGGGACACCGATGCCGGTGAGCGTCAACACGAGGTCACGGACCTCGAAATCGTCGACCTTCGTGGAGTCGGGGAGCCGGCGATCCTCACCGGCGATGATTCGTACCTCGGCGCTACCAGCGTCGAGCTGCCCAGAGATCGGCACGCGGAACGACGACCAGTTCGCCACGTTCGTGTAGTCGAGGCGGGACTCGTAGTTCTCGTCGAGGACAGGCAGGTCCATGCTTCCGACCCGCTTGCCTGACTGCCAGATCTCGATCTTGCTGACGGTGCTGTCCGTGTTGACGTTGTCGAGCAGGTACGAGTTGGATCCGTGCGCACGGCCGGACAGGATGATGGCGGTATACGTATCTGGCACCGTGATCGGGATCGTGAACGTCGTCCCGCTCGGCGAGGGCTGCGCATACCACGAGATCGTTTCGTCCCCGAGATGCACGGCGTTGGTTCGCACGGTCACCGACGTCTCGTCACGACCGGACGGTAGCGCCGTGCCAGCACCGGCCCACCCATCCATCGTGACCATGTACCCCTGATTGGACACACTCTGCCGCAAACTCATCAGCCAACGATTGCTCGGCGAGGCGATGCCGACCGTCGGCGAGGTGATCTGCACGATATCTCCCGGCTCACGTTGCGGATCTCCGTGGATGGACCACGATTCGGTCACGTATGGAGCCGACGTCGAGACCTCCTTGGCCTGTCGGCACATCGTCGCCAGGGACGCGGAGACCAATCGGCTGTCAGTGACGGCGTCCTTGCGGTAGCCCGGAGGATCGAGTCGCGCATCGTACGGGACGGACGCCGGGAACGAATGCGGCTGCACGGCGACGCCGTCGTTGTCGGTGCCACGAGGCCCCCAGACATCCCAGTAGGTGATCATGGGCTGGATGTCCTCGGATCGCTCGAAGCGATAGGCGTTGGATCCCTCCGCGTAGAAGCCCACCGGAGTGCCCGACGGCAATCCGTTGATCCTCATGAAGCGCAGCGCGCCGGACGGTGTGTCGAAGATCCGATACTCGAAGAGCCGCGCCACCTGGTCGAGCCAGGTCAGCCACGACACTTCGCGGGGGATGATCACGTCGCCATCGTCGTAGATCGGATTGCCGCCGAGGCGGATCTGCGTGCCGGCAGCGTTGGTGACCCGATCGATCAGCGCCATCGGCACGCCGCGCGCCTTGCACATGCCCTTGACGATCCCCTCGATTGACGAGGAGCCACGGAACACCTTGTCCGACTGCTCCCCGAAGTTGAGCAGCGAGGCCCATCCTTCGGCGCGGAAACGCGCTCGGCTCCCGGAGTCATCGATCGTGCCGATGCTGTCGATGAGTCGGCCGCTGAAGATCGTGCCGACGCTCGACTCACGAAAGCCGGCCTGGACCTCGAGCTTCGCGGCAATCTGAAGCTGCGAGGCTGCCGGCAGCGGCACCTCGATCGTGCACGTGCCGATCGGCTGGTTGACGCCGTGCTGGGTGTCGGCCGCGAGGATCTGCGTCGGGATGCCATTGACCGTCGCAAGCAGAACGCCCCGGAAGACGCGCTGACGCGTCGGCAGTGAGGTCACCATCAGCTCACCACCTCCGTCCGCGTCACCGGGTCCGCAGCTCGCGCGAACGTCACGGTGGCCTCGACGCTCCCGTCGACGAAGTGACGGACATCGGAGATCTCGAGGATCGACGTGTTCGCGAGCAGCTCGTAGACCTTGTCGAAGTGCGTGCGCTCGGTGCCCTTGTGTGACTGCACGCCGATCGGCACGGTGAGCGTTCCGGTCTGCTGGAGCTTCGCGAGCAGCGCGTAGTAATGATGGCGGCAGCCAAAGAGCAGTCGCCAGGTGACCTTGGCAAGCGCGTTTCCGAGGTACTGGCGCACCACGATGTTGCTCATCGGGACGTGGTTCTCCACGTACACCGGCGTGATGGTCCAGTCAGCGATGCCGTCGCTGTCGTCGACGAGGATGCCGAAGCGGACATCGTCGAAACCGGTCAGCCAGCCGCGATCGTTACACGAGCAGATCATCGCGACACCCCCTGTCCACGCCAATAGTCGTCGGCGGCCTCGCGGATCGCCGGCACGATCTGGCGCGTCACCTGCTCGGCGAGGTCGTCTACCCCGACGTTGCCGGCGACGTTGATGTTGACGGTGATGCCGCCGCCCATCCCTGGCGTCAGCTGCATGGCGTTGTTCGGCGAGATGTACGTGCCCGCCGGTGCCGAATAGAGTCCGTGATCGGGGATGAGCGCCATGCCGCCGGTGGCAAAGTGCGCCATCTCGGGTCGGTTGCCCTCGCCCGCCTCGAAGAGCACGCCACCCGTGGCGTAGCCGACCACCCCGCCGTTTGCGTACGCCGACCGCGTGCCCGTGACCGTCGTCTGGCGCGTGACGATGTCGATGTACGAGGTCGCGAGGATCGATCCGTCGTAACCCGCGGCCCAGTTGATGCCGGCTTGCGCATCCGAGATGTCCGCGTCGAGATTGAGCGTGGACGTCTGGCCGTCCATCAGCACGAAGTTGTTGAACGCGATGGAGAGCGGCCCTGACGCCTGGTCATCCAGTGCGAGGTCGAGCGTGGAAATCGTGCCGTTCAGCCCGCCCGCGAGCTCGCCCACGGACGTGATGACCGGCGTCGCCTCGTCGTTCGCCGTGATGTCGACCTCGACGTCCTGGTCAAGTCCCATCGCCGCGAGCGCGCCTTGCGCCGCCGAGCGGGCGCCGTCGAGCGCCCCCGATCCGATCGCGGAGACGTTGACCGTGACCGGTACCTCGACCTCACCACCCTGGTATTCCGGCGTTTCGGTGACCGGCTCCGCCTCGGTCGGGATCTCGATCGGGCCGATCGCGGTGTTCCATTCCTCCGGCGTGACGGTGTAGTCCGGAAGATCGAGCTCAGCCGGCACCTTGACGACCGTGCCGTCGGTGAGGATCAGATCATCGGTGACGGCGTCGAGCGCATTGCCCGCGATCTCGACGCCGACGGTGTAGGTGTTGCCGCCGAGGTCCTCGAGCAGTTCCTTCGTGTGCTGCAGCTGCTCGTAGCCGTCGACCTTGACGTCAACCGAGCCGTTGATTTCGCCGTCGTCCAGGAAGTCGATGAGCGTCTTGATGGACGTGTTCAGATCGTCGATCGGATTCTTGGCGTCTTCGACTGACGAGAAGTCGACCGTGATCGTGCCGTCGGCACCGATGCTAATGAGCCCCATCTGCTCGAGCATCGTCGCGAGCACGGGATCGGCGGCAGCTGCCGCGGCGATCGCCTGCGTCGCCATGTCGAGACCGGTGTCACCGAACTTGCCGGCGGCTGCATCGGCGGCTAGCGTCGCGAGTTCGTAGGCCCGCGCGGATTCCGCCTGATCCATCCAGCCCAGCGCGGCGAGCTGCTGCTCGGCGGGGAGCTCGCGCAGATCGTCAATGTACGCCGCCTGCCGCTCGGCGAGGTCGGCCAGCGTCGGCGCGAGGTTGACCTGGATCGCGTCGATGCTGTCGGCGACGGCCTCGTTGACGTCGGCGATGACGTTGTAGGCCTGCTGTGCCGCGGCGTACTGCGAATCGCCCGTGAAGACGCCGTGCTCGCCGCTGATCAGCCCCTTGTCGAGCAGCTCGTCGAGCCTCGACCACGTCCCCTCTTCGGCGATCAGGTCATCGGCCCAGTTGAAGAGGCCCTCGAACTGTGACTTGATCGCATCCGTGTTGCTCACGATGACGCGGTACGCGTTGTCGAGGGCTGCCCCGCCGGCCTGAATGTCGGCGGCGAGCTGCATGATGTCGTTGCCCATGTTGCTCGTGAGCGCAGCGGCGAGGTTGGGGTCGATGTTGCTGATCTCGACCATGAGGTCGTTGAACTCGCCGAGCGCGTCCTCGAGCGCCGCCAGGTCATCAAGCGTTGCCTGCGCCATGCCGGCGAGCGGGCTACCTACTCCTTGGCCGAGCTTTGCGCCGGTAGCTCCCTGGAGTGCGGCCTTGGCGATGTTCGCGAGACTCGACCCGGCCTTCTCTCCGATTTCCGTCACCGCGCTCAGGGTGAAGCCCAGCTCATCGAACTGCTGCTCGGCCGCGCTGACCCCGTGCGCGGCACTATCAAGGCCGGACGTGACGAGTCCCATCGCGGTCGCCATAGCGATTGAAGAGCTCGTCGCTTCGTCGGTGGCTACTGAGTACTCAGACAGCCCACCGGCGATCTCCACAACCCCTGCCGCGAACTCCTCCTGCGTGATGTTCCCGTTCTTCCACGCAAGGTACAGGTCCGTGATATCAGCAATGAGGTCGTCGGCGTTGACATCACCTGATCTGATGGCGGAGTTGATTCGATCCCACGCGTCCTCGAATAGTCCCGCTTGGGCATCCGCTCCCAAAGAGACGTCGTCCAGCATTGATCCGAGGCTGAGGATGTCGTCGGCGGCGTCATTAAGCCCGTCGAGTCGAAGATCATCGGCAAGCCACTCAAGGTCTCGCTGCTTGTCAGTAAGCCCGTCGAGGGAATCAACGAGAAGCTTTACGCCATCGGCTCCAGTCGTGGCACTCTCGTAGATTCGTTCGAGCTCCGTATTGAGCCACTCCACACTCGGTGTGGGCGAATTCATGTATTCATTCAGTGCCGCAAAGATCTGTCGATCGAGAAGATCGGTGTCAATATTCTCGTTGCCATAGAGGCTAAGGAGATTGGACATCGACTGTTCGATTGCCGCTTGATCTTCCGTTGTGGGAACGAACTCTTGCCAGTACTTGTCCATAACGGACTGGATCTGCGGGAGTGAATCGGAAATGGCATTGATCTGCCCCGAAACCAGCATGTCGTAGGTGTACTGATCAAGGTCGCCTGCTTCGAGTGCCATCCTCGCGGCGGCCTGCCCGAACCCCGAAGAAATGTAGTCAGCAAACGCGGTGCCGAATGAGTTTCGATCGAGCGAGAAGAGGGCGTTCATCTCGTCGCGCGACGCTTCAAGAGCTGAGACGGTATCCTCGATACCGGTCCGCACCCCCTCCGTCATCCGCTCCATCTCGGCTGCAAGTTCGTAGTCTCCGCCAAGTCGCGTCTGCGCGATCTGGTCGTTGACGTCCTCAATCGCTTGCCCGAGATTCTCATATGCTTGCTGAGCCTTCATCGCATCATCGCGATGCTTGAGGAACAGCGCTCCCACGGTTCCGAGCGCCAGGCCCACACCGGTAATCGCAAGACCTAGCGGACTCGTCACGGCAGCAAAGGCGGACGTGGCGAGCTGAGCCACCTTCGCCTTTCCACCAAGGTTCGTGAATGCTGTGCCAATGTCATTCAACCCACGGGTGGCTTCGCCAACCGTTCCTAGGCCAGACCCAAGTGTCTGCACGATGTCGCCTACCGGCCCGACGAACTGACCGACCGACTGCCCCGCATCCTGGATCGTGTTCTGAAATTGCTTCCACCGTCCATTAGCCGTATTGACCGCGTCACTCGCGGCACCGGTGGCATAAGACGCCTGCTCGAAGAGCGCGTTGAGCCGGAACTGTGCAGCCTCCTGATTGCTCATCGTGAGCGTCAGGTTCTCTCGGTCGATACTTTGTTGATTAAGTGTCAACCCAAGGGCTTCCGCGCTCTCTGTTTCATTTCTTATTGCAGATTGAAGTCGTAAAGCGACGTCCTCGTACGAGTAGCCCGTCACCTGGGCAAGGTCTGCCGTGACCTGCATCAGCTCCTTGATCTGGTCGATGGTAAGCCCGTAGTTCTCCTTCAGCGTACCGAAGTAGATCTCGGCTTGGCGCGCCTGATCGTTGCTGAAGAGGGTCGTGTTCTGGATCTGATCGGCGAAGTCGATCATTTCCTGAGCGGCATCGCCATACATGCGAGTGAGCGCGTCAATTTGGCGCTGCTGGTCAATGGAGCTTTGCCCAAACGCATCCAGAGCAGCGCCAACGCTTTGAAGACCGGCGCCCATCTTCGAGATTTCGCCAGTGACGCCCTCAAGGGAACGGATGGTGCCATCTCCCGCCGAGGACAGCTGCATCATTCCCCCGGCAGCAGCGCGAGCAGACTTGTCGACCTCATTGAGCCCCCCACTTGCTCCGTCCCCCGCGTCCCCGAGGTTCTTGGCAAGGTCCCCGGCGGCCTTCGAGACTTCCTTCAGGACCTTGCTCGCGCCGTCCTGGGCGGAGATGACAATACGGAGCTCTTCGGCCATGTCACTGCCCTCCGCGCGCTACAATGGCGGCACTGGATTCTCGCGCCTCGTCAAACATATCTCTGGGGGAAGTCATGTCTCGAGTCTTCGTCACCGCTGCCCTGATGCTTTCGATGCTTGCCGCCATGCTCACGCCGGCGGCACTCACCGCCGCCCAGTCCCCGGGCATTTCCGTTTCTGTGTATGTGTTCGGCGATGGCATGTACGAGATCCCGAATGGGAGGGAATACTGTCGATCGGACTTCAACGATGGATATGCAAGCCGCGTCAGCGTTCTTGACGATGACGGCGATCGCATCAAGTCGTTTGGGCTTCGCCACGGCGAGGCATCAGCCGATGGGTTCTGTCGCTTCGATTTCAGCTTCACCGACAACGGGAGTAGCGAATACACCTTCGAGATCACCGGGGTGCTCTCCGAGACGTTCGACCGCGACGACCTTGCTACGGGCGGCTGGGCTGTGCAGATCACGGTGACCGGCGCCGACGGAGAGGCACTCTCCACTGACGTTCGCACCGGAGAGACGTTCGATCCGAGCGCCTCTCCTGTCGCAGAGCAGCAGGATGAGGAGGAGACAGCCGACGCATCGCTCGCCCCCGGTCCGATCGAGGGCACCGACACGTACCGGATCGTCGGATCGTTCGTGCTCTTCGGAGAGCGGAACGATGACTTCCGGGTGAGGTCAACCGGGTGCGTCGGACTCGGCGGATACGACGACATCCATCCGGGCACGCAGTTCAAGATCTCGAACGAAAGCGGCGAAGTCATCGGTGTCGCCACGCTCGAACCAGACCCAGATGCGAGTTCCCGGAGTTGTGCCTTCATCTTCGTCACCGAGGTTCCTGACGCAAAGTTCTACACGTTCACCCTTGGTCGTCGAGGGGACTTGACCTACTCAAAGGCTGAGATGGAAGAGATGGGCTGGATGCCCGGCTTCTCGCTCAACTAGCCGACGACTCCGACGCCCTGCTGCTTCCACATCTGGTCGATCGTTTCCCGCGCCTTCTTCTCTGCCTGCGCGTCCTTGACGCCATCGTCGTAGGCGTTCCGCATCTGCACCGCCTGGTTCCACCGCCATGCGACCGTGTTGGCGAATTCGTCCGGTCGCATGGGGCGGAGCTCATACCAGAGCGCTCGCTGCAGTCCGGGCGGTGGGTCCGGAACGGTTACTCCTGGCTGGCCGAGGCGCTTTCGCTCGACGGCGCGACCGTAGATGCGGCAGGCGTTGAGGGTTTTGGGTCCAGCACACGCACTCCGCCGAACTTGATCTCGCGCACTAGCCACCAGAAAAACTCGTTCGGAATCAGATGGAAGGCATCGCCTCCGGTCTCCGCCGGAGCAGCTGCCGCGACCGGATTGCCCTCGTCGTCGAGCGTCCCGACGTTCCACTTGAGGACGTACGGCGCGAAGAGGTCGTGGACGTAGCTCGTCTGCTTCTTCGCCGCCGCCAGCTCGGGAGAGTCCGTCTCCTCCACCGACCACTTGAGCTCGTCTACCTCACCGAACGTGAGATCGGAGCGAATGAGCGCCTTGAACGGTGGCTGTCCCTCGATCTGCTCGCCGTCCCAGGTGACCCAGCGAGTGCGGCGAGCGGGGATGTAGAAATCCGTCATGTCGTCTCTCCTTACGGCATCGCGGCGAGGGCGACCTTGCCCGAAGCGGTGAGCACTGCCCCACTCGTCGGGAGGAATCCCACGAACGGGAATGTCGCGGTCATGTTGTTGTCGCGGGTGTCCTCAGTCGGCGTGCCGAACGCGATGCGCGGCACATCGAACTGCGCGAACTTCGTGGTGGCGTCGTCCGGGTCGATGACCGAGCCGAGCTGGCGGACGCGGAGCTTCGCCTGCTTGATCTTCAGCCACGCCTCGTACTCGTCACGGCGATCGAACTCCAGGCGGAGCGATCCGCTCACACGTCGAGCACCACGGCCCGTACGGCGAGAGACTTCGTCGCGAGCGTTGTTCAGGAATCGCTTGGTCGTCCGGTTGGTAGCCACGTTGAGTGTCACCGAGATCACGCGATCATCGAGCAGCGTGGTGCCGATCGTGCCGCCGATCGGATCGAGGTACACCTCGGTGCCATACGTCGGAATCGCCTC
>Ga0164243_10005068_pt1 | contig 20261 bp, 20 predicted proteins | sample OricompcompostOP_FD_108781 | JGI IMG/M metagenome (GOLD analysis project Ga0164243, IMG submission 108781) | Organic Plus compost microbial communities from Emeryville, California, USA - Original compost - Organic plus compost (OP) | ecosystem: Engineered > Solid waste > Mixed feedstock >...
CGTTATGATTTTTGTGTTTTCCTGTTTCTTCTTTATGACGGAGAAAAAATACCAAAACGTTCTTTGTTTTTCTGCTGGGGATGTCTCGGTCGATCAAAAAGTGGGTGAAGGGTGAGAGCAGATTTTGGAGAGGAGACTGTAATGATGCTTAATATAGGGTCTTTGGCTGTTTGGGGGTAGAATACAACACTGGGGATGAATGGAAAGCATGAGGCCGATGATGAGGAGAGCTGGCGATAGTCGTCCTACCCTCTGCTGACCAAATATTGTGATCAACGACGTGGCCGTCCACTTTTCTAGAGGATTCGTCGTATCTTTTCTGCTCCTATCGACTTCGACTCGGAGCTGTTGAGCCTGAGCGTGTTATGGACGAGGACGACTGCGTAAAGACAAGCTTCATAGGGACCCTACACATCATCTGGCCCAGAGATTTAGATACTATCGAGCACTTCTCCGTTGCCATCACGTCGTATCTACTCATATATACACAGAGATGCACCCCCCTAACACAATTAACCGACCAAGAGGAGGATAAGAAAAAAAAAAAAGAAAAGAAAAAAAGGTTACTCCCAGATCCACGATTATATTCAACCACTCATCGCAGTATCCCGCCGATCACCTTGCTGCGGCCTCTTCGGTTTCCTAAAACACGCAAACTCCATCTTACTCGCCTCCCTCAACTTCTTCAACACGCTCCGCATCTCCGGCAACTCCCCCTGGAGCTTCGCCCTGGTGCTATCGTCCGTACGGCTATCGAGTTCCTGGTACACCTGCCCCTGCAGCTCCGAGGCCCTGTCGGTGGTGTACTGGCTGAGCGTCTGGGCGATGAACTCAACGTCGAGGGTGGCCTGCATGAGCGCTTCGAGCGTGTATTTGTGCCGCGTGCGGTAGGTGTCGAGGAGCTCGCGGCTGATTTGCTCGAGGAGGAAGGAGAGGACCTGGGAGGTGAGGGAGGGGGCAGTGGTTGATACTTGCGAGTGGACGAGGACGAGACCGAGGAGAACCTCGTAGACGTAGGGTTTGGCCGCCGTGGGCTTGACGCCAGGGGGTGGGTTCCATTCAGGATCTGAGATGCCGGCCTTGATGATGCCTCGGAAGCTTTCGACCGCTGGGCGGGTATATGTTTGGAAGAGCCGAGCATCAATCTGGCCCAGTACGTCCCGGATAGTCTTGGATTCATCCGTAAGTTTGACCGAGAAGGCATTCTCGAACTGGGTGTTGAGAGCAGGCACAACCTGAGACCGGAGGGCTTGAAGATTGCTAAGAGTCAAAAGCATGCGAACATTCTAGATCTCTAGGTTAGTACGAGTATAACTAGGAGAAGGGGGAGAGAATGCGTTGGGGAGGTTGACATACTCTATCACTCGGATCCAGTGTACCCTTGCCAGTTGTCACGGAGACTGTTGCAGCTGTTGCAGCAGCGCTGTCAACATCCGTAGTCCACTCATCATCGGCTTGCTTCAACGACCGCTCGGCATTCTCAACCATGCCGCTCAGTGCCTTATAGAGCGTGGTGACATATTGACTCCGGACCATCTGCAACAGCTTGGCTTGTGGTGGAAGGACGATAAACTCCGCGCCCGGCTTAGCCATCGCCTCTGAGATGTAGAGAATCTTCTGCATGCCAGCGAGGAGGGCGCCCTCGAAAGCGGCGAAACTGGCTGGCATGCGCGTCACATCACCGGAGTCACCCCTATGCCAATCTTCGACAAACTTGATATTCTCGGCGTCCTTGTTCCAGGCTGCGCAAAGAGCCGTTACTGACCTCTCTCTTGCCGCGCCAACCAAGGCCTTCAGTCTCTCGACCGCAGCTCCGTCTGCGCTTCCGAGGGGCTTAATAGTCGCGAACTCTGCAGCCCCTGCACCAATAAGGGCGAGCATCTTGGACAAGTAGTGCACGCCGCTGATTGAGTTAGACCATGGAGGCCAGAACGCAAACTTCTCCCAGGCCTCACCTCGTTTTGGTGACGGCGGTGGGAGATTGTTCGGATCTAGATTAAATCGCGGGTCGCGGGGCCCACCCGGTGATAGAGACCCGGACATCGAGGACAGGCCACCGGGAGTCTTTGGTGAGGGAGGCAGAGGAGAAAACAGCAGTGAAATGTCCTCGGGAGGAAGCCCCGCGAAAAAGGTGAAGATGTTGTCCCGAACGATATCGACCAGTTCAACTATGGCTTTCTCCAAAGATACCGTCCCCTCGGCAGATAGCCTGTGGAATTGCTTCGACTCGCCATTGTATCCAACCGGCAAGGTCTTCTGCGTAGTTCCACTAACAAAATCCCTCACCATATGCCAGAAGCCCACAATCTCTCCCAACAGACCCTGCTGCGAGAGCATTGTACTGACGAAGCTGAACATCTTCTCCCAAAGCTCAACAACGTCGCTAGAGTCGAGCGAGGATGGTCTATTATGGACAGGCTGGCGACTCATGGACCGTAAATAAGATGCAGTGACCTGTGGGCTCGGTTTATCCGAGCTCGCAAGCCGACGGCGTAGGATTTCAATCTCAATCTTGGCTCTATCCGCTGTGGCCTGTATCTTCCCCTTGAGGAAGTCGTAGCGGCTGAGGAGCCAGAGCCAGATGGGGTTGTCATCCACACCCAGCTCCAGGAGGAGAGAGATGAGCTCCATGTGCCGATCCTCAGGGTGTCCTGGCAAGTTGTCCGCCTTTGCGATCGTCTGGACGGACGTAAGGTTTCTCCAGACCTCTCGCTTAAACACTTGTATCTGCTCATCCACGTCATGCCACATACGGCAGGCGAGTATGAGCTGGTAAAGCTCTGAGTCAGTGGGCGTTGTGCTGCCCAATCGCTGAGCCAGCGCTCTGGCGTCATCGGCTATCCTCCTAGCGCGGTTATACTCCTCCACAAGACTTTCGTAATCCTTTCCTTTGATACTATCCGCGATAGCGGAGCTCAGTTCTGTGTAGTCCTTGAAGCGGTCGATGTTGCCCGCGATAGTCTTTAAACGCTCCTCCTTCTCGCGCCCGCCGAGCGCGGGACCCCACACGTCCTCGGCTTTGGCGGTGACATCTAGAAGCGGGGTCTTGATCCCTAGTACGCCATACTCGCTCTCCTTAACAAGGGCATTCCTCTTCCGCGGGTCGTTAACCGGTGAGACGAGGGGATTATTGACACCGCTGGCGCGAAAACTGTTCCTACTCTCGCGTCTTGAATGGCCACGTGGGCGACCCGTGGGTGGAGGTTCAGTGCCCCTATATTTCATCTCCTTGTACACATTGTCAATCGCGGCTTTGGCCTTGACGAAACGTTCGAAGTTGGTCTCAACAAGCACTTTAAGCGATGCTGATTTCTCGTCAATCGATCTCGTGAGCACGTTGAGGCCGTCTAGGAGCCTCTGACTGTCGGCCGTGGAGTGCACTTGCGAAAGGAACAGCGAGGGAGTAAACGTCGTGGAAGAAAGGAGGAATCGGTTTCCTGGAAACGGTCAGCTTCACCCTCTATCTTCAAGGGCTCGTGAGTGGAAACGCACGCAGCCGGGCATTCTCTTGGACTGGCAGACCCAACTGCCGCAAGGTCCTTACAACGCTATCCGTTGTTCCTAAGGGATCAGGCTCGTCCTTCTGCACCAAGGCACCTCCACCCCCACCTGCGCCTTTGCTTGTGGATTCCGCTCCGATTAAGCTTCGTCGGGTTGTCGTCCGTTCCAGCGCTTGGTATCTCGACTTCCGTCTCTGCATCTTCTTCTTGACTTCATCTTCGCTATCGGACGCATCGCTGTTGTTTTCCTCGGGCCATTCGGTCGGGTAAAGCGTCTGCAACCGGTAGAACTCGAGAATCGCTCGTTCGTCCATGTTGTCGAGGGTTGGGTCACCGCGACCCAAATGCGACTCGTGGAAATGTCAACCGAGATGCCGAGTTATTGATAGTATGAGGATTTCGGCGGCGCAAGGGCGAACGCCATTACGCTTCCGTCGAGAATCCTGTATCTGGTCGAGATCCGATGGTATCTCACTGGGCTTGGTGGTCACACTCCTTCATCGAAGACTACAAAGGGAGAGCTCCGTCGCAGGTCCCTGAAGCAGCTAATTACGTGGTACCTCACGCCTGAAACCTGGAGTGTTCGGTATTTCCTCGGAAAATCCCGACAATAGGAGCTTCTAAGCCAACAGCGAACAATTCACAATATTTTGATGGTTTTGGTTGAAGCAGTTGCCCACGCGATCGAAATAGAAATTGGACGTCATATTCAAGAACCCGACTCGAACGCTCCGAATACCGCGACCCACGACCCGAGACGCCCCTCATCATCGCCTCATCCCCCGCCCGACTCCTTTCCCTAAACGCAGGTAACGATAACTCGCCAAGATGAGGTTGACCGCCGACCTCATCAAGGATTCCCTCTCCTACCTCAACCCACTCAAAGAGCGAGAGCTGGATCTTCGAGGTGCGTTTTTGAAAAGAGCAGATTGCTACACTTAGATCATAGAGCAGAGTTGATAGCGATTATTTTCGCATACGAATAGGCCACCGAATCCCTGCTATTGAGAATTTGGGAGCTGCGGGGGTGAGTTTCTGCCCCTCCATCCCGCATACCCACACAGAATGGCTACTTACGAAGGCGCGGGCCAGCCCCATGATTCCATAGATTTCACAGACAACGACATCCAGGTGCTGGGGAACTTCCCCCTGTCACCTAGGATAACGACTTTACTGCTCGCGAGAAATAGGGTATCAAGCATTCAGCCTTCCATCGCGAGCTCGATCCCCAATCTACAGAACCTCGTGCTCGCTTCCAATAATTTCACCGAACTAGCGGACATAGATGTGCTAGGGACCTTCAAGCGGCTCACACACTTGGTCCTCAAGGATAACCCTGTCGCGAAGAAAGAGGTGCGCTTGCTCCCCGACTCCCTTGGCCCTGGGTGATGTAGGCGAAGTTAACTGACGGCTGTATGTGTTCTCAGCACTACCGGTATTGGGTTATCTGGAGGTGTCCTACAGTCCGCTTCTTGGACTACCAGAAGGTGAAGGATGCGGAGCGGCAACACGCGAAGAAGTTGTTTGGAACGGAAGAGAAGCCAACGTCTCTGGCGACGGAGATTATGGGGGTCAAGTCCAGTGGTCTCAGCGCGGCTGTCACAGACGGAGTTGCAGACACTTCGAAGCTCTCCAGGATAAAACTCACGGACAAGGAGAAGAAGCGGCTGCAGGAGATGATCAGGAAAGCGTCAAGTCTCGAAGAGATTATCCGGCTCGAAAAGATGTTGAACGAAGGTCGGCTACCGCCGGGATTTCACACAGATCCCGATGCAATGGAGGAGTGATGATGCTTTTTGTTATACGACATGGAGAAAAGGCAATGTAAGGGCGAAGAAAATAAAAAAAGGTTCAAAAGGATGTAGGCGTAAAGGCTCATACATACCCCAAAGATTTCATAAAAGAATTATTGGCGCTGTGAAACCAGTCCAAGCACTCGAGGCGTCAATATATCTCTCTCTCCAAAATCCATCCAAGACGCATCATAACTGTGTCATTAATTATTACGTGAAGGTCGAAGTAGCTCCGCGAAGGGTCCCTAGTCCCTCATTAGCACGTCCTCACCCGCCGCTTGACTCGCTTCCCATTCCAGTTGCGCATTGGCGTCTTCAGACTGTTCATCTGTGGCCCTGCTGACATTCATCACCCTTGCGCCGTTGACTTGGAGCTTTTGCTTCTTTCCGTTGGATAGGGGCTTGTCCTCAAGCCCTAACTCCGAATTCAACTTAGCCCTGGTCTCCTGTGCCTTTTGCCTAATAGACTTGTACGTGTGAGTCTTGGGAACGACATCTTCGAGGAACTCGAGATTGTCATTCGCCGCCACGGCATTGGCTGTTACCGACGTTAGTCTGGCGCGAAGCCCGTCTAAGGTATCGGTGTAATGAGGACTAACCAATGTCCTTATACTGGATGTTCTTCCTTGGTTTGCTGTCTAGCTTCGTGGCGTCGTGAGCTGCACTTGCCAGGTGCTGGACAAACATCTCCTATGAAGTCCTCGTTAGCTATGGCGGGGGAGCCTCAGAGATAGAATCAGACTCACGGCTGCGAGGGTGATGACAAAGGCAGCATTGTTAGAACATATCGCAATGTCTGGATCTGTTCCAATAATCTTCTTGACCCTCGATACTATGGTGGTGTTAGTATTCGAAAGCGCGCTTCTGTGATGGCCTCGTCAACTTACATGGCAGTTGAGTTTGTCCTGTGGCCTCCGCTTCCTTCCGTGGAGGAATGGCCGTGGTGTTGTAAGGCATGCTCTCCGTGAGATGATGTCGGGGGCTAGATTCTAGGAGGGGGAAGCTAACCTACGATGTGTAGGATTTAGCAGATTGATAGATATTTTCCTAACTAGGAGATTTCAAGCTCAAGCCAACGGGTGATGGTGAGGTTGAGCAGAAGGACAGGACGCGCTAAGAAATCCCAGGCGCGTTAAGTGCAGGTTTTCGTGGTGAACTTTGAAGTGGACTTGAGCTTCAATTGCTCAGGTTATTATTCATCCGCCAGCTCAGGCCTTGGAGCAGCCTGGGAACAAAGCGTTAAGCAATGATGGTGGGGGCGTATCAGTTGGGTTGGACTAAGTTTTGGGGGAGAACAGTGCGCAACTGCCGCTGTGGCTTGGGGGTCGCAGGCACTAATCGCACTTATCGACCGTGCTGGGACCAGGATTGATCAGTCTCAAATTTGTTAGACCAAGACTTGGACAAAGTGCATGACCCACCTGCAAGCTGCAAGAGGACAGCTCAAAACGTCAGCCTAATTCGTCCAGCCGCGTCAATTGATCCTCGCCTTCGTCTTGCTTCGATTCGAGGCATCGGAGTGGAATAACCCATCTCATAGCTTGATTACGACCACGCCCGCGACTTAAGACAATCCCTCGACTTGAATCCGTTCCGAGCGTTCTTTTCCTTCGACTCGCGAATCCTTCGAAATCCTCGCGCAGAATGGTTCGCCTTCCGATATAATGAGCTCTCCATCAACATCATTCTCGTCTACGCTTCCGCGGCTTGCCGTGCGACGGCCATCCGTGTCGAGCAGATTGTCACATGCCGTGTCTAGCGCAGAAAGGGGACAGGTGGATCATACCGATACCGGTGAACAACCGGTCGAGGAGGAAATAGCAGAGATCAAGAGATATGAGGTAAGCGATCGCCAACGTCAAGATCCTTCCGTGCATTGTGTCGGCGTCGAATCTTTGCTAATGGTTCTTCAGGACTTCACCACGATAGGTATGCGACCGCGAAGCTCTGTTTACGAATCCGATTAGACCCGAAAATGCTAAAGAAAATATGGGAGATAGACTGGGTGCAAGACGCAGCGCGCGAGCAAGCCAGACGAAGAGCGAAGCGGCGACAGGTAGCCGGACTCTACGACCATGGCCCTCCGGGGTTAAAGCAGCGGTTATGGGTTACCTACGATGCGATACAGGGTTGGATAGTAATCACCCTGATCGGTATCGCCATAGGCCTCAACGCAGCTTTCCTTAGTATAGTAACGGAGTGGCTCGCCGACTTCAGGCTTGGCTACTGCAAATCGGGTTTCTATCTCAACGAGAGCTTTTGCTGTTGGGGGGAGAATAGAGGATGTGCCGACTGGCACAGATGGAGCTTCGAACCCCTAAACTACATTTTTTATATCCTGTTTTCTGTCCGTTATTGCCTGAAAACCCGCCCTCCAACTTGATTGTGTGCTAATCAAGACCATATGCAGGGCGGCTTCGCATTCACGGCCGCAACCCTTGTTAAGTCGTTTGCGCCGTATGCCGCCGGATCGGGGATTTCCGAGATCAAGGTTATCATTGCGGGCTTCGTCATGAAAGGCTTCCTCGGATTCTGGACACTCATCATCAAATCAATCACTCTGCCCCTAACCATCGGCTCTGGTATATCGGTAGGAAAAGAAGGGCCCAGCGTTCACTACGCCGTGTGTACCGGCAGCGTCATTTCCAGACTGTTCAACAAGTACAAGCGCAATGCGTCCAGCTATCGCGAGATTCTCTGCGCCTGTGCTGCGGCTGGGGTGGCAGTCGCTTTCGGCAGCCCTATCGGAGGTGTCATATTCTCCCTTGAAGAGATGTCGGGCTATTTCCCCCTCAAGACCATATGGCGAAGCTACTTTTGTGCCCTGGTGGCTACGGCGATCCTAGCAGCGGTGAACCCCTTCAGAACCGGCCAACTTGTCATGTTCCAAGTCACGTACGACAGGTCGTGGCATTTCTTCGAAATCTTTTTCTTCATCATCCTCGGAATTTTCGGAGGTCTCTACGGCGCGTTCGTCATCAAATGGAACCTCCGCGCCCAGGCATTTCGAAAGAAGTACTTGGTTAAGTACGCTATTCTCGAGGTTTCTCTGTTGGCTATGGGCACTGCTATTCTTTGCTATCCGAATCCCTTCGTCCGGATTGACATGACCGAGAGCATGGAAATCCTCTTCTCTGAATGTGAGGGAGAGGACTACCACGGCCTTTGTGATCCGAACCAACGATTCCTGAACGTTATGTCGCTTGTCATCGCGACTCTTCTTCGCATCTTTTTGACCATTGTATCATATGGCGCCAGAATTCCCTGTGGCATTTTCGTACCGTCCATGGCCATCGGCGCGCTGTTTGGGAGGACCGTGGGAATCATCGTGGAGGGAATGCAACAGGCAAACCCTTCAAGCGTTTTCTTCGCGGCCTGTAAGCCGGATGAGCCATGCATCACGCCTGGTGCCTATGCTCTTCTCGGCGCGGCTGCAGCCCTTGGCGGTATCATGCACATCACTGTGTCCGTGGTGGTTATCATGTTTGAGCTGACAGGTGCCCTGACTTACATTCTGCCCACCATGATTGTTGTGGGTGTTACCAAAGCCGTTTCCGAGCGCTTCGGTAAGGCAGGCATTGCCGACCAAGCCATCTGGGCTAGTGGCATGCCGTACCTGGACAGCAAAGAGGAACACAACTTTGGCGTGCCCGTGTCTCGCGCCATGACTGAGACGATCGTCTCACTCCCCGCCACGGGCTTGACGCTCGGGGATGTCGAGCAAATTCTCGCCGATGGCAGGTATCAAGGGTTCCCCATTGTGCAGGATGACCACTCCAAGACTTTAGTAGGCTACATTGGCCGCACCGAACTTAGATACGCCATCGACAAGGCCAAGAGAGAGCGCCGCCTCGAGCCGAGTGCGCGTTGCGTATTCTCTACCACCTCACCGCGTTACGCGGTCGGTCCCACTACCCCAACGGTCATGGTTAGCACCGACTCCACCACCTCGTCCACTTCCATATCCTTCGGTCGCTACGTCGACGCCACGCCCGTAACCGTACATCCCCGCTTGCCTCTCGAGACCGTCATGGAGCTTTTCCGCAAGATCGGCCCGCGGGTCATCCTCGTCGAGTACCACGGGAAACTCACCGGCCTTATAACGGTCAAAGACTGTCTCAAGTATCAGTTCAAGGCCGAGGCGGCGGAACACCCACGCGACGACCACGAGCTCCAGGAGAGCCACGAGCGGCTTTGGCAGCTCTTGCTAAAGGCTGCGGAATGGGTGTCGGATAAGGTGTCGGTTGCCTCTAGGGGAAGGATCCGCTTGGGACATTCGACTGATGATAGGGCGAGGGGTGGGCAGATTATGGATGGCGATGAGGAGCTGGTGGATGACGATGGTTTAGAATTGGATAGTCGGTCATGATGAGGCGGGACATTCCTAGAATGCCCTGCGATTGCTTGCTGGTTTTGCATATTTGTGTATACGTATTCTGGGGATACTGGGCGTTTAGCGGAGTTATTTAGCAGCGTGAACAGCGGCTAGTTAGGAAATAGGTTACAAAGCGTCTTTTTATTCTCAGACCGACGGTATAGAGGTTTCGACAAATTGCATATCATATTTCTACCAGTCTATATGTTCCAACATGGCTTCTTTCACCTCTCTCCATCACCATCACCGGACAAGATACCACCAGTAGAATCCTCCCCAGTAGCTTCGGGCTCTTCTCCCTTGCCATCTGATGCCGACGACGAGTTGTTTTCGGCCCGGCCAAGGATAACATTACCCGCCACCAACAGCGCCGCACCAGCCCACCACAAAGGCGGAAGCGCCTCAGAGAAAACAGCAAAGCCAAGGATGGCCGTGACCATAAAGTTAGTAGATGTGTTCATGATGGAGACCTGAGTCGTCGAGTTGCCCTTGGCGAGAGCGGACGTGTACAGGGACCACATGACGCCGTTGAATGCTAGGTTTAGTCCGAAGAACATCTGGAAAGTTGTTCTCCAGTTTTAGTAATGGGGACTCATATGTAGCATAAGCACATGAATTGAGGAGTTGGGACGTACGCATCGAATCACGAGCTCGACTACGTTGAGGCGAGATGTGAGGCCCAGCGCATGCGCGATCTGAACCGCAAGACTGGAGGTTAACTCCGTCGTCGTCCTATACCGTTCTTTAGTATTTTAAAGAGAATAATGACACTTATATACAAAAATATAAAAATCAAAGTGAAATGAACACCTTGAAAGATGCAGGGATTTCGGTGAAATAAAAAGTCCATAAAAATCTTACAGCTTCGCGAACATGCCGTTGAAGGCTGCACATGCGCCACTAGCAATGGCTAAGAGGATCCAGCGACTCGTCGGACTTGGTGCCTTCTCCTCAGGCTTTCTGGGGAGCAGCGGCTGCTGTTCTCCGGCATCGCGCTGGGTCATTTTATTCGGCTGTGCGTTCGCTTTGGCAGGAGCTGGCGATGGCGAGGATGGGCGCGGAGGATTGCGCCGGCGGACCATGTTTACGGGATGGAGTTTAGAACGCGGGAGTGTGTGTATGTATTATCAGATTGATGTTATCAACGTGAGTGACGTTTGTCTCGGCTGCGGCGGGTTGATGTGGGCGGAGTGGTTTGCCAATAGGGGCGCGGCCCCGGTGGATCCTGCCACTGCGGTAACCGCATCTGCGTACAATGAACATTGAACAATGGCCGCTATGCAGAGCCTCAATTGATGAAACATGGGGGCGGAAAACACTCTCATTCCATTATCAAAGAGTCTTTTTCCAGTCCGACGACACATTTCATTTCACTAGGAACGCAGTCATTCATAATGGCGGAAAGTCGAAAACGGAAATGCCAGCACTGGCGGGTATCACAGCGACTGCTAGAATTTCGATGGAGGTGTCGAGCATGCCGTTTTCTGATTCCTCCAATCCGCTCCAGTACATAATCCTAATCCTGTTCCGGTTCTACAACTCCTTCAACTTGTCCCAATTCGCAGATGTACTTCAGCCAGATCAATAAGACACTTGCTACTACTCGAATCTCGGTCGGCAAGGCTACCTTCATCCTAAATGCGCCCGTTTATTCGGCCGAAATTTTGACGCGATAGCCTTTCGCTTCCTCCCTCTGACTCCAGATCGAGAATAGAAGTATGCCGACTCCTTTCTATGGCGGATTAGGTCTACCAAGATTGATCCTGTGACCCCTGGAAACGACCTTTCGATTTGGGAAACGAGGCTTTCCATACTCACTCCAACCTTAACCCCATTACATATTAATCTCTGTAAGACCTCTGCGACGAACTGGGATCGCCTCTGTTCTCGTGGCTGATTCGCCAAATCGCATAGCTCGTCGGGTATGACCCCCAATATCTCGTCTAACTGGAGTCTGACGTCCGACGCGTCTCCCAGAAGGAACTGGTCCAACACAGTAACGCACTGGCGGCCGAACTTGTAGCTTTCCCGGTTGCGAATCATGCCTACGACAACGTGGGTGCAAGGGAGCCAGCCCGATTCCTTGAGCCGGGCTTCTTTGCGAGCGCCGTGTTGAAGGAATATCGAGAAGAGTGAGTTTTCGACCGCAGTCCTCAACGAGACGTCATCTCGGTCGTGATACACTCGATGCAGTAACCGATGCCACGGGGAGAGAGAGCCGGCGTCGGTGTCGTCGTCCTCACTATCAATACCATCGTAGCTACCAAGCATGTCTACGCGTTCTTTCCCAATTCCGCTTGCTGCTTCGTCGGGATTTCCACCACCATCGTCGCCAAGAACCTGCCCGCCACCGGCTAGTAATAAGGGATCTTCTTCTTCCTTGATTTCGTCATCGGAAGATTGAAAATCGTAAAGTTTGTAGGGATCGTAGTCCTGATTGATGTCACAGTCCAGATCAGAGGCCAGAAGGCTGGTAATGATATTGGCGTGATGGGCGTCCCACCTCGCGCGGTCAATGATCTCACAGATTGGAGAACCCTCGAGATTTCCAAAGAGCCACACGTCGTCATCCAACCTCGCACAAACGTACTCTTCGACACCTGCTATGAGGAGTGAAGAGAGAAAGGCGTGGTGTGTCTCGACACCTAGGGCCGTACGGTCGTTGGGGAAAGGAAAGCTCATATAATGATCATTGACGGCATCAAGCAAGGCAAAAGAGGCTTCTTTAGATTCTTTAATAGCGTCATTAGCATATGCCATTGCCTGGTTCCAGTTCCATCGTGGAAATTCGGCCGTCAGACGCGTCTCCTCGTTCGAGTGAGACCAAAACCGGAACAGAAAAATAAAAGCCCTGAGGGTCGATAGGCTGACTCGGAAATCGGAACTACTCTTTTGACGTAGATACTCGCTCATGTCGCGCGTTAGGAGAAAGTCCCTCACCGTGCGGTGCAGAAATTCAACTCGATGGTCCTTAACTTCGAGGAGGCCGCCGCATCGCGCATTAATCCGGCGCCGGCACTGCTCGAGGGAGTCTTCTATCTGATCAACGAAATACCACTCAACTGGCTTGTGCAAGGCATAGTCTACATCTTCTTCCTCGAACTCGTGCATGTAGTAGAACTGGAGACTCAACGATTCCTTGGCGTTTACGGCAATGCTCAGGACTCGCGCCATCCTCTCATGGTAGATCGGGTCAATAGTGTCCATCATGTGTCTGAAGAAGGCTTCAAGATCCGTTGGCAGGCTCTCGAGCCTCTTCTGCAAATCGAGCATTGTGTCTCCATTCACAAGCCCGTCTCGAAGCGACCGCGTCACCAGGAATACCCACAAAAACACACCCCGTGCCCTCTCGGTGATGTTCTGAATGATGCCGTCCATCTGAGCGGCAGAAAAGTACGGTTCCTTCCACCGGGGGTGTTCCGCCATGCGACTCTGCGCGAACGCCAAAATATCTCGTCGCGTGAGGTCGTGGACGCATACTTTTCGGGACGACGGGTTTCCACCAAAGGCATCCTCAAAGACGTTCCACGGCCGGCTAGAGACGCAAAACTTAAAATTCGGTGAACTGGACAAACTCTTCAGGAACTCGCACATTTCGAAATGATCCCCGTCGAACTCGTCAATGCCGTCGATAATTATGCAGTATCGCGCTGACAGGGACCGGCTAGACGAAAGCTGCTGCAGCGTGTGTAGGAGTTCGGGCATGGTCCACTCTCCCCCTGCATCCGCTGTTTCTGTAGTAGACTGCTGCTCCAGCTTCGCCCATCGGGTAGGCATCAGTTCAGGAATCTGCTCTGGAGACATGCGAAATATATCGTAAAGCAGAGTCTGGATGAGTCCCTGTTGAGAATTTTGCATGGCCGAACCCGCCGTCCAGAAATAGTGGGCTGCAATGACGCTCTTCTTAGGGCTCGCCCATTGCTCAAGAAGCTGACGAGTCGTATCGTGGCCGGCTATCATTTTCATGAGTGTCGACTTGCCGCACCCGGCCTTTCCAGATATCCAGAATATTCCATTCTCATGACGGAGCCACCGACATAGAGAATGGCGACGTTGAGCCTCAACGTCATCCACTTGCGATGACGTGGACAGTGGCGACGAGGGCAGAGAGGGGTCTATAATCCATTGGAATGTGTCCTTGTGCGCAATTGGGATATCCTCAAAACGATTAGTTCGAGATGCGAAATTTAGGCTTCTCAGGAAGGCCTGCTCTTTCGCCATGAGGGCTAAATCCTTCTGAGTTAGCAGTAGAGTTGAAATCCCATCCTCTAGTTGCTTGATATCATTTTCGGTGAGGGAAGGGCCGTGAAGAGTGGACAGAGGCAAAACCGAGTCATCTAGGAGATTGCCGGTGTCGGAGGGCAATGCCGTACTGCCAGTGGAGGTTCGAGTAAAGGGGACTGAAGGGGTGCGTTTCATTGCTGTTGGTGGTCTCCATCGAAGCTCCTGCTGCAGGGCTTGGAGTCTTTCAGCAAGGGCATCAAGTTTTGTAGACTGGTCCACCCTCAGTTTGGCGCCTTCATCCCTCAATCTATTTAGTGTCTGCAAAGTGGCCAACTGCTGGAAACTAGAAGCATCAAGAGTTGAGTGGAGTTCCAATGTACTAGAAGGAAATCCGGGATAGAGTAGGAGAGCAGGAAATACTCAGGGGGAGTTGTACCTTAGAAGTGGGAAGAAGTGAAGGGATATGACGCTTTGAAACCGTCGAAGGGTATCTTCAAGCGCCTGTATCCTCTTGCTGCTCCAGGCGGTTTTCAACGCAGCCATGAACGACTTGAATGGGCGGCGGCTCGACCCATCAACACGAAGAGCCCGCAGGACATCCAGCAATTGGCCGCAGACGAGCTTACAATCATCAGCTAAGTCTTCGAGCGATTGAATGTGTGTCTGCAGCTCCAGATCGGATTCCTGGCTGACACTGCTTAGGCTAGCGGCCAAGCGTTGCAAATACGTATCTGAACAAGCATCACTCTTGGGCTTCCGGAGCTCCGAGGTAAACACGCTGAGCCTGGTATATATCTTTTCCAACTCGACAATTTGACGCGTCGCGCCTTGGAGCGAGTCGGAGATTTCAACGCCCGCCGATATTAACGTGGTCGCGAATTGAACAAACTGGACGACGTTGCCGGCAAGACCGAGACCGGCGAGTGCCTCCATTTGAAAATAGGCAGAGGCAGTCAAGTTCAGGCATGATCTTTCTCGATGGTCTCTGGAGCATGAAGGAGAAGGCTAATTGTATGAGATAGTGTAATCGCAGGTGCCTAGCATTGGAACTGTTGCTGGAATGAGCTCATCCCTCGGGAGAGGTTCGGTAAAACCCGGCCAGAAAACTGGCCAACCAGGGCCTTTTGCCTAGGAAAAAGAACATCACAGCACAAAATGCGACATCTTGGAGAGCAGGGAGAGCAGGAGTGAGAGGACCGGAGTGCGTTTCAATTGTACATTCTAAGGTCTAAAGTGTCACATGCGAGCAGAGCTGCAAATGAGGAAAAAAATATAAACAAACCAAACTAATGAACCCTTTACCCTTTCGCTGAGCCTGAACGCCGAACCCTAATGCCGAGTGTTGCTGTACTTGAACGGAATAAGAAACCAACGTTGCCCAAACTTAGTCGATATGCCTCCGGCGTTTGACTAACATCGCCTAAAATCAACCGTTGTGAGGGTCGCCTCAACGTGTCGTGCCCTCTAGGTCTCCCCAGGCTTCTTGGCGTTGCAGCTGACAATCTTGACCTTGTCGGCCTGGACGGCAACGCTGGATCCATCCATCTTGAATTGAACGTTTCGAATGAGGAAAGTCCATACTTCGTCGCAGAATCTGTACGTGTCGAGGCTTCCCTGCAAATTGGCACAAAGGAGTATGAGTATAACGACGAATCACACAGCTAAAAGAGAGTCTGCAGCCAAGCCAACTGACCTTGAAACTCAGGCGTGCCTTGACGTTCTTTTGCAGCGCCTCGGTGATGGCCTGGTCAAAGTTACCCAGGATCTTCATAGCCAGCTGAGGGTTGATCCGCTCGTCACTGATGAGATCATCAAGGGTATCTGTCAGAGCCATGCCGATACTGCATTTTAATTTCCCCCAAAAGTTAGCACTAGTTTTACGATAGGTGTAGCACAAAAAATTGATACAGGGCGACGAGCTCTCTCGAGGCCAAGTGGTTGTGGCGACGAGGCTAGCCAAAGGCTTGCAGCTGACCGTACCTGCTACGGCGATAGAGCTCGTAGAACGACTGGCCGCCCGTTGCCATTTTGGCTCTGTCTCTTTTAAGTAGATTTCTCTTAAAAAAAATGCTTGTGCGTCATTCACAAGTTATAATACCGCCGTCGCGATCGTCGAATGAAGTGGTGGTAAGTGGTGTTCGTGGGGTATGGGGAATCGGGTATTTATATGATTTGGAAAGGGGGAGAGTTGAGGGTGGGGGTGTTCAGGCAGGCGGCGTTCAAGACGATTTCCCTCCATGGCTGCTGACTGTTTTCTGTCACGTGATAATTTAGGCTACCTTTTAAGTACAATTGTACTCAATGCACGGTGTCGTACCTTCCCGCTTCCGTAATCTCGAAGGGAAGGGAATTCGTGTTAAAGCTCTCTCGATCAGCCAGCTTCGCGAATCAACGAACAAGCTGCTCGAGCCCCCCTCGGCGACGCAAGACGAAACCCCATCCGAACGAAGCCAACCGAATTTAATCCTCTCGAGGCCGGACCGGATATTTCTGCGCAACTGGAGGCTAGCAGCACGATGGGTCTATCATATTATGGCTCCGGGGTCTTAGCCTTCGCCCTGTTGGTGGTTGGAGCTTGTAGGCCGTCCAGCTCCTGGTTTGATGAATCGCCTGAGGACGAACACTAACGCGCTTTTGCTCCCTAGATATGCTCTTCACCGGTAGCGGCGAATCCTTCAGCCCCGGCAACTTTATAGAATCCGTATCTCCTCTGGCGTGGGCGAGTACGGGTGTAGCTCTTTGCATGGGTCTCTCCGTCGTCGGAGCTGCTTGGTGAGTTTGGACTTCAAATGAGAAGCGGGCATTTCCTTTAATCCGCGCCTCTAATCCCGGTGGGAACTTCGTACGACTGACATTTCTGGTTCCTCGTGAAGGGGTATCTTTATCACAGGATCGTCGATCCTCGGCGCCGGCGTGAAAGCTCCCCGAATTCGAACCAAGAACCTCATTTCCATCATCTTCTGCGAAGTCGTCGCCATCTACGGCCTCATCATGTCCATCGTCTTCACGGCAAAGATTAACGCTCTCGACGGAGAGGGGATGGATTCTCCGAATACCGCGTTTGTTGCGTATGGCATCTTCTGGGGTGGTATCACCGTGGGCATGTGTAACCTCGTTTGCGGCGTGTCTGTCGGTATCAACGGCAGCGGTGCTGCCCTTGCCGATGCGGCTGATGCCTCGCTGTATGTTGACATAAGAGCCACCTTTCTCCCCTCAGTCTCTGGATAGCTGTTCTAACACATCCCCCTTCAGCTTCGTCAAGATTCTTGTCGTCGAGATTTTCAGCTCCGTCCTCGGTCTCTTCGGTCTCATCGTTGGGCTTCTGGTTTCCGGTAAGGCCGGCGACTTCGGCCAGAAGGCGTGAAAGAAGATATAGCATCAGAGCTAATACAGCGATATTGGGAAACTAAAAACGAAATGGGCTGGGGGCGACAAATCTGGATCCACCGGATACGTACGGGTTTTTAATCAGCATTTCTGTGGTAGCAACTATTTTATCATTTGGACTGGCGTTTGGGAAAGAATGGGCAAATACGGAAAGAGCTCATCGCGTGTCCTCACTACGTGTACCAGTATCGATTATCATGGTTTCGAGGCGGCGGGTGTATATAATAGCTATCCAACCCCGCGTTGATCTGGAGAGCAAGTGGCCTTGTCTTGTCTCCGAAGAAAGGGGCGGCATGGCATATTCAGCATCTTTATGAAGAGCTAATCCAGAACGAGGATTTGGAAAATCGTGTGAAGCGACTCTGTACCAGGCATTGAAACTTTACTGTCTAGCTTAAGAAGACCGACAAACTCCCGCCAGACCCCCTACTGATAACGGAGCTCACTTAAGATGGCTGGATAGGGGCAATGAGAAGCGCCTGAACAGTATTTCCCTTCTTCATCGATCCTTCACCCTTCGGCATACATAGCAGCGCATTAGCCGTCTTCAAGCTCCCCACCTTTGAACTCCGCTGTCCACCCGTGCTGCTAGCCGACAGCCTACCGTCGTGGCCGACCGAGACACAAGCGCGGTGATATTCCGGACGACCCTTGTCGAGAGGGAAATCATGCGAAAGAGTGACGGGCACACTCGGAACGCCGGCAGGCGATTCCCCTGAAAGGTGATGGAGCGACGGCAGAACAAAGAGATGGAATGTGACGAGCGCCGACGCGGGGTTACCCGGAAGGGAGAAGATTGGCTTGACTATTCGCTCGCCAGAGTTCGTCTTCACGGGCACGGTAGCGAAGGTGGTTGGTTTGCCGGGCTTCATGTTGACTCGACCGAAGTGGATTGTTCCGCCGAGGGCACGTTCAATAGTCGGCTTGAGAAGATCAAGCTCGCCCATGGAGACGCCACCCGTGGTTATGATCATGTCAACGCGTCGCAGGCCGTCTCGGAGAGTTTGTTCGAGAGTGCCTGGTTTGTCGCGGGCGATTCCAAGGTCAACCGCTTCGAATCCCCACTGGCGAACAGCTGACATCAGCGTGATGCGGTTTGTATCCCGCACCTCGCCGAGGCGGAGATCTCCTGGCCTATCGTGCTCCACAATCTCGTCGCCTGTAGATAGCACGCCAACGATGGGGCGACGATAGGTCTTGACTTCCGCTACACCGACCGCGGCAAGGAGACCAAGCTCTCCGCCAACGCCAGATACCTTCTCGCCTTTAGAGAGGATCTTTGCGCCTTGTTTGATATCACTGCCCACTTCCCTAATGTTCTCCCCTTCCTTTACCCCCTCGGCGAGTATCTCAACTTCTTCCTCCTCCGTCCCGTCATCAGTCATGCTCTTGAGAACAGTGTCTTCGACCATGATTACGCTAGTGGCTCCGATAGGAAGAGGGGCCCCAGTGGTAATTCTAGCGATCTCTCCCTCTTTGAGAGGTTTCTCTTCGCCGGGTGCAGCATGCGAGACCGCCGTAACGGGGTAAATGCCCTTCATATTTCCGTCGGACGGTACAACGACAGCATACCCATCGACAATACTTGCGCGGAACGCGGGAACATTCTCTCGAGCGATGACATCCTCTGCCAGGACGGAGCCAACAAGCCCAACGCCTACTTTGGTTACCACGACGTCGGGGCGCGGGGTATGCTCCTCTATCAGGGCGAGGGCCTCCGAAACGTCTAGCATCGGGTACGGAGAAGCTCTCTGCCGACGGCTCGGTCCCAGGCTTGGGTCGTTTGACATGGGGTTGGCTCCCGGTTTAGTATGTCTTACGAGCCCGCCATGCCCGTGCCCGTGCCCGTGACCATGTCCATGGGAGTGTGAACACCCATGGTGGTGATGCTGATGGGGTGAGGGGCCGCCTTGCGTAGATATCCCGGCGTCCGCCTCTAATTTCTTAACTCCACCGGCATGTAGAGTCCTCGAATTGGCGCCTGACGCTTGAAGACAGGCATGGGGCAACGTTTTGATAATAGCCTCTAAGTTTTCCCTTGCACCTTTTGGTGATCCGGGGAGAGTCACGATGATAGTGTCATTTCTAACACCAGCAACCGGTCTTGACATCATAGCAACTACGTAGCCGATGAGAACACTAGGTATCCTGTTACACATTGCAGGGAATTGACTTACATGGAGTGACTGCCAGGGAGCTACTCAACATAGCGTGCACTAAACCAGGTGCTGGCCTGTGCAGGACAGCAGCAACGGCCTGCAGATCATCGGTTAACTTAGTTCTATCAAGGCAACAAGATGGAGTATGGGCCGGTACTTGTTGTACACAGCTCCATTCGCACACTGGTTCTGCCATACCTCGGGTGTATCGTCGCCCTGCGCAAATCCAGTGCCACCAGTGGTAACAATGAGGTTCACCTTCTCAGGCCCATCACTCCAGGACGTGAGCTGGCGCTGTATCTGAGTTGTTACATCTGGGACAATGGCCGTCTTAACAACCTGCCATTTTCCTTCCTCCGAATCGAAAACATTCCTCAGTACTGATTCGGAGGCATCGGCGGACGGATCCTTGGCGGCAGTCGTGGAGACTATCAGAATAGCAGCCCGAAGCGGAGTGGAGCTCATTATAAATGCAGGGTTAGAATTACTACTTGTAAGGGTGAGATGCTCTATAATCTGGGCTTTTGGAATAGAGACGACAAGAATTTGCACCCTCGACAGGACTATCGCCAGTTCGTCTCCGACTGGTAGGAGTGTAACTGTGGGGATGTAAATGGATGGTTCTGTTCGTCATGGTGACGCCTCCAGAAGCTCCCCAGATCAAATTGATTGATTGATTGGTTCGAGCTCAGCCAGCTGTGGTGGTGGGTTTGACTTGACCTTGAGCGGTGTTTCACTGACCACCCTCACTAAATTTGGCGCTATTAACTACTAAACCGGATGCTTGTTAGTGCTGAGAAGGTCGCAAGCTACTAGAATTACA
>Ga0164243_10005070_pt1 | contig 20260 bp, 24 predicted proteins | sample OricompcompostOP_FD_108781 | JGI IMG/M metagenome (GOLD analysis project Ga0164243, IMG submission 108781) | Organic Plus compost microbial communities from Emeryville, California, USA - Original compost - Organic plus compost (OP) | ecosystem: Engineered > Solid waste > Mixed feedstock >...
AAGTCTCAGCGTTCAGGAGTGTGCCGTGGCAGCGGTCTGTGACGTGTGCGGCAAGGGACCCGGCTTCGGCCACAACGTCTCCCACTCGCACCGACGCACCAAGCGTCGTTTCGACCCCAACATTCAGCGCGTGCGGGCCGTCGTGAGCGGTACCCCCAAGCGCCTCAACGTCTGCACCTCGTGCTTGAAGGCCGGCAAGGTCACTCGCTGACCCATCCGGACCGGCACGGGCCGGACGATCGCTCACGGCGACCTCGACAATGTCGGGGTCGCCGCAGCTTTTTCAGCGAAAGTGCTGGTGACCGGCTGCGTCCTCATAGGGTGCGCCGGCGACCGTGACGCCCTCGCCGTCGTGGACCGATCCGACGACCGTCCACCCGGGCGGCAACGTCGTGACGGGCGAGAACGTGGCGGCCAGCGCATAGCTGTCGCCGCTGGTGAGCATGAAACGCAGCGGATCGGCCTGCAGGGCCTCACCGACGGTCGCCACGGCAGGTGGGATGTCGAAGGCGTCGGGGTCCAGGTCGATCGCGACACCGGACGCCGTGGCGACGTGCCCCAGATCGGCCAGCAGGCCGTCGCTGATGTCGGTCATCGCATTGGCACCCGCCTCGGCGGCCGCCGGGCCGGCGTCGTACGGCGGAGTCGGGACCCGATGGGCGTCGACCGCGACCTTGGGCGACCGGAAGCCTCGACTGAGTGCTGCATATCCCGCACCCGCCAGCCCCAACGTCCCGGCGATCGCCACGACGTCACCGACCTTGGCGCCATCACGTGTCACGACCTTGGTGGCTTTGCCGAGCGCCGTGACCGCGATGACGATCGACTCGGCCGCGGAGACGTCTCCCCCGACGATGTGGGCGCCGACCTTGGACGCCTCCTCCTCCATACCTTTGGTGAGATCGATGGCCCACTCCAACGGCAGGTCGCCCGGGGCGGCGAACCCGACCGTCAGCGCGGTGCCGCGTCCGCCCATCGCGTTGATGTCGGACAGATTGCAGGCGGCCGCCTTGCGACCGATCTCGTACGCACTGGACCAGTCGCGCCGGAAGTGCCGGTTCTCGATCAGCAGGTCCGTCGTCACCAGGGTGCCCATCGCGCCGGTCGCGATCTGTGCGGCGTCGTCGCCCGGGCCGACCAGGACGACCGGGCTGGTGCCGATGTGCTGGGTCAACCGGTCGATCAGGCCGAACTCACCCAGATCACCGATCGTCGGGACGTCACCTGCTGTCATGGGCACCATTCTGGTGCATCGGCTACCGTGTCCCCGTGCCCGCTGACCGTGTCGGGCACGTCGAGGAGGAACCGATGTCCGTACAGGCGTACGTGCTGGTCCAGACCGAGGTGGGCAAGGCCGCCGAGGTGGCGTCCGCGATCGCTCACATCGAGGGCGTCACGCAGGCCGAGGACGTCACGGGCCCGTACGACGTCATCGTGCGCGCCGAAGGCCCCAGCGTCGACGAGCTGGGCACGCTGGTCGTCTCGCAGATCCAGAAGGTGCCCGGCATCACCCGCACCCTCACGTGTCCCATCGTTCGTATCTGACCGGGCCACTGGTCGGGCTCGGCGCGCTCGTCGTGCTGTCCGCCTGTGGCGGCGGCCTCTACGACTTCCCCACCGAATCGGGCACGGCCGATGCGTGTCGCGGTCTGGTCGCGGCGGTGCCATCGGCGGTCGCCGGGCAGGACAGCACCCCGGTCGACAGCGAACGGGTCGCGGCGTGGGGCGATCCGCGCATCGTGCTGCGCTGTGGCGTCACGCGTCCGGACGCGCTGGAGCCGACGTCGAGATGCGATGAGGTCGACGGTGTCGGGTGGTTCACCGAGGACAGCGACGGCAAGCAACTGTTCACGACGATCGGCCGCTCCCCCGCCGTCAGCGTCGAGGTCCCAGCCGGGATCGAACCGGCCGCCTCGGCGTTGATCGACCTGGCCGACGTCATCGGTCAGCACACCGAGGTCACCGCCCCCTGTCAGTAGGTCAACGCAAGCCGGCGTCGCGGTTCAGGGCGAGCTGGATCAGGCGGTCGACGAGTTCGGCGTAGCCGATACCGGAGTTCTCCCACAGCCGGGGGAACATCGAGAACGGCGTGAAGCCGGGCATCGTGTTGATCTCGTTCAGCACCAGCCCGTCACCGGGGGCCGATGGTGTCCAGAAGAAGTCGACGCGCGCCAGGCCTTCGCAGCCGAGTGCCTCGAATGCCTGCACGGCCAGTGTGCGGATGCGTTCGGACAGGGTGGTGTCGATATCGGCCGGGATCAGATTGCTGCTGGTGCCGTCGAGGTACTTGGCCTCGAAGTCGTAGAACTCGTGCGTCGAGGCCGCGTCGACCGTGATCTCGCCGACCGCCGAGGCAAGGGGTCGACCATCGGGCTGCTGGATGACACCGCACTCGAGTTCACGCTTGTCGCGCGCGGCAGACTCGACGATGACCTTCGGGTCGAAATCGCGCGCCTTCTCCACCGCACCGTCGAGCTCGTCCCAGGACTCGACCATCATGACGCCGGAGCTGGAGCCGGCACGGGCGGGCTTGACGAACACCGGCAACCCCAGCGCGCGGACGCGGGCCGCCACCCGATCCCGCTCGCGCTTCCACTCCCAGGGCAGGATCGTGACGTACGGCAGCTGCGGGATGCCGCCGGCGGCGAACACCGTCTTCGCGAACGGCTTGTCCATGCCCACCGAACTGGCCAGCACGCCCGCACCGACGTAGCGGACGTCAGCCATCTCCAGCAGCCCCTGGACCGTGCCATCCTCGCCCCACGGTCCGTGCAGGAGGGGAAACACCGCGTCGAGGTCACGCAACTCGTCCCAGGCGAACGGGGCGAGCTCGGGGTTCACCTCGGGCAGGGTGCCGGCCGCCAGATCGCCCCAGTCGGCCGTCTCGTGGACCCAGCGTCCGTCGCGCGCGATGCCGATGGGCACCACGTCGTACCGGTCGGTGTCGATGACCGCGAGCACCTCGCGGGCCGTCAGGCAGGAGACGCCGTGTTCACTGGATCGACCGCCGAAGACCACCCCCAGCCGGGGCCGTGCCGTTCGGGGCCTTTCGGGGGTCAAGGATTCTGGACGCATTGTCGCTCACCCTACCGGCGCAGGCACAATGGTCCCCATGCCTGGACATGCACGAATCTCTCCCTCGACCATCGCGGTCACCGCGGGTCGACCACCACAGGACGCGGGGGCGCCATTGAACGCGCCGATCACCCTCGCGTCCGCCCTCATTCCCGGTGCCGACAGTGAATACGCACGGCACGGAAGTCCCGGATGGTCCGCATTCGAGCACGCGCTCGGTGAGCTCGAGGGAGGCCACTGTGTGGCGTTCTCCTCGGGCATGGGTGCCATTGCCGCGGTCATCGATCTGGTCCCTCGCGACGGTCACGTCGTGGTCCCCCGATCGGCCTACAGCGGAACGCTCCAGTTGATCCGCGAACGGGCCAAACGTGGCTTCTTCACCGTCGAGGAGGTCGATGTCGAGAACACGGTCCAGCTGGTTCGTGCGGTGCGGGGTGCGAGTCTGGTCTGGGTCGAGACCCCGACCAACCCGACGCTGATGATCGCCGACCTGGAGGCCGTCTGCCGCGCGGCCTCGACACAGGACACGATCGTGGTCGTCGACAACACGTTCGCGACCCCGCTTCGCCAGCGACCGCTGGAGATGGGTGCCGACGTCGTGGTGCACTCGGCGTCCAAGTTGCTCGCGGGTCACTCCGATGTCCTGCTCGGTGCGGTCGTGACGCGCGATGTTCCCGCCCGTCGCACGTTCGAGCGTCGACGGACCCGGTTGGGTGCAACGCCCGGTGCGCTGGAGACGTTCCTGGCGACACGTGGTCTGCGCACCTTGCACGTCCGTCTGGACCGTGCCGAAGCCAACGCCAAGGAACTGCACCAGCGGCTCTCGGCCGACCATCGGATCGTGTACGCGCGCTATCCCGGATTCGGCACCATCATCGCGTTCGAGGTGGCCGGCGGACCCGAAGTCGCCGAGAAGGTCACCACGATGAGCGACATCATCATCCACGCGACGAGCCTGGGCGGCGTGGAGTCCACCTGGGAGCGACGCCGTCGCCATTCGGCCGAACCCGAATCGGTGCCGGACGGGCTGATCCGTCTGTCGGTGGGCATCGAGGACGTCGACGACCTCTGGAACGACATCCAGCGGACCCTGGGCGCGGTGGGCTAGACGCCCTCGGACTTGGCCTTGCGCGAGATCAGGGCGTCGACCAGGTCCTTCGGCGACATCTCGCCCGCAATGAGGGCAGCGACGTGCTCGACGATGGGCATCTCGACGCCGTGCGCCTTGGCCAGCTCGCTGACCGACCGGCACGACTTGACGCCCTCGGCGACCTGACGGGTCTGGGCCGTGACCTCGTCGACCGTGAGTCCTTGACCGAGTTTCTCGCCGAACGTGCGGTTGCGCGACAGCGGCGACGAGCACGTGGCGACCAGGTCGCCCATGCCGGCCAGGCCCATGAACGTCACCGGATCAGCACCCATGGCCATACCCAGGCGCGCGGCCTCGGCGAGCCCGCGCGTGATGATGGACGCCTTGGAGTTGTCGCCGAAGCCCAGGCCGACCGCCACGCCGACTGCCAATCCGATGACGTTCTTGGTGGTGCCGGCCAGCTCACAGCCCACCACGTCGGTGTTGGTGTACGGACGGAACGCCGGCGTGTGGCACCACTTCTGGAGCCGTTCGGCCACGGCTTCGTCGGCGCAGGCGACGACGCTGGCCGCCGGTTCGCGCTGGGCGATCTCGCGCGCGAGATTCGGGCCCGACACCACCGCGATCCGCTCCGGACCCGCACCGGTCAGTTCGGCGATCACCTCGCTCATCCGCAGATGCGTGCCCAGTTCGACGCCCTTCATCAGGCTCACCATGACGGCGTCGCCGGGGATGTGCGCGGCCCAGGACTCCAGATTGCTGCGCAACTGCTGAGATGGCACGGCGAGGATCACGGCCTCGGCGCCGGCCAGCGCGTCTGCGGGATCGGCGGTGGCCGATATCGTCTCGGGCAGCTCGATACCGGGCAGATAGTCGGCGTTCTGGTGGTCGTTCGTGATGGCCTCGCACAGGTCGGCGCGCCGGCCCCACATGCGGACGGTGTTACCGGCGTCGGCGAGCACGAGGGCGAACGCGGTGCCCCAGGAGCCCGCGCCCATCACGGCGATCTGTGCCATCAGGCCTCTCCTTCTTGGTTCGGCAACTCCTGGTAGTTGGTGCGCGACTTGCCGAGCGTGTGGATGTCGATGCGTGGGGTCGCGGGCAACTCACCGCGCAGATCGGCCATCATCTGCGTGATCGTGTCCATCAGCCGTTCCGACGCCTCGTGCAGCAGGTCCTCGGTCAGTTCCCTGCCCTTCAGATCGGACAGATCGACCGGCGGGCCGATGCGGATGCGGATGGTCTTGCGCGGGAAGAACTTCGGCAGCTTCGTGTAGGGCCAGAGGATCTCCTGGGCGCCCCACTGCATCATCGGGATCAGCGGTGTGTCGGTCATCAGGGCCAGCCGGACGGCGCCGGTGCGGGCGCTCATCGGCCACGCCCCCGGATCGCGCGTGATGGTGCCTTCGGGATAGACCGTGACGACCTGCCCCGCCTCGATCGCCGCTGCCGCATCTCGCAACGACTCCGCAGCGCCGCCGGACGTGCGATACACGGGGATCTGCTCGGCCTTGCGGACGATCCAGCCCAGGATCGGAACGGAGAACAACGTGTCCTTGGCCAGGAATCGTGGCGCGATGTTGTTGCCCAGCATGAACTGCGAGATCAGGATCGGGTCCAGATGCGAGATGTGATTCGGCGCGAGTACGAATCCGCCGGTGGCCGGGAGATTCTCCATACCCTGCCAGTCACGCTTGGTGAGGATCATCAACGGCCGCCAGAGAATGAACTTGATGACCTTGATCATCCCCGGGACAGGCCGACGTTCCATGGCATCAGACCCTACCGGGGTCAGTGTGTCGCTGCGTCCCATGTCGCGATGGCGGCGTCGACGGACTCGGGCAGGCCACGGTCGAGTGTGCTGGCGATCCAGGCCTCATCGCGGCGATCCAGCCTCAGCGCGACCGACGGCTGCCGGCCCTCGTCGTCGACCGCAGTGATGTAAAGGCTGAGGGATGAGATCTTGCCATCGCCGGACCAGCCGGCGAACCGTCTGGCCACGACGCGCACAGCATCGTCGATCGAGGCGATGGGCTCGATCGTCACGGTGACCGACGCACCGGTGTCTGCCGGTGGCTTGGGGGTCTGCTTCGACGACGCGCGCACCTTGACCGACAACTCGGAGATGTCAGGGATGTCATCTAGCTGGTCTGCCAGCTGCAGGAGGTTTTCGCTGCCGGTGTCCTCCAGCTCGACCGTCACACCCTGGCGCATCAGCACGGTCAGGCTCGTGGCCTTCGCCGCTGCCGGCTCGGCGGCACGTGCGGCGGCGATCGCCTTCATGACCGAAGCGACCGTGCCGGCATTCTGGTCGATCGTCAGTGTGGTGCCTTTGACCGTGATCGAGCCCTCCGGAACACCGTGTGCGACCAAGGCGTCGCTCATGGCTCTGACCCGCCGATCGCTCGCGACGGAGTCTTCGCGGATCCGGAAGATGTCGGCCGCCACGACGACATCGGTCTTGACATCCGCGCGATCCGGCAAGGAGGTCTCCAACTGTTTGGCGGTCGCTGACGACCTGGCAGCGAGGATCACATGGCCCTGCCGTCCGATCACCACTCCGGTGACCAGCGAGCGTTGTTCTCCTGAGAGCACGTCACGGGCCAACTCGACCGCACGGTCCGGATACGTTCCGTCGGACGTCAGTCGTACGGCTCCGACGGCCCCTGACTCGGGCCGGGCGTCGAAGCTCAGCCTCGGCGACGCCAGAGTCGCGACACTCTTCCAGTGCGCCGCGAACTGGTCCAGGGCGTCGATGCCTTCGGCGGTCACCGCCAGGTGAACCGACGAACCTTCGTCGTCGACCGAGACTGACGCGTCACGCAGGTTCGTCGTGTCACGCGCCTCGATCAGGACGCCGGCCAACTTCTGGGGGTCGGCAGTGGTGCCGCTCTCGCGGGTGAGCTCGACCCTCGCTCCGGTGGCCGATGTCAACTGCAACTCGGTCGACCTCGCGCCGTCGACCGACCGCGTCTTCTGGATCACCGCGCTGAGCTCGTCCTGGTCGATTCCGTCATGAAGATCGACGTACACCAGGCAGGTCAGTTCGCACGACGAGCGTGCGCTGTCGACGCCCGGCAGTTTCTCCAATGCACGCAGGTCGCTGTCGTCGACACCGCAGGCGCTGATCAGGAGCCCGAGCAGAGCCACCATTGCGGCCAGGCGCGCACCTACCGTCACAGCCTCCCCCTCGCATCGTCCTGACGGACGTCGCGGCCGATGTTACCGACGGTCAGAGGGTGGCGGGCTTGAACGCCGGTCGCTCGGCCTCGTAAGCGGCGATGGCGTCCTCGTGCGACAGCGTGATGCCGATGTCGTCCAGACCCTCCAGCAGGCGCCAGCGGGTGTAGTCGTCGATCGTGAACGAGTCCTCAATGGCGTCAACACCCTCGCCGGCTTTCACAGTGCGCGATTCGAGATCGACGGTCACCGTGGCGCCCGGATTCGACTCCAGGTACTCCCACAGCCGTTGGATGACCTTGTCGTCCACCTGGGCGGCCAGCAGACCGGCCTTGCCGGAGTTGCCGCGGAAGATGTCGGCGAAGCGCGACGAGAGCACGACCTTGAAGCCGTAGTTCTGCAGCGCCCACACCGCGTGCTCGCGCGACGAGCCGGTGCCGAAGTCCGGCCCGGCGACCAGCACAGTCGCCTGGTCGTACGGCGACTTGTTCAGGATGAAATCGGGATCCTTGCGCCACGCCTCGAACAGGCCGTCTTCGAAGCCGTCGCGGGTGACCTTCTTGAGCCAGTGCGCCGGGATGATCTGGTCGGTGTCGACATTGCTGCGGCGCAGCGGGACGCCGACGCCGGTGTGGGAGGTGAACTTCTCCATGACTCAGACTCCTGCCTGCTCGAGATCGGCCGGCGAGGCCAGGTGGCCGAGCACACCGGTGGCGACGGCCACATCGGGTGAGACCAGATGGGTGCGGCCGCCCTTGCCCTGGCGGCCTTCGAAGTTGCGATTCGACGTCGAGGCTGAACGCTCGCCCGGCGTCAGCTGATCGGGGTTCATCCCCAGACACATCGAGCAGCCCGCACCACGCCACTCGGCGCCGGCCTCCTTGAAGATGACGTCCAGGCCCTCTTCCTCGGCCTGCAGACGCACGCGCACAGAGCCGGGAACGACCAGGATGCGGGTGTCCTCGGCGACCTTGCGGCCCTCGATGAGCTTGGCGGCGACCCGCAGGTCCTCGATGCGGCCGTTGGTGCACGAGCCGATGAAGACGGTGTCGACCTTGATGTCGCGCATCGGGGTCCCGGCTTTCAGGCCCATGTAGGTCAGCGCCTTCTCGGCGGCCTCCCGCTGGATCGGATCGTCGAACGATTCCGGATCGGGCACGGTCTCGGACAGCGGAACGCCCTGGCCCGGGTTGGTGCCCCACGTGACGAACGGCGTGATGGTCGAGGCATCGATCGTGACCACCTTGTCGAACTGGGCGTCGTCATCGCTGACGAGCGTGTTCCAGTACGCGACCGCAGCGTCCCACTCGGCGCCCTTCGGAGCGTTCGGGCGACCCTCGAGGTAGTCGTACGTGGTCTGATCCGGTGCGATCAGGCCGGCCTTGGCGCCCCACTCGATCGACATATTGCAGATCGTCATGCGCGCTTCCATCGACAGCTTGCGGATGGCTTCGCCGCGGTACTCCACGATGTAGCCCTGGCCGCCGCCGGTGGTCTCCTGCGCGATCAGCGCCAGGATCAGGTCCTTCGCGGTCGAGCCCTCGGGCAGCTCGCCGGTGACCTCGACGGCCATCATCTTGGGCTTGGCCTGCGACAGCGTCTGCGTGGCCAGCACGTGCTCGACCTCGGACGTGCCGATGCCGAACGCGATCGAGCCGAATGCGCCGTGCGTCGCGGTGTGCGAGTCGCCGCATACGATGGTCATGCCCGGCTGCGTCAGGCCCAGTTGAGGACCGACGACGTGCACGATGCCTTGATCCAGATCGCCCATCGGGTGCAGCCGGACGCCGAACTCCTCGGCGTTACGGCGCAGCGTCTCGACCTGCGTGCGCGACACGATGTCGGCGATCGGCTTGTCCAGATCGGTCGTGGGGATGTTGTGGTCCTCGGTGGCCAGGGTCAGATCCGGCCGGCGGACCTGGCGTCCGGCGAGCCGTAGACCGTCGAATGCCTGGGGACTGGTGACCTCGTGGATCAGGTGGAGATCGATGAAGAGCAGATCAGGCTCTCCTTCATGACTGCGGACGACGTGGTCGTCCCACACCTTCTCTGCGAGGGTTCTACCCATGACGTGCTCCTTGCTGCACTGAAGTTGCGTCTCAGCATTCGATACGGCAGTATCAAGACATGGACAACTCTAGCGGAGTCGGCGTCCTCGACAAAGCCGCACTGGTGCTGGCCGCTCTCGAGCCCGGCCCGGCGACACTGGCCGGTCTGGTGACCGCGACCGGTCTGGCTCGCCCGACCGCACACCGTCTTGCGGTCGCTCTAGAGCATCATCGGCTCGTCGCGCGCGACATGCAAGGCCGCTTCATCCTGGGTCCGCGCCTGGGCGAGCTCGCAGCGGCAGCCGGCGAGGACCGTCTGCTCGCCGCGGCCGGTCCGGTCCTGGCGCGCCTGCGCGACATCACGGGCGAATCGGCCCAGTTGTTCCGTCGCCAGGGCGACTTCCGGGTATGCGTCGCGGCCGCCGATCGTCCCACGGGCCTGCGCGACTCGATCCCGGTCGGCAGCCAACTGACCATGGCCGCCGGCTCGGCCGCCCAGGTGCTGCTCGCCTGGGAGGATCCCGAGCGCATGAACAAAGGCCTGCTCAAGTCGACGTTCTCGGCCGCCGAGTTGTCGGCGGTGCGGCGCCGCGGCTGGGCCCAGAGCGTCGGTGAGCGCGAATCGGGCGTCGGCTCGGTGTCGGCCCCGGTCCGCTCCCCCTCGGGCAAGGTCGTCGCGGCCGTCTCAGTCTCCGGCCCTCTCGAACGCCTCACCCGCCAGCCCGGTCGCATGCACGCCCCCGCCGTCGCAGCCGCCGCCGAGCGCCTGTCGCAGTCCCTGCGTCGCAGTTCCTGAACGCGCGTCAGCGCAGGGCTTCGAGCAACTGCGCCTTCGTCAGACGCGAGTAGCCTGCGAGACCGCGCGAGCGAGCCTCGGTGCGTAGCCGTGCGACGGTCCAGGAGTCGTCCGGCGCCGTGTTCTCCTCCGGCACCGTATCGGTCGTGGGCAGCGGTGAGTCCGGGCCGATCTTCGGGACCGGACGCGGTTCCTGGTGGTCCTTGATCGCCTGATACTTGCGTTTGGCGGCCTTGGCACGAGTCTTGTGCTTCTCGACGCGGCGCTCCAGATCCTCGCGCGCCGCCTCGGACCTCTTGAGCTTCTTGCCCTGCTTCTTCAGCTGAGCCGTGAGGTCGAGGACCAAGGCCTCCTGCTTCTTGATCAGTTTGACCAGCGCGGGATCGGCCTTCTTCTTGCCGGGCGTCTTCTTAGCCATGGCGCCGATCGTGACGCATGCAGGTGAACAACAGGCGAACTCAGAACCGTCAGAACAGACCTGGCTGCTCCAGATCGAGCAGCGTGGTCTTGCGGTCGATGCCACCGGCGTAGCCGGTCAGGGTCCCATCAGCACCGATGACACGGTGGCACGGGACGATGATCGGGATGGGGTTGGCGCCATTGGCCGCGCCCACGGCCCGGGCGACCGCATTGTCGTAGCCGAGGCGTGCCGCGATCTCGCCGTAACTGGCCGTCTGGCCGTACGGGATCTTGCGCAGCTCGGACCACACCTTCTGCTGGAACTCGGTGCCGTCGTTGGCGAGGGGCACATCGAAGTCGGTGCGCTCCCCCGCGAAATACTCGGTGAGCTCCCGTTCGGCCTGATCCAGGACGGGATCAGGCACGCGATGTCCGCGCGCCCGAGCGCCGAAGTCGATGGCCGTGAGCAGGCCGGCCGATGCGTGCAGCCGCAGGCCCCCAATAGGTGAATCCATCCAGCGAGTCGTCATGATGCTTCCTTCCAGAGGTGAAGGGCGGCGTAGGAACGCCATGGCGCCCAGGTGGCCGAGCGGTCGGCGCCGACACCGTGGTGTGCGAGCCGGCGTTTGATGATCAGGTCGGTCGCGAGCAGCACATCGGGATCGCGCAGGGCCCGCATCACGATGTAGTCGGCCGTCCACGGGCCGATACCGGGCAGGGCGAGCAAGGCGGCGTGGACCTCGTCGCGGTCGGCCCCGGCGTCCAGGACCAGATCGCCACGAGCGACCGCACCGGCAGCGGTGATCACAGCACGCGCCCGGGCTCGTGGCATCGGCAGTGAGTCGTCGGCGGCCTGGGCCAGTGATTCGGCGCGGGCGAACGTTGTGGTCAATCCGTGTCGGGCTGCCAGGTCGAGATCGACCACCGCGCCGTGCACCTGGGACATGCCGCCCAGCACCGTGCGCGCTCCGGCGACCGACACCTGCTGTCCGACGATCGCCCGGACGACGACCTCGAAGCCGTCGAACTGGCCCGGCAGCCGCAGGCCCGGCGCGGCCGCCACCAGATCCGCGAGCAACGGATCGGCGGACAACGCGGCGTCGATGGCCACCGGGTCAGCGTCCAGATCCAGGGTGCGCCGCGACCGTTCGACCGCCACAGCGGTGTCGCGCAGGTCGGTCAGGTCCAGCACGCAGTCGACGTGGTCGTCGTGCAACGTCAGTTCGACGGCGCCCGGACCGTGCGGCAGGTCGACGACGCGCGCATATGTGCGGCCGTCGACCCGTTCAACACCCTCGACGGCGCGTGGACCGAGGAACTCCAGCAGGCCTTCAGCATGGAACGGCTGGCGGACGGCCAGGCGCACCTCGATGCGTCCCGACGGTGTGCCACCGCGCCGCCCACGCATCTGGGTGGGACTGAGGGCGAAAGCCTCACGGACCGACGCGTTGAACTGCCGGATCGACGAGAAGCCGGCGGCGAACGCGATATCGGCCATCGACAGATCGGTGGTCTCGATCAGTAGCCTTGCGGCTTGCGCACGGCGACTGCGGGCCAGGGACAACGGCCCCGCACCCAGCTCGGCGGTGACCATGCGATTGAGGTGACGGGTGCTGTACCCGAGCCGGCCGGCCAGACCGGCGATGCCATCGCGTTCGACCACGCCATCGCCGATGAGCCGGACCGCGCGGCCCACGGCGTCAGCCCGCACATTCCACTCCGGTGAGCCAGGCGTCGTGTCCGGTCGGCAGCGCCGGCAGGCACGATAGCCGGCGTCCTCAGCCGCCGCGGTGGACCGATGGAATGTCACGTTCTGCGACCGGGGTGTCACAGCCGGGCAGGACGGTCGGCAGTAGATGCCGGTCGTGCGGACCGCGGTGTAGAACACGCCGTCGAACCGGGCGTCGCGCGAAGCGACGGCCCGGTAGCAGCGGTCGTGATCGAGGTCCATGACTCCATCATGACCGCCGCAACCGACAGGTTCTAGCGGAAATCGGACACGTTCGTGGCGGGACTCAGGCGGCGTCCTTCAGGGCGTCGTTGAGCGAGTCCAGAGCACCGCCGGAGGGGGCGTTGTCGACACCCGACCAGTCCGGCGATGGCAGGATCTGCGTGTCGGTCTCACCCTGCTGGACGGCCCGGATCGCGGCGACGATGTCGTCGATGTTGTTGGGCACGGCCCGGTTGCACGCGTTGAGCTCGGACTCCAGCTTCAGTGTCAGACGCGGCTTGCCCGCCGCGACGGCATCGGCTGTGGTGCCGGACTCGACGCTGCTCTTGGACAGATCGGAGACGCTGCCGCACACGTGGTAGACCTCGCCGCCACCGGCCCAGTACACCTGGTCCTCGCCCAGCAGCTGGATGACAGCTTGCTTGTCAGCGGTGTACTTCTCGACCGACGACGGGTTGAAGTCGATGCCCATGAACACCGCGATCGCGGCAACGACGATGCCGACAGCACCCGCGACACCCTTCTGGGTCTTGTCCATGTCCTTGTTCAGGAAGATCAGGATGATGATGGGCAAGAAGGCCAGGATCGGGATGAACGCACCCAGCTGGTTCTGGATGAAGAACTTGACCGGCTCGGACTTGGACGCCGGATCGTAGGTATTGGCCTTCTTCCACAGCATCGAGCCGATGACCACGACGATGCCGTCGATGACCAACAGGACGATGAGCAGGATGAACGCCCACGTCGGGAATCCGCTGGTGGTCGTCAGGACGCCACGGTCGTCGACCTCGGTCTTGTCCGACAGGATCGACTTGTTCAGCAGCAGCCCGAAGATCGCGCCGATCTCGATCGCGATGCCCAGGACCCACAGCGCGATCGCGATGATGCGCAGCTTCTTGGCCTTGCCCTTGGACTCAGCGGACGCGACCCACTTGCCTGAATCGTCCACTGCGCCTCCGGCGGCGCCCTTACCCGATGCGGTCATGACCTTGTCCCCTTGAGATCGACGATCGACGAGACTGAATGCTACTGGTAATCACGCATCCGTGCTGGTCGCGGCGTCCTCGACTATTTGCGACCGTTACGGCGGGCCGGTTTGCGGCGCAGGTTGACCGCGTTGCTGGAACGCTTGACCTCGAACAGGTCGATCTCCTCGATCAGGCCGATCCATTTGGCGTAGCCGAAGTTGCGCGGCTGGAACGACGACTGGTTCGAGATCTGGCTGCCGACCGCACCGAGATTGGCCCAGCCGTCGTCGTCGCTGGCGGCATCGACCGCGGTGCGCAGCATCTGCACCAGGCGAGCGTTCTGCCGCAGCTCGTTGCCGGGCATCCGCCGGGCGGGCAGGCGCGGGTCCTCGTCCTCGTCGTCATCGGGCGCCTCGACGCGGTCGATGTAGAGGAACTGCGAGCACGCGTTGGCGAAGGCGTCGGGCGTCTTCTCCTGACCGAAGCCCAGCACCGTCGCGCCGGCCTGTCGCAGGCGCATGACCAGCGGCGTGAAGTCGGCGTCGCTGGACACGATGGCGAAACTGTCGGCCTCGTCGCGGTGCAACAGGTCCATCGCATCGACCACGAGCGCCATGTCGGAGGCGTTCTTACCCTTCGTGTAGGCGAACTGCTGCACCGGAGCGATCGCGTAGTCCTGCAGGATCGCGGTCCACCCCTTCAGTTCGCCGCGCGTCCAGTCGCCGTACGCGCGACGGACGTGGGCGTTGCCGAACGTGGCCACCTCCGCCAGGATCGCGTCGATCTTCTTCGCCGGAGCGTTGTCGGCATCGATCAGGACCGCGATGCGCTGCGAGGATTCGGCCATGGGCTCAGCCTAGGGCGAACGCTCCGGTCGTGATGAGGGCGGCGACCTTGAGGACCTCCAGCGCGATGTAGATCAGGTGCACCTTGGAGCCCGACTCCTCGCCGGCCAGTACCCGGTCCGACCGCAGAGTCAGGGCCGGACGGACGGCGACCAGCTGGATCACCAACAGAACGATCGCCACGACCGCCGCGACGACGACATCGCGTTCGACGTCATCGACCAGCAGCACGACGGCAATCAGCGCCGCCAGGATCGCCTCAACCGTGTTGAGCGCGCGAAACACGATGCGACCGATGCCGAGCCCGAGTCGCAGGGTCACATCGGGGGCCCGGAACTTCAGCGGCGCCTCGAGGAAGGAGATGGCGATGACCATGCCGAGCCAGAAGAAACTGAGTGCGGCGATGAATTCCATGAATGACCTCCTCAGAGGTGGGCGACGACGTCCCGGAGGATCCGGGCGTGATTGATCTGGGGATCGCGGGCGGCGTACAGCAGCGTGACGGTCCTGTGTTCGTCGCCCATCTCACGCAAGTCCTCCAGGGCCGGGTTCGTCTCGAGTTCGTCGCGGTACCGCCGAGCGAACTCCTCGAGGCGGTCCGGATCGTGATTCCACCAGCGCCGCAGATCCGGTGACGGTGCGACGTCCTTGAGCCAGGTGTCCAGTGCCGCGGTCTCCTTGCTCAGGCCACGCGGCCATAGTCGATCGACCAGCACGCGCCAGCCGTCGTCGTCGCTGGGCTCGTCGTAGATCCGCTTGATCTGGAACGTCATATGCCTTCCTTCGACACGCGACGGGTCGCGAACGTCGTATGGCCCGCGTCGACGTGGGGCAGCGCGGCGAGCGCGGCCAGTTCGTCGCCGGGCAGCGCTCTACGTGCGGCGTCGGCGTTCAGCGAGACCTGTTCGGGAGTGGACGCGCCCACCACCACTGCTGCGACGGCCGGCTGTGCCGCCAGGTAGCCGATGGCCAGGTCCGGCAGCGAGATGTCCAGGACGGCGGCGCGCTCTCGCAATGTCTCGATCAGGCTCCAATCCGCCTTGTCGAGCCGGCTCTGGTGCGGTGCGAGCCGCGAGCCCGGATCGGGCGGCTCGCCCTGCCGGTAGGCGCCGGTCAGCAGTCCGGCCGCGAGCGGGAAGTACGGCAGCAGACCGACATCACGCTTCTGGCAGACCGGGACCAGATCGGCCTCGGCACTGCGGTTGTACAGCGAATACTCGTTCTGGATCGTCACGAAGCGGCTGAAGCCCCACGACTCGGCGACGTCAAGCGCCTCGGCCAGCTCGTCGCCGGTCAGATTCGAGGCGCCGATCGCCCGCACCAGCCCGGCATCCACCAGCTGGGTCATGGCGCCGATCGTGTCGGCGACCGACGTGACGCGATCGGGCGTGTGCCACTGGTACAGATCGATGTGATCGACGCCCAGACGCGTCAGACTGGCCTCCAGCGCCCGGCGCATGTAGTCCGGTGACGACCGGGCGCTCTCATCACCGTTCGCGCCCTGCATCGTCATGCCGAACTTGGTCGCGATGACCACCTCGTCACGACGTCCCGCGATCGCCTTGCCGAGCAACTCCTCACTGGCGCCGAGGCCGTAGGCATCGGCGGTGTCGAACACGGCCACATCGGCGTCGATCGCGGCGTCGACCACCGCCCTGACGCCCGCTTCGTCCAGGCGAGGCCCGAACGGCAGACATCCGATCATCAGGGGTCCGAGGTCGAGATCGCTCACCAGATGCCGCCGATCGATCGGTCCGACGGCAGGCCGGCACGGAGCGCGTCGAGGCCGGACACACAGTCGTGGCGCGCTGGCCCGGACAGATCGTCCAGCACGGCCTCCAGTTCCGCATAGCGTCGCCGGAGAACCCGCTCGACCAGCGCGGTCCCGTCGGCCGTCAACGCCAGGCTGACCGCGCCACGGTGGGACGGATCGCTGCCGCGTTCCAGCAGACCGGCGTTCGCGAGGCGCACCGTGACACGGGTGATCGACGAAGGCGCGACGCCGAGGGATCGTGCTGCCGTGGCCGAGGGCATCGGACCGTCCTCGTGCAACAGCAGGAGGAGCCGGAACTGCGCGGCCGAGACGGGCTCGGGCGCGATGCTGCGCAGTGCCACGCCGACCAGATCCCGCGCGACGTCGACCAGGACGGCGACGTCGGGGCTGGCGGTGGTTCCGGCTGCGGTCCTCACTGTGACATCATTGCATGGTGCAAGGATCTGCTGACGTGATCTCCCAACTGCGCCGCTGGCGTGACCACGGAGGCACGTGCTCGACCTCCGCGCCGGACCGGGACGGCCGCGTCGTCATCTCGTTATTGCGCTGCGACGGGGGCGAGGAGGCCGACCGGCTCACGACGGACGATCCGGACGTCTTGGACTGGCTGGCCAAGGAGCGCGACGCATGACGTCATGGGGTGAGGCTCTCGGCCTGTCCGTACCGATCGTGTGCGCCCCGATGGGCGGTGTCGCCGGCGGAGCGTTGGCGACCGCTGTCTCGTCCGCGGGCGCTCTCGGGATGATCGGCATGGGCAGCTCGGGAACAGCCGAGCGCCTGGAGCAGGAACTGTCGCTCGTGCCCGACGGCACACCGATCGGCATCGGCATGGTCGACTGGGTGCGTCGCCGCGACGAACGGCTGCTCGCGGTGGCACTTGAGGCGCGCCCGGTTCTGCTGTCGGTCAGCTTCGGCGACCCTACCGCACTCGACTGGGTTCACGACGCTCAGGCCGCGGGCATCGCGACCGCGGTGCAGGTGGCAACGGTCGACGAGGCCCGTCAAGCCGCCGCATCCGGCGTCGACGTCGTCGTCGCGCGCGGCCTGGAGGGCGGCGGCCACGGCCGCCCGCTGACCGAACGCGACACGCTGCTGGCCCAGGTGCTCGACGCGGTGGACGTCCCGGTCCTGGCCGCCGGGGCCATCGGGACAGTCGAACATGTCACGGCGGCCCTCGAACGCGGTGCAGCAGGCGTTTGGACCGGGACAGCCTTCGCCGCATGTCCCGAATCCCTGTCGACTCCCGGTATGCGGTCGGCGCTCCTGGCGGCCGACGGCGATCGCACGCTCCTGACATCGGCGTTCGATCGCGCCGCGGGTCACGACTGGCCCGCCGATCTGCCCGAGCGCGTCATCGTCAACGAGTTCACCGACCGGTGGCCGTCGGCCGACGATGTCGACCGCGACCCCGATGCCACCCGCTTCCTTCGCCTGGCCGAGCAGGCGGACGACCCCAACGGGATCTGCGTCAACGCAGGTCAGGGCGTTGGGTCGCTGACAGTTGCGACCCCCGCTGCCGCCGTCGTGCAGTCGTTGTGGCCAACGCCACGGTCCACTTCTCAAGACGCTTGACTACAGTGTGAGATCGGGCCCCAGCGGACGCATGGTGTTTGCGCACTGCCCAGCCAGGCCCACGACAAGGATCTGAGGACTACATGATTGACGCACGCCTGCAGGGAATCTTCGACGAAGTTGTGGACCGCAACCCCGGCGAGACCGAGTTCCATCAGGCCGTCAACGAGGTGTTCGACAGCCTCAAGCCGGTGCTCGACAAGCATCCCGAGTACGCCGATGCGTCCGTCATCCAACGCGTGTGCGAACCCGAGCGCCAGATCATCTTCCGGGTGCCCTGGGTCGACGACGGTGGACAGGTGCGGATCAACCGAGGCTTCCGCGTCGAGTTCAACTCCGCCCTCGGACCGTACAAGGGCGGCCTGCGGTTTCACCCGAGCGTCTACCTGGGCATCATCAAATTCCTCGGCTTCGAGCAGATCTTCAAGAACGCGCTGACCGGCATGCCCATCGGCGGCGGCAAGGGCGGTAGCGACTTCGACCCCAAGGGCCGTTCCGACGGCGAGGTCATGCGGTTCTGTCAGTCGTTCATGACTGAGCTGTACCGTCACATCGGCGAGTACACCGACGTTCCCGCCGGTGACATCGGCGTCGGCGGCCGTGAGATCGGCTATCTGTTCGGCCAGTACAAGCGCATCACGAACCGGTACGAGTCCGGCATGCTGACCGGCAAGGGTCTGTCGTGGGGCGGCTCCCAGGTGCGCACCGAGGCCACGGGCTACGGCACGGTGTTCTTCGTCGAGGAGATGCTCAAGGCGCAGGGGCGTTCGTACGACGGTCAGCGCGTCACGGTGTCCGGCTCGGGCAATGTCGCGATCTACGCGATCGAGAAGGTGCACCAGTTGGGCGGCACCGTCGTCGCCTGCTCGGATTCCAGCGGCTATCTGGTCGACGAGGCCGGGATCGACCTGGATCTACTCAAGCAGGTCAAGCTGACCGAGCGCGGCCGCATCAGCGACTACGTGGAGCGGCGCGACGGCGCCCAGGCCGGCGCCGACGGGTCCATCTGGGACGTCGCGTGCGATATCGCGCTGCCCTGCGCGACGCAGAACGAACTGGACGAACAGGCGGCCATCACGCTGGTCAAGAACGGCTGCCAGATCGTCGCCGAAGGCGCGAACATGCCCGCGACCCCAGCCGCGATCGAGACCTTCGCCCAAGCGGGTGTGCAGTTCGCACCGGGCAAGGCCGCCAACGCGGGCGGGGTCGCGACCAGCGCCTTGGAGATGCAGCAGAACGCCTCCCGCGACTCGTGGTCGTTCGAGTACACCGAGAAGCGTCTGGACGAGATCATGCGCGGCATCCACGACCGCTGCCTGGCAACAGCCGACGAATATGGCATGCCCGGCGACTACGTGGCGGGTGCCAACATCGCCGGATTCACGCAGGTCGCCGACGCGATGCTCGCCCTGGGTGTCATCTGATCTCAGCCCGTCAGAAGTCCATGGGCGAAGGCGTCCGTGGCGACACGCAGCAGACGGGACAGTTCATCGCGGTCACGCCGCAGCCGGTCCTCGCGCCAGGCGAGGCTGATGATGCCGTTCCAGGCCGCCCATAGAGCGGTCGCGGTGTCCTCGGGATCCACCGTTCGGATGGCACCGGCAGCGATACCGGCCCTGAGCGCCTTCACCATTCGCTCGTTCTGCTCGGAGACCGAGGACGCCAGTCGCTCCGCCAATTCGCGCCCTGCCGGGTAACTGCCGGGGCTGCCGGGGAACGCAAGCATCCGGAAGTACTCGGGATTCGCGATGTAGAACGCCAGATACTCATCGGCCGCCGACAGCAGTTGCTCGACCGGCGAGCGATCGGTCGCGTACGCGCGGTCCATGTGCCGCCGGTCGGCGTCGAGGGCACGCTGGACGAGGGCGGCGTGGAGCCCGGCCTTGGACCCGAAGTGGTTGTAGACCGAGGCGACCGCGACTCCGGCACGCGAGGCGATCTGCTCGACCGTGACGTCGTCGATCGCGCGCTCGGCGAACAGCGCCTCTGCTGCCGCCAACAGCGCCTCGGTGGTCCGTCTGGCTCGTGGGTCCACGACGCGGCCTCTCCTCACTAGTTCTTGTCATGATTGCAAGAAGTCCTCAGGTCGAGTAACGTCCCGACAACACTTCTTATAAGGATGACAACATATGCCACGACCCGACTGGCGCGCGATCCACCACCGGACCGTCGACATCTTCCGTTCCGGATGGGAGGCCCCGACTCCTGATGCGTGGGACGGATTCCTCGATCAGCACAGCCAGATGATCCAGCCAATGCTGCGCGATGGCATCGGCGCCCAGTTCTGGCACGGCGAGTCGGCGCGCCCTGCAGGTTATGCCCGATCTACACGCCGAGGTGCTCTCCTGGTCCGGTGTCGACGAGCAACTGTTCATCCACCTGCGCTTCCACGCCACCGTAGGCCGGCGTCCCCTCAGCTGGGATGCGGTGGACCTACTGCGGCTGCGTGAGGACGGCAGCCTGATCCGCCGCGACTCCTTCTTCGACTCGGTCCCGGTCGCCCGGGGCCTGGCGACCCGACCCAGATCCTGGTGGCCCTGGTGGCGCTCCGGGCTCTGGCCC
>Ga0164243_10005072_pt1 | contig 20258 bp, 15 predicted proteins | sample OricompcompostOP_FD_108781 | JGI IMG/M metagenome (GOLD analysis project Ga0164243, IMG submission 108781) | Organic Plus compost microbial communities from Emeryville, California, USA - Original compost - Organic plus compost (OP) | ecosystem: Engineered > Solid waste > Mixed feedstock >...
GTGATTCATCGCGTCTATTCGGGTAAACCAAAGACGTGTCAATTCGTATCTTCATCCGCTCAGCCTGATCGTTCCTACGGCATTCACCATGTCCCAGTCGCACAACGCGCAGGACGGATCCATTTCCGGACTGCTCGGCACATTCTGGACCTTCGCCAACGTGCTCAGCCTTATCCGGCTGGTTCTCGTGGTGCCGATTACGTACCTCGTCCTGGTAGATGGTTCGTTGCCGGTACTCTTCAGTCTATGTTTGCTGGCTATCATCACGGACTTTTTTGACGGGCGGATCGCGCGCTGGTCCGATACGGTTTCATCCTGGGGCAAAGTGCTGGATCCACTTGCCGATAAGGCGGCTGCAGGGATGGTGACCCTGGCGCTTGTCATACGGGGTAGCCTTCCGGTCTGGTTCGTCGCACTCATTGTGGTCCGGGATGTCGTAATCTTTCTGGGCGGGGTAATCCTTGCCCGGCGTACGGCTCGCGTTCCCGCGAGCATGTGGTGGGGGAAAGTGGCCGTCACTGTGCTGGCGATAACGGTGCTGGCGGCTCTGTTGAAAGCGGATCAGCCCGTGCTCGACCTGTTCATTCTGGCTACAAGCGGACTGCTCGTTTTTTCGTTCGTTCTATACCTGATCCGCTTCGTGCGACTCTACCGGTATGGAAGGTTGCCCCGCCTGGAAGAGAGGAACGGTGCGGAAAGCGCACAGATCGAGACGGAGCAGGAGGTAGGTTCTGCAAATTGAACCGGTGAAGGTGGGACAGTAGAGCGGGGATGTCACCTGAGGGCCAACTCGCCTTCTTTGTCTTTAGAATCTAGATTTTCGTAACGAACATACATGGCGTTCTTCGATCGGTTCACACAGAAAGATCAGGCCCGGCTGGAAGAGGGGCTTGAAAAGACACGGACGAGCTTTTTCGGAAAACTGGACCGGGCGCTCCGCGGCAGAGATACGGTGGATGAGGAGGTCCTTGACGACCTGGAAGAAGCACTGGTCACGAGTGATGTTGGCGTGAAGACTACGCTCGACATCATCAAGCGTGTGGAGGCGCGCGTTGCGCGCGAAAAATACGTTTCCACGGCCGAACTGAACAGGATGATTCGGGACGAGATCGCCGGACTGCTGTTGCAGAGTGCACCCGAGCGGCCGGCCGAGTTCGATGCGCCGCTTCCGTATAAGCCGTACGTCATCATGGTCGTCGGTGTGAACGGTGTGGGGAAGACGACCTCGATTGGTAAGATCGCCTACCGCTACAAGCAGGCCGGGAAGAGTGTCATTCTGGGCGCGGCGGATACGTTCCGTGCCGCGGCGACGGAGCAACTAGATATCTGGGCGGAGCGCGCCGGAGTGCCCATCATCAAGCAGGGGCAGGGGGCGGACCCTGCAGCCGTCGCGTACGATACCGTGGCAGCGGCCAAGAACAGGGGTTCCGACGTCGCCATCATCGACACGGCCGGACGCCTTCACACGAAGGGGGGGCTCATGGACGAGCTTTCCAAGATCAAGCGCGTCATGGACCGCCAGGTGCCCGGAGCGCCGCACGAGGTATTGCTCGTGCTGGATGCCTCCACGGGCCAGAATGCCATCCGCCAGGCAGAGGAGTTTACGAAGAGCGTGGACGTGACAGGGCTCGTGCTCACGAAGCTGGACGGCACAGCAAAGGGGGGCATTGTAATTGGTATTTCCAACGAGTTCCGAATTCCCGTAAAATACATCGGTGTGGGAGAGGGCATCGATGACTTGCAGGTGTTCGACCGGCAGCGGTTCGTAAATGCACTTTTCGGCTGAGGTATTTATACAGCCGATCAGATCCGCTCAGTAGGAGTGGCCGACCGTTCACCGGATGTATTCGACCGTAGGGGAGCCGGGTGTGCCGGTGAACAGAGGATGATTTCGATATTGTGAAAAGGCCGGACCGTCCGGTGTTCGCTATGCGAATTCAGGTATTCAGGCCGTTTTAGTATTGAGTATCCCAGGTCGTAGCCGGTGGCAGGCATGAGCGTAGTTGCCACCCGCACGTGAATAGAAGCGTTTTCTGTTTCGTGAGTGGGTCGTATGGCACCTAAACTCGGGAGGCATTATGCCGCTTTACCAGGGCTGCTGCTCCTGCTCATCATGTGGGCAGTCCCATTCGCGCATGCCCAGGTCCCCAGGCCGGTGTTCGATGCCGATATCGTGAGCGTTCGCGCCCAAGATCCCGCCCAGGGAACGAGGGTCGATGTATATACACGCATTGCGAACAAGGACCTCCAGTTCGTTAGCCGAGGTGAAGGGTTCAGGGCGTCGTATCGGGTCAGCGCCTCGTTTTACGGAGTGGATGATGCTGGTAAGCGCACCTCCCTGATCAAGACCGAAAGCTGGGATCATGTCGTCTCAGCCCCCTCGTTTGCCGCCACACAATCGCCCGATCTCAGTGATCGCTCCCTTGGTACACTTGTTCTTGCTCCGGGGCGCTACATCGCTGTTTTACGTCTGGAAGACCTGGAAACGCGACAGGCACACGTGCAAGAGATGCCTGTACATGTGCGCAATCTGGCACGGCCCGTCGCGATCAGCGATCTCGTTCTGATCGACGATTACGACGCGCGACAGAGCACCATTACGCCGCTGGTGGCCACAGCCTTACCGACAGGCAGGTCGGCTTTCAAGCTATTTTACGAAGTGTATGCCGGCAGGACGGAGCGTGTGCGGATACACCGGGAAGTCGTCCGGTTCAAAGTTGGCAATGCGCGTTCGCTCCGTAACATTTTCGGGCTCGTCGGGAGTGATGAGCCGGTCGGGGAGGTTACCTATACCACCGCTGATGCGACACAGTTGAAAGCGGGCCGGTCGCCGTTTGTGGTCGAGATTCCCATGGGGGCGTTGCAGGCTGGTGAATACCGGCTCCGTGTTCGTGTCGAAAACGAGAGGGGGGAAGTACTCGACGTAGCGGAAAAGCCCATCACCGTAGAGTGGGGCGGTCTAGAGGAGCACGTTCAAAATCTGGCTCAGGCCATCGAGCAACTCAGGTACATCGCGAAGGATAAGGAACTCGCGTATATCCGTGCCGGTCGGGATAATGCTGAGCGGCTGGCGCGATTTGAAGCCTTCTGGAAGAAACGCGATCCCACGCCCGGAACCGAGCGCAACGAGCGAATGGAGGAATATTATTACCGGATCGCGTACGCAAACCGCCGCTACGGCAACCTGGGCGAGGGATGGAGCACGGATCGAGGCCAGGTGCTCGTTCTTTTCGGAGAGCCGGACCGTATCGAGAGCCAGAATGCCGATTCGAAACCATATGAGGTATGGCTCTACAACCGGATCGGCCGCAAATTCATCTTCGTGGATGAGTCCGGTCGCGGCGATTTCAAACTGCTCATCCCCATTTGGGACGAGCGGAACCGGCTTCGCTAACGCAGTTTTGGACTTTGGATTGCCGATTTTGGATTGTTCGATCCCGGAGTAGGAATCCAAAATCCAAGATCTAAAATCCAAAATGAGAATAGTGTTCATGGGCACACCGGAGTTTGCGGTGCCGTCGCTTCGACGGCTCGTGGAACACGGATATACGCCCGTTGCTGTCGTCACCGGTCCTGACAAACCTCGTGGGCGCGGTCAGAAAGTGTCGCCCACGCCGGTGAAGCAGGCTGCGCTTGATCTCGGTATCGAAACGATCCTCCAGCCGGGATCGGTGCGGGATCCCGAGTTCGTGCGTGCCATTGCCGAACTGAAGCCGGACGTTATGGTCGTGGTGGCGTTTCGCATTTTACCTCCAGAGGTTTTCACGCTCGCCCGGAAAGGCGCCTTCAACCTGCACGGCTCGCTGCTGCCGAAGTACCGCGGAGCAGCGCCCATCAACCGTGCTATCATGGAAGGAGAGACGGAAACAGGGGTCACCACGTTTTTTCTGGAGCAGGCTGTCGATACCGGCAACATCATTCTCCAGCGGCCTATGTCCATTGGTCCTGAGGAGACTGCCGGTGACGTCCATGACCGGATGATGGAGTTAGGTGCCGATGCCGTGCTGGAGACGGTACGTCGTATCGAGGCGGGCGATGTGCGGCCGTTACCGCAGGATGATGCGCTAGCCACGCCTGCGCCGAAGATCTTTAAAGAGGACGCACATATCCGGTGGGATCAGCCGGCCGAGCGTGTCCACAATCAGGTACGCGGTCTTTCTCCCTATCCCGGCGCCTGGACGCGACATGGTGAAGTTCTCCTGAAGGTGTACCGCACGCGCATCGCATCCGGGTCCGGCGATCCCGGCACCGTGTTGCAAGCGGATGACCGGCTCGTCGTTGCCAGTGGCACCGGCGCCGTCGAATTGCTCGAGGTGCAACAGGAGGGACGCCGCCCGTTGCCGGCGCGTGAGTTCCTCAGAGGCTATCCCCTCCGGGTAGGAGATCGGCTGAACTGATTGTATACGCTGAAGGACGCACCGCAAACGGTTTTATGTCATCCGGGCATCTCAAAACCCTTGCTGCTTTCGCCGATGAGAAGTTGAAAGCGTTCGGTCTGTACGAGCAGGGCTGGCGATTCCAGTTTGACCGGGCCAGGGCTCGCTTTGGCTGTTGCCGGTTCGATTCCAAGCTCATCACCGTTTCCCGGGCTCTGGCTCTCGTGAACGATGAAGCGGAATGCCGGGATACTGTACTGCATGAGATCGCACACGCCATTGCCGGGAGGGAAGCGGGGCATGGCCCGGCGTGGAAGGACGCGTGTAGGCTTGTAGGCGCAAAGCCGGTCCGTTGCTATGACACGGATGCCGTCCGGCAACCTGAACCGAACTACTGGGCCGCGTGTCCTGCGTGCGACCGGCGCGTGGGTTACTTCAAGCGGCCCGTCACGATCCGGGCATGTCGCCGCTGCTGTGTGAAATACAGTGGCGGGCGCTATGATGACCGGTTCAGGTTGCGCGTATTCGACGCTCGGACCGGCGAGGAAATCAGCCAGCATCCTCCACGCAAGCCCGCCTCGGCGCGGCAGCCGCGGTACGTGGGGACCTGCCCAAAGTGCAATGCCTGTTACCCGTTCTACCGCCGTCAGAACTTCAATAAGGCGTGCGGTGCATGCTGCCGGCGGTATGCTTCCGGGAGGTTCGACGAGCGATTCCGGCTGGTCATTACCGAAGTGAAGCCAAAGTGAAATGCGCCGGGTTTACTCTTTCCGTGTGTCGGGTTCGTCCAGTAGCGGATCGGGCTCGGAGAGAAGAGACGTGCCGTTTCCGGGATAACCGAGCGGGTCGCCCGGTGAGAGCGGATCATGCTCTACCGGTGAGTGCTCTTCCGCTTCTTTGGGGAAGAGCAGGGATGCCACAATGGAAAGGCTGAGAAGAGCGGCGATGATGCCCAGTGACCAGGCGATGGGAATCGGGTACAGCTCCGAAAGCAACATCTTTGCGCCGACGAAGACGAGTACGAACGAGAGGCCGACTTTCAGGTAGTGGAATCGTTCGATGACACCGGCCAGGAGGAAATAGAGCGCCCGGAGCCCTAGAATGGCGAACACATTCGACGAAAAGACGAGGAAGGGGTCGCGCGTGACGGCAAAGACGGCCGGAATGGAGTCAACGGCGAAGATGAGGTCTGTCGTTTCGACCAGTACCAGTACTACGAACAGAGGTGTCGCAACGAGGCGTGCCTTGCCCCCACTGCGCCATACTTCTTTTACGAAGAACCGTTGCCCGTGATAGATTGAGGTTACCGGCATCAATTTGCGGACGAGCTGGATCACGGGATTCGCTTCTGGATCGAGTTCCTGCTCTTTTTCCAGCGCCATGCGGATGCCAGTGAACACGAGGAAGCCGCCGAAGATATAAATGATCCAGTGGAACTTGGTAATGAGATAGGCACCAACGCCTATCATGATACCTCGCATGACCAGTGCGCCCAGAATTCCCCAGAAGAGAATGCGGTGCTGGTATATGGCGGGCACACGGAAGTAGGAGAAGATGAGGACGAAGACAAAAATATTGTCTACGGATAAGGCCTTCTCGATGAGGTAGCCCGCAAGGAACTCCAGCCCGGCTTCTTTACCCATGAAATGGTAGATGCCGAAGTTGAAGATGAAGGCCAGGGAGATCCATATAATACTCCAGATTCCGGCCTCTTTGACCGAAACCCGGTGTGCTTCTCGGTGAAACACTCCAAGGTCAATTGCGAGCATTGCCAGCACGAATGCCAGAAAGCCCACCCAAAGCCATATTTCGTCCATCTATGTATAAATACGTATAGATACGCTCAAGAGCAGCGGGTCCGCGTAGACATGCTTCACCCGTACGATGGCTCAAGGTTCCGATGTTTTGTGCCTGAGAGCGCTTCGTTGTACGTTGTTGTCCGGATGACAACGTACTAAACAGTGCGGTTAAAGAAGTATCAGACTTAGAATAGTCACTTCAATTTTCTTTCCACCGACGTTGCAAGTTTGACGCGTGGAGTGGGTTTCGGAGGAGGGATGGATGCCGAAATCCCCAGGGGTGATCGCACGATTATTCACAGGGGGCTCACGCCGAACAGGTACCTGTTGTGGTATGCTCTACTGAGCCGAAAATTCGCATTTACAACACGCGACATTCGTAGTAAAATCCATGTCCGCCCGTGCCAGGACGGTGCAGTATTCTTTATCGAGCGCACCTTTCATGCCATCCAGCCCGCAACGTCCCGAAAAGCCGTCGTCGTCTCTCGCTCAGCCGTTTCTGTATGCTCTCAATCGAATGCGGGAACGCGAGGCTGTACATCCTCAGGATCTCGAAGTGCGTGCACAAGCGCTTCTCGTAGAGCGGTTCGGCTTATCCGACCAGCCGGTTCATGCCCGGTTCGTTCCGGGATGCGCCGGACTCATGAGCGAGCATACACATTTCTTCGATGGCTTTGCCGTGATGATGCCGTTGCCGTTCGGGGTGGCTGTAGCCGTTCGCCGTGCGAAGGGTGCCGCTTCGCGGCTCATCGTCGAGGGGCAGGATGAAGTGCATATTTCGGGTTCAGGTGTTCAAGAGGTACCGGGTGGCGATACGGCAGTTCTGGCTGCCGGCCTATTCGAGGATCTGCTCCGCGTACTCGTGCCCGATGGGATGCACGTGGAGGCAGCAGTCGTATCCACGCTTGCGAAGCAGCATGCGGATGCGTTTCTCACCGCGTTTGGTGTTGCGCTGGTGCAGGCGGTCGAGCATATGTTTCCGGCGCCTACCGGAGATGGGGCCGTTCCCAGTCTCGTATCGGATGCCATCGCTCGATGTATGGGGCGCCCGTTCAGTGTAGCGTATCCGCTATCTGTCTGGAAGGGACGGGCCGATGCTTTCATGCTCGTGGATACCGGCACAGGGGAGTGGCTGCCCCTCGAGGCGCCACCTCAGGAGAAGGTAGGTTGGGGTCTCGTTTACGCGGACTGCCCGCAGATACAGGAGCGCGACTTTTATACGCGTCGTATGGAGCAGGCCCGGGAAGCACTGGAGCGGTTGCGTCAGCGTGGATTCGGCGACATCTCCTCTTTTCGCGGGCTGGAGCACCGAGATCTCCAACATGCTCTCGATCTGCTCCCTCACACGTTGCGGCCTCTCGTGCGTTATCTAGTCGGTGAGAACCGGCGAGTCCAGAAGCTCGTTAACGCGATCCGACGGAAGGACTGGCAGATGCTCGGCGCTCTGTTTTTGATCTCACATGCCTCCAAACGGAATGATTTGGAGGTGGCGTGCCCGGGAGCCGACCTGACCGTGGAGCAAGTCGAGCAGATGCTCATCGATGGCATGTATGGGGCGATGCTGACCGGTCTTAGCGGATCAGTTATCGTCGTAGGTCAGCCCTATATGGTGCCCATCGGTCTGGATCGCATTCAGGAAGGCATTTCCTCTCGTTTCGGCGCTGCTCCGGAGGTGGTGCTTCTATAACCTGCTCCTCGTATTTTGAGACTTCTGTGTTCGGTGCCAACCCCAGCAGGGGTTCTGACGTACGCATAGGACCCTCTGCCCGCAGCACGGCTAACCGGATGCCTCATTATCAGGCGAGCACCTACCGCCGGTAAGCGTACACGGCTGCTGCGGATTTTAGTGCAGAGCTGTGAGATTACGCGTCTCCATCCGCTGTGGAGATCTGACCTTATCGTTTTCCGAATGAGCATGTCCCAATTCGATATCGCCCATACCACTGACCGTATCAGGCAGGAAAGTGCCTTCATCGACGATCTGCTGGCTGAAATCGGGCGCGTCGTCGTCGGGCAGCGCTACATGATCGAGCGGCTCCTGATCGGGCTGCTGGGTGGAGGGCACGTGCTACTCGAAGGTGTGCCCGGTCTTGCGAAGACGCTCACCGTCAGTTCGCTCGCCTCTGCTATCGGCACGCATTTCCAGCGCATCCAGTTTACGCCGGATCTCCTTCCGGCCGACCTGCTCGGAACGCTCGTCTATAACCAGAAGGAAGGGACCTTTTTCATCAAGAAGGGTCCCATCTTCGCAAATATCATTCTGGCCGACGAGATCAACCGTTCGCCCGCAAAGGTGCAAAGCGCTCTGCTGGAAAGCATGCAGGAGCGGCAGGTTACCATTGGTGAGACGACGTTTCCTCTGGAAGAGCCTTTCCTCGTTCTGGCTACCCAGAATCCCATCGAGCAGGAGGGTACCTATCCACTGCCCGAGGCGCAGGTAGACCGGTTCATGCTCAAGATCAAGGTGTCCTACCCCAGCCGGGACGAGGAGTTGGAGATCATGCGTCGCATGGCCCGGACGGGCGAGCGGGTGCAGGTCCGCACCGTCGTGCATCCGGAGCAGATCCTTTCGGCGCGCCGGGTTCTGAACGACCTCTACATCGACGAACGTGTCGAGCAGTACATCGTGGATCTCGTCATGGCTTCCCGCGAGCCGGCGCGTTACCGTCTGAGTAGCCTGCTATCCCTCATCGAGTTCGGCGCTTCGCCGCGCGCGACGATCAATCTCAACCTCGCCGCGCGCGCCCATGCGTTTCTGCAGCATCGCGCCTACGTCACTCCCGAGGACGTACGTTCCATTGCGCTCGACGTGCTGCGTCATCGCATTGCCATCACGTACGAGGCAGAAGCGGAGGAAGTTACCAGCGACGACATCGTGCAGCGTATTCTCCAGACGGTGGAAGTGCCCTGAGGGGGCTAGATAGAGCGTGGCAGTTGCCCGTGGAATCGTACAGGTGACGTTTTTCGTCCAATGGTGGGCAACCAACAATTGACAACTCTCAACCGGAATGCCTCATACACCAAAGATCTTTAGTAAGGAGTCTATTACGGTCGACTTCATGGTGCAGCAGCTTCGGACTGCGGTGGAGGTGGACGTAGAAGCACTGAACGATGTGGATGCGACGACGCGCGTAGTGAAGGAGAGCAACCTTCACCGGCCCGGGCTGGCGCTGGCCGGCTATGTCGATCTTTTCACGTATGAGCGGGTGCAGATACTCGGAAATACGGAGACCCAGTATCTCAATCACCTGGACCTCGATGCGCGGCGGCGGGCGTTTCAACACCTGATCCAGTTTCCAATCCCGTGCGTCATCTTGACCGAGAATAACACGCTCGACGAGTCCCTTACAGCGATGGCTACGAGGGCCGGGGTGCCGGTTTACCGCACCTCCTGTCCATCGACCAAGTTCATGGCGCTCCTGCGCGACTTTCTGAACGACCAGTTCGCGCCGCAGATGACCGTCCATGGTTCGCTCATCGATGTCTATGGTGCGGGGCTCCTGCTCATCGGAAAGTCGGGGATCGGAAAGAGCGAGGTCGCTCTGGATCTGGTCGAGCGTGGCCACCGGCTCGTCGCGGACGATGTGGTCATCGTGACGAAGAAGGAGGAGCAGATCATCATGGGGTCCGGGACGGATCTCGTGCAGCATTTCATGGAAATCCGTGGACTGGGCCTGGTGGATGTGCGTGCCATGTTCGGCATTCGTGCGATTCGATTCCAGAAACGTGTTGAGGTCGTCGTGAATATGCAGATCTGGGATGCCGAGGAGGAATACACCCGCATCGGGATGGTTGATGATGTCTATGAGATCATGGGCGTGGAGCTCCCCATGGTAAAACTGCCCATCACACCCGGTAAAAACGTAACTGTGATTTGCGAGGTGATTGCCATGAACCATCTGCTCCGTCATTATGGATATGATCCCGCAGAAGTTTTTGCTGAGCGGCTTGCGGAGCGCATCAGAAGGAAGGGTTCAGCGAGTCCCTCGCGTGGAATCGAATATTTCGAACACGACTACGAATAACCAGCCCTGCCGTTTTACGCCGAGTTTTTTCGTAACAAAAGAGAGTACGGTACGGTGCTTGCAAGGTCTGTACTGCGGCAAAGCCTGGAGATTTTTTGTGATCATCCCGGCGCAGGTCAAAGTCGGCCCAGAGCCAGATTGACTCCGAGAATTGTGCCCTCTATCTTCTTGTGAAATAGGAGTAATAAGGGGTGTCGCAAGATGGGGAGGGAAGTGATGGTGGGGATTCGGCGCCTGTATCTACACCGGCAAAAAATGCGCGGTGTGTGCAAGGAGTGCCGCTGGACGTATGAGGGGGAACTGTAAGAGTCCGCTCGCAGGCCGTAGGCCGGATTGTTCAAATTGGGGAGTTAGCAACCGATACGTATGGCCAAGAACCGCTATTACTATTACGACCACGATGCGTGCGCGTTCGTGGAGGTCGGCACGAGTCGGACGAAGACTTCCTTACGTCTGAGCATCATCACGGCGGGAATGCTCATTCTCGCGCTTGGCGCCGTGTGGCTTATCCAGGGCCGCTTCGCGACACCTTACGAGCTGGCGCTGGCAGCTGAGAATCGAGCTTTGCAAAAGCAGCTTTCCAGCACGGAATCTCGGATGAAGCAGTTCTCCGCGCAGCTGGCTCAGATGGCGGAAATCGATCAGAACCTGTACCGCACGTTGCTTCAGGCCGATCCGATTTCCGAGGATGTCCGTAAGGCGGGGGCGGGTGGTTCGGATGCGTACGAGGAGTTCGATCGTTACTCACCGACAACGGCGAAACTGCTCCGGAGTTCGGCCGAACAGATCGATCAACTCGAGCGTCAAATCGGGCTGCAAAATGCGAGCTATCGGGAGTTGTCCCGGCTCGCTGAGAAACGAGACACCTGGCTTGCCGAAATGCCGGCCATTCTTCCGGCAGATGGGCCCATGGTTTCCGGTTTCGGCATGCGTCGGCACCCGATTCTGCGAATCAACAAGATGCACTCCGGTATCGACGTACTCGTACGTACGGGATCACCGGTCGTGGCTACGGGCGATGGGGTCGTGAAGAGTGTAGGTTTTAATGGCACGTACGGCCACCACATCGAGATCCACCACCCCAGTACGGGGTATACGACGCTATATGCGCACCTGTCTTCCATCCCGAAAGAGATTCGTGCAGGCAAGAAAGTGAAGCGGGGAGACCGTATCGCGCTCAGCGGGAATACGGGCCGTTCTACTGGTCCCCACCTGCACTATGAGGTGCGGGACGAGCAGGGACATCCGGTCAACCCGGTCTACTTCTTCGCGCCGAGTATGACGCCGCACCAGTATCGTACACTTCTCAAAGTCTCTGAGAACTCCCATATCGCTCTGGATTGATTCCAGTTCGTGCGGGTGGCATGTTCGTGTACCAACGTGCGTGCGAAAGTCCGGTGAGCGGAACCGTGGGATGGGGTGCGTGCAAACAGAATTTGCCGCTGAGAACATCTGCCTCAAGAAAGTAATCGTAACTGTGGAGCGGGTGCCTGGATTTTCCGGGAACCCGCTTTTTCATGAGATGTAGACGCAACTCAGCACGATTGCAGCTTGCTTTTATCGGCAAACAGCACTATTGTGCGTGCCCATTTGCGGCGCTCTTCGGAGTGCCTCTAAGTGCAAGTAATTTCAAGTAGAAACATATTCAACACCGCAGTCATGTACTGGACGCTCGAACTCGCCTCCTACCTCGAAGATGCCCCGTGGCCGGCATCGAAAGACGAACTCATTGACTACGCTGAGCGGACCGGGGCACCGCCCGAGGTCATCAACAACCTTCGCCAGATCGAGGATGACGGGGAGCCTTATGAGAGCATCGAAGAAATCTGGCCCGATTACCCCACGGCGGACGACGATTTCTACTTTGAGGAAGAGTAGTTAGGCGGTCGTGAGGGACTGCAGCTGCGGCGGCACCATTCGGCTTTCTCTGGAGCCGCCTCGTCCGGGGCGCAAACGCTCTGGAGTTAGAACCTCAGTGTCTGAGGTAGGGAAAGCCGTGTGGGCCGCCTGCATGCGGAGGTGGTGTTCGATTTGATGATGTGATGCGCGCCATGCAACGAGGCTCCGGCCTGTTCCTACTGTTCATTCTTTGCACGGTGCCTCGGATTGTCTGGGCGCAAAGTTTGTCAGGCAATGAACGCCCGTCGGACACCCCTCCTATCATTACGGAAGTCAGGTTTTCCGGGAACGAATTCTTCTCGGATGAAGACCTGGCGTTACACGTTCGCACCCGAGCCAACCGTCGTTTCCTCAATATCCCAGGAGTTACCTGGTGGCGCTGGATCTATCAACTCGGGGAATCAGGCAAGCTCGGTGAGGGACTTAGCCGCGCGCTGCTTGCCAGTGGAGAGGCACCGGCATATCTCGATTCTACGCTTATCGCAGCCGACGTGGAGCGCCTCCGGCTGTTCTACAGGCAAGAAGGCTTCCGCGACGCCAAAATAGAGGCGCGGATCGATACACATTCGGGAGGCAGCCGGGCACGTGTGACCTATCAGATTGAGCCGGGCAAGCCGACCTTTATCCGTGAAGTTCGTTACGAAGGGGTCGATGCCTTGAATGCGGTGCAGCGTCAGTTGCTCGTCCGCAACTCGCTCCTTCGCCCCCCGCCTCCGCGTTTGATCACAGGGGAAGCGCTGGCTTTTCGCCCACGTGATCAGCGTTATTCCGAACCCACGCTTTCGGAGGAGCGGCGCCGTATCCTGGCCTTTTTGCGCGACCAGGGCTATGCCGCTGTTTCGCGAGACTCCATCCGCGCCATCGTTTTTCCCGAGCAATCGGACTCCTTCGATGTGACGTTTCGCATCAATCCTGGTCCACGGTACCGGTTTGGTGACGTTCACTTCAGCGTAGCCGGTCCGGAAGAAGACGTGCCCGCGCAGCAGGAGACCTTCGTTGTTTCGGGAAGCAAGGCCGACACCACGGGGATCATAACGGTTCAGATCGAGGATGAAGGCAAGCTGGATTCCGGCCTTCTCATGCGGTCTCTACGTTTCCGGCCCGGCGACTTTTACGACCAGTCAAGATTGCTTGCCACGAAGCGCCGGTTGGAGGGTACCGGGGTTTTCTCCTTCACAGACATCGTTCCGCTTTCTCCGGATACGACGGACACCACCTTCGCTGAACCGCTGCTTCCGCATCAGATCAGCCTGCGCACCCGGCGGCGCCATCAAGTTCGGCTGGAGACATTCTTGCAGCAACAGACCAGTGCCGGAGCGAGCTATGATGAGTTTGGCACGGGCGCTGGGATCTCCTACCAAAACCTCAACTTTCTTGGAGGGGGAGAGGTGTTTCAGATCGGCCTTACCGGCTCCGTAGGCGCCGATCTGGGAGGAAGGAGTGCAGCTTCAGGCGTGAGCTCGTCTCCATTCAGTTCCGCGCAGGCCGAGATCACGACCTCGCTCACGTATCCGTATCTGATTGCTCCGTTTGGGAGCCTGGATCGCCTGCTGGACCTGTATGATGCCCGCACACGTCTTTCGTTCAGTTTGCTGACAGCGAGGCGGGATCAATTGCGCCTCATCATCCGAGGCCGCGGCGCGGCGCGGGCTCGTTTCGAACTGCAGCACACGCCCACTGTGGCTTCTCTCGTGGATCTGTTCGATGTCACGCTGTCGAACCCGGATACATTGCCGGGTTTCCGAGAGAACTTCCTGGACGACATCCTCTCTGTCGTGCGTGACTCCGTCCAGATACGGCAGATCCACGAAGACTATACGCAGCCTCAGGTAAACAGTGCATTGCGCTACACCCTGCGATCTTCCAATGTGAACCCGCTCCGCAGGGATCGCGGTTATAGCTACGAGGCTTCTTTTGAAGTCGGCGGTAACCTTCTGTATCTACTCGACCGATTTGCTTTCACGCCCGGCACGTTGGAGGGAACGTTGCCAGGGCTTCCGTTTTTCCGTGGTAACCGTGCGAACAATGAACTCATATACCGGCAGTACGTGCGGTTGCTGGCAGATCTCCGGCGGTATCACCGTCCGGCCCGCGGGCGTACCATCGCCTGGCATATTGCTGCCGGTGCGGCGCAGCCGATCGGTAACTCCACGACGATCCCTTTCGACCGGCGGTTCTACGCCGGGGGAGCCTCCAGCATCAGAGGGTGGGCACTCCGGTCACTCGGTCCGGGGCCGCTGGGTAACTACCAGGGTGGCGAAATCAAGCTGGAAACCGGTGCCGAACTTCGCTCGCGTCTTGTTGGTAATCTTTTTGCGGCGGAATGGTCCGGTGTATTCTTTGCGGATGCGGGCAACGTGTGGCTTCGTCCCCGCACATACGAGAATGGAGCCGGTGAGCAGAGCGATGCCGGGCAGTTCAAGCTCGACCGTTTCTATAAGGAGATTGCGGTGGGCTCGGGCATTGGTGTGCGTATTGCCTGGGAATATCTCATTGCTCGCATCGACCTGGCCTGGAAAGTATACGATCCCACGTTCGTACCTGAGAATCCGGATAAAGGATTGTTCCCGTATGGTTTAAGTCAGCCCGTGTTGCATTTCGGCATCGGTCACACATTTTGATCGGGCGGGTGGTGTGCGCCGGTTCCATGGGAAGGTTCTGTATCTTGGAGGAGCAGTGGCCCGTATGTCGTAGAGGTGGTCTGGTGAACTAAACACGACAGTCGGCAGTAGCCGAAACAGTTTGGAGTCCGCTTCCATGGCTGCGTTCAACATCCTGGTCTCTTCTCTTCGGACAGGTTACCGGCGTGCATTTCGGCAAGAGGAGGACGCGCGCTCACGCGAGGTCGTATCGGTTCTGAAGCAGGTGCCGGTATTCGCGAATCTGTCGAGGCGTGTATTGCGGGAGCTTGCAGAGGCCGTCCACAACCGCACGTACCGCCGTGACGAGATCCTGTATTACGAGGGCGATCCCGGCCTCGGTCTCTACATCATACGGCGGGGATGTGTACGGTTGCTCACGGAGGATGAGGATGGTAGCGTGCATGAATTGCGACAACTCGGTGAGTCCGAGATTTTCGGTGAGCTTTCTCTCTTCGGTGATCTTCGGCGTAACGCAACAGCCCAGGCGCTCACCGAAACGCACGTTCTCGGTTTCTTCCGCCCCGATCTCCACGCCCTTACGAAGCGCGATCCGCAAGCCGCGGCAGCCGTGACGGCTGCACTCGCTCAGTACCTGGCCGCTCGGCAGGTGGAGCTTATGCGGCTCATGGCAGCTCGTGAAAACAAGATTGCGGCTGCTACACTGGTTCATGGCGCTATCGTCCGTTCAGATATCATCGGGATTCCGTTGTTCTAAGTGCACAGGATCGGAGGGGAAACGGAGGTTGCACGTTTGGATCGGTCTGCGTCGCAGGGGGTATAACCTGTTTCAGGTTTGTAATTCGCTCGCATTGAGAAACCGTTGAAGAGAGGAGAAGAACTCGAACTCCAGATTGAGAAATTTGCCGATCAAGGCAAGTCGTTAGCGCGGCTGAATGGCTGTGTGGTCTTCGTGAGTGGCGCCGTACCCGGAGACCGCGTTCGTGCCCGCATCGTAAAGAGCAAGAAGACCTTCGCTGAAGCACAGGTGCTCGACATTCTGAAGCCAAGCCCACTGCGCGTAGAAGCCCGCTGCGCTTATTTCGGCGTATGTGGGGGCTGCAAGTGGCAGCACGTCGAGTATGCAGCTCAGTTAGAGGCGAAGCGGCAGAGCGTAGAAGACGCCCTGGTTCGCGTGGGTGGATTCTCCGGGGTTGAAGTGCGGCCCACGATTGGCTCCGAACGGACTTATTTCTACCGCAATAAGATGGAGTTCTCCTTCAGCGCAGCCAGGTGGCTGACAACGGAGGAGATCGCATCGGGCAATTCATTCGACACAAGCTTCGCACTCGGTCTGCACGTGCCCGGCAATTTCGAGAAGGTGCTCGACACGGAAGAGTGCTACTTGCAGTCGGAACTCAGCATGCGACTCGTCAATGCGGTTCGTGGCTTTGCGCGAGCGCAGGGCTGGTCCGCGTACGACACTCGCCGTCAGGAAGGATATCTGCGCCACCTCGTCATTCGTCACGGCGAGCGTACGGGGGAGACGATGGTGAACCTGATTACGAGCAGCCATAAGCCGAAGCGCATGGCCTCACTGGCGCATATGCTTCAGTCCGATTTCTCCGAGGTCACGACGTTCATCAACACGATCAACACGTCTCTGGCGCAGGTCGCTTTCGGGGAAGAATCACACGTTGTCTTCGGTCCCGGCTTCATCCACGATAGGATCGGTCCGTATACGTTCGAGATTGCCCCGAACGCGTTCTTCCAGACGAACACGGATCAGGCCGAACACCTTTACGAGATCACTCGAGACTTTGCCGATCTCCGTCCGGACGATCTCCTGTACGATCTGTATTGCGGCGCTGGCACCATTTCGATATTCGTTTCTCCGTTCGTGAAGCGTGTGGTTGGTGTGGAACTGGTCGAGGAGGCCGTGCAGAACGCTCGGGCCAATGCCGTTGCCAACGAGATCACGAACTGTACGTTCGTCGCCGGCGACCTGATGCGTCTGTTCACGCCCGAGTTCGTCCGGGAGCACGGTAGGCCTGACGTGCTTATCGCGGACCCTCCGCGTGGCGGCATGCACCCGAAGGTGGTGGAACAAATCGCCCGGCTACATCCCGAGCGTTTCGTCTACGTAAGCTGCAATCCTCAGACTCAGGCTCGTGATCTTGCCCTGTTGAAGGATCACTACACCATTGAGGCTGTGCAACCCGTCGATCTCTTTCCGCACACGCACCATATTGAGAGTGTTGTGAAGCTGAAGGCTGTGTGAGCGGGTTTGAAGGCAGCATCGTAGATTGTGGCAAGGCCCGGTGTGAGCAACTGTTCCAGCAATGCCTGTCGTGTTCAGGTTCATTCTGAGAACTCTTGAAGGTAGGGATGTTCATTGAGAGCGTAAGGGGGAGGCGAGTGGAGTGTCTGTTGTGATCAGGATGAGTAGAGCATGAGTTACGTGTATCTTGCTCCGCATGCTATGAATCATCCTGAAGCGTAGCGGAGTCGAGGACATGAGGCGGAGCTTGCCCTGAGCGCAGTCGAATGGACTCGGGGTGACAGATGGTGAGCATGCCGGATAGCTGGAACACGCCCGACCTGCTCATCCCATGAGGCCTGACACTCCAGTAGTTGGACGAAGGTACCGATCATGTTGCTTCGTCCAGTTTATCATTATCGTGGCGGTCAGCGGTGTCGGCTGTGCTGGTCGCCGGCAGTCGTATCATGCCCAAAGCGTTTGTTACCGGTGGCACCGGCTTTATCGGTAGCCACCTCGCGGAAGAACTCCTTCGTCGAGGTTATAGTGAGGTTCGTTGCCTCGTACGCAACGATCCGAAGTGGCTCAAAGAGGCAGGCGTCACGCTCATCAGGGGCGATTTGTCCCAGGTTGACGTACTCTGGGATGCTCTGGCTGATGTCGATTATGTCTACCATGTCGCCGGAGTTACACGCGCTACGGACTGGAATACGTTCGAGCAGGGAAACGTGAAGGCGACGCTCAATCTCCTGGGAGCCGTTCGCACTGCCAACCCCGGAATCAAGAAGGTTCTGGTGACGAGCACGCTTGCTGTCGTCGGCCGGAGTACTCAGTGTCCGGCTACGGAGGAAACTCCACTGAACCCGATCAGCCGGTACGGTAAAAGCAAGGCGGAGATGGAACGGGCTCTGTGGGACCGGCATGAGATGACGTCTTCCTTCGGGGAGGAACTCCCCCTGACTGTGGTGCGGCCTTCGTCGGTGTACGGTCCTCGCGAGGCGGATATTTACACCATGATCAAGACGGCCGATGATGCCGGGATTTTCCCGATCGTCGGTGCGGGGAAGGTGGCTGCACTTTCCCTGGTTCACGTCCGAGATCTGGTGCACGGCATGATTGATGCCGCCGAATCCGACGTCACGACGGGCAAGACCTATTTCCTGGGTAGTGAAGTACAGTATTCCTGGAGCGAGGTCAAGGACGCGATAGCCGCTGCACTAGGGAAGCGTGTTCTCGGTATTCCTGTTCCGCCCTCGCTGGTCGTGCCAATCGGCTCCGTCGTAGAAGCGGCAGGTCGGATTACGGGGCGTTACCCGCCCCTGAACCGAGAGAAAGCCCGCGAAGCCCGCTACACTTGTGCGATGTGCTCCTCCTCAAAGGCCCGGCAGGATTTCGGCTATCGGCAGAAGATCGCTCTGGATGAGGGTATGGCCGAAACGGTTGCATGGTATCGGAAGGAGAACTGGTTGAAACCACGAAGATGAACCAGAGTGTTCAAAATCGGATACCAGAGCGGCTCTGAAGCGGATGCAACCAGCTCATTTTGCTGGCACGAGGCAGGCCAGGAGTTCCCCGGCGGTTTGAGATTCAATCTGCTGACGAGAACTTCACAAACGTGCCGCGTGCTATATGACAGTGCAATGTCTATGCTTCGCTTTTGTCCTGCCGATACTGCTCTTAAGGTGTGTGGTGCCGGATGGTGCAATTGCGAATGCATGGAATCCTTCGCATCATCGCATCGTTCGAGTACATATAAGTTTTGCTATCAAAGCAACGGTCGAATGACAGCCGTTGCTGTCATAAATCAATCAGATATAGAACGTGAGCTCGCTAGGCTTTAATACCGGGTACGTCGAAGAACTCTACCGGCAGTACCTGGAAAATCCCAACAGTGTAAGTGAGAGCTGGCGAGAATTTTTCGCCGACTATCACCCGGGCGATTCCTTCGTCGCTACCGGCGCGGAATATCGCACTGCCGCTGCTCCGCAAACGCAGGCCGGCGTAGTAACTCCGGCGCCGGCGGCTCCCATTGCGCGTCAGGGTGGCGATGGTGCGCCCATTGAACCGATCATCCCTGCATCTGCCCCCGCACCCACGGGACAGGATGTTGATGTGAAGCCCCTTCGCGGTCCTGCTGCGAAGATCGTCGAGAACATGGAGGCGAGCCTCGGCGTGCCGACGGCTACGTCCGTGCGTACGGTTCCGGTCAAGCTCATGTCCGAGAACCGGAAGCTCATCAACGATTACCAGCGGTACGTCAGCGGGGAGAAGGTTTCCTTTACCCACCTCATTGCGTGGGCGGTCGTGAAGGCACTCGCTGCTTTCCCGAACATGAATACCACGCTTCGCCATGAGAATGGTACGGCCCAGCATGTCGTGCCGAAGCACGTTAACCTGGGCCTGGCTATCGACATCGAACGGAAAGGTAAGCGCACGCTTCTGGTGCCAAACATCAAGGCGGCGGAGCAGATGAACTTTGCCCAGTTCCTGGGCCTTTACAACGATATCGTCCGCCGTGCCCGCGATAACAAGCTGGAAGTAGAGGATTTCCTTGGTACCACGGCTACCCTCACCAATCCGGGCATGATTGGTACCGTTTCCAGTGTACCTCGTCTGATGCCGGGGCAGGGGGTCATTGTGGCTGTTGGCTCCATCGGTTATCCCCCCGAGTATCACGCGTTCCCTCCCGATGTCGTCAGTAAGCTCGGCATCTCGGAGGTGATGACCATCACCTCGACATACGATCATCGCGTCATTCAGGGTGCTGAGAGCGGGGCGTTTCTGCAATACATCGCGCAGCTGCTTCTCGGTGAGCACGACTTCTACACCGAGGTCTTCAGCAGCCTTTCCATTCCCTATTCGCCATACGTACTCACCCAGGATACCACGCCGGGTCTGGGCGAGACGGATGGCGATACGGAGATGGAGATGATCCAGAAGCAGGCGCGCGTGCTCCAGCTCATCCGGGCTTATCGTGGACGCGGTCACCTGCAGGCGGACGTCAACCCGCTCGGCTACAATCCCATCTATCACCCCGAACTCGATCCGGGAACATACGGCCTTTCTATCTGGGACCTCGACCGTAAGTTCATCACAGGAGGACTGGGTGGTAAGGATATTCTCCCGCTTCGTGAGATCCTCGACGTTCTCCGCCAGACGTACACGCATAAGGTCGGCATCGAGTACATGCATATATCCGACCCTGCAGAGAAGCGCTGGCTGCAGGAGCGGATCGAGCCCGTCCGTATGGCGGAGAACATCACGCCAGAGGCGAAGCGTCGTATTCTCCAGCGTCTGAATGCCGGAGAGGCCTTTGAGAA
>Ga0164243_10005073_pt1 | contig 20257 bp, 17 predicted proteins | sample OricompcompostOP_FD_108781 | JGI IMG/M metagenome (GOLD analysis project Ga0164243, IMG submission 108781) | Organic Plus compost microbial communities from Emeryville, California, USA - Original compost - Organic plus compost (OP) | ecosystem: Engineered > Solid waste > Mixed feedstock >...
CGCGACCGTCTGCGGGTATTCGTTCTTCAGGTAGTTGGCGAGCACGGCCTCGTTCACGTTGCCGAGCTTGTCCCACATGGTCCGACCCGCGGGGCCGCGGATCTCCTCCATCAGGGCCTCGACCCGCTCGGGCGGCATGATCGCGGCGAGCAGGCGCTGGGTCTGCTCGAACGAACCCATGATCGCCCCGGTCGCCGACATGCCGGAGACGAACTCGAGCAGCAGGGTCTCGACCACGCTGGAGCTGACGGTGCCGAGCCAGGACATGGCCTGGGAGATCTCCTTGATCTCCTCCTCGTCCAGGTGCTCCCAAAGCTGCTTGTGGTCTTCGCCCAGCGCCAGAAGGACCACCGCCGCCTTCTCGGGGCCCGAGAGGCGCTTGGGGTCGTCGACGAGCTGTTTCTTGCGGATGACCGTGGACATCAGGCGTCATGCAGCCAGCTGCGGAGGATCGACACCGATTCCTCCGGATGGTTCTCGACGAACTCCGCCACCTTGCGGACCGAGGAGGCCTTCACCTGGCCTTCGATCCTGGCGATGTCGATCTTGTGGTCCAGTTCGCCCGGGCCGGGCAGGGCGAGCGAGCCCGGGCCTTCGATGGCCCCCATCGGCTCGGCCGCGGCAGCCGCGCCGCCATGCCCGCCGGCCAGCGCCAGGGCGAGAGGACTGGCGGTCGGCGGCTTGAGCATCGGCCGGACCACGAACAGGATCAGCAGTACGGCCACCACCAGCATGACCCCGAGCTCGACGCCGCGCAGGATGTCGTTCTTGTCGAAGTCCAGCAGCGGCGGCTTGGACGAGGCCCCTTCGGCGTCCGCGCCCGGTCGCTCGAAGCGGACGTTGGCCACGGTCACCTGGTCCCCGCGCTCCTGGTCGAAGCCGACGGCGGAGCGCACCAGTTCCTCGATCCGCTGCATCTCCTGGGCGGTCCGCGGCGTGTAGGCGCCGGGTTTGCCGTCCTTGCCCGGCGCGGTCACCCCGTCGACGGCGACGGCCACCGAGAGCCGCTTGACCTTGCCGGGCTCCTGGACCTCGGTGCGGGTGGTGCGCGAGATCTCGTAGTTGGTGGTCTCCTCGGTCCGTCCCGAGGTGGAGTTGTTGGTGGTGGGCGTGGGGGCCGGGCCGCCGGGGATATTGGCCGAGACGCTGGCCACGCCGGTCGCGCCGGGGCGGGTCTCGTTGGCGTTCTCCGAGGTGGTCTGGGTCGAGCGGACGACCTGCCCGTCCGGGTCGAACTTCTCTTCCTGCAGGGTCACGCGGCTGAGGTCGAGCTCGGCGCTGACCTGGACCCGCGCCTTGCCGGCGCCCACGACGCCCTCGACAAGCTCCTTCACGGTCTTGCGGATCCGCTCCTCGATTTCGGACCGCTGCGAGGCCGTGGCCGCCGCGGCCATGCCGTCTTCGCCGCCCTCCTCGCCGCCCGCGAGCAGCTCGCCCGCTTCGTCCACCAGCGTCACCCGTGCAGGCTTCAGGTCAGGCACGGCGCCGGCCACCAGGTTGCGGATCGCCCGCACCTGTTCCGGCGTGACGCCGCGGCCGGCCGCAGCGATCATGATCGAGGCCGACGGCGTCGCCGCCTCGTCCTCGAAGAGCTGGCGCTTGGGGATCACCAGATGCACCCGGGCGGAGGTCACGCCCCGGATGGAGCCGATGGTGCGGGCGAGCTCGCCTTCCAGGGCGCGCTGGCGGTTGAGGTTCTGGACGAAGTCGGTCTGGCCGAGCGCGGGGGCGTCGTCGAAGATCTCGTAGCCCACCGACCCCGAGGTCGGCAGGCCCTTGGCGGACAGCATCAGCCGGGTCGAGGCGACATCGTCCCTGGCGACCATGATGGTCGAGCCGTCGCCCTTGGCGTCGTACTTGATCCCCGCCTGGTCGAGGGCGGCGGTGATCTGGGACGCCTCCTTGAGGTCGAGGTTCGAATAGAGCAGCGACTGGGGCTGGGCGCCCATGCGCAGGAGCATGGCGACCAGCAGCGCGGCCGCGCCGGCGCCGATGCCGACCATGGCCGCCAGCCTGCCGACGCCGAACCGCTGAATGAATTTAAGCAAGGCCCCCGCCCCACACTCCCAAGCTAGGCAGGAATTACCCAGCACGTGGTAAACGGGGCTTTAACCCGCGAGCTTGCGGCCCAGCTTTCGCCACAAATGAAAACGGCCGCGCCTCATGGGCGCGGCCGCTGACACTGGAAAGCCCCCCGGCCCTCCCGGTCTACCGGTATTGCTGAATCCGGGTCGTGCGCAGGCCGGCGAGGCCGTGCTTCTCGATCGCCTGTTGCCAGGCCCCGAATTCCTCGTTCGTCAGGTTGTATCGGTTGCAAGCGTCGTCCAGCGACAGCAGCCCGCCGCGAACCGCGGCGACCACTTCGGCCTTGCGTCGGATCACCCAACGTTGCGTGTTCGCCGGCGGCAGGTCCGCAAGGGTAAGCGGAGCCCCCGTCGGGCCGATCACATAGCGTTCGCCCTTATTGTTGAGGCGTTGTTGTTGGAGCATGGCCTTACGCCCTTCCCATCACCTTACGGGGACAGAATGGCCGCGAGGGCATAACATCGGCTTAATTCCGATAGTAAAAATTGCGGTAACCTCCGTTGTCTCTAAATGAGACAGCTGGAAGCCCTTAACAATTGCTATGAGCCTCCGCTAGCTTAGCCGTGAATTACCGCTTAATATTTATGAGTTCCTCCAACATCTGGTCTGCAGTGCTGATGATCTTTGACGATGCTGAATAAGCGCGTTGAGTGGTGATCAGGCCCGTGAATTCCGACGACAGATCGACGGTGGAGGCTTCCAGGGTGGAGGGCGAGAGCAGGCCCGCGCCGCCTGCGCCCGGCTGCTTGATGTTGTAGGTGCCGGAGTCGAGCGACACCCGGTAGGCGTTGCCGCTGACCGGGCGCAGCCCGTCGGGGTTGGGGAAGGTGGCGATCGCGATCATGGCGATCTGGCGCGAGACGCCGTTGTCGAAGTTGGCGGTGACCGCGCCGGTCTCGTCGATCTCGACATTGGTCAGGTTGCCGAAGGCGGTGCCGTTGGTGGCGATCGACTGGGTGACCGACTGGCTGTCGTACTGGGTCAGGCCGCCCGGCGCCTGGGCCAGGTCGATCCGGATCTGCTGGGCGCCCACGCCGAGGGCGGTCGCCCAGGTGCCGCTCGCGCCGGCGGGACCGCCCGAGCCGCCAAGGTCGATCACCGGATCCGGCGGCAGGGCCGGCGGCGGCGGGACCGGGCCGAACAGGTCGGTCTTGGTCAGATCGATCTGGCCGTCGGGCGTGAAGACCACCTTGCCGGTGGCGACCTGACCGTCGACGTGGGGCGCCACTGTCGTGATCTCGCTGGCGGGCACCACGTGGATCTCGGCGTACCATTCGTTGGGGGCGCTGTTCTTCAGGAAATCGATCTGAAGCGTCCGCTTGCCGCCCTTCGAGTCGGAAACCGGGATCTGCATCGAGAAGTCCGGCTTCACGCCCGTCCCCGTGTCCGGGTCGTAGCTCGCCATGTTCGCCCCGGTGGTGCCGGCGGCGTAGGTGGCCGAGGTGACCGCCGTCGAGACCGTCTGGCTGGCCTGCAGGTTCGCGTTGACCGTCACACGCGTGGTCGGGTCGGCGGTGCCGCCGACGGCGCCGACGTTGATGGCCGTCAGCCGGGTGAGGTCGGACGGGTCGGTGTCGACCGTGCCCTGCGAGTTCACTGGCCAGCCCTGCAGGTAGTAGCCGGCGGCGTTGCGCAGATAGCCCTGCTTGTCCACCTGGAACGAGCCGGCCCGGGTGAAGGTGCGGCTGTCGGTGGCGGAGACGTTCTCGGCCTTGTCGGTGGTGATGAAGAAGCCCTGGCCGGAGATGCCGAGGTCGGTGGCCGACGAGGTCTGCTGCAAGAGGCCCTGCTGGCTGACCATCTGCCGGGTGGAGACCTGCACGCCGCCGGCGTTATAGGCCCCCTTGGTGGCGGAGGCCGTCACGATGGACTGGAAGCTGGACTCGTTACGCTTGTAGCCGACGGTGTTGACGTTCGCGATGTTGTCGGAAATGGCGGCGAGGGCCGCCGAATTGGCCACCAGGCCCGACACGCCGCTGAGCATGGCGCTGTTGATGCTCATGGTGCTCTATCCTTGCCTACTCGGTTGTTGTCCCAATTGAGGTTCTCAACCGCGTGCTGCGGACGCGGCCGCCATAGGGACGGCCGCAAGGCGCGCGCTTCGGGCGCGCCGGAAATCGTTTCGATTCAGCTCTTCACGCCGCGAACCGCACCCAGGCTGGTCTCGACGCCGCCGACCTTGATCAAAGGCCCGCTGTCGCCCTGGCGGATGGAGCCGACGACGCCGTCCATGGTGGTCTGGGTGGCGATGGTCTCGTCGGCGGCGTTCCTGGCCGTGACCTTCAGCGTGTAGACCTCGCCGTTGACGCCGTCGTGGTCGCCCTTGCCGTCCCAGGTGAAGGCGTGCTCGCCCTTGTTCAGGTCGGGCGCCGGGCCGCTCCACATCACCTTGCCCTTGGAGTCGGTGACGGTGAGGGTCGCCTTCACCGCCGTCTCGCCGAGTTCGTAGGCCCAGGTGGCCTTGCCGTCCTTCAGCACGGTGTCGGAGGACGCGACCGTGACCGTCTTGCCGATCAGGCCGAGCGCGTCGTTCATGTCCGCGTTCTGGCCCTGGACCACCATCTGCTTCAGCAGCTGGTTCGACAGCAGCTGCTGCTGCACGCCGGTCATCTGCACCAGCTGCTGGGTGAAGGCGTTGGTGTCGAGCGGCGAGGTCGGGTCCTGGTTCTTGAGCTGCGTCGTCAAGAGGGTCAGGAAGGTGTCGTAGCTGGAGGCGAGGTTCGCCTGGCCCGAGATCAGCGGGTCGCTGGACGAGTACTTGTCGACCTGCGAGACCGCGCCCCGCTGGCTCGCCACATAGTCGGTGAAATCGACCGCCATGGCCCCTCTCCTCAGATCCTGATGTCGAGGCCGCGCAAGTCGCGGCGTCGGTAGTTGGCGGCGGCCAGCTCGCTCTCGGCGGCGGCTGCGTTGGCGACGTCGAACGCCCGGCTGCGGCGGCCAGGAGCGGCCCCCTCGCCGCCCTGCTGGGCCTGGCGCCCGCCGTCGCCGGCCTGGAAGCTCAGTCCGCCGCCCGACAGGTCGAAACCTGCCTTCTCCAGGGCCGCCTGCAGCACGTCGGCGTGGGCGCGCAGGGCTGCGGCGCTCTCGGGCCGTTCGAAGGCCAGGGCCGCGCTGAGGCGCCCGCGGGCGTCGATCTCGACAGACACCCGGACCTGGCCGAGCCCGGCCGGATCGAGCCGCACGTCGAAGCGGCTGGTCCGCCCTTCGATCCGGCGCAGCATCTGGGCCGCGAGGTGACTGGCGGTCGCGGGCGTGGCGACGGGAGGGGCCTCGGTCCGATGGCTTTGCGTTTGAGCGGACTGGGACGCGACCGCGGACGCAGCGGCGCCCGGCCGGGCTTCGCCGTCCTGCGCCGACGGCGCGGCTTCGGCTGCGGCCCAGTCCGTGGAGGCGACCTCCTCTCCGGAATCCTGGGCGGCGTCCTCCACGACGGCCTGCCCGGTCGCCGCTTCCGGAGACGGGGCGTCGGCGCGGGGGGCGTTGCGGGCCGCGCCTGCGCCGGCGGTCGCGGCCTGGCCTGCGGCGGGGCCGGGCTTGGCGGCGGTGCGGGCGGTCGACGAGGGCCGGATCGACGGATCGCCCGGATGGGCCTGGGCCGCAGCCTGCTCAATCGCCTCCGGGGCGGATTGAACGGCCGTCGATGCCGCGGCGGCGGCCGAAGGCGCAGAGACCGGCTGCGGCGCCTGATCGACGAAGCCAAGCGGCGCGAGGGGGGCGTCCCCCGGAGGCGCCGAGATCGCGGCCTGGGCCGTCGCAGTCGGAAGCGCAGCGCTCTGGGACGCGGCATTCTGGGGCCCGGCATTCTGGGGCCCGGCATTCTGGGGCCCGGCGTTTTGGGGCCCGGCGCTCTGACGACCGGTAATCCGGGGCGACGCACCCTGACGCCCGGCGACCTGCGGCGCAGCGCCCTGGGCGGCGCCCTCCTGTGACGCGTCGGCATGGGGCGGCGCGGCCGATTGGGACTCGGCTCGCGGCTCGGGCGAGGCGCGATCGGCGTAGGCCGGCGACAGCTCCGTCCAGGGCTGGGCGGGCGGTTGCGCGGAAGCCGCGGGCGACGGCGCGGCGGCCAAGGCCGGAAACCCGCCCTCCGCGTCGACCGGCGGCTCGGCCGCGGCGGTTGTCGTCTCGGCGGTCTCGACAGCCGGCGCCGTCGGCGCCGCGAAGGGAGGGGGGGTCGGGCCGCGCGGCCCCGGCGGGACAGGACCCTCCGGCTCGGCCGACCCGCCGGGCTTCGACTGCGAACGGGCCTGGGCGGCGGCCAGCGCGGCTGCAGCCTGCGCGGAGGCGTGGGCTGCGACCTGGGCGGCCGCCAGATCGAGCCCGGCCGGCCGGTCGGAGCCCTCGGTTTCGGGAGCCGTCGTGTCGGAAGGCGCGGCCTCGGCAGGAACGTCCACCCCTTCGGCCGTGGCGGACGGCTTGGCCTCGCCGGATCGGTCGCGCGATTGGGGTCCATGGGAAGGCGCGCCCGCATTGGCCGAAGGCGGGGACGCCTCCCCGCCGGCGGCGTTGACCAGCACGGCGAACACGTCTGCGGCCGCGCCCGCCGTCGCCTGCGGGGCGGCGCGGGGAGCCTCGGGTCGTGCAGGCGCAGCAGCGGCGGCGACTTCGGCGGGCATGGGCCTCGGGTCTTGCGAAAAGCGGAGGACGGCGTTCGGCCGAGGACGCGCTTGCTGCGCCCAGCCCCCCAAGCAACCGCCGCGCCAGCCGCCCCAACGCCTGAATTCATTGATGTTTTCCTCCGACACCCCGGCTGCCGGCCGTCCGCAGGCGGCAAACTCTCGCCGGTCGCCGGGCGATTCCTGCCGGGTGCAGGCCGATGGTCGCCCGCTGGCGCGCAAATTGCGCACCGACGCTGGTGATGCAGACGCACGCCAGAGCCACGTCACGCAATTTCAAGGGCTTAGCCGCCCTCGCCGGGATCGCTCGCGCCCCGGCCCGGCAAATTCGCCGGTGCGACGCTGCCGGGCGGGCGAGCTTTGCCCACCAGGAGGAGTAGGCTCCATGAGCCTGAACGCGATCACCTTGTCGGCCATGTCGGGGCTGCAGACGGCCCAGACGGGCCTGCGCACGGTCTCCGACAACATCGCCAACATCGACACGCCCGGCTACGTCCGGAAGATCCTGCAGCAGTCCTCCCTGGCCACCAACGGCGTGGGCGCGGGGGTCAAGGTCGAGCAGATCACGCTGGCCGTCGACCGCTTCCTGCAGTCGGCAGGCATCAGGGCGGCTTCGGACGCCGGCGCGGCCGGCGCCGCATCGGCCCTATGGGACCAGGCGCAAGGGCTCTTCGGCGATCCGTCCGAGGACACGTCCTTCTTTTCGACGCTGGACCAGGTCTTCTCGGCTTTCTCGGTGCTGAACGACGCGCCCACCTCCAGCGCCGCCCGCGCCGGCGCGCTGGCGCAGGTGTCCGAGCTGTTCAACCAGTCCGAGACCATCTCCGACCAGTTGCAGAACCTGCGCGACCAGGCCGACGCCCAGATCCGCTCGGACGTGGAGCGGGTGAACCAGCTCCTGGAGCAGATCAATTCGCTGAACGCCGAGATCTCGCGCGGGCGGATCATGAACAGCGATGCGACCGGGCCTCAGAACAAGCAGCTGCAGCTGATCGACGAGCTGTCCACGCTGATGGACATAAAGGTGACCCCGCTGGACCAGGGCGGCTACACCGTGCGGGCCTCCGACGGGATGATGCTGGCGGGCGAAGGCGCGGCCAGCTTCAGCTACGACGGCAGCGGCGCCCGCGGCGAGCTGTCGGTCACCAGCCCCGCCGGCCGCACCCAGCTGTTCGGCGCGCGCCTCACCAGCGGCGAGATCAAAGGCTACCTCGACCTGCGCAACGAGGACCTGCCGGCCGTTTCCGGTCAGCTTGCGGAACTGGTCAGCCAGACCGCCAACGAGCTCAACCGGGTGCACAACGAATACACCGCGGTTCCGCCGGCGAACGAGCTGGTCGGCCGCCAGACGGGGCTGGACCTGCCGACCGCCATCGGCGGTTTCAGCGGCCAGACCACGGTGGCGATCCTGGACGGCGACGGGGTCCTGCAACGCAAGGTGGACATCGACTTCACCGCGGGAACGATGAGCGTCAACGGGGGGCCCGCTTCGGCTTTCACGCCCGCCAGCTTCCTCGCCGACCTGAACACCAGCCTGGGCGGTTTCGGCTCGGCGAGCTTCACGAACGGCCAGCTCGGCATCAAGGCCTCGACCGGAAACGGAGTCGCCGTCGCCGACCCCGACACGGCGCCCAGCGGCAAGGCCGGACAGAGCTTCGCCTCCTTCTTCGGGCTCAACGACCTGGTCCGCTCGACCGGGTTCACCCAATACGATACCGGCCTGAAGGCGACGGACCCGCACGGCTTCACCCCCGGAAGCCAGATCACGCTGCGGATCACCGGGGCGGACGGGGCGCGCATCACCGACGTGGCGGTGACCGTGCCGGCCGCGCCCACCATGGCGGACCTGATCAATAGCCTGAACGCCACCCCCGGGGGCGTCGGCCTCTGGGGCGCGTTCTCGCTGGACGCCAACGGGCAGCTGGCCTTCGCCCCGCCTTCGGGTTCGGGAACGACGCTGACCGTAGTGCAGGATTCCACCGCGCGCGGCCCCGGCGGCCCGACCATGACCTCGCTGTTCGGGCTGGACCAGCAGACCCGGGCGAACCGCGCCAACAGCTACTCCATCCGGCCCGACATCCTGCAGGACCCGACCAAGCTGTCGCTGGCGAAGCTGGACCTGAGCGTCGCGGTGGGCGCCGCCGCCGTCGCCAAGGGCGACGTCCGGGGCGCCGACGCCTTGAACCGGGCCGGCCAGACCTCCGTCACCTTCGACGCCGCCGGCGGCTTCGGCAAACTCACCCAGTCTATCAGCGACTACGCCGCCGGCCTCTCCGGCCAGATCGCCCGCAAGGCGGCTGCGGCCGAAGCCGCGAAGGAGACGGCGCAAGCGGTCGCCACGGAAGCCAACACCCGCCGCTCGAGCGTCGAAGGCGTCAACCTCGACCAGGAGCTGATCCAGCTCACGACCTACCAGCAGGCGTACAACGCGGCCGCCCGGATGATCCAGGCGACGAAAGAGATGTTCGACGTCTTGTTCAACATGACGAACTAAGGAGGATCGGATGGAACGCCTTTCCACCGCCAACACCTACCATTCGGCCCTGCTGAACATCCTGTCGGCCCAGTCGCGCCAGACCACGGCGCAGAGCCAGGTCGCCACCGGCAAGGTCGCCGACAGCCTGAAGGGGTTCAACACCCACGCGGACACGCTGACTGCGACCCGCAGCCTGGCCGCGCGGATCGACGGCTATATCGACGGAGCCAAGACCCTGTCCGCGACGCTCGACGTCCAGGACCAGGCCCTCGGCCAACTCGCAGACGTGACCCAGCAGGCTCGCGCCGCCGTGGCCGATGCGCTCGCCGCGGGCAGCGCCGAAGGCCTGATGAGCGCGCTCGGAGGCTATCTCGGCCGGACGGTGGACACGCTGAACACGGAATACCAGGGACGGCGGCTGTTCGCCGGCGGCAAGACCGACACCGCCCCGCTCGCCTCCCTGGACATGACGGCCCTGGCCGCCGCCCCGTCCGTCCCGGCCCTGTTCGCCAACGACCAGATGGCCATCAGCCGCCGCCTGGACGACAGCCTGACCCTGAAGACCAACTTCTTCGCCGACGACCTGGGCGCGCCCACGCTGCAGGCGATGCAGGCGGTGGCGCAGCTCGACGCCGGTCCACTGGGCCCCCTCGCCGGGACCCTCACCCAGGCGCAGCAGACGGCGTTGCAGGGGATACTGCAGCAATTCGACGACGCCTGGGGCGGGCTGAACGAGGCGGTGGCGGAGAACGGCGGGATCCAGAGCCGCGTCGCGTCCATCCAGAACAGCCTCGACGACCGGCGCGCCACCCTCGAAGGCGTCATGGGCGACATCACCAACGTCGACATGGCCGAGGCCATCTCCCGGCTGGAGATGGCGCGAACGGCCCTGGACGCCTCCGCGCAGGTGTTCGGGACGTTGCAGGCCTCCTCGCTCCTGAATGTGCTAGGGATGCGCTGACGGAACGGCCCCGCGCCGGCGACGCTTTGCAAGGCATGCTCCAGACCCGCGACATACCGAACCTGCTCACCGGGGCGCGCATCGTCTTCTCGATCGCCGTGTTCCTGGGCCTCGCTGCGGCCGCGGGATCCCTGCCGGGCCAAGGGAGCGCGCCGCCGCCGGCAGCGGCCCGCGCCGTCCAGCTCTGGAGCGTCGGCGCCTTCGTCCTCGCCGCCGTGACGGACTATTTCGACGGCTGGCTGGCGCGGCGCTGGAACGCCTTCTCGCCCTGGGGCGCGATGCTCGACCCGATCGCCGACAAGATCGCCGTCTGCGGGGTGGTGCTGGGACTCGCGGCCATCGAGCCGCGGACCACCATCGTACTCGCCGGCGGGCTGATCCTGTTCCGGGAGTTCTTCGTGTCCGGCCTGCGGGAGGTGGGCGGCCAGAGAGGACTGAAGTTCCCGGTCACCAAACTGGCCAAGTGGAAGACCACCGTGCAGCTCGTCGCCCTGATCCTGCAGATGCTGGCCTCGGCGCTGGCCGAACAGGGCCCGCTGCGGCTCGCGGCCGACGTGCTTCTCTGGCTGGCGGCGGCCATCACCCTTTGGACCGGCTGGGAGTACGCCCAGGCCGCCCGCCGGGGCCTGCGCGAGGGTCCGGCATCCTCCTGAGACGGATCGTGGCGGCCACACTTGCGCGACATCGCGCCGGATACATAAGTGACGTCTTCCAACGGGGGCCGCTTTCTGGGAAACAGCTTCCGTAACTGTGGCGGAAGACACTCCATGTTTGGCGATACCGTTCATTTCGACCTTCGGCCGAATCCGTCCCCGACGCCGGCCGACGAACGTGCTGCGCTCCTGGTCAATCCCGGCTTCGGCCGCGTGTTCTCCGACCACATGGTAGTGATCCACTACACCGAAGGGCGGGGCTGGCATGACGCCCGCATCGAGGCGCGCGGACCGTTCCGGGTCGATCCTGCCTCGGCGGTGCTGCATTACGCCCAGGAGATCTTCGAGGGGCTCAAGGCCTATCGCGCCCCGGACGGCGGCGCGCTGATGTTCCGGCCCGACGCCAACGCCCGGCGCTTCAACGACTCGGCCGACCGGATGTCCATGCCTCGGCTGCCCGAAGAGCTGTTCCTGGAATCGGTGAAGCAGCTCGTCCGCACCGATCGGGCCTGGATCCCTTCCGACCCGGGCGGCAGCCTCTACCTGCGGCCGTTCATGGTCGGGAGCGAAGCCTTCCTGGGGGTCAAGCCGTCCGCCGAATACCTCTACGTCGTCATCGCCTCGTCGGTGGGCTCCTACTTCAAGTCCGCCGGCGAGACGGTCTCGGTCTGGGTTTCCCAGCGCGACACCCGCGCCGCTCCCGGCGGCACCGGCGCGGCCAAGTGCGGCGGCAACTACGCGGCGAGCCTCAGGGCCCAGGCCGAGGCGGTCCGCAACGGCTGCGACCAGACCCTGTTCCTCGACGCCGCCGAGCGGCGCTACATCGAAGAACTGGGCGGCATGAACATCTTCTTCGTGTTCGAGGACGGCTCTCTCTCCACGCCCCCCCTCGACGGCACGATCCTGCCGGGCGTCACCCGCGATTCCATCATCACCCTGGCCCGTGCGGCCGGGGTCGAGGTGCGCGAGGAACGCTACGCCATCGACCAATGGCGGGCGGACGCGGCCAGCGGCCGCCTGCGCGAGGCCTTCGCCTGCGGCACGGCCGCGGTGATCGCCCCGATCAGCAGCGTCCGCAGTCCGTCCGAGGCGTTCACCATCGGCGACCCGACCACCGGCGGACCGGTGACCAAGCGGCTGCGCACGGCCTTGGTGGAGATCCAGCGGGGCTTGGCCCCCGATCCCTACGGCTGGGTCCACAAGGTCTTCTGAATCATGGAGCGGCAGGGCAGGCCATGAGCACCCCCGCCGTTCCGCTCGGCGCCGAAGCCCGTCTCTTCCTGCGGGAGGACGAGCTGGACGCCGCGCTCGAGCTGTTCGTCCTGGCCGAGGCGGCCCTCGCCGCCGCCGCCGAAGCGGCGCTGGAGGGCGAGCCGAACCGCCTTGGGCGAGGCCATTGGCGCGCCGCCTTCCTCTTGAAGCGCCGACCGGGCCTGGGCGTGCAGGAGCTGGCCCGCCTGACCGGGCTCTCGAAACAGGGCGCCAGCCGGGTGCTGCGCGATCTCGAATCGGCGGGCTATGTGGAGAAGAGCGCGGGGGAGATGGACGCCCGCCGCCGCCCGGCCCAGCTCACAGTCGAGGGCGCGGCCTTCGAAGCCCGGGTCTCGGAACGGTTGCGCGGCTTGCTGGCCCGGGCCTATCGCACCGGCGGGCTCGACGCGGTGGCCGGCGCACGCCGGATCCTGGCGGCGCTCGCCCGGCCCCGCCACGCCCAGCGGCCGCCCGAATCCGGAGACGCCGGATGACCCGCGCGCGTCATCTTCTGGTGGTCGACGACGACGACCGCATCCGCGAACTGCTCAAGCAGTTCCTGGCTCGCGCCGGGTTCCGGGTGACCACCGCCGCCGACGCCGCCGCCGCACGGCGGCTGATGAGCATGATGGCGTTCGACCTCTTGGTCGTCGACGTGATGATGCCGGGCGAGGATGGGCTCAGCCTCACGACCTGGGTCCACGGCGGCGGAAGCGGCGCGCCGGTGCTGATCCTGACCGCCCGAGGCGAGGCCGACGAGCGGATCGCCGGTCTGACCGCAGGGGCCGACGACTACCTCGCCAAGCCGTTCGAGCCGCAGGAGCTGCTGCTGCGCATCGAGGCCATCCTGCGCCGTTCGGGCCGCAACGGCGGGCCAAGACGGCTCTCGCTCGGCCCGCACGCCTTCGACGTCGATCGGGGCGAGCTGCTGCTGGGCGACGCGCCCGTACACCTGACCGAGGGCGAGACCCGGCTCCTGAAGCGGCTGGCGGCCGCGCCGCACACGCCGGTGGACCGGCTCGACCTGGCGCTGGACGCCGGCGAGAGCGACGCCACGGGACGGGCCGTCGACGTCCAGGTCACGCGCCTGCGCCGCAAGCTCGAGATCGACCCGCGCAACCCGCGCTACCTGCAGACAGTGCGGGGCGTGGGCTACATGCTGGCGCCCGACTGATGTCCGCCCGCGGCCAGCACGCCTCGGCCTGGCTGCCGCCGCGCCTCCGCCGCCCGGCGCTCAGGGCGCGCCTGGGCCTTCGCAGCCTCACACGGCTGTGGCCGCCCCGCCTGTCGCAGCTCCGCCGCTTCGCACCCAAAAGCCTGTTCGGCCGGTCGCTGCTGATCATCGTGCTGCCGATCGCCATGATGCAGGTGGCGGTCACCTGGGCCTTCTTCGAGGCGCACTGGCGCACCGTGACGGCCCAGCTCTCCGAGAGCCTGGCCGGCGACATCGCCTGGGACGTCGAAGCCTATCTGCGGGAGCCGACGCCCGAGAACCTCGGCCGCATCGCCGAGCGGGCCGAGCGCACCCAGTCCTTGTCCATCGTGCTGCAGGAGGGGGTCGGCCTGCCGGTGGGACGGCGGGAATCGATCCTGCCCGTGTTCGACCAGGCCCTGCGCGACGCCCTGGACGAGCGGCTGGCCCAGCCCTACTGGCTCGACGCCACCCGCTATCCCGCCTACGTCGACATCCGGGTGGCCACGCCCATGGGGGCGCTGCGGATCATCGCGCCCAAGGAGCGGGCCTTCGCCACGCGGGGCCACGTGTTCGTGCTCTGGCTCACCGGAGCCACGGTGCTGCTCACCACGGTCGCCGTGCTGTTCATCCGCAACCAGGTGCGGGCGATCGAGCGGCTCGCCGAGGTGGCCGACGCCTTCGGCCGCGGGGCCGAGGCGCCGCCCTTCAAGCCTCATGGCGCGCGCGAGGTGCGCCAGGCCGCCGCCGCCTTCATCGCCATGCGCGAGCGGATCCAGCGCCACATCGACCAGCGGACCGCCCTGCTCGCCTCGGTCAGCCACGACCTGCGCACGCCCCTCACCCGGCTGAAGCTGGAGTTGGCCCTGGCCAAGCCCGGGCGGCAGGTGGAGGCGATGAAGCGCGATCTGGCCGAGATGGAGCACATGATCGACGAGTACCTCGCCTTCGCCCGCGGCCAGGGCGGGGAAGCCGTGGAGGTCGTGGGCCTGCGGGCCTTGATCGACGAGGTGAGCGAGGGCGCCGCCCGCGCCGGGGCGGACGTCGCCGTGGCGGCGGACCCCGAGCTCTCGGCCGCCGTCCGGCCGAACGCCTTCAAGCGCGCCCTGTCCAACTTGGTGATGAACGCCGCCGTCCATGGAGAGCGGGTGCAGGTGGCGGTGCGGGCCCGTGCTTCGGGCGGGGTGGAGATCCTGATCGACGACGACGGCCCGGGCATTCCGCCCGACCGCTACGAGGAGGCGTTCCGCCCGTTCTCGCGCCTGGACGAGGCGCGCAACCAGAACGTCAAGGGCGTCGGCCTGGGCCTCGCCATCGCCCGCGACGTCGCCCGCGGCCATGGCGGCGACGTCACCCTGGACCGCAGCCCTCTGGGCGGGCTTCGCGCCGTGGTGCGGCTGCCGGGGTAGGGTGCTGCTGCACTTCCCTGTTTCGTCATCCTGGGGCCCGGCGCAGCGAAGACCCGCGGACCCAGCAGGTGCGACCTCGACGCGTTTAGGCCAGTGCTGCTGGGTTCTCGGGTCCGCGCGGCTGCGCCGCTCCGCCCGAGAATGAAGGGTCGATGGGCGGCTTGCCGACCCTAAACCCCCAGCCGCGCGCAGACCTCCTCGCCGATGGCCAGCGAAGAGGTCAGGCCGGGGCTTTCGATCCCGAACATGGCGACCAGACCCGGAACGCCGTGCGCTGCTTCCGCGTCGAGGCGGAAGTCGGGCTGGGGCTCGCCCGGCCCGTGGATCTTGGGCCGGATGCCGGCGTAGTCGGGGACCAGGGCGCCGTCGGGCAGGCCCGGCCAGAACTTGCGCACGTAGCTGTAGAAGCCCGGCAACCGCTCGGTCTCCACGCGGTAGTCGATATGGTCGACGTACTCCAGGTCGGGGCCGAACCGCGCCTGGCCGCCCAGGTCGCGCCGGTAGTGCACGCCCAGCGCTCCCGGCACCGGCGGCGGATAGACCAGCCGCGCGAACGGCGCCTTTCCCACCAGCGCGAAGTAGTTGCCCTTGCCGAGGTGGAGGGCGGGGATCAGCGCCTTGGGGAAGCCCTCGATCCGGCCGGCGGCGTCCTGGGCGTCGAGGCCGGCGGCGGTGACAAGGTATCGGCAGGCGAGGACGGCCGGATCGGATCCGCCGGTGCGGACCGTGAAGCCGCCGCGCTCCAGCGGCGCCGCCTGCTCGAACGGGGCGGCCAAGGCGACGGCGCCGCCGAGGCCCTCGATCTCCCACTGCAGCGCCCGCATGTAGCCGTGGCTGTCGAAGACGCCGCTTTCGGGCGACAGGAGGGCCGCTACGGCGCGGAGTTCGGGCTCCATGCGTTTCGCCTCGGCGCCGCTCAGCCAGGCGACGCCCTCGACGTCGTTGATCTCCGCCTGCTTGGCGATGGCCTCGATGCGGGGCGTCTCGCTGTCGTCGGTCGCCACCACCAGCTTGCCGCAGCGGTCGTAGGCGACGCCGTGCCTGTCCAGGAAGGGGTACAGCATCCGACGCCCCGCCACGCAAAGCCGCGCCCTGAGCGAGCCGGTGGGATAGTAGAGGCCGCCGTGGACCACCTCGGAATTGCGCGAGGAAATCCCCTGGCCGATGGCGCGCTCCTTCTCCAGCACCGCCACGGACAACCCCCGCCGGGCAAGGGCGTAACCGGTGGCCAGGCCCACCGCGCCCGCGCCAACCACGACCGCGTCGAAGTCGAATTCCAGCAACGCCCCGCTCCGCTTCCGTCCGGCTCCGTTCTACAGGCCGGCCCGCTCCGGGCGCCACCCGCTCTGGGCGCCACCGACGATTGCAGGGCGCTTGCCTTCCCGGCGCAGGCCTGCTCAACATGACCGCGGCGCACGTTCTTGCCCCGTACCTTGGCGGGGAGCCATCAGGCTGACCCGCCGATGCCCATCAGGAGGAAAAGCTTGCCCGACCAGCTCGACGCCGTCGACGCCAAGATCCTGGCGCTGATTCAGGACGACGCAGGGTTGTCGGTAGCCGAGGTGGCCGACCGCGTCGGCCTGTCGTCCTCCCCCTGCTGGCGGCGGATCAAGCGGCTGGAGGAGACCGGGGTCATCCGCGGCCGGGCCACCCTGCTCGACCGGGAGAAGCTGGGCCTGAACTTCGAGGTCTACGCCACCCTGAAGCTCTCCCTGCCGACCAAGGAGAACCTGGACGCCTTCGAGGCCGCCGTCCTCGCCTGGCCCGAGGTGGTCCAGTGCGCCACCGTCACGGGCGAAGCCGATTATGTGCTTCGGATCATCACCGCCGACATGCACGCCTTCGACGCCTTCCTGCGCGACAAGGTTCTGTCCCTGGGGCTGGTCTCCAACGTGCAAAGCCGTATCGTCATGCGCACGGTGAAGAATTCCACCGCCATCCCTCTCGGCCTCGCCGCGGCCTTCGCGGGCAAGGAGCCAGCATGATCGACCTCGTCATCGACGCCCGGAAGCGGGACCTCGGCGGCTTCGAGGTCGGGCGCGTCCTGCCCTTCGTCGAACGGCGGATGGTGGGGCCCTTCGTCTTCCTCGACCATATGGGCCCGGCCACCTTCAAGCCGGACATGGGCCTGGACGTGCGCCCGCACCCGCACATCGGCCTGTCCACGGTCACCTATCTGTTCGAGGGCGAGATCGTCCACCGCGACAGCCTCGGCTACACCCAGCCGATCCGGCCGGGCGAGCTCAACTGGATGACCGCCGGCCGCGGCATCGTCCATTCCGAACGCACGGACCCCGCCATCCGCATTCACGGCGGCCCGATGCACGGGATGCAGGCCTGGGTCGCCCTGCCGGTCGAGGCGGAGGAGACCGCCCCCTCCTTCCATCACCACGACCAAGCCGAGATGCCGACCTACGAACAGGACCGGCTGTGGGGACGGCTGATCGCCGGCGAGGCGTATGGGGCGCGCTCGCAGGTGCCGACCCATTCCCCGCTCTTCTACGTCCACTGGGAGATGCAGGCCGGCGCCCGCGGCGCGCCGCCGGAAGGCCACTCCGAGCAGGCCCTGTTCGTCGCCCGCGGCGCGGTGGAGGTCGACGGCCGCACCCTGCATGCGGGCCAGATGGCGGTGCTCTCGCCCGGCGCCCGGCCGACCATCACCGCCACGGCGCCGGCGACGGTCATGCTCCTGGGCGGGGAGCCGCTGGGCAAGCGCTACATCTGGTGGAACCTGGTCTCGTCGTCCCAGGAGCGGATCGAGCAGGCCAAGGCCGACTGGAAGGCCGGCCGCATGCCCCTGCCCCCCGGCGACGACGTCGAGTTCATCCCCCTGCCGGAAGATCCGCCGAAACCGGCGCCGGAGCGGATGTCTTAGGTGGTTCGTCACCCTCGGGCGGAAGAGCCGGAGACCCGAGGATGACGATCAGGCGTACGCCGCCCGGGTGCTTGCGATGAAGCCGCCGCCCAGCACCCGTGTGGGCGCGTCGGCCGCGTAGAGCACGCAGGCCTGGCCGGGGGAGACGCCTTCCTCCGGCGCGTCGAACGCCACCGCCGGGACGCCGTCCTCGATCGTCAGCCGAGCCGGCGCGGGCTCGCGCGTGGAGCGCACCCGGGCCAGCACCGGCAGGTTCTCACCGGCCGCGGCTTCCAAGGTCTGCTGGTCGCCGAGCCAATTGGTCTCCTTCAGGCGCAGCGAGGCGGTGAGCAGCGCCTCGCGCGGCCCCACGACCACCCGCTTCGCCTCGGGCTCCAGCCGGACCACGAACAGGGGCTCGCCCACCGCGACGTTCAGGCCCCGCCGCTGGCCGACGGTGTAGCGGCTGACACCCTCGTGGCGGCCGAGCACCCGGCCGTCCATGTGGACGATCTCGCCCTCGCCGGCCGCCTGCGGGCGCAGCTTGTCGATCAGGGTCGAGTACTTGCCCTCGGGCACGAAGCAGATGTCCTGGCTGTCCGGCTTGGACGCGACCGACAGGCCGAGTTCGCCCGCGATCTCGCGCACCTCGCTCTTGGGCAGGTCGCCCAGCGGGAACCGCAGGAAGGCGAGCTGCTCGCGGGTGGTGGCGAACAGGAAGTAGCTCTGGTCTCGCGACGGGTCGGCGGCGCGGTGCAGTTCCGGCCCGTTCGGCCCCTCCAGGCGGCGCACGTAATGGCCGGTGGCCATGGCGTCGGCTCCCAGCTCGCGCGCCACATCGAGCAGGTCGCGGAACTTGACGGTCTGGTTGCAGCGGATGCAGGGGATCGGGGTCTCGCCGCGCAGGTAGCTGTCGGCGAAGTCGTCGATCACCGACTGGCGGAACCGGCTCTCGTAGTCGAGGACATAATGCGGGATGCCGATCCGCTCCGCGGCTTGGCGCGCGTCGCGGATGTCCTGGCCGGCGCAGCAGGCGCCCGCCTTCTTAACCGCCGCCCCGTGGTCGTAGAGCTGCAGGGTGACGCCGACGACATCGTAGTCCGCTCGCGCCAGCAAGGCGGCGGTCACGGTGGAATCCACCCCGCCGGACATGGCGGCCACCACTCGCGTGCGGGGGGGCAGGTTGACGGTGGACGCGGCGGCCGCCGCGGCCCGTCCGGCGTCGACGGCGTCCAAAGGCATGGGCGCAATGTAGTGGCCCGGAGCCCCTGCGTCATCCCGGGGACCTGCGTAACGATGGCTGGATCGGAACACCGGCGATTGTAGCGCAGCGGACATATACTTTACTTCGTCAAGCGTAGACTTAGGGGCCAAGCCCTTGAGGAATTGGCGGGTTTTCCCCCGCACCGGATATTGAGGTCGCTCAAGGGCGCAGCCGAACTTTACCGGGCGGAAAGAAGCAAGTCATCACGCGATGACAAGACGGGCGCATCCTCTTGAACGTCGGATGAGCGATCCGGCGAACGCGCAAGAGGAGAGACGACATGCGCACCAAGATCCAAACCCAGGTCGCCCGCCTGAACCTGCTGGGCAACGCGGCCATCGTGGGCCTGTTGGCCCTGACCTTCATCCTCGCCGTCAAGCCGTTCTGAGGCTGCATGGCCCCCCAGACGACAGACCGGCCAAGCCGGGGCGCACCGCGCCGACGCGCTCCGGCCCCCGGCTCGGGGCTCAGCTCCGCCGGAAGAAGTCGTGGATGCGCTGGGCCAGGGCCTCGCTGACCCCCTCCACCGTCGTCAGGTCGGCGACCGTCGCCTTGGACACGCCCCGCGCCGATCCGAACGCGTGCAGCAGCGCCCGCTTGCGCGTCGGCCCCACACCCTCGATCTCGTCCAGGGGGTTCTTGGTCAGGTCGATCTTGCGGCGCACCCGATGGCTGCCGATGGCGAACCGGTGCGCCTCGTCCCTCAGCCGCTGCAGGTAGTAGAGCACCGGGCTCCGGGGCTCGAGCATGAAGGGCTCCGCGCCGGGCAGGAAGAACCGCTCAAGCCCCGCGTCCCGGTCGGGCCCCTTGGCCACCCCGGCCACCACGATGTCGTGCAGGCCGAGGTTGGTCATCACCTCGCGTGCGGCGGCGAGTTGGCCCGCGCCCCCGTCGATCAGCACCAGGTCGGGACGGGGCGGGTTCGCCCCCTCCTCCTCTTCCTTGACCAGGCGCGAGAAGCGCCGGCGCAGCACCTCGCGCATCATGCCGTAGTCGTCTCCGGGCGTGAGCTCCGAGCTCTTGATGTTGAACTTGCGGTACTGGCCTTTCTGGAATCCGTCCGGCCCGGCGACGATCATGCCGCCGACCGCATTGGTCCCCATGATGTGGGAGTTGTCGTAGACCTCGATGCGCTCGGGCCGAGCCTCCAGCCCGAAGGTCTCGCACACCCCGTCGAGCAGCTTGCCCTGGGCCGAGCTCTCGGCCATCCGCCGGCCGAGCGCCTCGCGCGCGTTGGTCAGGGCGTGCACCACCAGTTCGCGCTTCTCGCCCCGCTTGGGGACCGCCAGCTCCACCTTGCTCCCGCGCCGCAGGCAGAAGGCCTCCTCCAGCAGCGTCCGGTTCGGCACGTCGTGCGACAACAGGATCAGCCGCGGGATCGGCTTGTCCTCGTAGAACTGTCCCAGGAAGGCGTCGAGGATGTCGGCGTCCTCGTCGGCCTTGTCGACCCGCGGGAAGTAGGCGCGGTTGCCCCAGTTCTGGCCCGCCCGGAA